>JAAGKN010000467.1_pt1 | contig 113896 bp, 112 predicted proteins | sample 6206371 | NCBI WGS metagenome assembly JAAGKN01 (sample SAMN11533720, study PRJNA540317) | gut metagenome | isolation source: fecal pellets from male and female animal of same cohort | host: Peromyscus leucopus | place: USA:CA | collected 2017
TTTTTTTTTTTTTTTGCAATAAAAATAAAATGTACTCATAATGAGTACATTAATTAATAAGAATAAATATATTTATCTATTTAACTGCTTTAAATCCATCTATGTAAGCAATAGTCTTACCAGGTTTAGATTTAAATGTTTTCACAGCAGCTTTAGAGACTTTATTGTATTCTTTTTTAGCTTTTGCTAAGTCATTAACATAGTATGTTTGAATAGCATAGCTAATACCAAATGCTGTTAATAATTCTTTACGATCAGTTATTACAACTATTGTAGCTGCAGGTCTGATGTTAGAAACAGCTTTAATAGTGTTAATATCATTTGTAAATAATGTTACAAATTCATATGGGAAACTAGGAGCTACATCTGAACCATAAGGTAATAGTTTTTTAGCAATTGCTTTAGCAACAGTTTTAGCCTTTGAAGGAAGTTTAGCTTTAGGAAAATAGAATGTGAACGCACGGTTGTAGTCAAATAATAATTCTGATTTAACATCAATTTCAGCCATAGTGCTTACAGCACGAACCGGAAATAAACCTTGTGCAGATTCACCAGATAACATTGTAGAGTCAGCACCACGTTCTACTGCAAAGAATACATCAGTAACTTCAGCACGTGTTGGTTGAATGTTTCTTTCTAATGAGTCTAGCATTTGAGTAGCTACAATTACTGGTTTACCTACATAACGACATTTTCTAATCATGTATTTTTCTCAATAAGGAACATCATAGTAAGGAATTTCTAATCCTAAATCTCCACGAGCTACCATAATACCATCAGATGCATCAATAATTTGGTCAATATTATTGATAGCATGCGTAGTTTCGATTTTAGAAATAATTTGAATATGAGTGTTCTTGTTTTTCTTTAAAATTGCTCTAATTTCTTCTACATTTTCTTTAGAATTAGCAAAACTTGCAGCAATATAGTCTAAATTATGATCACAAGCAAATTGAACGTCTTTTTTATCCTTTTCAGACATAAAAGGCATAGAGTAAGTAGCATTAGGTAAGTTAATTCTCTTCTTTTCAGAAATATCTGCTTTATTTAAAGCAGTACAGTAAATAAGACCATCTTTCTTATTTACTTTATTTACTCTAACTTGGAACTTACCATCATTAATTAAAATTAAACCACCTACTTTAACATCGTTTGCCATGTTGTATTTACCAGTAGAATCAGTAACATAAAATTCTTTGTTATTTCCTACTATTTCTTTTGTAGTATGGATAATCAATTTGTCACCTTGTTGGATAGTAACAAAATCAGATTCAAATTTTCCTAAACGAATTTCAGGGCCTTTTGTATCTAACATGATAGAGATGTTTCTTTTTAATTTCTTAGCAACTTCTCTAGCAATTTTAATTCTCATAATTTGTTCTTCATGAGAACCATGAGAAAAATTAAGTCTAACACAGTTAACACCTGATTTAATGATGTCTTCCATTGTTTGATATGCTAATTCTCTGCTCTTAGCATTTTTAGGATTATTTAGCATATCAAGATCCCATAATTTTTGAGTAATTGCCGGACCTAAAGTAGCAATTATTTTAGTTCTTTTGTAATAACTTATCATAGTGTTTTAATACAAATATTATAAATTATTTAATAATGCCAAACACATTATTATTAACGACTTGTGTTATTTTAATTTTTAGAATTTGGTTGTGTAAAGGCTTGCAAGTATTTACATTAACTTTAAAGAAATATTCAGAATGTCCTGTTTGAACATTTTTTTGTTTTGGTTTTTCAAATAAAACATTAACAGATTTGTTAATAAATTGTTTTAAATATTCATTAGTGCACTTGTTATTAATTTCATTAACAATTTTAAAACGATTTGTCTTTGCTGATTCATTAACAGGATTTTCAATCCTATTAGCCGCTGTATACTTACGAGGAGAGTAAGGAAAGATATGCATATTAGAGAACTTTGCTTTGCTTAAAAATTTTAATGATTCGTTAAACAATTCATCAGTTTCGTTGTTAAATCCAACAATGTAATCTGTAGTAATTGATATATTTTTATTTTTACTTCTAATGTATTTGACTAGTGAATAAAATTCATCAGTTGTATATTTTCTATTCATAGAATGTAAAACTTGGTTGCTTCCTGACTGTAAACATAAATGAATATGCTGACAAAATCTCGGATTATTAGCAATTAAATCAATAATCTGATGATTTATTTGAAAAGGCTCAATAGATGAAATTCTAATTCTAAAATCTCCTTTGATTTCATTAATTTTTTTTAATAAATTAAAAAAATTTACTTTAGAATCATCTAAATAGCCTGCTGTATTAATCCCTGTTAATACTATTTCTTTATGAGATTTAGAAAGCTCTTTGATCTCATCTAAGATAATTTTATGATCTAAAGAGCGTTGTCTACCCCTACTAAATGGAATTATGCAATAACTACACATATAATTGCAACCGTCTTGAATTTTTAAAAACGGACGTGTGTTATCTATAAAACTAATATTGTTAAATTTTTCAAATTTAGTAATGTTGCTAAAGTTTTCAATTTTAATAATAGATTTCTTTTTATATTCTTTTATTAAATCTACAACTTTATTCTTATATTTGTTACCAATAATAATAGCATTCTTAAAATCTTTAAAATAATCAGGATTCGTTTGACTAAAGCATCCCATCACCACTAACAATATATTTTTATTTTTCCTTAATACTTTATTGATAAAATATTTAGATTTACTATCAGCTTTATTAGTGACACTACAAGTATTAATTAAGCAAATATCGGCATCTTTTATACTATTAATCTTGATTGCACCACAAGTAACAAAATCTGAACTAATACAATTAGTTTCATATGCATTAGCTCTGCATCCTAAATTAATAGTAATAAACTTTTTATTTTTTAGCTGCATCTGTTAATCCAGAAGAGGCTTTTTCACTTGATGAAGAATTGTTAGTTTTACTTACTTTTGCTTCACTAACAGTTTTACCATGTTTTCTTAAATAAATTGCAAGATCAATTTTGTATCTTGCATAACGGTATAAACCAATACCTACTAAAGTAATTAAACACAAAATCACTAATCCTATCACATAGAATGTAGTGTTGCTTAGCACAGAAATGCTACTTGGATAACAGAATAAATAAACAATAGCAAACAGAATTCCAACCATGAACACAATTAAACTACTATAGTAAAAATTAAATAGCTTTCTTGGAACATGAAATTTAATTAAATTAAAGTCTTTAGTATCGTAATAAAAAAATAATCCTAATAATACTATGGCTACCAAACTACAAATAAGACTAGGAATATAGTAATTTGATATTGTAGTAATTTCTTTACTACTCATGATTCATGTTAAAGCAAAACCAAGTAACAACAAGAAACAAAAACCTAATAAAACATACCAAGTTCAATTTAATAAAAACGAATCTTCATTTTCATTATTTTCTATTTCTGTTTGTTTTTTATCAGTTTTTACTTTCTTTGTTAAATCAGACATATTTATTTAATTATCTTATCTAAAATAGCATTTATGAACTTTTTTTCATTTGGTTCACAATACTTGTCAGCTGTTATTAATGCTTGATCAATCACTATTTTTTTATCAATAGTTAATGCTTGTGATTCACTGTAAGAAGTTATTAATATTGCTTGGGTTACTGCAGAAATACGTTCTCAAGTCCAATTATTTTGTAGCCTAGTTGAAATTAAATTAATAATTTCTTGCTTATTATTAGTGTAATATTCAATAATCTTCATTTGATCAGCAGAAAATGTAAATTGTTCAAAAGCGTTTTTAATAATATCTTTATCCTTAACATTTGACATTAATGTTGAATAAACATAATGAAATACTTCTACTCTTTTTTCTCACTGATTCTTAGACATATTATTCAAAAATAATTATTGAGAAAAAGTTTGTAATATTTAAAGAAGAACAAATTGCTTTTTTAAGACTTTTTTGCAATAAAGAAATATAGTTAATATAGTTCGCTAATGAACCATCGTTTTTTAACATTACATAAAATGTTAAAACATCTTTTGTATCCTCAGTAAATTTAACTTCTTTTACTGGATATAAGCTTAAAGAACTAACAATATTTGTGATAGTGTTTTCAATTACTTTTTTAGGAATTGTAATAGTCCCGTGTTTGTTTTCAAATTTACAAGTCATTATTTATTTTCTCTACCAGAGTATTCACCTGTTAAGGTGTTGATGATTACTTTATCACCTTTTTTTATAAATTGAGGAACTTGGATTTCATATCCTGATGAAATTCAAGCTTTCTTTTGAACAGATTGAACAGTATTACCTTGAACCGCTTCTTCAGCATCAGCAACTTCACAAACTACTTGGTCTGGCAGTTGAACACCTAAGATTTCTTCACCATATTTTTGAACACGAACTTCAGTGTTTTCATTTAAGAAATTTTTTTCTCATTCCATTTTTGATTTAGGAATTTCGATTGTTTCATATGTTTCATTGTCCATAAAAACAAAATTATTTCCATCATCATATGAAAATGTCATTTTAGTTGTTTCAACATTAGCTTTTTCTAATTTTTCACCTGTTAAAACTTCAACAGTAATTGAACCTGTTCTCAAATTTTTACATTTACATTTAACAATACCTTCACGCATTGCAGTTTTGTTAAATGAGTTTTCTAAAACCATGTAAATGTTTCCATTTCTTAAGAAAGTGTTACCACTTCTTAAATCTTTTGCATGATATATCTCTGCCATATTTTTTTAATATCTATATATTAATTTTATATATTTTTAAGAGTTTCTAACAATACTTTGTAAATTAAACCAACACCCTTAATATCTACGTGTTCAGTATTAGAATGACAAGCAACAATGTCTGGACCAATTGAAATCGCTTCCATACCAGGATGTTTTTTAGTTAATACACCAGTTTCTAAACCACCTTCAGTTACACTGAAAGTTAAATTTTTGTTGAAAAACTTTTTAAAAATCTTTGAATATTTTGCTTGAAGAATACTATTGCCAATTACTGGTGTTCATTCTGGATAATCATCAGTAATTTTATGAGTTGTTTTTGTTCCATAAAAAGCAGAAATTAATTGACTTCTAATTCTTCTCTTACATACTTCGAAAGCACTTCTTAACAAATAAGTACTACGTATAAATCCTTGTTGTGTTTCAATGATACCTAAATTACTTGAACCATTAGCAATTTTGTAATTTTCATCTAAAGAGTAAACTCCATTAAATGAACAGTTAATAGCATCAATAATGCTATTAGAATCTTTTAATGATATTGGTAAATATTTTGGTTTTGCTGACTTGATAGTCATAATCATATTTGCTTCTCTTTGAAAAAATTCTTTTTTAATTAATGCAAACATGTCATTTAAAATTTTTGTTGCAATCTTAACATCTTTTTTATTTAGTGCAATAGTTGCAACACATTCACTAGAAATTGCATTCGAAACATGTCCAGCATTAATATCAACTAAAGCAATCTTTGCTTTTTCTTGAACAAATTTAAATAATGAAAACATCATCTTAATAGCATTAATGATCTTTCATCTGATTTGGTTTCCAGAATGTCCGCCTGCACCATGCTCTAAACTAATTGTTAGATAAGAATTAAAATTCTTATCTGCTTTTCTAGTAAACTTAGTAGTAAATTCAATTTGTGTACCACCATTACATCCTAAACAACAAGTGTCTGTTTCTTCATTGTCTAAGTTAATTAGATACTTAGATTTTAATGTTCTTGCAGGAAAATCTTTTGCTCCTTGCATATTAGTTTCTTCATTAGTAGTAATTAGTATTTCTAATGGACCGTGTTTAATTTTCTTGTCTGTAGCAATTGCTAATGCATATGCAACACCGATACCATTATCTGCTCCTAATGTAGTATCATTAGCATATAAAAAACCCTTCTTTTGAACTATTTGGATAGGATCTTTTTCAAAGTCATGCTTTGAAGAATAACCTTTAGCTGGTACCATATCACAGTGTGCTTGTAAACAAACACTAGTTTTCTTTTCACAACCTTTGGTAGCTTTTATTCTAGCTAATACTGTGTGGTTTGAATATACAGTAATAGTTTCAGCAACTGGTTTTAATACAGAAACTAAATAATCAGAAATCTGTTTGTTATGACCAGATGGATGAGGAATATTACATAGATGAGCAAAGTAAGTAAAGACTGACTTTGGTTCTAATTTAGAAGCTAAATTAAGATTTTGTTTTTCAATATTGTTCATAATGTATTTATATAAATACATTATATTATTAAAAAATGGTTACTAAGCAAGTAATTAAGCGTTAACTACTACTTTAGTTTTCTTGTTTCTTTTAAACAATTTAACAATTAATCAAACAATTAAAATTAGAGTGAAAGAAATGGCAAAATAAATTAATGCATCTCTTCTATTTGTTTTCTTTTTAAGATTTGTAATTTCTTCTTCATTAATGATAACAAAATTATAGAAATTTTCAATTCTTGTATATCTTATGTAGTTACCTAATAACATGCAAACTTGCATGATAAATGTGCCAATAACAACTGCTACACATCCTCAAAATATTACAACAAAAGCATAGTTATTATGTAGAGTGATTGGAGTGATTACATCTCCAAAATATGTTGGATATTGAATGTAACATATAATGCATGTTACAAATAATGTGATCAATGAAATTGTGTAAGACAATAAAGACATTCAATTGATATTAATGTATCCTACTTTTAAAGATTTGTAAAGTTTTGATACATTAATAGAAATGACTTTCTCATCCTTGAAATTAATTGTTTTTGACTCAGATTTAAAGTTAAGATACTTAATTAAGTAGAAGATAAACAATCCAACAGCTAATCCATACAATGGAACAAGTGCTAAAATAGTTCAATTATTTACAACAGGAGAAGTCACAATGTTTGTAATCATTCAACAGCAACCAGCAGTTGCTAATGTCAAGATTACAATTCAAGCAATTAAAGTAGCATAGCTATTTCTTAATTCCTTCTTATAAAATGTTGGGAAATAAATTTTGTAAGGATTTTCTTCCTTTTGTTTTTTTGTAGTTAAAATTTGGCTATTAATTGCATCATAGCTAGTATTTTGAGTGTTTAAATGAATCTTTACTGAATTCATTCTTGGTTGATCATTAAAACTTGATGCTGCAGTTTCATTTGAGCGATCGATGTTGATATATTTTGTAACAAACTCTTCCATAGTAATTTATTTATAAGTCTGTTAAATATATTTTTTTAAACTATTTTTCTTATTTATATTAATAAATAATTTTCTTCCAAATTTAGCCTCATGATGACCGTTTTTCAATACTAGATCTGCTGTAATATGCACATTACGAGTTATTAAATTACTACCAATTCCATAAAAATCAACAGGTAATTTTTTATCTACAATCTGTTTAACCCTGTCGTAGTCAATCCCAGATGAAACAACAATCTTTGTTTGTTTCATTCCGTACTGATCAAGAGTGTGTCTTGCAAACTTGATTAAGCTATCACTTACTCCATAATTAGCTTTAATTGGTTTTAATGATTGATCACAAACATTCTTGCTTGTATCAATTCTTATTGCAAAGCAATCATTAAAATCTTTTGAAATACTTTTGATGTCTCTTCTAATGTCATTGTGGTAGTCAATTAATGCTACCAAACCTTTTCTACCATATTCATTTGAATATGCTTTTAATGCTTCATTAAGATTACCATCAAATTCTTGAATTAACGCATGAGGAATAGTTCCGCCAACACTAACATCAGATTTATCTTTTAATAAACTTACAGATGCATCAGTAACAAATCTTCTAATTCCACCAACATATGCAGCATAACCATCATATGGTTGAACTAAATAATCATCAGTTCTATCTGCCATATAAATTAATTTATTAGCATCAATCAAAGATAAAACTTTTCTACAATTATTAGCTACAGAACTACGTCTTGCCAATATACCATCGATAACATTTTCAAATTTGCCAAACACATGGTACTTACCAAAAATTAATAAAATAGGATTTTTAGGACCAACAATAGCTCCATCTTGTTGCCCGTAAATTTCAATATCTTTTAACTCTTGTTTAGTTAAACAAGATTTAATTAATTCAACAGATTCTTCTATTCCACAAACCATTACTGGTTCTTTAGAAAAATGAGTAAATTGCATACAAACAATTTCATTAGGTTTATATTTTTTAATTAATTTACTAGTCTTAATAAAATAATTTGCTGTATAAAACCCTTTATTTAATAATTGTTTGTTAAATTTAAAATTAAATTTAGAAGACATATTAAAACGCTTTACTTTCTTGATGATTGATTATTTTTTGAATATTAGACTTGTGTTTAAATGTTAATAAACAATTATTAAACATTAACAAGATAAATGTAGCTCCAATTAATCAAGGAGCGTTTGTATATAGATCAAAATCTATATTGACGTTTGTATAAATTCAATGGTGATCAAATAGATAAAAACTACCTATTTGAGGAACAAATATAAACAATGTAGCGATTGTCATGCAAAATAATGATCCTAATGATACACGTCTATCTATCAAGACAATCAGTATTCATATTAAAAAAGCAATTAGTCCTAAATAAGGACTAACAGAAAATAATACTCCACCTGATGTAGATACACCCTTACCACCTTTTCACATTAAGGCTTTATCAACACCATATTTAATTAATGCACACAAATATTGAACAGGATAACAATGACCAATAACAGCAAACACACCAGCTAAGTATACCAATGGGTATAAATTTGCTGAACTATTAATTTTAAAAATTGTTACTCCATAAATTGCTCAACAAATAAATATAGCAATCATTCCTTTAAGAGCATCTAATACAGAAACTAATAAACCCATTCCTGAACCAAATTCACGTCTTACATTAGTAGCACCAACATTGCTACTACCAATTTTTGTTAAATCTTTATTTTTTGCTCAAGCAATAAATTGACCGAATATCAAACTACCAAGTAAATATCCAATTATGCAAAAAATGATAGTATATAAAAAAATCATAATTAATAAACTTCATTATATATTTAGTAAAATAATAATATGAAAAAATTATTAATAATCGTAGATTATCAGAATGACTTTGTAAACGGAGTTTTAGGCTCTAAACAAGCAATGAAGATAAAAACTCCTATCTACAAAGAAATTCAAAAATATGTTAAAAACAAAGATCAAATAATCTTTTTACAAGACACACATGATAAAAAATATCTACAATCAATAGAAGGTAAGAACCTTCCTATTGAACACACTATTAAAGGATCAAAAGGTTGACAAATCTGTGAACCTTTAAATGAATATGTTACTAAATCAAATTGTTTTAGTAAACCAACATTTGGTTCACTAAAATTAGTAAATTATTTAACTAAACATAAATTTGAATCTATCCAAATGTGTGGACTATTAACAAATATGTGTGTAATGGTAAATACCATTATTGCTCAAGCTTGCCAACCAAACACTAAAATTTTTATTAACAAAAAATTAGTGGCAAGCAACGATAAATCTCTTGAAGAAGCTGCTTTTAAAATTCTTAAAAACCTTTTTATAAATATTATTTAAATATTTATAATATATAGAAATATTTTCTAACAATTATGCAAGGCTATAAAGATGATAATATTAAGGTTCTAGAAGGTCTAGAACCTGTTAGAAAACGTCCTGGAATGTATATTGGTTCTACCGATATACACGGATTACACCATCTAGTATGGGAAGTATTTGATAACGCTATCGATGAAGTTATCTCAGGTAATGCTGATACTATCAGAGTTACTTTACATAAAGATAACTCTATTACTGTTAAAGATAATGGTCGTGGTATTCCAATCGGAATAAACTCTACCACTAAACTATCTACTATTGATACAGTATTCACTGTATTACATGCTGGTGGTAAATTTGATGACAATGCATACAAAACATCTGGTGGTTTACACGGTGTAGGTGCGTCTGTTGTAAATGCTTTAAGTGAATGATTGATTGTCACTGTAAACAGAGACAACAAGGTTGTAGAATCTAAATATGAACATGGTGGGAAAATTGTTCAACCAACAAAAGTTGTTGGTACAACTAATAGAACTGGAACAACCGTAACTTTTAAACCAGATCCATTAATCTTTAAAAATGTTACATTTAATCCATCAGTTATAAAAGAAAGAATTAGAGAATCTTCTTTCTTATATAAAAATTTAAAGATTATCTTTGAAGATGAAATCAACAAAGAAACTACTGAATATTATTCAACACATGGTATTAGTGAATATGTAAGCTTTATTAACGACAATAAAACTACCATCACTAACATTGCAAGCTTTTCAGGAGTAGGAAGTGATAACATTGAAATTGATATTGCTTTGCAATATACAAATGATACAAGTGATATCATTGTTTCGTTTGCTAACTCTGTTAAAACTTCTGAAGGTGGATCTCATGAAACTGGATTTAAATCTGCTTTAACAGAATGTTTAAATAACTATGGTAGAAAGTGAAACTTACTAAAAGAAAAAGATAAGAATTTTGAAGGAGAAGATGCAAGAGAAGGTTTAACTGCTGTTATCTCTGTAAGAGTCCCAGAAAAAATTATCGCTTATGAAGGTCAAACAAAAAATAAGTTATTTACTCAAGAAGCAGTAGCATCAGTTAAAAAATTCTTTGGTGAGCATTTTACTTTCTGACTAGAAGAAAACAAAAAAGATGCAATTAAAATTGTTCAGAAAGCTTTGCTTTCTAGAGATGCTAGAATCGCAGCAAAAAAAGCCCGTGAAGATACTAAAAAGATTAAAAACACTAATCAAACATTATTGTTATCTGGTAAATTAACTCCAGCTCAATCTAAACAATATTCAGAAAATGAATTATTCTTAGTCGAAGGTGATTCAGCTGGTGGTACTGCAAAATTAGCACGTAATAAACGTCATCAAGCTATTTTACCTCTTAAAGGTAAAATCTTAAACGTTGAAAAAGCTCGTTTAAGAGATTTATTGGCTAATGAAGAAATTTGTACAATCATTTCTTCATTAGGAGCAGGAATTGGAAATGACTTTAAGATTGAGAATCTTAAATATGATAAAGTAGTTATCATGACAGATGCCGATACAGATGGTGCTCACATTCAAGTGTTACTATTAACTTTCTTTTATCGTTTCATGCGTCCATTAATTGAAAAAGGTCATGTTTATGTTGCATTACCTCCATTATTTAGAATTGCTTCTAAATTGGCAGACAAAAAAATAGCATATGCATGAAATGAACAAGATCTTGAAGAACAAAAACATAACTTCAAAAGTTATGAAGTTCAAAGATATAAAGGTTTGGGTGAAATGTCCGCTGAACAATTATGAGAGACTACAATGAACCCAGACACTAGACTTTTCTTAAAAGTATCAATTCAAGATGCTGTATTAGCAGAACGTAGAGTTAACATTCTTATGGGTGATAACTCACAAGTAAGAAAAGAATGAATCAACAATAATGTTGATTTTACATTAGATGAATAGTATGGAAAGTAAGAACAATAATAAAGGAATATCAAAAGCATTAGAAGAAATCATGTCTGAAGGATATGGTAGGTATGCTAAGTACATTATTCAAGATCGTGCATTACCAGATATTCGTGATGGATTAAAACCAGTTCAACGTAGAATTATCTACTCAATGAATAACTTGCAGTTATTCTATGATAGATCTCATAAAAAATCAGCTCGTGTAGTAGGTGATGTTATCGGTAAATACCACCCACATGGTGATTCATCAATTTATGAAGCATTAGTTAGAATGAGTCAAAATTGAAAGAACAATGTTACTTTAGTAGACATGCATGGTAATAACGGTTCAATCGATGGTGATAGTGCTGCTGCTATGCGTTATACCGAATGTAGATTAAGTCAATTTGGACAATTGATGGCAGAAGGTATTAATAAAAATACAGTTAAGTTTATTCCAAACTTTGATGACAGTGAAAACGAACCTTCGGTATTACCAACATTATTACCTAACTTATTAATTAATGGTGCAAATGGTATTGCAGCAGGTTATGCTACAAACATCCCTACATTTAACTTTAATGAAGTTATTGATGCTATTATTACAAGAATAGATTCACCAAATTGTTTCTTATCTAGTATCATGAGAGTGATGCCTGGTCCTGATTTCCCAACTGGTGGTATTATCCTTAACACTGATGGTATCAAGCAAGCTTATGAAACAGGAAAAGGTAAAATTACCATTAGAGCTAAAATGGAAAAAGTTGATGCTAAGAAAATTATCATTACTGAAATTCCATATGAAACTAATAAGGCTCAAATTATTAAAAACATTAGTGAACTAATTGATAAATATGACACTTTACATTTGTCTGAAGTTTTAGATGAATCAGATCGTAATGGTATTTGTATCGCCTTAATGACTAAACAAGGAGCCAACTTTGATTTCATCAAAAACTTCTTATACAAGAATACTCAATTGCAAATTTCTTATAGCATTAACATGGTTGCTATTAAAAATGCTAAACCATATCAAATGCCTATTTTATTTGTGATTGATTCATTTATTGAACATGCAGATCACATAGTGTTATCATCATGTAAATTTGATTTAGATAAAGCCACTCAACGTAAAGAGATTATTGAAGGTTTAATTAAAGCAATTAGGATATTAGATGATGTTATTAGTCTTATTAGACATTCGTCTAATAAAGAAACAGCTAAACAAGCATTGATCCAACGTTTAATGTTTACTGAACGTCAAGCTGAAGCAATCTCTAATTTAAGACTATATCGTTTATCTAATAGCGATGTTACAGATCTTAAGAATGAATTAGAAGAATTAAACAATAAAATTAATGAACTTAATTTACTAATTAATGATAAGAATGTTAGAAATAACTTCTTAAAAAATAAATTACGTTCATACAAAAAGATTTTTGGTACTGCTCGTAAAACAGAAATTAGTGAAGAAGATTCTCAAATTGTTATTGAACAAGTTGATACAATCAAAGATCAAGAACAAATTGTTGTTGTGACTCGTGATGGTTATGTTAAAAACATCTCTAAAAAATCTTATGTTTCTAGTGACTTTAGTCAACTTAAATTAAAAGAAAATGATTTACCTATTGCTAAATTCATCTCTAACCAAAGAGATAAAATTGTATTAATTACCTCATTAGGTAATTACATTTCTATTCCTACTTATAAAGTTGATATTACTAAATGAAAAGAAATGGGTATTCACATTAACAATTTAGTAACTTGTGATCCAAATGAAAAAATTGTTTATGCATTTAACTACAAAAACAATTTAGAAGATAATCGTTGTTTAGTTTTAGCTTCTAAGAATGGAATGGTTAAGAGAGCGTTAGTAAAATCATTAGGTATTTCTAAACTAACTAAGATTTCTATGTGTATGAATCTAGATAAAGATGATACATTAGTATCATGTGTATTACTAGATAAATATGATGAAAATACTAAACTAGGATTTGTTACAAGAAATGGTTTAGGATTAATCTTTAACGCAGATCAAATTAGTATTGTTTCCAAGAATGCAGCTGGAGTTAAATCAATGTCATTAAAAGACAACGACGAAGTGGTAGCAGTATTCAATGCATCTAATAATAATGATTATGTTTTAATAGCTGCAATCCAAGGAATGAAAAGAATTAAAATGGATGCATTTCAAATCGGTAACCGTGCTAATGTAGGTAGACACATTATTACTACAATTAAATCTAATCCAATTAAATTAATCAATGCTTATGAAGTTAATAATCAAAAGATTATTAATGGATTAGATGCTGATAAAGTTTGAAACGTATTTACACCAAGCGAAATTCCAATTGGTGATGAAACTACAAAAGTATCATCTATAAAGAATAAAAAATGATCTGATGTTTCTATTTTGCTTAATGAAAATGCATCTGAGCAAACTATAGAACAAACAGAAATAAAACAAAATGAGCAATTATCATTGTTTGGCAATGAAAAAAAGTAATCATTTCTTAATTAATTATTTTAAACCTAATACATTTGTTGAAAACATTGAACAAATAGATGTTTTGTCTTTTAAAAAAAACAATATTAAACTAGTTGTTTGTGATTTAGACAACACATTAGCACCACACTTTAATAGATTTCCTACTAACACAGCTATTAATTTTTGTGAAAAAATTAAAAATCAAGGAATTGTATTTATTCTGGCTTCAAATAATTTTAAGAAAAGAGTTAAAGTTTTTGCAGACAAAATTAAACCTGATCATGTTATTTGAAGCTGCAAAAAACCTCTTAAACACAAGATTAATAAAATACTAAAAAAATATAATTTTAAACCTGAAGAAATAGTTTTTATTGGCGATCAATTCTTAATTGATGTTTTCTGCGCAAACAGATTTAATGCTAAAAGTATTTTAGTCTTTCCCTTAACAAATGTTAAATATAAATTTCAAAAAAATAAAATCTTGGGTTTTATAGAAAATAAAATCTATAAAAAGATTAGTTTAAATAATATGGGTGCTGGTTTATCAGAAAAAAATCCTTTTGATTTTTATGATGTCGTGTAATATGAAAAAGTTATTAATTTTTGGAGGTACATTTGATCCTATTCATTTAGGTCATATAAAAATGTTAAAAGCTGCAATTAACAAAGTTAAACCTAACTTGACTTTATTAATTCCTAATAAAAACCCTCCATTAAAAGATAGCAACCCAAAAGCGTCTATTAAGGCGCGTTTAGATATGGTTAATTTAGCAATTAAAAATATCCCTAATGTTAAAGTGTGTGATTACGAAATTAAATCTAAATCTAATCAAAAATCATATACATATCTTACTATTAACTATTTAAAAAAAATTTATAAGAACTATAAATTTTATTTCTTAGTTGGTATGGATCGTTTAAATGATTTTAATCAATGAAAAAACTATCAACAAATCTTAAAGAATGTTACTTTAGTTGTTGCTGGACGTAATAATGAAAAATCTAAATTTCAAGATGCTATCTTATTAAATACTAATGAAATAAATATTTCAAGTGCTGAATTAAGATCTAAACCTAACAAAAAATATTTATCACCAAAAATAATTAAATATGTAGCAAATAATGGTGTTTATTGTGCTCAACAAATAAAACCATTAATGTCTGACTACCGTTACCAACATACATTAAGAGTAGCGGACACTGCTATTAAAATCTCTAAAAACAAGTCAAAAGCTTTTATTAAAAAAGCTTATATTGCTGCAATGTACCATGATGTTGCAAAAGAATTTAATAGAGAACAAATATTAGAATTGATTGACAATAAATACAATTCTAAACGTTTCCCTACAGCTCACACATTACATGGTTGTGCTTCAGCAGCTTATGTTAAAAAACATTTTTATGTCACAGATAAAGAGATATTAGATGCAATCTACAACCATGTAATTCCTTTAAGAAAATGTTCTACATTATCAAAAGTTATATATTGTGCTGATAAATTAGAACCATCAAGAACTAATAAAGATATTCCAAACCGTGCTAAATTATTAAAAGAATCAATTACTAATTTAGATAAAGTATTTAACTTTATCTTAGATTACAATATTAATAGATACAAATAATATGTTAGGCATCATTATTTCATTACCAGCAGAAGTCCCAAATATTGAAAAATATTTTGAGAAAAACCAAAAAATATCTATTAATGGTTTTTCTGGATATATTTTTGAAGTAATGCAAAAAAATGTTGTTCTATTATTTTGTGGAGTTGGGAAAGCTAATGCAGCTAGTGCTACTATGTCACTAATAAATAATTTCAGTGTTTCAAGCATCATTAATATTGGTAGTGCGGGAAGTATTAGTAAAAAATTAAATCCTAATGTTTTCTTTGTTCCTTCATCATTAAACTACATAGATGTAGATGCTTCATGTTTTGGTTACAAAGTAAACCAAGTTCCACATGAACCAGAATCATTTGAATTATCAAACCGCATTAGACAATTATTTTTAGAAATTATTAAGGAATATCAAGAAAATTTTATTGATGGCTCGTGTGGTACAAGTGATTCTTTTGTTTCAAAAGAAAACTTAAATAAATTTAATGTTGATAAATGTATCGCTATTGATATGGAATCAACTGCTATTGCACAAGTGTGCAATAAGATGAAAATTGAATTTGCTTGTGTTAAGTTTATTTCAGATTCAATCTATGCAAATGAAAGTTCATCTAAACAATGATCTAATAATGTTAACCAAGATAACAAATTAATGTCTGAAATTATCTTTAATGTCGTTAACAAATATGTTTATTTGTTTGATCTAGAGAAATAATATGGGAAGACTAAGAACAAACCCAGAAGCAATCAATTTGATAAAATTAAGTCCATATTATTTGTCTGAAGCTTCAAATAAATATTTTGATAACAAAAATCCTTTATATATAGAAATCGGAATGGGCAAAGGATTGTTCATTATTAATAATGCTATTAAATACCAAAACACAAACTACATTGGTATTGAAAAATATCCTACTGTAATTCTTAAAGCTATTAAGAAAACAGAAGTTTACGAAAATAATTTTCATAATTTAAAAATAATTTGTGATGATGCTAACAATCTTAAGAACTGATTTAGGAATAAATCAGTGGATAAGATATTTTTAAATTTTTCTGATCCGTGGCCTAAAAAAAGACATGAATCAAAAAGATTAACATCTATTGGTTTTATGAATATCTATAAACAGATTTTAAAGCCAAAACAAACTATTGAATTTAAAACTGATAACCAAGGGTTATATGAATATACATTAGACCAATGAATGCATTCCAAAGATTTTAAACTAGAAGCATATACAGACGATCTATATTCAAATGCAGATTTGCTTAAAGATAACATTCCGACTGAATATGAAAATAAATTTATAAAACAAGGTATAAAAATTAAGAAAATAATTGTGTCTTTGATTTAACAGAGATTTTATAATATCTATATATGAATAAGAGAAAAGTTGGTGTTATTGGATGTGGGTTTGTTGGTTCCACAATTGCATTTGAATTAATGCAAAACGATTTATTTGATGAAATAGTATTAATTGATGCTAATAAAGAAAAAGCAATTGGTGAAGCATTAGATATTGCACATGGTGCCCCGTTTGTTAAACCTATAAAAATTTATGCAGGTGATTATGATGATTTAGCAGATGCTGGTATGATCATCATCACTGCAGGTGTTGCTCAAAAGAAAGATGGTAATGAAACAAGATTGCAATTAGTTCAAAGAAACGTTAATGTTTTTAAAATGATTATTCCTGAAATTACTAAACGTAATTTTCAAGGTATTTTATTAGTTGTTTCAAACCCTGTTGATATTTTAACAATGGTAGCTTTAAAACTATCAGGTTATGAACCTCATAGAGTAATAGGTTCTGGAACTGTATTAGATACAGCTAGACTTAAATACCATGTTGGTGAACACTTGAATATTGATCCTCGTTCTGTTCATGTATATATTGTTGGTGAACACGGTGATAGCGAAATCGCTACATGAAGTGTTGCAACTGTAGCTGGATTGCCATTAAATGATTTCTGTGAATTAAGAGGTCATTTTGAACACAAACAAGCAGAAGATAAAATTCAAGAAATGGTTAGAAGAAGTGGCTATGAAATCTTAACTAGAAAAAACGCGACATATTATGGTGTTGCTATGGCAGTTAATAGAATATGCAAAGCAATTCTTTCTAATGAAAGAGCAATCTTACCGGTTTCAAGTATGTTACATGGTGAGTATGACTTGAATGATGTATGTTTAAGTGTTCCTACTGTTGTAACAAGTAAAGGTGTAGAAGAAAAAATTATTCTTAAGTTAAGCCAAGAAGAAATTCAAAACTTGCACAAATCAGCTAATACTTTAAAAGAAGTATTTAATGGTATTGAATGATAATTCAATAATTAAAATAATTTAGGAACAGTAGTTCCAATTAAAATTAGGGTAACCATTGTTAGCAAGATAATACCTAATGTTTTTCAAGCACCTTTATAGAAATCATTTAATGAAACTTTGCACAATGAACATCCAGCAACAAATGGACCTGCAGTTGGTGAGAATAGATTAACAAATCCGTTTGCCAATGAGAACGTTGTAATTGCACCACTAACTGTCAATCCAGAAGTAGAAGTTGCAATTGCCGGACCCATTACAGGGAACACAGTTGATGCAAATCCACTTGTAGATGGAATCAAGAATGAAAGAATAATAAAGATAACAAATATTATTAATATTCCTAATTGAGCATTAATATTATTCATCATATTTGATAAACCGCTAACTAATATACTATTAACTCCAGAAGAAGTTAACATCATTGATAATCCTCTTGCGATAGCAATGATGAATGCAACACCTATGAAGTCTCTTGCACCAGTGAATATGTTTTGTAAAAAGTCTTCTTCACTTTTTCATGTAATAATACCAATTATTAATGCAGAAGTAAAGAATAAGAAAGACATTTCAATTAATGATCATCCACCTATACCATGTTCACCTGATCAAATAAATGGTAAGTTTTCTCTTAACCAGTTATTGAATCAAGTAAATCCAGTAAAACCTGGTATTAACCCTTCTCAGTCAATAACCATTAATATCATTAAAAGAAAAGTAAATCCAAAGATTCATAAAATTGCTTTCCTTTTTGTATTTAATTGATATTGTTCAGTATTTCCAATTTTAAAGTGTTTATGATGATCTTCAAATTGTTCATAAACTATTGATTTTTTAGGATCTTTTTTAACTCTATATGCATGATAAGTTACGCAAGTAATTCCAACAATAACCAATAATGCATATGTTATTATTCTTCATGCAATACCAGTAGTTGTTGTCAAACCTTCTACACCAGCTTTAGTTGCAGCATCAACAGCTGGAGCAACTAAAAATGGGTTAAGAATTGAACCAGCAACTCCTAAACCAGCTCCAAATAAAATAGTAAACAATGAGGTTAATGTATCAAATCCTGCTGCAAGCATTATTGGAGTAAGAATTAAATAGAATGGTAAAGTTTCTTCACACATACCAAATGTTGTTCCTCCAATAGAAAAACAAAGCATTAGAACAGGAATAAGGTATATTTCTTTACCATTCATTTTCTTAATAATTGCTGATATTCCAGCTTCTATAGATTTAGATGCATTTACTATTTGTAAAAATGCTCCAATAATTAATAGGAAAATAATTAATTCAGCAGCATCAACAAATCCTTTTAATGGTGACATTAAAACATCAAGAATTCCAGGGACAACACCAGTTACAGTTTTTCCATCAGTTTCATATGTGATTACACCCTTAGTTAAATAAATAATTCATATAATCAACGCAATAACTAATGTTAAGAAGAAAAGAATAGTGTATGCACTTGGTGCATACGCTTTTTTATTTTTAACTAATTTATTTTCTTTAATTTTATAAACATAAGAGGTTATTGCACCAGCAATTGGTATTCATGTTGTATATAAATATGCAATAAATTTTGAATATTTTAGAATGTTTTGGTTTTTCTTTACATTCAATATAGTGAATGTAACAATTAACACAAATGAAACAATTAATAAAAAACATCCAAAAGCTAAATTTGCACAAAATTTATTTTTATCTCCATTAAATGCACTACTTCAACATGTGCAACACAATATTAAAAATAATAATGCGTATGTAAAAAACAAATTAGATCAAATAATTTTATTTCAATATTTTTTTTCTTTAATAACATTTTTTGTTTGTTTCATATTCTATTCTCATTCTATTGTGCCTGGTGGTTTTTGAGTAATATCATAAACTACACGATTAATGCCCCTAATTTCATTTGTAATTCGAGTTGATATTTTTTGTAAAATATCATATGGAATTTTTGCAAAATCTGCAGTCATACCATCAATTGAAGTTACTGCACGAATAACAATTACATTTTCATAACTTCGTTCATCACCTTTAACACCAACAGTTTTTACGTTTGGTAAAACAGTAAAGTATTGTCAAATTGATTTATTTAAACCTGCTTTTGCAATTTCTTCTTGAAGAATCCTATCAGATTGTCTTACTAATTCTAGTTTTTCATTAGTAATTTCTCCAAGAGTTCTAATTGCTAAACCAGGCCCCGGGAACGGTTGACGACTAACCAATTTTTCAGGTAATCCTAGTTTCCTTCCTAGTTCACGAACTTCATCTTTAAATAAGATATTTAAAGGTTCAATCAACTTGAACTTCATATCTTTTGGTAATCCGCCAACGTTATGGTGAGACTTTATTGTTTGAGCTGTACTTGTGCCTGATTCGATAACATCAGTGTAAAGTGTACCTTGTGCTAATCATTTGATTCCTTTTTGTTTGTTAGCATATGAATCAAACATGTCAATAAATAATTTACCAATTATTTTTCTTTTTCTTTCTGGTTCGGTTACACCTTTTAATTGAGTTAAAAAAATCTTTTGAGCATCAATCTTAGTGAACTTGACACCAAAATTGCTGAATGCATCGACAACATCTTGTGCTTCACGATATCTTAACAATCCATGATCTACAAATAAACAAGTTAATTGTTTGCCTATTGCTTTCGCAATAATAGCAGCGGTTACAGCGGAATCCACTCCACCAGATAATGCACAAATTACTTTATCCTTACCTACAGTAACTTTAATCTTAGCAACTTCTTGTTTGATGAAAGAATTCATGTTTCATCATTTTTTTGCTTTGCAAACATTAAAGATAAAATTACTTAGTAAAGTATTGCCTTTCAATGTATGAACTACTTCAGGGTGAAATTGTACGCCATAAATTTTTTGCTTTTCGTTAGAAATAATAGCATATTTACAAGTAGATGATTTTGCATTATTAACAAACCCTGTAGGAAGTTTTTCAATTTGTGTACCATGAGACATTCATACCTGTTCAGATTTATTTAAACCTTTGGTTAAAGAACATTGTTTAATAATGTTAATATTAGTTTTACCATATTCTTTTTTAGAACACGCAACTACTTTACCACCATTCATGTGGGTTGTTAATTGAACACCATAACAAATTCCTAAAATAGGTAAACCTAATTTAAAAATTCCCTTATCAATTTTAGGAGCCCCTTTTGCAAATACAGAATTTGGTCCACCAGAAAAGACAATACCAACAATTGACTTGTCTTTTTTAATGTCTGCAGGTTTAATTGAATTAGGAACTAATTCACTATAAACACCTAGATCTCTTATTCTTCTAACAATTAATTGGTTGTATTGACTACCAAAATCAACAACAATAATTTTATTATTTTCCATGGTAGTTAGGTGCTTTTTCAACAATGTCTAAATCGTGAACATGAGATTCGTTGTAACCAGAAATAGTAATCTTCACGAACTTAGCCTTCTTCTTTAATTCTTCAATAGTACGAGCACCAGAATAACCCATACCACTTCTTAATCCTCCTACTAATTGGTAAAGGATTTTACCAACTGGTCCTTTGTATGCTAATTTGGCTTCTACACCTTCAGGTACTAATTTAGAAACATCTTGGTTGTTTTGGAAGTAACGATCAGATGAACCTCTTTTCATAGCAGCCATAGAACCCATACCAACATATGATTTAAATTTTTTACCACCAATTGTAATAATCTTTCCTGGAGCTTCATCTGTTGCTGCTAGCATTTCTCCTAACATAACCGAATCCGCACCTGCTCCAATAGCTTTTGTAATATCACCAGAATATTTAATACCACCATCTGCAATTACTGGAATGTGTTTTCTTTTTGCATATGAATACACTTTAGCAACCGCTGTCAATTGAGGCACACCTACACCTGATACAATTCTTGTAGTACAAATAGATCCTGGACCAATACCAACTTTTAATCCATCAACTCCTGCTTTAACTAAATGTTTTGCACCAGATACTGTTGCAATGTTTCCAGCAATTAATTGTAATTCTGGAAATTTGGCTTTAATTTCTTTTACTCTAGAAATAACATTGTAAGAGTCACCGTGTGCACTATCTAAAGAAACTACATCAACCCCAGCAGAAACTAATGCAGTAACTCTCGCAATACAATTAGCAGCAATACTAATTGCTGCACCAACAATCAATTTACCCTTATTGTCTACATTTGCATCTGGATATTTTTTCTTATCAAACTTGAAGTGTTTAACAGCTTTAATCATTTCAGCTTGTTCTTCGATAGATAAGTTTTTATGAATAAACGCTATTCCACCAGCTAGCGCCATTGCTATTCCCATATCTTTTTCACTAACTGTGTCCATTGCAGCAGAAATGATAGGAATATTTAATGAGATTTTTTTAGTTAATTTAGTTTTAACGTTAACATCACGTGGTATTACATCTGAATAATTAGGAATTAATAGAACATCACCAAATGTTCTTCCGTATTGTACATTTTTTAGCATAAGGGTTATTTAATAAAAATTATTATATATTAAATACTTAAATAATATATTAAAAGACTATTCGTCTTTAACGGAATTTAAAACTGACTCAAAGTCAATTCTTCCATTGCATCCACCTTGAGCAAAAGTGTCTCTTCCGCCACCGCTTCCCTTAGTAATTACATTAAGTTTTTTAACTAATTCACCAGCATTAAAGTTATTTTCTTGACAAAATTGTTTGTTAGCCATACAAACATATTGAGTTTTAGTATCTAATAAACTTAAAGCAACATAGGCGTGTTGTTTATCCTCATTAATCAATTCAGTTAATGCTGATGAAATGGTTTTTAAATCTAAATTAGTAAATTTATTAATTAAAATTTTAGGAGACTGATCCATAGATTTATATTCTTCTTTAATCATCCTAATGTTATTAGAAGCGTTTTGCTTGTTATAAGACAAAATTAATTTATTGTAAATACCATTTAACTCATTAAACTTATTTACTAAATCATGATATTCTGGTAAATCATTTTTGTATAAAACTGTAGACAATAATTTAGTGTATTGATCATCTTTAATGTTCTTTGAAGATAAATCTTCATTCATTAAATTGATCTTTTGTTGAATTTTGTTAATTTGTTCATCTAAATATTTAGAAACAGTTTCATTTGAAGTAATGGCTTCGATTCTATATAGTCCACCACCAACTGAGAAAAGTTTAGTAATCATAAACTTTTCAATATCTTTAGTGTTTTTAACATGAGTACCACCACATATATCAGTTGTGATGTCTTGCATCTTAACAACTCTTAGTTTACCACCAATCTTCTTGTATACATCTTCAAAGTGTCCTACTGCATTTTCTTGTTTGGCTTCTTCTAATGTTAACATGTTTATGCAAACAGGTTTATTAGCTTGAATGTAGCTATTCACTTCATCTTCAATTTTCATTAATTCATCATTTGATAAATGATGATCACATGAAAAATCAAAAGTAACTTTTTCAGGAGATTTGAATGCACCTTCTTGGTTAATATTTTGATCTATTAAAGTTCTTAAAGCTTTATGTAATAAATGTTCTGTTGAATGGTTTTTAGTAACTAATGAACGATTGTGTTCATTAATTTGTAAATCAGCATGATCATTAAGTTTAATGATTGCATTAACTACATGATGAAAATGTTGACCATTAGGACCTTTAATTACATCATCAACTTTAACTTGATTATTGTTGATAGTAATAATTCCTGTATCACAAATTTGACCACCACTTGTGGCATAAAACACAGTGTTATCAAATACTACTCAACCATTACCATTTAATGAATTAACTTGATTAAAATCTTCATCAAATAAACCAATAACTAATGCATTATTCAACTTTGTTGAATCATAATCAAATGTTGAAATTTCTTTATATTTAAGCAATGTTGCATTTTGTTGCATCATTCCTTTGACATCTTTTCTAGATTTAGAAACTTCTTGGTGATTTTTAATCATCTTTGCATATTCTTCTTTATCAATTTTGATATGATGATAGTTCATCATCTCTTCAACTAATTCATATGGAAAACCATATGTTTCTGTTAATTTAAAAGCTGTTTTAGCATCAAAGTTTTTACTATTTAATGCTTTATTAAATAATTCAAAACCATTGTCAAGAGTTTTATTAAATAAAACTTCTTCTTCTTGTAAAACTTTAATAACTTTGTCTCTTGTTTGAGTTAAGTAAGGATAAAATTCTTTATTGACATCAATCAAAGCATCAACTGTAATCGAAATAAATGATTCTTTAATTTCAAGTCTACGTGCACACACCATAGCACGTCTAATTAGTTTTCTTAATACAGAACCACGATCTTTTGCAGATGGTAAAGCACCATCTGAAATAGCAAACATATTTGCCTTGATATGATCAACAATTACTATATAATCATGATTAATTAACTTTTGAGTTAAATCATTTCCAAAATAAGCATTCATATCATATTGCTTGTTAGTCAATTTACCAATTGTTCTAATAACGCTTTGGAATTCATTGGTATCATAATTAGTTGGAACATCTTGAAAAATGCACACAAATCTTTCTAAACCTGCTCCAGTATCTATGTTCTTTCTAGCTAATTCAGTGTAATGATTAGTTCCGTCATTATTGAATTGGCTAAACACAATATTTCAAATTTCTACATAACGATCATTTTCAATATCTTCAAAGATTAATTTTTCTCCAAGTTTATTTGGATCATATTTTTCACCACGATCAAAATAAATTTCAGTACAAGGACCACAAGGTCCTTGACCTACATCTCAAAAATTACGATCACGATTGCCTTTGATAATTCTATTAGGTGGTACACCTAATGAAACTCATTTATTAAAAGCAATTTCATCATCTTCAAAAATAGTAAAATATAGTTTTGATAATGGAATTTCAAAACGTTTAGTTAACAATTCAAAAGCGAATTCAATAGCTTCTGGTTTAAAATAATCTCCAATAGAGAAGTTACCCATCATCTCAAAGAAAGTATGATGTCTTGCAGTTACACCAACATTGAAAATATCGTTAGTTCTAATTGACTTTTGAACATTAACCAATCTTTGGCTAGGTGGATTTGATTTTCCTGAAAAATAATCTTTGAGAGTAGCTACTCCAGAGTTAATTCATAACAATGAAGGATCATTTATTGGAATTAATGACTTCGGCTCTACAAATAAATGATTTTTTTCTTTAAAAAAATCAATTCATATTTCTCTTATTTGTTGAGCAGATAGTTTATCCATATAAGTATTTATTATATTTACTATTTAAAGAAACTTAAAGTCTTAAATATATGATTACCATTAATTAATTGAGAAACTTGCATTCTTTTTTTACCAGGTAATTGAATCTCTTTTAGTAATAAACAATTTTTACCTGTTTCTACTAAAATTCCTTGTTTATCAATCTTAACTATTTTTCCAGGACTAGTTGTAGTCTGTTCTACAACTTCTGATTTGTAAATCTTCACATTAAGATTTTCATATGTTGTAAAAGCTGCTGGTTTATCATATAAACCACGCAATAGATTATTGATTGACAAAGCATCTTTTGTTCAATCAATCTTCTCATCTTCATGAGAGATTATTTTACAAAATGTAGCTTTAGTATCATTTTGTTTAATCACATTAGATGGATTAAATAATTTATCAAAATTATTTTTAATCATCTTCACAGATAATTGACTTAGTTTATCATACAATGATAAATAGTTATCAGAAGCATCTATTGTTATTTCTTCTTGAAATAGAATATCTCCTGCGTCTAATTTGTCAGTAACATAAATAAAACTTACTCCAGTTTTATTTTCTCCGTTAATTAATGCACTTTGAATAGGAGATGCTCCTCTATATTTTGGTAATAATGATGGGTGAACATTAACTGATTTATATCTAGGTAATTCTAAAATTGAATTTGGAATTATCTTTCCATAGGCGCATGTAAAAATCAAATCAATATTCATTCATTTAAGTTCTTCATAAATATCAGATAGATGCTCTGGTTGAAATAATTTAAGATTATTTTTAAGTGCTAATTCTTTAACAGGACTGTAAATAATCTTGTTGTTTCTACCAGAAGGCTTATCACTTCGTGTGACAACAGCAACAATGTTAGCATTAACATCAATTAATGCTTGCAAACAGTCTGCTGCTATTTGTGGTGTTCCAATAAAAACTATTGATTTATTACACATATCTTTATTATAAAGTTAACATATATAATAATTAATAACTATGAAAATTATTAGAGAAGCTTGTGTAGAAACAAAAAAAGAAATAGATTCAGCATATGCAAAAAATGCTGAAAGAATCGAATTGTGTAGTCATCTAGATCGTGGAGGTTATACCCCTACTCCTAGCCTTGTTAAGTATTCAACTAGTTTTAAGAATAGTAATGTGTTGATTATGATCAGAAGAAAAGATGATAATTTTGTTACTAACAAAAAAGACATGGCAAAATTAATAAAAGATATTAAAACTTTTGCAAAAAGTAAAATTAAAGGTTATGTCTTTGGTTTATTAACAAAAGAAAATAAAGTTGATGTTGAAAATATGAAAAAATTAATGAACTATGTTCCTGCTAACAAATACGTAGTTTTTCATATGGCCTTTGATTTAATTGAAGACAAGAAAGAAGCTATTGATCAATTAACTCAATTAGAAGTTAGAAGAATTCTAACTAAAGGTGGAAATGATATAGCAATCAATAACATTAAATCTTTAATTGCATTAAAGAAATATGCTCATGAAAAGATTGAATTAGTTGTTGGTGGTAAAGTTTCTGATGACAACTATTTAATAATTAATAAAAAAACTGGAATTAATCAATTCCATGGACGTAAATTAGCTTGTTAATTAGAAAATCACTTATTAACATCTCAACGAGAATTTAAACCATTTAACATATTATCAAACGAAGGTGTAAGAGCTCAAATTATTCCTACGAATAAAAAACTTTCAAACGGATCTTTAACTGATTGAATAATAACTTTTGGTATCAAATAAACTATAAGACCATATTGTTCAAATTTTGCAGGAAGTTTACCATTTAATGCTCTCAAATATTCAACTGTTGCAATAGGACCTATTGCAAATGAAAAAATTTCCATAAGCAAAACAACTAATGTTGTTCCATAAATGAAGAGTAATAAGTGAGATTTATTCTCTTTATACGTATGGTATTGGTATACAGTTACAAACTCCATAATGATGATGAATAAAGCCATCAAACATAACGCTAATACTTTATAAAAATCATATTTCCCATCAAACTTACCTGCAACGTTTCCCGGATCTGCTCACGACAATAATACCCCTAAACAAATAGCGCCAAACAAGAAATAAATGATTTGTTGAGCAAGTAAGTCAATTCAAATCTTTAAATGTTCTGATTGACTTCTTGTTCTATAAACGAATCCGAAAATTCCTGATATTACACATACACAAGATTCTTGAATTGCATACATTCAAAATCAAATACCACTTGTAAATATCAAATAACACAACGTATCTGTAGCTCATCCAAAGAAGAAACCAACTACTGGACCAAAATATCATCCTGCTACCATAAGTGGAACTCAAGAAAAAGAAATATTTTGAACAAAACCAGGTATTGGAATATTTACAATACTAAAAATCAATCTTAGTGAAATTAAGATTGCTAAATAAGCCATTAGTTTAGTATTTTTAAAAACACTTAGTGGATAAAGTGGAAATAAAAAGTTTCAAACTGTGTGTTTTTTAATAGCATTAAATCCACCTTGTTTTGTTTCCATGGTTAACAACCAGAACTAGTTCCTCTAGACATGTCATCCATATATTGTTGAATTAATTGATTCACCTTTACTTTATCAACTTTTGGATTGAAAACATTACCACAAACAATTACAACTAATGTGATAAAGAAAGTTGCTAACGATAATACTTCACAAGAAAAGAATCCGTATAGTTCTGCTTTAATATTTTGGTTAGCATCAATCAAATCATTCAAACTATCAAATATGCAAACACGAGAAGTATATTTGATAGAGAAACAATCAAATATGTATCAAAATACAAAGAAAAAGATTATGAAATATACTCCCATAAATTCAAATCTATATAAGAGATTTTCATTTAAATTTTTCTTTCCATTTACAAATACATTTTTATAGCATACATATGCATAATAATAGAAACCCGCTCCTAACAATATGTACAAACTCGCAGTTCAAGACAAGTATGTGTATGTTTCTTTACCATCAACAATACCACCATTTTTAAACTGACCTATAGCTAATCCAAAAATTCCAGTCAAAAATACAAATGTTCCTAAAGCCAATAAACAAAAGAAGAAAATCTTCTTTATGACAGGAATAATTTTTGGTTTAGAATCATAAACATAAACTCTTCCGTTTCTAATATCATCTTTTAACTTGACTTGAGCAGACATTTGTAAAAACGGATTGTTAATAGCACTTGTTCCTGAAAATTTTCCAAAAGGGTTTGAATAAGTGTTATTAGTTTGTCTAGGGTTTACTTCTTCCGTTTTAACTTCTTCTGCTTTAGAACTATCTAATTTGTTTAAATCAGAAATATCTACTTTAAAAATATTTTTTATGTAAATAGATAAATAGTTAATATCATCTAGTAATTGAAATTTATCAGAATAATTGATTGTTTCATCAACAACAAAGTTAGATTTTGATAATTCATTAAAACGATCTAACAATTTATTAGGCAATGTCTCAGAAGATTTATTCTTCTTTTTTAAATAGAAAAGAATGTTTAATTCTTTTTTAATAACATTTTTAAATTGTTCATCCGAACTAATTTTGCTTAAAACATTTTGTCTTTTTGTATGTAAAACAATATCTAGCTCATCTAATAATTTCGTCTCACAAATTTTTGGGTCAAAATCCATATTTCTATAATTATAGGTGTCTAATGAATTATTTAATTAAATTTACAGATGAGATTAAATATTTTAAACCTTGATAAGGATCAATTAAACCTTTTTTAATATTGCAGTCTAAATCAAAGAAAGCATCTTCAATTTTTTCTATTTTAGATAAAGGTATTTTGTAAACATAAGCTAATTGTTTAGCTTGGTATGGTGTAATTTTTAATTCCTTTACTGTAGCATCAACATTTGAAGAAGCTGTGATTGCTTTTTTAAAAAGTTTTATCTTAAATAATTGAGTAGCCATTATTTGAACGATTTCGATTGGTTGATGTTTTAAATTAATTAAATTTTCATATAAATTAATGCAAATGTCAATATTATTTTGTAACAAATAATTAATTAATGAAAAAATGTTTGATTCACCATTATCAATTAAAATTTCATCAATATGTTTTTTAGTAATTAATTTACCTTCAGAATAAATTAGCAATTTATTCAATTCATTCTTAATCATTAAATAGTTGTTAGGCAAGCAATCAACTAAATAGTTATATGTTTGATAATTGTCAGTTTTAACTTTTAATTCATCACAAATAACCTTTATTTCTTTTGCTTTGTTGAAAGCATTAATTTGTGTTTTCTTAATAGTCTTAATCTTTTTATTCTTAATACTTGGATTAAAATTGTCTAACTTATCATTTTTAACGAAACAATAAACTTCAATTTCATAGTTAGCCAAATAATTAATTAATGCAGATGCTTTTTCTTCTTCATCTAATAAGAAAGTAGAATCATAAATAAAAATAGCATCTGGTTGGTTAAACAAAGATATTTGATTTAGTTCATCATAAATTGATGAAACATCATCTAAATAATTGATTTTCAATGGATTATTGCATTTTAGATCTTGGTGATTGATTTGATCCAAATCATTACCGTAATAGATTACCATGAATATTTAATCTTTTTATATGTAATCATTATAGTAATAAAACACAATAGATAATAAGCACAATTAAACCATTTATTTTGAAAAGAAAACATAACCATAATGTTAATAACATTAAATCCGTTAACAATCATAAATACCAATTGAGTTATAAAATCATGAATTGGTCACAAAATTCAAATATATCAAAAGAAAAAGAAATAAATGAAGACAAAACAGAAAAAATAACTGAAAATAAATGAGTTAATTACAGCCAACAAAGAAATTTCCATATTTATTGACAATACAAAAGGTAAACTTAAAATAATTGCCACTATGTTCATTAATACTTTTTCTAATATAAAATTCTTGATTTCTAATGAAGCCACATAAATTATTCCGAATGTGCAAATATAACTCAATGCATAACTTAATGAAAAACAAACCGAAGGAAAAAAGAATAAACAAAACATACCTGCCATTGCAGTAAATTCATAGTCTCCTTTACATCTCTTTGATGTAAGTTTAGAGAAAACCATTGTTAAAAACACTCTAAAAACGCTCATAGAAAAGTTAAGGATAAAACTGTAAAAGAAAAATATTATTAAATTAATTGCTAAACTAATTTTTGGAACTTTTTTAAAAATAAATTCTACTAACTTTCTAATAAACATTAAATGAAATCCACTGATTACTATTAAATATACAATTGATAGACTAATCATCTTTTTGTATAAATAATATGATTCATCTACTTTAATATTTAAAATCATTAATTTAATGAATGAACTAGTTAAAGGATCATATTTATTATCTAAATAATTACTCATTAAATCTCTAACTGAAAAACCTTGTTTTTCGTTTATTAAATTAACAAAGTAAACTAAAAAATTAAAATCTTTAATTAAGAAATAAATAATTGAAGGAATAAAAGATAATATTAAAAATATTAAAATTAATTTTAATTTTAACTTGTTATATCATGCATATACAAACGGTATTGTTAATAAAAGAATATAAATGGCATTTTTAAAAATTGTTAGCATGATAACTACTGCTAACATCAGTAGAAATAAGAAATGGTAATTCTTTTTTAACCTCTTGTCAATCATTTATTTATTAATTTTTAATTAATATAAAATAAAACCAGGAAAAACCTTTCCTAGTTTTGTACAAAATTTTTTCAAAAATTTTTTAATTAATTTCCAAAATTTTTCAAAATACTTTGTGGGTTTTTCCCTTTTTTTAGCATTGAACCTATTTGATCCATCTTTTTCTTAGATTGTTCAAATTCATTTAACATTTTATTTAATTCATCAGGTTTTCTACCTGAACCTTTAATAATTCTTGTTCTTCTAGATAATGAACGACGAATTAAAGATGGGTTTCTTCTTTCTTTTAATGTCATTGAATTCATTAATATCTTTCAAACTCTCATCTTTTCTTCAGCAGCATTTATTTGACTTTCAGAAATTTTAGCAGTTCCTGGCATCATTTTCATAACAGAATCTAATGAACCTAATTTATTCATCTGTTGAACTTGTCATAACAAGTCCTCAAGATCCATTTTTCCTGATAACATTCTTAAAATAGTTTTTTTTCCTCTATCTTCATCGATGACATCAGAAGCTTTTTCAGCTAAAGTCATAATATCTCCTAAACCTAAAATTCTATCTGCCATTCTTTCAGGATAGAATAAATCTATTGAACCTACTTTTTCACCAACACCAGTCATTTTAATAGGAACATTTAATAAAGATGCTAAAGATAAAGCGACACCAGCTTTAGCATCTGAATCTAATTTTGTAATGATAATTCCTGTTAAATTTAATTTGTTATTAAATTCTTGAGCAACGTTAATCATGTCTTGCCCGCTCATAGCATCAACTACTAATAAAATATCTGTTGGATTTATTGTCTTTTTAAGATCAATTAATTCTTGAATTAATTTTTCATCAGTTTGTAATCTACCAGCAGTATCAAAAACAATAAAATCATTGCCGTTGTTTTTAGCTAATTCAAGTGCTTCAATTGCAGTTTGTCTTGGATTTTGAGTTCCATGATCATAGAAATCAACTTTAATTTCATTAGCTAATTGTTTTAATTGATCAATAGCACCTGGTCTATAAATATCTAAACCAACCATTAGAGGTTTAACAGCATTTTTATTTCTAAAATAATTAGATAATTTTGCAGCTGTTGTTGTTTTACCAGAACCTTGTAAACCAACCATCATAATTTTTGTAGGTTTTCCAAGATTTATTGGTTTTTGTTCTTTACCTAGTATTTCAATTAATTCTTTTTTAATAACATTTAATAAGAATTGTTCAGGATCTGTTTTTGAATCTATAACTTTATCTACTACTTTAGATTTAATACTTTTAATAAAGTTTTTAACAACAATTAATGAAACATCAGAATCCATCAAAACAATTCTGATTTGCTTTAAAACCTCAGCAACATCTTCTTCAGTAATTGTGTTGTTGATAAGTTTTTTCTTCATGTGCTTAAGCACAATGGAACTAATTTTTGTATTTAGCATATTAGTTTCAATTAATTAAGAAGTAGTTCTTCTTCCCCTTTTTAATGTATGAAAATTTATTGTCAATTGAGTTTTCTTTATCAACAATAAAATTAATATCTTCAATTAGTTGTCCATTAATTGAAATAGATTTTGATTGAACTAAAGTTCTTGCATTTGACTTAGAAGGGCAAACTCCTAATTCAACTAATACATCAAGAATATTAGTTGATTTACTTAATGTAATTGAAGGAGTGCTAGATAAAGTATCATATAGATCATTGTGAGACAATGAAGCGATTTCTCCTGAAAATAATTTAGCAGAAATTTCTTCACATTTTGTCGCTACATCTTGTCCATGAATATCTTTTACAATTTCAAAAGCAAGTCTCTTTTGGGCTGCTTTTTTAAATGGTGCTTCATTATGAGCATTCATAATTGAATTAATTTCATCAACAGAAATAAATGTTAAAGCAAGTAAAAGTTTTTTAACGTCTGCATCTGTTTGATTAACTAGGAATTGGTACATTTGATAAGGAGAAGTAATTGAAGAATCTAAATAGATTGCTCCTTTTTCTGACTTGCCAAATTTAGTACCATCTTCTTTAGTTAATAAATTAATTGTTAAACCAAGGGCATTATTGTCATCGCCACAAACTTTTCTAATCATTTCAATACCTGTGGTAATGTTTCCTCATTGATCGCTACCACCAATTTGCATTCAAACATTATGATTCTTGTATAAATTTAAGAAATCGTAACCTTGAATAAGGTTATATGAGAATTCAGCATATGAGATACCAGACTCTAATCTACCTTTAATAATTTCTTTTTCCAATAAATAATTAACATTAATTAACTTACCAACATCTCTTAGAAATTGCAAGATGTTCATGTCTTTATAAAAGTCATAGTTGTTAACTATTTCACAATCAAATAAACTTTTAATTTGATTTGTTAAACATTCAATGTTATTTCTAATAACATCTAATGGTAATACTTTTCTTTCTGCTTTCTTACCTGATGGATCACCAATTAATCCTGTTGCTCCACCAATTAAAATGTATGGTTTAAAACCAGCTTTTGCTAATCTATTAATAGTAATTAATGTGTAATAATTACCTAAATGCATAGATTTAAATGAAGGGTCTACACCAACATAAACACCAGGTTTATTCTTAATAAACTCTTCTAATTTCTTTTCGTTAGTGATATTGTTGATAACATTTCTTTGTTTCAACTCATCAAAGATAGTCATGCTTATAAATATTATATTTTAGTTATTAAATAGTTTTAATAATTTCATCTAAAATGATTGCAAAATCACTTCATGGGTTCTTTTCAAGAAATATTCTTGAAGTTTTTAAATTTTTATTTAATTGATTGTTATATGGAATTACATAAACTAAAGTTTTAAATGTTTTTCTCAAAGTTAATAAATTTGATAAATGAATTGAGTTATTTTTATCATAACCATTAAGAATAATACAAGAAAGTTTAGGGCGTGCTTCACCAGAAGAATTTTTGATAAAAGATAAATCTTTTAATACTTGATCTGAATTAAAATGATTAACATTGTAAATCAAAATAACATCTGTTGAAATCGATAATATTAGTTGATTGTAATTGATATCAACTAATGATGATTCAATAAAACAATATGCTTTCTTTTTTGAAACATAGTTAACATTCTTAAGAAACAATTTCTTTTTTGCAATTAGATCTTTTTCACGTTTAATGTTTTTATCAGCATTAACATAATACACAGATAAATTCTTATTTATCTTTTCTTGTGATTCAACACTAGGAGACTGAGAAATAATAACAGTGCTATTTGATTTTGATGAAATTTTAAGTGCTAAATTATAAATTAATGTATTCTTTCCGACCTCTGCTTGATCACTGTAAATAAAAACTTTTTTCATACTTATGCGTTCTTAATAATCTTTGTTCATTCCCTAGGATAAACATAGTTAGTTTTTTTATTTTTCTTAAAAATTAAAACATTATGGATTACATCATTTAATGATGTAAATGTTAATATTTCTTTTGATACATCTAATGCAGACATTAGTTGATTTAGTCCATTCGTTTCATTTTTATAGTTAACAGACTTTGGAACAATTATTTGCCCACCCACTTTTGCATAAGGGGTTGATAATTCTAACATTACTTTAATACTAGCAACAGCTCGTGAAGTTACTAAATCAAACATTTCTCTTTCATTTGGTCTAATTATTTCTGCGCGCTTAGTAATTACTTTAACATTTTTTAAATGCAATTCTTTAATTAATTCATTTAAAAAAATAGTTTTTTTATTATTTGATTCAATAATAGTTAAGTTTATGTGTGGGTATAAGATTTTTAAAACAATTCCTGGAATTCCACTACCACTGCCTATGTCTAATAAAGAATTGATTTTATTAAAATCAACTGTTTTGTAGGGAATGATTGATTCATAAAAATATGAACCATATATTTTTGCTTCATCATCTAATCTAGTTAAGTTAACTTTTTTATTGTATTCTCTTAAAAAAACTTTGTATAGTTCTATTTGATTGATTCAATTTGAATCAATATTTTTGAATACATCTGTAACACTTTTAATAAATTCTTCTTTATTCATTATCTAAATAATACTTGATTGCAACTAAATCTGTTAAATTAATTCCACTAATTCTTTGAGCTTGTCCTAAAGTTAAAGGCCTAATTCTATTTAATTTATCAATCGCTTCTAATGATAAATGTTTTACTGCTTTAAAATCTTTGATTTTAGAGATATCAATTAATTCATATTGATTAGCTCGATCAATATATTTATTTTGATTTTTAATATAACCTTCAAATTTTACTTTAATTTCTATTTTTTTAATTGAATTTAAAGTTAAATTTTTTAACTGATTTGGTTTTAGAATTTGTTTTAGTTTAACTTCAGGACGTTTTAAAAGATTATAAAGATTGTGACTACTGTTTCCAAACTTCTTAGATAAACCTTTGATATAACTTAATTTGTGTGATTTTAAAAAACTAATAGTTTTTTTAATTAACTTATCTTGAGTTAAATAAAGGTTATAGTGTTCTTTGCTTACTAAACCAACCTTGTAACCATACTTAATCAATCTATCATCAGCATTATCGTTTCTTAATAATAACCTGTGTTCAGCACGACTTGTTAACAAACGATACGGATCATTAACACCTTTTGTAACAATGTCATCAATTAAAACTCCAATATAAGCTTCATTCCTTTTGAGGATTAATGGTTTTTTATTTTCTAAAGAATTAATAGCATTAATTCCTGCAATTAATCCTTGACAAGCTGCTTCTTCATAACCACTTGTACCATTAACTTGTCCTGCAAAGTATAAACCTTTGATTAATTTTGATTCTAATGATGGTCATAATTCTCTTGCATCAATTGCATCATACTCAATTGCATAAGCATACTTTTTAAATTTAGCACGCTTTAATCCAACTATTGAATGAACGAATTTCTCTTGAACATCTTTTGGTAAAGATGTAGAAAGTCCTTGTAAATACATAGTATCTAAACTCATAGACTCTGGTTCAATAAATACTTGATGTCTAGGTTTATCAGCAAATCTAACAATTTTGTCTTCAATACTTGGACAATATCTTGGTCCTACTCCGTGAATTTGTCCAGAATACATTGCAGATTTATGAATGTTTTCTTTAATTATTTTATGAGTCTGCGCATTAGTGTATGTTAAAAAACAAACTTGTTGTTTGTTTAATGGGATATAACGTGGATGAAAATGTGAAAAACAGTATTTACCTTTGGTACCTGTTTCAATTTGCATTTCATCATAATCAATAGAATCTTTATAGATTCTAGGAGGAGTTCCTGTTTTTAATCTAATAATTGTGAATCCTAAATCTTTTAGTTGACCAGATAATGTTTCACTACGTTTGTGATGATTAGGCCCTTCTGATTGTTTTATATCACCAATATGAGTAATAGCCTTCATGTAAGTCCCTGAAGTAATAATTACTTTGGAACAACTAAAATTTTTATTTGCAGTCTTTACACCAACAACTTTTTTGTTTTCAATAATTAATTCTTTAACTTCTGTTTCTAACAAAGTTAAATATTTATTCTTTTTAATTTGATTAATAAATCAGTTGTGATAACTAATTTTATCAATTTGAGCACGTAGCGCTCATACGCCAGCTCCTTTAGAGCTGTTTAATAATTTCATTTGCAATTGGTTAGCGTCTGTTGCAATTCCTTGCATCCCGCCCAAAGCATCTATTTCTCTAGTAACCACTCCTTTAGCTGGTCCACCAATTGAAGGATTACAAGGAGTTTCAGCAACTGAATCAGCTGAAAGAGTACACATTAATGTTTTGTAACCTAAATTTGCACAAGCAAAAGCCGCTTCTGTACCAGCGTGTCCTACACCAATTACAATAACATCAAAATCATTTTTCATATGATGTTATTAATTATATATTTTTAGAAATATATACTATTTGAATAATTTAGCAATGTCCGCTTTTGCTTTTGATGTATTAAGAGCTAAAGTAGTTTTATCTTTAGCATATAAATTGTAATAAACTTTAAATTTAGGTTCAGTACCACTAACTCTAAATCTAATTCAACTTTTGTCACTTAACATTCAATCTAAACAATCACCTTTGGTATTTCAAACAACTTTAGTAATTTTATAATTACCAACTTTCTTTAATTTTGTTGTTTTTAATTGTTCGAGTCTTTTTTGAACAACTGGTTTTCAATCTAAAATTCCAAAGAAATTATATGAGACTGTTTCTCCATATCAATAACCAAATTCAGGATAAATGATTTCTTCTAAAATATCAATGAAATCCATACCTTTATTTAAATATTTTGTATAGATTTCTAATGCAGCAGCACTTGCTGTAAACGAATCTTTATCACGATTAAGAGTAGTATTTAATGCACCTATTGCTTCTTCAAAAGCAACTACAAATTGTTCTTTATTATCAATCTTGGTAATTACATTACCCATTCATTTAAAACCAGTCCCTGTACGATAAACTTTTGTCTTAAACTTTTTAGCAATATTATCAATCAAATCAGTTGATACATAAGAAGACACTATATAAGGAGTTTTAGTAAATTTCTTATTCGATAAAATGTATCAACTATATAGAATACCCATTTGGTTGCCGGTCATAAGAGTTCATTTACCATTATGATTAATCATCACAGCCATTCTATCTGCATCGGGATCAATACCAATACAAATCTTAGATTTGTATTTATTAGCATATTTAATTGATAATTTAAATGAATCAGCAAATTCAGGGTTTGAACTTGGTGAATTTGTAAACATTGGATCTGAATAACATTGTTCCTTTACAGGGATTACATTAAAACCTAAAGATTTCAAAAATTTAGGTAATAATTTGCAGCTAGTACCGTGATGTCCTGTAAAAATAATTGGGAAACTCTTTTTTTGTTTAATGATCTTTTGATCAACAATTGCACATTTAGCTTTTGTTAAATATGAATCAACAACACTTTGACTAATAGAGCAAATGTTTTTAATATTTGGCTTATATTTAATATCTAAAATCTTAGATGGAGCTGGCATTAATTTTTCAATTTGTTTAGCAACATCTGGAAGAATTTGTCCACCATCTGGATTATATGCTTTGAATCCATTGTAATCTTTTGGATTATGACTAGCAGTAATGATAATACCACCACATGCTTTTAATTCTCTAATAGCATAAGAGATAATCGGAGTAGGCATTAATTCATTGTTTTTAAACATGTATGCTTTAATACCAAAACTTGATAATACTTCAGCACATAACTTTGAATATTCAATTGAACCAATTCTGTTATCATGTCCAATAACAACTTTTAAATTCTTTTTAAATTTATTCTTGATAAATTTACCATATGAATAAGCTAATTGGACATAAGTAAATTCATTAAATTGTTTAGTACCAGGACCAAGTGTTGCTCTGATTCCGGCTGTACCAAATCTCATAAGTGAATCATCAAAAAAGATATCTAATTCTTTTTTAGACATTTTTCTAATAATATTTTTATCTTTTGTTGATACTTTTGATGAGTTTAATCAAAGATGAGATAAATTATTTTTTAGCATTGTCTAACTCCTTCTTAGAAAAACTAACTGGTAATAAATCAGAAAATTTATAAGTAGTTTTTTTACCAACAAAAGAATAAACAATAACTGGTGCATTAGCAGCAAAAAATTCAGACATTACTTGCAAGCATACAGCACACGGAATAACATCATCTTTTTTAGAAGAAGAAATTAAATATAATTTCTTGAATTTTTTAGATCCGTGTACTTGAGCATTAAAGATTGCTGCTCTTTCAGCACAAACAGTTGCTGAATAAGAAGCATTTTCAATGTTATTACCAAAGAATAATCCTTTATCTGTTTCAATAGCAGCTGCTGTTTTGAATTTAGAATAGGGAGAATAAGAATTTTTTAATTGTTGTTTTAATTGTGAATAAATTTTATCAGTCATACTATTTTATTACCTTTACTATAACAGGAAGTTCTTTAAACTTACTATTAGAGTATAAAATGTTCTTTTTAAATTTTTGAATTAATAATGAATTAATTTTTTTAGAAGAATAAAGAGTCGCTACTGTTTCGCCTTTATTAACTTTTTCATTAATTATCTTATTTAAGTAAACTCCTGCTTGGAAATCAATTGGCGCTCCTTTTACTTCTCTTCCGGCACCTAGTAGAAACGATATCATTCCTACTTCTCTAGCAGATTTATATTTAACATATCCAGATTTATCAGCTTTAATTTCTAAAGAATATTTAGGTTTAAAAAATTTATTTTTACAAACTTCATTAGCGTTTGCGTGTTGAGAAGATATTCATTTTTTAAATACTTCTAATGCTTTTTTAGAATTAATCACTTCATCAATTTTTTCATAAGCTTCTTTTTTATTCTTACAAATCTTAGTAGCTACTAAGATATCACTTGAAAATTCATAAATTAATTCTTTAACATCTTTTGATTCTGGTTTTCCATCAAGAAATTCGATGGTAGTTTTCATTTCAATGCAGTTACCAATTGAACGACCTAAAGGTTGATTCATATTAGTGATATGAACAATAGATTTTCTATTGAATTTTTTAATAATTGAAATTAAAATTTTGCCTAACTTAAATGCTTTATCATATGTTTCACAAAAACCACCATCGCCAACTTTTACATCTATAAAGATGTAATCAGTTCCCATTGCTACTTTTTTAGAAGCAATTGAAGAAGCAATTAACGGTAATGAATCAACTGTGCTTGTAGCGTTTCTTAATGCATAAATTTTTTTATCAGCTGGTACAATGTCGTCTGTTTGACTAGCAATAAAAATTCCATTATCTTTAAGAAGTTTTTTACATTGTTGTAATGTTAAATTAGTATTAACTCCAATTGAATTTAATTTATCAATTGTACCACCTGTATGTCCTAATCCAGGACCTGACATCTTAGCAACTTTCAACCCGCAAGCAGCTAATATAGGACCAATGATAACAGAAACTTTATCACCTACTCCACCAGTAGAATGTTTATCAATTTTAATTCCTTTAATTGATGAAAAGTCAACTGTATTACCAGAATGCAACATTGAGTTTGTTAATCAATATGTTTGTTCCAATCCAATATTATTAATATTGATAGCCATAATAAAAGCAGCAAATTGATAATCTGGAATTTTATCATTTACATATTGATTAATAGCAAATTCAACTTCCTCTTTAGTTAGAGGTTTTTTAGTTCTTTGCTTTTCAATAATGCCAAGGAAATTCATTATTTAATTAAATCCACTCCTCTACTTGTTCCGATTCTGTTTGCTCCTAATTTAACAAAACAAACCAAGTCATCATAAGTTCTTACTCCACCAGCTGCTTTTACTTTCTTGTTTTTATTTGTATATTTTCTTAATAATTCAACATCATGTGCATTAGCGCCTGCTGTAGAAAAGCCTGTCGAAGTTTTTATAAAATCAGCCTTTGATTTATTAATGCATTTGCATGCATCAATTTTTTGTTCATCTGTTAATAAACAAGTTTCAATGATAACTTTAAGAGTTAATTTACCACAAGCTTGTTTTATTTTGTTAATTTCATTAACAACATATTTAAAGTTTTTAGCCTTTAATTGAGAGATGTTTAATACCATATCAATTTCTTTAGCACCTTTTTTAATAGCATCTTTTGTTTCAAACACTTTTGCTTCTGTAGTCATTTGTCCTAAAGGAAAACCAATAACCGTACAAATCTTAACATCTTTTGAATTTTTTAAAACTTTTTTACATGTTGGAATCATACAAGGATTAACACAAACTGAAAAGAATTTATATTTAAGTGCTTCTTTGCAAAGATTTTCAATTTGCTTAGTTGAAGCATCTGGTTTTAATAATGTGTGGTCAATGTATCTATTGTATTTCATATTAATATTATTTTAATTTAATAGCAGTATTAAGTGCTAGCTTAATCATAGTTTTAGTTGATTCTTGTCTTTCTTTAGAACTCATTTGTTTTTTAGAAAAGAATGAATCACTACAAGTCAAAATAGTTAAAGCATTTTTCTTTAAATATTGAGCATTTGCATACAATGCATATGCTTCCATTTCAACAGCAATTGAATTGTGATTACGTTTTATTGCTTCTTTCACTGAATATGCATTATAAAATGCATCTTCTGAAGCTGTTTGACCAACGTGGTACTTTAATTTCATTTCATTAGCTGTTTTAACAGCTGTATTTAATAATTTCTTTGAAGGCAATAATTTTTTAGGAGCATTTTTAATACCAATATCTTTAGCATATGTTGAATAACTATAAGCTGCATTAGAAATTATTACATCTCCTACCTCAATTCCTTTATATCCACCAGCCGTTCCAATTCTAATGATGTAATCTACATCATAGAATTTAAACAATTCGTAGGAGTAAATACCAATTGATGGTATACCCATACCATGAGCCATAATGGTAATTTTTTTACCTTTATAAGTTCCAGTATAAGCATACATTCCTCTAACTTGGTTTACTAATTTAGAGTTTTTAAGAAATGTTTCAGCTGCAATTTTAGCCCTTAAAGGATCACCAGGCATTAAAACAATTTTAGCAATGTCAGTTTTTTTTGCTTCATTATGAGGAGTAGGAATACACATATTATTTATTTTTATATTAATATAAAAATTATACTTAATATATGAAGTCAAAAAAGACAAAAGTAGTCTTAGGAATGTCAGGCGGAGTAGATTCTTCAGTTTGTGCATACCTATTAAAAAAACAAGGATATGAAGTTATTGGTTTGTTTATGCAAAACTGAGACTCATATTTAAATAATGACTTTTTAGGAAATGTTAATGAATCTAAACAAACATGTAATGTTCAAAAAGATTTTAACGATGCTAAAGCAGTTGCTGATAAATTAGGCATCAAAATTTATAGAGTTGAATTTATTCAACAGTATTGAGATAAGGTATTTAAATATTTGATTCAAGAATACAAAAAAGGAAGAACACCTAACCCAGATGTATTGTGCAATAAATACATTAAATTTAATGAGTTTATAAAAGTAGCTAAAAATAAATTTCATTGTGACAAAATTGCTATGGGTCATTATGCTAATGTTAAGAAAATTAAAGATCAGTATTATTTAACAAAAGCAATTGATGAAAATAAAGATCAAACATATTTTTTATGTTGGCTAAATCAAGAACAATTATCTAAGACAATATTTCCTATTGGAAATATTCCAAAAGACGAAGTAAGAAAAATCGCTCATGAACAGGGTTTAGACAATTGAAACAAAAAAGACTCTACAGGAGTTTGTTTTATTGGTGAAAGAAAATTCAAAGATTTCTTAAATAATTACTTACCAATTAAGAAAGGAAAAGTAATTGACATTGTAACTAAAAAAGTTGTTGGTGAACATGATGGAATTACTTTTTATACTTTAGGTCAAAACAAAAATTTAGGTTTAGGTGGTCAACAAAATAAATATTTTGTTTGCAAAAAAGATTTTAAGAAAAATATTATTTATGTCGTTGATCAAAACAATAAAGAAAAATATCTAAGTTCTACAAAGTGTGAAGTAGTTAAGTTTAATTGAATTAACAAAAATCAAAAGAAAAGCGCAAAAGTCAAAATCAGATTTAGACACCGTCAAGAATTAATTGATGGTAAATACGAAATTAAAAATAACAAAGTTATTTTGACATATAAACCAACTATCGCAGTTGCTCCTGGTCAATTTGCTGTTTTATACTCTAATAAAAAATGTTTAGGTGGTGGAATAGTTAATAAACTTATTTAATTCCAACTCTCTTATAGATTTCGTTTACGTGTTTTTGATAATATTCTAAAGTGAAACAACCATTAATGTCTTTCTTGGTTAGTTTCTTTGAAACTACTGGATGAACTAGTAATAAATCTTTAAATTGTTTATTATTGAAGTAAGCGTCCATGGCAATTGGTTGAACAGTATCGTATGCTTGTTCTCTTGAGAATCCTTTTTTAATTAAAGCATTCATTACTCTTTGAGCAAAAATAACACCATTTGTTTTGTAAATATTTGCAATCATATTTTCTTTAAAAATAGTCAAGTTATTTACAATGTTTGTGAATCTCTTTAACATGTAATCCAATAAAATTGTTGCATCAGGAAAAATAATTCTTTCAGCACTTGAATGAGAGATGTCTCTTTCATGTCATAAAGGAATATCTTCATAACTTGTTAACATATAACCTCTTAATACACGAGCACAACCACACATATTTTCTGAAGAGATCGGATTACGTTTATGAGGCATTGCAGATGAACCTTTTTGTCCTGAAGCAAAATATTCTTCTAATTCATGAACTTCAGTTCTTTGTAAATGTCTAATTTCAGTTGCGATTTTCTCAATTGTACTTCCAATTAATGCAAGAGTTCCCATATAAGCTGCATATCTGTCTCTTTGAATTACTTGTGTAGAAATATTAGCAGAGCTAATATGTAAATTTTTACAAACATAATCTTGAACAAATGGTGAGTTATTTGCAAAATTACCTACTGCACCCGATAATTTACCTACTTCTACATCTTTAGAAGTCATCTTGAAACGTTTTAAATTTCGTTTCATTTCTTCATATCATAAAGCGTATTTTAATCCAAAAGTTGTAATATCAGCATGGATGCCATGTGTACGGCCAATGCAAGGATAATCCTTATACTTAAGTGCTTTAGCCTTAAGTACTTCCATAAATTCTTTGATATCTTTTAATAAAATTTTATTTGCTTGTCTTAACAAATATCCATTAGCTGTATCAACAACATCAGTAGATGTTAATCCATAATGAACTCATTGTTTTTCAGTGCCTAGTGATTCACTAACATTTCTTGTAAAAGCAATAACATCATGGTGAGTTACTTTTTCAATTTCTTCAATTCTTTTAATGTTAAATTTAGCATTCTTTTTAATCGCAGCAACATCTTTTGCCGGAATTACTCCTAGTTTACTTCATGCTTCACAAGCAAGAATTTCAATTTTTAAATAAGTTTTGAACTTGTTTTTAACTGTTCAAATGTTTTCCATTTTTGGATTTGAGTAACGTTTTATCATAACATATAAATTATATAAATAATTTATAATTAACTAAAATGAAAAAGACATATTTTAAATACGTTAAAATTGATCCTTCTCAATTGAAAAAATTAATAGCTATTGAACCTAAAATAGCAAATTTTGTTGATATAGAAAAACCTTTTTATTTTAGAGTAATGCCTGATCATTTTTCATGTATTGTACACACAATCATTTCACAACAAATTTCCAATGCAGCAGTTGATAGTATTTGAAATAAAGTTATTGCAAAATTTAAAAAACTTACTCCGAAAATAATTGCTAATGCATCTTTGGAAACATTAAGAGATGTTGGTTTGTCTGAATCAAAAATTAGAGGATTAAAGCAAATCTCTTATGACATGGTTGACAAAAAACTTAATCTTAAAAAATTAGGAAAATTAAGTGACAAAGAAATATATGAAAAATTAGGAAAATATCATTCAATTGGTAAATGATCAATTGATATGATTTTAATTTTTAGTTATTATCGAAACAACATCATTTCGTTCCAAGACTTTGGAATAAAAAACGGAATAAAGATTTTGTTTAGTATTAAAGATATTACTCCAAAAATTTGCCAAAATATTTATGATAAATTTTGTGATAATTTAACATTGCTTTCATTAGTTTTGTGAAAAATTTCTAATGAAAGGAATTCAAATTAAATTTTTACTTAAAAGTAGTAAGATTGAGCGACAGTCAATTAATTGTTTTTAGACTTGTTATCTGCGTTTAAAGCAAGTGTTGTTGTTTTTAACACATCAGTCATTGCTTGAGTAATTAAATTCACACATTCATCTGAACTTAGTGTTTCTTGTTTTTCAACATTATCTGATTTTTCTTTTTCAAAGAAAGATTCTTTATTAATGTAAGTTTTATGATAATTATTAGTTTTAAAAGTTTCTAATTCTTTTGGATCAATTATTGCTTCATTATCATGTTTTTCTAAATCCATTGAAGAATCAAGATTTTCATCATCTGAAAAGATTCTTTGTTGTGTTTGTTCTTTGTAAGAGTCGAATTTAAAATCTTCATCTTCTTCGATGTTATCTTTTTTATTGCTTGTATCTTCTTTAGCAGAAACTAAAGATGAAATTTTAATATTTCTATTCTTAGTGTAATCTACACCACAAACTAATGAAAGTTCATTGTTTTTAGTAATAGATTTAAATGTCTTAGTTACATCATTAATGATTGTCGGAGGAGTTGAATCATTAATTTTTAAGTTAACAATAATCTTATCAGCATTATCAATATTGATGTCAGTATATGATGTACGTAAAGAAGTACATATAGCATTTTTAATGTTAGTTTCTGAATATTCTTTATCTAATAAAATTGAAGTAAAACTAAAAGTTTTTGATTGCTTAAAAAATGATTTTAAATCAGCATAATCTATATTCATTTCAGTTGCAATATTAATCATGTCACAAATTTCACTTATAGTATTTGTAACTTGTTCGTTAGCTTTTTCAAAAGCTTTCATAAATGAAATATCATCACCACAGTTTTTAATGATTAAGTCATTACTGATAGTTGTTATTGAATCAACATTATTTTTTAATTTTTTTAAATGTAATAGAGCATTTTGGTAAACCGCATTACCTTCAGAATTAATAGAAGGTAAGTTTACAACAGCTACTGTTAAAATTCCCATTTCTTTTGCAATTCTTGCAATTTCAGGAGTAGCACCACTTCCTGTTCCCTTACCAAGACCTGCGACTAAGAATAAAATATCTGTACCTTTTAAAGTGTTTTTAATATTTTCTTTATCCTCTTCAACAGCCATCTTTCCTGTATAAGGATCTCCGCCTGAACCACTTCCTCTTAAAATCTTTTTACCTAAAAGGTAAACATTTGATAAATTACTAATTTTACGCAAAGCAGTAACATCAGTATTAAATGCAAAAATATCTACATTATCAGCTCACGGACGTGCGTTTCTCATGTGTTTGATAACATTACAACCAGCTCCACCAACACCAAAAATTTTGATATCGAAGTTGCCAACATTTTCTTCAATGTCATCTAAGTTGTTTAAAAACTTACCTTTTAATGGGTTAGTATTAAAATTTGCTTGAAATGTTGTTTCAGGCTTTTGTTCTTTTTTGTTGTTGTCATCAACTTTATTAATTATTTGATTTAATATGTCCATGATTATCCTCCTAATTTAGCTGATCATTTTGTAGTTATTAAACCAATGTTTAATAACACATCTCTCTTCACGCTTCTATTTGCATATTCTTGTGAAACATATGGATCAATGCTATATTTAATATGGTTTTTAGATTTTTGAACATTGTATGTGTATTCAATTGAACCTACTAACACATCAATGTTGTTATCATCAATTCCGATGATATTAGTTTTAAAGAATTCATAGTTAATGTTAGTTGAAATGTCTAAAAAACTATAAGCCATACTGTTTGCATTTATATATATATGGTCATAAGACAATTGATTCTTTCTACATAAAATATCATTAATCTTGTTTTGAACAACATTCATAAATTTTTGATTAATAATCTTAACATATTTTGTTAATTCGCCAGCAGAAGCACACATTAAATTTAAGAATTTTGGTTTATGCACATTGATTAAAGAAGTTGATGAATCAACTAGATTAACTGTTTGTAATGAATCAATGATTGGAATTAAATTAACATTTTCTGGAATGTTAAACTTGTGTTTTAATTCATCAACCATTCAGTTGCTGCCTCAATTTAACGATTCAGAATGAATTAGAATATTATGAGTGTCATAGAAGTTAATGGTTGAGCTATCACTTTTAACATCGATTACAACATTTTTCTTTCCTGAATTAGATCTAGCTAATAAACCACCAAACGATAATTGATTGTTAATAAAACCAATTATTGAAACTTTACATTCGTGAACTAAATCTCTAAATGCTTTAAGAAAATCAGCATTTGCTACATATGCATAATATTCAAAATTAATATTTTTTCCAGTTTTACCATATGGGAATTCACTATGATTCATTCCATCTAACGTTCATAAATATGGGTGTAAATCAATGATAGTTTTATCATTGTTACCATTTAAGAAGTTAACTTTTGATGTGTAAGACATGTAATCAGCTAAATCTAATTCATGATCAATCTTAACTTCATGATCAGTAGAAATATTTTTAATAATTTCTACTGGCATATAACTAATATTTACAATGTAACGTTTAACAACGATACCGATAAATTCATCAGCCTTAGTTAACATATTTAATAATGTTTTAGACAATTCTTCTTTGTTAATAAACTGATTATTCGCATTTAAGTAGTTTAAACTAACGCAATTGTTATACAAACAATTAACTTTACCAGATTCAGCACGTTCAACTACAAGAACTTTAATTCTTGATTTATTAAATGAAATTACTCCATATACATTTTTCAAGTTATACATTAGTTGTACCTCCTTAAGCATCTTAGCTTTGCACTACGTGCACGATTATTTAATTTAACCTCTTCTTGTGAGGCAACAATTGGTTTTTTAGTTAATATCTCAAAATCAGTTGCTGTATTCATAATTGGAACTTCTTTTGGGATATGTGTTACAGTTATATTGTTAAAGAATTGTTTCACAATTCTATCTTCCAAAGAATGGAAAGTAATAATTACCATTCTACCATCCTTATTTAATAAGTTAATTCCATCATTCAATAATTTTTTTAAATTATCTAACTCATGATTTACTTCAATTCTAATTGCTTGGAAATAAACACGAGCTGGATGTTTAGATTTAAATAATTCTTTTTTATTAATATTGTTTTTAATAATATTAACTAATTCATCAGTTGTTTCGATAGCATGATTTTTACGAGTTAAAATAATTGCATTAACAATTCTTCTTGGATTTGATACTTCACCGTATTGTTTAAAGATTCTTGTTAATTTTTTTGCATCATATTCATTAATAACCTTGTAAGCATCTAATGAATCATTTTGATTCATTCTCATGTCAAGTCTTGCATTTTGGTGATAACTAAATCCACGTTTTGCATCATCAAACATAGGAGAACTAACACCAAGATCAGCAATAATACCATCGACTTTCGAAATATTTAGTTTGTTCAAAATCATTTTGATATTTTTGAAATTATCATTAACCAAAATAACATTAATGTTGTTTTGATATTTTTTTAGTAAGTAGTCATAAGCTTGTTTGTCTGTATCTAAACAAATAATCTTGCCTTCATCATTTAAGCAAGATAAAATTTTATTTGTATGTCCACCTCTTCCACAAGTGCAATCTATATAGACGCCGTTAGGTTTTATTGACAAATACTTTATTGATTCGTTAAGTAAAACTGGATTATGTAAACTATTCATTGTCTTCATTTAATTTGTCCGCTACAGTTTCAAACACTTTATCTGTTTGGGCTTTATATTTGTTGTAAGTGTTTGCATCTCAAATTTCAATTTTGTTACCAACACCAATGATTGTTACACTTTTTGAAATTTTAGCTTCTGCTAATAAGTTAGCGGGAACTAAAATTCTTTTAGCATTATCTAACTTAATGTCAGCAGCGTTTGCTAATAATTGTCTTGTTACAATTCTTGTATCTTTTTTGTTTTGAGCTAATGCACTTAATTTTGATGCATAGTCATTAAAAGAGTTTACATCTCTTACTTCTAAGCAGCAGTCAAAGCCTTTTGACACTACAACATCGCTACCTAAAGCTTGTGCAAACTTTGCAGGCATTGATAGTCTGTTTTTAGAATCTAAGTTGTGATTGTATGTTCCTAGGAAAATCATATTTACCACTTTGTCCCACTTCTTAACACTTTTATTATACATAAAAGATAAAATTTGTCAATTTTTTTTAAAAATTTATAAATGTGTTAGTTTGCAAGCAGAAAAAAAGACGCCTTTTTAGCGCCTTAATTCTTTCGTTTTTTTAGATTTTATGCTTCTTTTCAAGATCTTCTAGAGTAATGCAAACCCCTTCTCCATCGCAACACCTTTTATTTTTGCATCGTGGATTTTTATCTAAATCTGCAATGAATTTTTCTAAATCATCTTGAGAAATTTTTTCTTCTTTTTTAGCCATAATTATTTAGTTAAATTTTGAACATCATTTGCAATCATTAATTCTTCATCTGTTCTGACTCTATATATAGGATATGTAGCGTTGTTTGATGAAATTAAAATGTTATCATCATATTTTTCAATTAATTTTTTATCATTAATTTCTGCATTAAATAGCTTGATATTTTTGCAAGTTTCATTAACAATATAATTTTGGTTTTCACCTACACCTGCTGTGAAAACAATTGCGTCAACCTTTCCTTCTAATTCATTCGCATATGAAACAATGTATTTAGCAATTCTTTTAACATACATTGTTAATGCAAGTTTAGCGTCTTTATTGCTCTTATCAAGTTTACTACATACATCACGAACGTCTGATGAACCTACAAGTCCTTGTAAACCTGACTTTTTATTTAAAGTTTCATCTATTTGTTTATCATTCATTCCTTTTCTCATTAGAAAAACTGCAACAGATGGGTCCATATCTCCACATCTTGTTCCCATAACTAGACCTTCTAATGGGGTTAATCCCATTGAAGTGTCGTAAGATTTTGAATTTTTAATTGCAGAAATAGAAGCACCATTACCAATATGACAAACAATTAAATTTACTTGTTTCTTATGAAGGATTTTTTCCATTTGCTTTGTAATGTATTTGTATGAAATACCATGGTAACCAAATTTTCTAATTTCTCATTTATCTGCTAATTGTTTGTCAATTGCATATCTGTAATTTATTTCAGGAATAGTAGAATGAAACGAATTATCAAATGCTGCAACATTTTTTACCTTTGGTAATTTCTTCATGAAAATTTTAATAACTTTTAATTCATGAGGATTATGTAACGGAGCTACTGGTATATGATCTTTAATAACTTTTAAACATTTATCATCTACAAGAACAGAGTCTGTATAAGCTGTACCACAATTTACAACTCTATGGCCAATACCACTAAACTCAGTAATTTTGTCATAAATTTTATGAGTTTTCATTTGTTTCAAAATTAAATCAATTGCTTCAGTGTGATCTTTAATATTGATTTTTTTCTCATAAGTTTTGAAATTCTTACCATTTAAGCAATTGATTTTAAAATTACCATCAATTCCAATTCTTTCGCAAAGACCATAACAAATGACTTTGTGATTTTTTCCTAAAAATACTTTGTATTTTAATGAGCTACTGCCGGCGTTGATAATTAATATTTTTTTATCCATATTTTTATTACTTCTATATTAAGAATTATATTATTTATTTATATAATATAAATAATTAAAATATGGTCAGAGTTATAAAAAGTTTCTTTCATTATTTACTAGTTCCATTTGTATTTATTAGTTTAGCTTGAAGTGTATGAAGAGCAAAAGTAAAAGCAAAAAAATACAAAAAAGAACCATTGGTTCATACAGCTGATGTTAGATATAAAATGGTTTACAAAATTTGTAAAAGAGTATTATTTTGTAAAAATATTTATGTAGATGCTCTAGGTTTTGAAGACATGTCATTAACTCCAAAATTATTAATTGGTAACCACAAATCTAATTTAGATGCAATTGTAATGATTAAGGTTTTATATGAAATAAGCCCTAATTTCCGTTTTACTTTTTTGTGTAAAAAAGAATTGCAAAAAAATGCAGCTATTAGAGCTTGTATAGATTTGATTGATGGTATTTATATTGATCGTAATAATCCGAGAGCAATTTTTGATGTTATTAGACAAGAAAAAGAATTATTAAACCAAAACTATACATTAGTTGTGTTCCCAGAGGGAACAAGAGTCTTCTCACATGAATTTGGAGAATTTAAACCTGGTGCGTTTAAAGTGGCTTACGAAAGTTTTGTTCCGGTTGCTTTCTTCACACTTTATGGGACAAGCGGTAGACTTGATAAGAATAAAGAGCATAAAGTTAAAGGCGATATTATTGTTAAATACAATGGTATGATGAGACCACAAGAATTCATTACAACAACTTCAGTTAATTTAGCTGGAAAAATAAAAAATATTATTAAAAATTCTTATGATAAAATTTTTAATGATAATACTAAAAAAGGAGAAAAAAAATAATGAAACAATATTTGGATTTATTACAACACATTTTAGATAAAGGTAAAAAAAGACATAACCGTACAGGGGTTGATACAATTTCAACCTTCGGTTACCAAACAAGATATGATATTTCTGAATCATTTCCATTGTTAACAACAAAGAAAGTTTTTTATAAATCAATGATTTATGAATTGCTTTGATTCATCAAAGGTGACACTAATATTAAATATTTAGTTGATCATAATTGTAATATTTGAAATGAATGACCTTATGAAATTTATAAAAAATCTCCTGATTTCCAAGGTGAAGATTTAAAGCAATTCGTAGAAAAAATTAGAAACGATGCTGAATTTGCTAAAAAACACGGTAATTTAGGTCCAGTTTACGGAAAACAATGAAGAGATTCTTATGGATTTGATCAATTACAAAATGTTGTTGATCAAATTAAAAATAATCCTGACTCTCGTAGATTAATTGTTTGTGCTTGAAACCCAAGCCAAGTATGTAATATGGCATTACCACCTTGTCATGCATTATTTCAATTTTATGTAGAAGACGGAAAATACCTATCATGTCAACTATACCAAAGAAGTGCTGATGCTTTTTTAGGTGTTCCATTTAATATCCCAAGTTATTCATTATTAACTTACATAATTGCTGATATGACTGGATTAAAACCAAAAGAATTTATTCACTCATTTGGTGATCTACATATTTATGTAAACCATTTAGATCAAGTACATGAACAACTATCGCGTACTCCTAAACACCAACCAAAACTAATTATTAAAAATCATCACGATAGAATTGAAGACTATGTCTTCGAAGATTTTGAAATTGTGGATTACGATCCAGCTCCTGCAATTAAAGCTCCAGTTGCTGTATAAATAAAATATATGTTAAAAATGATTTGATGTGAAGATGCCAATCACGGTATCGGAATAAATAATAAAATGCCTTGAGATATCAAGGAAGAGATGAGACATTTTATAAAAACAACTAAAGGTCATACTGTTGTTATGGGTCGTAAAACTTTTGAATCAATTGGTAAACCATTACCAAATAGAACAAACATTGTTTTAACTAATAACCCTGACCTTAAAATTGATGGTGTGCAAATTATTCATGATTTTAACAAAATCATAGAACTAGCAAAATCACAAGATATTTTTATAATTGGTGGAGCATCTATATATAAGCAATTCTTACCATTTGCTGATGAATTAGTAATTTCAAAATTACCTGATACTTACCATTGCACTGAATACTTAAATTTTGATTTATCAAATTTTAAACTTAAAAATACAGAAGATTTCGGATTATTCAAAGTTAACTACTATGCAAAATAAAGACATTGAGTTTAATATTGATATTGAAGGATTCTCAGGACCTCTTGATGTTCTAGATACACTTATTCGTGAAAACAAGATGGATATTCTTGATCTTAATATTTCTTTATTAGCTAATCAATACTATGAATTTATTAAAAAGAATTTTAATAAATTCGAAATAGATAAATTAGGTAATTACCTTGTTATGGCTACTTATCTATTAGAGTTAAAGACAAAGAAAATTCTTCAAGGATTAGAAGAAACTCAAGAAGAATCAAATTTTGAATACGAACGTGATAAGCTGGTTGCTCAAATTATTGAATATCGTAAATACAAAGAAGTTTGTGAAAGGTTAAATGTTAAACGTGAAAAGCGTCAAACACTTTATGCAAAACCAAGTGATATTGCAAAATTGAAAGAAGGATCTGAACGTTTTTATATAGAAAAACTTCCTAGTTATATAGATCCTGATAAATTATTAAAATCAATTATCAGTGCATACGAAAAATATCACTTCTCTTTATTTTCTAAAAATAAAATTATTGTTCAGGAATTGTCTGTTGATGACATTAAAAAAGATCTTATCTCTTTTCTGAATACATCAAAAAAAATTACTTCGTTTGGTGAATATTTATTCTCAGTTGATGAATTAAAAATTTCTGAGCAATACATTGTTACAACTTTTTTAGCTCTTTTAGAATTAGTTAAATATGATGTTATAGTTTTGGAACAAAACGAACAAACAAATGAGATAATAATTACTATTAAGGATCTAAATAATTCTAAAATAGCTTTAGGCCAAGGAGGACTACATGAATAATAAATCAATTATCGAGAGTATTTTATATACATCAGGAAATGATGGGGTTGATATCAATACTTTTAAAAAAGTATTAGGCATCGAATCAGAAGAAATTATCAAATTAATTAATGAATTAAAAACTAAATATGAATCTGACCAGGATTCTGGTTTGTTAATCAAAAAATACGGAAACTCTTTTTATTTATTGTCTAAAGAAGATAATAATCAACATATTGCTAAAGCAATGAATTATGCTTCTAAAAACCCTTTAACTCCTGCGATGATGGAAGTATTAGCAATCATTGCATACAACAACCCTTGTACATCAACTAAAATCGAAAAAATTAGAGGTGTGGACTCTAAGAATGCAATTAGTAAACTAATAGCATTAAATTTAGTTAAAGAAGCTGGACGTGATACAACTCCTGGTTGTCCATATTTATATAAGACAACTCAAGAATTCTTAAATTTATTTGGCATTAAAGCTTTGAGCAACTTGCCTAAATTAAAAGATTCTGATCAAAGTTTACTTGAGGAAACTGATGTTGATTTCTTCAATTCTAATAGAATTGAAGAAGAATAATTATTCTACTCTTACAATAATTACAGCGTAATCAATACCTGTATGCACAGTAATTACTGATGGTAAAACATCTCTTGGTGTTTTATCATTTAATTTATATTCTTTCTTTAATAAATCTATTAATGGCTCAATATCGTACTTATTGTCGTGATAATTTACTTTCATTAAAACTACGTTTTTAATTTTAGATTTATCTAAATTAATTCTTTCATTAAATGTCTTAGTTAAAATCTTAACACAATTTTCATATTTAGATGCTTTGTCCAAAAATACTAAACCATTATGATCATATGTAATGATCAATTTAAGATTTAACACTTTTGCAAACATTCCTTTAAAATTGCTTACTCTTCCACCTTTAACTAATTGGTCAACATTTGGAACAATCAAGAAACCTAGCCATTTTTTCTTTTCAGATTCAATATAATTTTTAACTATTTCTTCAGTTAGATCTTTCTTCTTAGAAAGTTCTATTAATTCTTCTAATTGAATTCTACTTCATCTAGACAATGAGTATTGTGGGATAATATGAACATTTTTGTAATCTTCAACTACCATTCTTCAAGTATTAATAGCAGAAGAAAGTTTCTCATGAATTGGCAAGACAAATATTTCATCATATTTGTCTGCAATCTTATCTAGTAATTCAATGATCATTCCAGGAGAAGGTTGACTTGTGCTAACATTTATCCCCTTATTGATTAATTCACAAACTTCTTTATTATCAATTTCAATCAAGTCTTTATACGATGTGATTTGACCATTAAGGTTTTTATTAATTATTAAAGGCATGTAGTATACATTTGGATACTCACCTTCTTTAATTCCAGATGATGAATCAACAATAAAAGCAACTTTCTTCATATTAAAATAATTATACTAATTATAAATAATTTATTTAATTGCTATGATAGGATGTTTTTACAACAAAAATTCATTAAATGACACATTAATCCTTAATGTGTCAAATGAAAAACCGATTAAAATTGACCAAAACAATAATTATTGTTTAGGTTTTGATAAAAATAATGATGTTTGTTTTATAAATATCTTTAATTTTTCTAAATATGGTAATTTTGATAAAAATTATTTTTTGTTTAATGATCAATTAAACAAAATAATTATGAATGTCTGCAAAGTTGATTTATCTAAATATGTAAACATAAATAACTTTGTTATTGGTCATATTGGTGAATGTGAAGAGATTTCTGGCACTCACTTACATAAATGTAAAGTTAATATTGGTAACCAAATACTTGATATTGTATGTGGCGCTGAAAATGCTAGAAAAGATTTAAATGTAGTTGTTGCTACTATTGGTGCTATCTTACCTAGCGGTAAAAGGATTAATAAAGGTAAATTATTAGGAATTGAATCTTTTGGAATGTTGTGTTCAGCAAAAGAGTTAGGAATTACTAATAAAAAATTCAATGATCAAGGAATCATTGAATTAAATAGTATTTATCCTGTTGGAAGTTCTTTTAACGAAATGTTTTAAACTTTGTAATATCCTACTCAGAATGGACGTTTAGCTTTAACGTTACGTATTTTGTAAGCAGGTAAAAGTTGAACTGCTCAATTTAATCATACAATACCTGAAGCTATTAAAGTTAACAATGAAATTGTTATTACTTCTTTGAAATATCATGGAATGTTGCCTAATACAGCTCCAAACCCTGCAAACACACCGTTGATTTGTTTAGGATTTGCCGCTCCTTGAATTGCAGGTAAGATTTCTTTTAATCAGTCATTTTCAACTATACCTGTACATTCAACAACAATACCACTAATTGCAAAACTTTCATTTTCTATTCTTATTAATGAAGAAGCATATTTCATAACTGTAATGTATAAGAAGAACACAATGCATACAGCCCCTGTATACAATCAATTCTTCATTTTAACGTTAGGTGTGCTTAATAACACTCCTAAAGCAATACAAGCAGATAATGCATGCATAGCATACTTTAATCTATATGGATCGTTACCCATAAAAATATATTGAAAATTGAATTGAGCATTTCCATCATCTCCTGGAAAGATTGATACAAATAATGTTAATAATGCGCCTAATAGTTGAGGACCAGCCAAATATGAAGCAACCTTTCTTGATGGTTGAAGTATTAAAGCTAATAATGAAGCTACAAAAAAGAAAGGACAAAAATCTGTAATAAATATTTTAGATAAACAGAATCCTAAATAGATTGAGCTAGCACGCATTAATTCTCCACCAGCAATCATTTGTGGATAATAAGGAGTTACAATTTCTCTTAATTTTTCTGAATCTCCTTGAGCAGAAATAACAGCAACTAAAGCCTTAAGGTCAGGCACATATCTAAAAATAATGAAATAAACTAAACAAATGATTGCAATAAACAACCAAAACAAATATGAATTTGTTATTTTTTTAATAAACGGGTGTAAAGCTATTTGTAAAAACATTACAAATAATACAATGAACACTAATATTACCCCAACTGCTAGCGATGACATATTTTAATATAATTATATTAATTATACAAAATCTTATTTTCTATGCCTTTTATAAAAAATATTAACAATGATTTTTCAATTAAAGACAATAGAATAGTTTTATCAAAAAATTACTTTGATAACTATCATAATCGTTTTGCAAAAATCACTGGAACTAGATTTTCTTGTATTTTAGGTCAAAATAAATTTTCATCTCCATTTAAAACTTGAGCGATCATGACAAAAATTTATAAAGAAGAGATGGATCCAACTTTATCAAAAGTTGGATGTGCGATAGAACCAAAAGTAAGAGAGTATGTAGAAAAAGAATTAGGATGTAAATATCTTTCTTATGATCCTATTCAAATAAGATTTGATGTCTTTCATGAAAATAAAATTTTTGGAGGAATTCCAGATGGCGAACCGGTAGTTAATGGACATATTGATTATTCAAAATTCCCAATGTTAGAAATTAAAACTACTTCAATAGACAGCTTTGTTTACAAAAAAGAAAATGGAAGTTTCCTTATGAAAAAAGATGAAAATGGTTATCCACTAATCAAACTTCCTGGTGAAAAAAGAAATAGTTGATATTGTGATAATGACATAGTAATTAGTGAAGAATATAAATATCAACTTGGTCTATACCTATATTTAAGAAATATAGATAAAGGAATATTTGCTGTTACTTTTTTAACTGGTGAAGATTATGTTCATCCTGAAAATTATGTTGCAAATGAACATGAAATTGCTCTTGTTAATTTCTCAATTAATGATTTAGATCATTTTAAACAAAAAGTTGAATATGCAAAACAATGATACATCGATCATATTCAAACTGGTATTTCTCCTAAAATGACAGCCGAAGACAAAAAATGGCTTAAAGAAGAGTTAGGTCAAGTGTTCTAATGAAAATAATTTATCTTAAATATGGTGAACTTACTTTAAAAGGTAAAAATAAAAAAGTATTTATCAACCAATTATTTCAAAACATTAAGATTGCTCTTAAAATTTTTGATTTAAAAATTGTTAAACAATATGATTCTTCTTTAGTCAAGGAAATTAAGGAGGAAGATTTTGATGGAGTTGTTTCTGTTTTAAAAAATATTCCAGGTATTTCTCAAATAATTATTGCCCAACAATTAGAAAGAAATTACAATGATTTAGTTAAATTTTTAGTTGACAAATTCTCAAATTTAAAAGAGTTAACTCTTTTTAAAATTGAAACAAAAAGAAATGATAAATCATATGAATTAAATTCAATGGAATTTTCAAGAAAACTTGGTCATGATTTGTTGGTTTCTAATAAATTGTTAAAGGTTGACGTTAAAAATCCTCAATACAAAATTATTGTAGAAATTCATAAAAACAACTTTATTTGTTACACAAATAAAATTAATGGAAGAGGTGGTTTTCCAATCGGTGTTGGTGGGAAGGTATTAATGCTAATATCTGGTGGTATCGATTCGCCAGTAGCTGCTGGACTATTAATGAAAAAAGGTTACAAAGTAGATTTCTTAACCTTCATCTCTCCTCCTCATACTAAACCAGAAGCCTTAACAAAAACCGAAGACTTAGTTAAAACCTTAACCAAAATTTGTCCTTATGTTCCAAAATTATATGTATGCAATTTCACTAAATTACAACATGAGTTATCTCATATCTCTGATCATTCTTATCAAATAACTTTAATGAGAAGATATTTCTTTAGAATTGCTCAAGGATTAAAAAATAAATTTGATTATGACGCAATAGCAACTGGTGAATCGTTAGGACAAGTTGCTAGTCAAACTATTCAAAGTATAAATACTATTGAATCAGTATTAAATAATACAGTTGTTTTACGTCCGCTACTAACGTATGACAAATTAGAAATTATTAATTTAGCAAATCAATTTGGTACATATGAAATTTCTATTTTACCATATGCTGACTCATGTTCTTTGTTTGTTCCTGCCAATCCTGCAACTAAACCAACTATTCATAAAGCTGAAAAATTAGAAAATGAATTAGACCTAATTAATGAACTTTATAATATAACTATTGAGAAGCACATCGAAACTAAATTAATTAAATAATATGGAATTTATTAAAAAAACTATCATTGAAAAAATCAATAGTTATAACAAAATATCACTATTTTTTCATGAAGTTCCTGACTTTGATGCTTTAGGAGCATGTTATGGTCTAAAACGGTTTATCAAAGATATAGCTCCTGAAAAAGAAGTTAAAATTATTGGTTTAGATATCATCGATGATTTCTTTTCAAAAGGATTCTTTGAATTTGATCATACACATGTCGGAAATTCTTTTATTAGTCAATCATTAGGAATTATCTTAGATACAGCTAATGAACAAAGGGTTTGAACTAACAGACATAGATATTGTAAAGAGTTAATTAGAATTGATCACCATCCACAAGTGGAATCAATTGCTAATATTGAATGAATTGATCCAACATATCCAGCAACTTGTCAAATGATTGCTGAACTATTATTTGATTGAAATTCAAAATATGTATTAGCTCCAACAGCAATGTATTTATATGCAGGTATTGTTACAGATACTGGTAGATTCTTACACTCTAATACAAACCCATCAACATTAACAATTGCAGGTAAATTGCTAAATACTGGTTTTAATAGACAATCTATTAATGATGCTTTGTATTTAAGAAATTACAAGCAATTAAAATTTGATTCTTACGTTATTTCAAAAATTGTTTTCTTAAAAAATAAAAAGTTTGCTTATGCTGTTTTAGGAAAAAAATCTTTTGATAGATATGACATTGATGTTAGAATGTCAATGGTACAAATTTTGAACAATATTGAAGGTGTCGAAGTTTGGATGAGTTGTTACTATGACAAAACTAAAAAATCTTGAAGAGGTTCTCTACGTAGTAGAGAATTACCAATTAACCAAATTGCTGAAAAGCATAATGGTGGTGGTCATAAATTAGCAGCTGGTTTCACTTTAAGAAACAAAAGAGAAATTAAACAAATTAAAAAAGAAGTTATTCAATATTTACAACAAGTTCAAAAAGTTTATTAAAAATTTATATATAATTAAATTGCTATGAGTAAGACAAAAACACTAAGAGTCTCTGATGTAGATCCAGAAGAATTTGAAAGAATTAAGGTTGAAGAAACTAAAGTAGTTAACCTTAAAGACTTAGGTGATTTATCTTCTTCAAATATAGATGAGGAATTATCTAAACTTTCAAAAAAACAACTTAAATATCGTTTAAAATACGAAGAAACCGATCCTGTAGTTATTGCTAAGATCAAAGAACTACTTAGAAACATGTAGTAAAAATGTTTATTAACCTTAATACACATTCGTACTATTCATTATTAATGTCATCAATTACTATTGATGACATTATTAATTTTGCAATTAAAAATAAACAAAAATATGTTTCATTAATTGATATTAATTCAATGTATGGAACAATTGAGTTTTATCATAAAGCTATTAATAATAACTTAATACCTGTTATCGGGTTACAAATAGAATATCAAAATGAAAAAGTCATTCTTGTTGCTAAAAATAACAATGGTTGTAAAAATTTATTTAAAATTTCTTCACTTGTAATGACTAATAGAAAATTAGATTTATCTCAACATTTAGCAGATCTATTTGTAATTGTTAATGATACATCTAAATGCTCATGAATAAAAGATCATGAAAGTTCTTTTAGTTTGAATCGAAATGCAAATGATTGCATTGCATGTAGAGAAGCATTCTTTGAAAGCAAAGATGATATCGAATATATTAAAGTCTTACACGCTATCAAAGATGGTATTACATATAAAGATGTAGGAGATTTATCAGAGTTATCTGATAACTACATGTTAAACGAGGAACAAGCATCTAAATTGTATTCAGAAAAATCATTAGAAAATTTAAATAAACTTTTAAGTTCATGTAAATGAACTATGGAATTTAATAAAGAACATCACTTTATTAAATACAACAAAAAATATAATTCTAAAGATCTACTTCAAGCAATGTGTGTTGAAGGTTTAAAGAAAAGATTAAACTCTACTGATGCACCAATAAGTTATATTGATAGATTAACCCATGAATTAGATGTTATTGATAAAATGGGGTTTAATGACTATTTTTTGGTTGTTCAAGATTATGTTAGCTTTGCTAAACACAGCGGAATTTTAGTAGGTCCTGGTAGAGGTTCTGCAGCTGGTTCTTTAGTTTCATATACATTAGGGATCACTGAAATAGATCCACTTCAATATGGATTGATCTTTGAAAGATTTTTAAATCCAGATCGTAATACCATGCCTGATATTGATGTTGATTTTATGGATGATAGACGTGGTGAAGTTATTGAGTATATCCATAATAGATATTCACAAGAACATGTTGCTCATATCTTAACTTTTCAAAAAATGAAAAGTAAAATGGCTATTAGAGATGTTTGTCGTGCTTTTGAATTTGACTTAAAACTTGTTGGATTAATTTCAAAAGAATTTCCATCATCTTTTTTTGATTCGAGTATTGAGGAAATTATTAAATCTAATAAAAAGGTTGCTGAATATGCAAATAAATATCCAAAGATATTTAAGATTGCAAACAAACTTGCAGGATTTCCAAGACAAATAGGCCAACATGCAGCAGGTATTATTATTTCTGATAAACCATTAGATGAAATAATTCCAATTCAATCTTCAACTGACAATATTTATTCAACTCAATTCTCGATGGAATATCTTGAACCTTTAGGTTTAATTAAGATGGATATTCTAGGTTTAGTAAACCTAGCAACTATTGATCAATGTTTGAAATTAATTGAGCAAACAATTGGTCAAAAAATCAATCTTTCTAAAATTTCTTTAAATGACCAATCTGTATTTAAAGAGTTATCTAACGGAAATACACAAGGTATATTTCAATTAGAATCTCCTGGAATGACCAATTTAATTAGAAGAATTAAACCTATAAATATCGAAGATATTTCAATAACTTCGGCTTTGTTTAGACCGGGGCCACAAAAAAACATTAATACTTATCTAGAAAACAAAGCTCATCCAGAAAGCATTAAATATTTAAATGATGATTTTAAATCAGTTTTAAGTTCTACATACAACATCATCATTTATCAAGAACAAGTTATTGAAATGGTTAAACGGGTTGCTAAATTTAGTCTTGCACAAGCTGATATGTTTAGACGTGCTATTTCAAAAAAGAATGCAGATAAAATGTCAAGTCTAAAAGAAAAATTCATTGAAGGTGGATTAAAAAACGGCTATTCACAAAAAGAAGTAAATCAAATTTTTGATTATATTTATGAATTTGCTAATTATGGTTTTAACCATTCACACTCTTTAGCATATTCATATGTAAGCTACTGAATGGCTTATTTAAAATTTAAATATCCATTGCAATTCTTTACAACCTTATTGTCATCTAATGACAATAGTGCTGATAAAATTGCTATGTATGTTGCTGATGCTAAAAAATGTGGAATCAATATTTGTCCACCTTGCATTCAAGATTCACATTTTAACTTCAGTATTAGAAAATCAAAAATCATTTTTGGTTTCAATGCAATTAAAGGTATCGGCAGAGAAACAATTAATAAAATTTTAAGCATTAGAAATCAACAACCTAATCATGAATTTAAAAATATGTTCTACGCTATAGGGCTATTAGCAAATAATTCCATTGGAATTAAAACTATAGAAATTTTAATAAAAGCAGGATGTTTTGATTGTTTCTTAGAAAAGAATCAAACTAGATTATTTATTCTAAAAAACTTAGAAGAAATCTTTAAAGCAAGTAGGTTAATGAAACCTAATGGAGAATTTATTATTTCTCCTAATTTGGTTGAAATTATTCCAACAAATGAAGAAATCTTAGAATTGCAAGAAGAACAATTTAATTTACTAGGAGTAAATTTTGCAGAACATCCTGTAGTAACCATTAGAAATAACTATAAGGGCAGTGAAACGATTTCAACATTAGCAGATGTTTCAAATAACACTTCTGGATTTATTCATTGTTTTGTTGTTCTAGACAACTTTAGAGAAATTAAAACTAAAACAGGTTTACCAATGGCTTTTGCAAAAATAGAAGACGATACAAAAGTATCAGATGTTGTTATTTTCCCTGGTGTTTATACTAAAGCAAAAGGTATAATTAAAAAAGGTGAAATTTATTTAGTGTGCGTTAAAAACGCACCACGTGGACTTCAACTAATGAGTATTAAAGAAATAGATCATGAGTAAAAAAGCAATTGTAATCGATGGGAACTCTCTTATATATAGAGTGTTTTATGCTACTTACCAACAATTAGATTACTATAAAAAAAATAATTTACCACCAGCTAATGCTATTAGATTAGTAGCTAGTATTGTTCTTAAATTATTAAACGAGAATCAATATGACTATGCATTATTTGCTCTTGATTCTCATAAGAAAACCTTTAGAACAGAACAATTCGAAGACTATAAAGCTGGACGTAAACCAATGCCAGAAGAGTTACTGAGTCAATTAGAAGATATTAAAAATATAGTTTCTGCTATTGGTTTAAATATTGAAGCGATTCCTGGAATAGAAGCAGACGATATTATTGGTAGCTATTGTAAAATAATGAATGATTCTGATGTTGATGTTACCATCTTTACTTCAGATCGTGATATGCTTCAATTAGTTAGCCCTAAAACATCTGTTTCATTTTTCGTAAAAGGAATATCTGTTAGAGATTTATATACAGAACAAAACTTTTGTGAAAAGTTTATGGGATTAAAACCCTGTCAAATTCCTGACTTTAAAGGAATTTCTGGAGACTCTTCTGATAACTTAACAGGTGTTAAAGGTATTGGGCCTAAAACTGCTGTTAGTCTTTTACAAAAATATGGATCATTAGATGACATCTACAATCATATAAACGAACTTAATGAAACGCAAGCTAAAAAATTTAACGAATGTAAAGATCATGCTAAACTTTGCAAAAGTTTAGCTACTATTCGTTTAGACGTTTTAAACAATAGATCAATAAATGAATTTTTAACAAAAAACTTTAATGTAGATGAGTTTGAAAAAATAATAACTTATTACAAACTTGATTCTTTAAGGAACTTATTAAAATAATTTGTTCCAATATATAATAAATATATATGGTAAAAATTGGTATTATTGTAGCAAATGGTACAGAAGACTCAGAGTTAGTTGTCCCTGTAGACATTTGAAATCGTGCTGGAATAATTACTAAAATTATTTCAATTCACAAGAAGAAAAACGTTCTTCTTGCAAACGGTATTAAAGTTTCATGTCATGAAACTTTAGATGTTGAAAACTTAAGTAAATATAATGCAATATATTTACCAGGTGGTACAAAAGGTGTTGAACAATTATCGTCAACTAATACCCCTAAGTTAATTAATTTCTTAAAAGGCAACACAAACAGCAATGTATGATTCTTATCTATTTGTGCTGCTACAAGCATATATGGAAAGTTAGGAATGCTAAAAGGTGTTAAAGCAACTTGTTATCCAGGTTATGAATCTAGTTTCAGATCTTCTTATGTTAAACAACCAGTAGTTGTTTCAAAACACTTTATCACTGCTAATGGCCCTGGTAACGTTTTTGATTTTGCCTTTAAAGTTGTTGAAAAATTAGTAAGCCCTGCTATGGCTAAAAAAGTAGCAAATGATATGTTATACAAAGGAAATAAATAGTTATGAATTTTACAATTAGATGAAAAGACTGCAAAAAAAGTGATGCAATTGCAAACCACTTACAAAATAAAATGGATAACTTCCAAGATTTTCATTTTGTAGAAGATGATGGTAAGGTAGAAATCGTTTATTATGCAAAGCAAAATAAATATACCTGTAGAATGAATGTTCATGTTAAAACTAAAGGTATCATTAGAGCAGAAGCTAATGCTTATGATGTAATCACATCAATTAATGATTGTGCCAATAAAATTACTGATCAGTTGAGACGTGTAAAAACACAATTCAAAGATAGATAAAAAATACACCGAGCGGTGTATTTTTATTTTTATGCTAATTTGTTATTTTTTCTTAATGTTTTTAAAGTTCTAGCAGAAACTCTTACTTTTTTAGTTTTACCATTTTCTTTAATGGTAACTGTTTGAAGATTTAATCCTCACTGTCTACGTGAATGATTTAATGCGTGGCTTCTTGTATTACCACTCATTGCTTTTTTACCAGTTATTTGATCTTTTCTACTCATAATCTTTTTGATTGTTATTTTATTATATTAATTATTTTCTTTTTAATAAAGAAAACATATTAGTCTTATATGCTTCTACACCCGGTTGGTCAAATGGATTAATCTTTAATAAATAACCACTCATCATAGCTGCACGACACAATCAAATATACAAATATCCATAGTGGTAAGAATCACATCTAGTAATGTGAATAATTAAATTATTTGTTTTACCATTTTTAGTGTGAGCTAAAACTGTCCCTTTAAACGCTTGTTCATTAATGTAATTTAATGTCTTCTTGTCTAAATATTTTAAACCATCAGTATTATCATTAATTGATAATTTGAAATCTTTTCTAGGTTCATCTACTCATAGAGTAGTTTCACAGAAATTTCTAGTTCCTTGTTGCAAGTATTGACCTAATGCATGCAAATCAGTAGTAAATAAACTAACAGTTGGATACATTGCCTTGTGAGATTTACCTTCTGATTCACCAAATAATTGTTTTCATTGTTCTCCAATCATTGTTAATGATGGATCATAAACAATAAAGTTTTCAATTTGTAATTTTTTAACAACATGAAAATAATGTCTATAACATGCATATAAAAAAGCTGAATTTGATTTTAAAGAGAATGTTTTTGTATCATCCAAAGCTTTCTTGGCACCCTTTAACACTTCTAATGGATCTAATCCTGCCAACACCATCGGAAACATACCAACTGGAGTTAATGTTGAATAACGTCCACCAATATCATCAGGAATATAGAACATTGTTCATTTATTAGCTTTAGCTAATTTATGAAGTGTTCCTGAACAACTATCAGTTATTGCAACAATCATTTTCTGACAATATTCTTTGCCAAAATTTTTACACATTATTTCTTTAAAGATTCTAAATGTTACAGCAGGCTCTATTGTTGTGCCTGATTTAGAAATGACAATAATAGAAAATTTATTCTTTCCAATCTTCTTGATTACATCATATATGTAAGAAGAAGACATATTGTGAATGTAAATAAATTTATGATGACCAAAGCCAATTGATCCTTGAACCATTTCAATTGCTGCTCTTACACCTAGATAGCTTCCACCAATACCAATAACTAAAACATACTTAAGATTTTGTTTTTTTCATTGTTGAGCTTTTTTCTTCATTGCTAACAATTGTTGATTACTATAGTAATCAATAATGTTTACTCATCCTAATTTTTCAAGACCTGGCAATGTACTAGACATCATTTGTCTTTGAATCTTATCAACTTCTTTTTGGTATTTTTTTTGAATTGCTGATTCACTAATTTGAATAGCATTAGATGTAACAAACTTTAGCATAATTCCTAATATTTAAAATTATATACTATTAATAAATCACTTTGATTACTACAGTAATGATTATTATTACCAAAGCTAATAATAATATCACAAAAATAAATCATCATTTTTGGTAAAATTTTTCATGTTGACGTTGTTTGCTTGTATCAAAAATATTTTTAATTTGAAACGTTCTATCTTTACTTGGTTTTAACAATTTTTCATTAATACTTGTGGTATTAGATACATTTTTTAAATCATTAATAATTTCTTGAACAGAATGGTAACGGTATTTAATATCTTCAGGCTTAGATGCAATACATCTAAAGATGATATTTTCAATTGCCGGAGTGATATTAGGGTTAATATCACTCATAATTGGCATATCAAATTTAAGAGGCAATTTAATTACTTCTATTGAACTATAGTTGCTTGCAAAAAAAGGTTTTTTACCAATTAACATTTCATAAAAAATAATTCCTAAAGAGAAAAAGTCAAATTGTTCAGAGATAAAATTATTAGCATTTTTATCATTTGATCTTGCCATTTTAAATACATCAGGAGAAATATATGGATAAGTTCCATATAAAGTTGCCTCATTTGTTAGAATTTTATTTTCATCATTATTAGTAAATTCAATTACTGATGAAATACCAAAATCAATAATTTTAACTTGTCTCAAATCATGAGACAATAAAATGTTTTCAGGTTTTAAATCACGATGGATAATTTTATGTTTGAATGAATGAAGTTCTTTAATAGCTATTAAAACTTTTTCAAAAATAAATGTAGCTTCTTTAACACTTAAGTAGCCATGTTTGTTTAAATGGTCTCTTAATGAAATACCATCTACATATTCCATAACAATAATGATAGTATTATCATTGTTAATTTTTTCTACTTGGAACGTTCTAACAATATTATTTAAGTTGTTAACTCTCTTAGTAGTTACGCATTCATCAAGAAACTTAATTCATTCGCCATCAGAAATTGAAGGGTTTCTTGTAACAACTTTAATTGCTACATATTTATTTTGTAAAGCAAAATAATCATTCTTGTCAACAAAAGTGTCTTCGGCTTTATAAATTATTGAATTCATGCCTCCACGAGCTATTTCATCAATAATTTTGTATTGACCTAAAACAATGTTCCCCTTTGTAAATATGGGAAGTTCTATTGGTTTTTGTTTTATCTCTACAGTTTTTTCCTCTTGACTCTTAATTTTTTCTGACATTGTTTTATAAGATTTCAATAACTATAGAAGTTAAATTATCATTACTATGATTTTCTAAAGCTTTTCTAATTAATGCAGTAGATGTGGCATAAAATGGTTTATCACGATTCTTATTGATGTAATCATCAATGTAAGGCATATCAATGTAGTTATAAACTCCATCTGATCCTAAGAAAATTAAATCACCACGATTTAATTTAAAGTTAAACTTATCATAGTCTAATGGACAATTAGTATTTGAATCTACATATTTTGTTAATGCTAAGAAACTATCTTTATATTTAACAAACATTTCTTGAGGGGCATTTGATGAAACTAAATAATTGTATAGATTATGATCTTTAGTAATTTGTCTTCATTTAAAGTTAGTAATATCAAATCTGTATAAACGAGAATCCCCTAGGTTAAAACAAGTTGCTCTTCCATCTTTTTGAATAAAGATACAAACAAAAGTTGTAGTAATTTTTTTGTTATTTAATTTTGCTTTGCAATATGCTGCAAGTTTTTTTCTAGCATTTACAATGTTTCTCGAAATTCATATAGATGGGTTAACAATGTGACGTCTTTTTTTAAATTTATTTTTAAAATAATCAACAATCATGTTAGAAGCTATCTGGCTATCTGACTGTGAACCAATACCGTCACAAACTATACCAAAACATTGGTCTGTAGCATTAACTCCAACAAAGCCAGCATCTTCATTGTGATCTCTTAAGCCTTTTGCTGTTGCAAAAGAATAATTAAATTTATTTTCTCTATTTTCCTTTTTCATAGTTAGCTCTGAGTTGTCCACAAGCCGCTGCAATTTTAGAACCGCGCTCTAAACGAATGGTTGCAATTATATTGCTATCATTTAAAACTTTAGAAAATACATCAATGTTTTTGCTAGTTTTAAACTCGTTTTCAACTACATTATTATATCTTATTAGGTTAACATAACAATAAATAGGGTTTAACAACTTTATAAGTTGTTTAGCATTTTCTGTTGAATCATTTAAGTCTTTAAGCATGATGTATTCAATCCCAATTCTATTCTGTGTAATCTTTTGATATTTAACTAATGAGTCAATTAGTTTTTCTAAAGGATATGCTTGATTCACTGGCATTATTTTATTTCTTATTTCATTTGTTGGTGCATGTAATGAAATTGCTAAATTCATTTGAGGAAAGTCTTGACCAAATTTTACAATTTTATCAATTAACCCACAAGTAGACACAGTAATGTGTCTAGAACCTAATCCAATTCCAAAAGGAGAATTTAGAATTTGTAAAAACGATTTTAAGTTATCATAATTATCAAATGGTTCACCAATACCCATGACTACTAAGTTAGAAATTCTTGAATTTTTATTTTCTTTTAAATATCTATTAACAGTAATAACTTGTAATACAAGTTCGTCTACATTTAATCCCCTAACTTTTTTTAATAAACCAGATGCACAAAATTTACATCCCATGTTACAACCAATTTGACTTGATACGCAAATTGAGTAACCATAGTCAAATTTCATTAATACAGTTTCAATAGTTCTATCATCTTCTAATTTAAATAAAAATTTAGTTGTTTCATCTATAGGATCAATTTGTTTTGTAACTTCAATTAATTTATTAAACCTAAAATTCTTTTTTAAAACTTCAATTGATGATTTTGCAATATTTGACATTGCATCAAAATTATCAACATTTTGTTGATAAATTCATTGAAAGATCTGTTTTGCATTAAATTTCTTTAAGCCTAATGAAATGACTTTTTCCTCTAATTGTTCAAGAGAATATGAATATATTGATGTTCTATTTTCTTGCATTGTTGAATGATCTTACAAAAATTTCTTTAATTTTTTTAGTAGCATCTTTTGGATTAGAACCATTGACTACACAATAATCATATTTATCTTTAAGAGATAATTCTCATTCAGCTTGTTTAATTCTTTTTTCAATTTTAGCTTTTGTTTCAGTTGCTCTTCCTAATAATCTAGATTTTAATGTCTCAATAGATTGAGGAGCGATAAAAATAGATAAGAATTTATGATCATTTTGTTTTTTTATGTAATCCATAATAAGTAATGCACCTTGTGGTTCAATTTCTAACAATACATTCTTACCTTGGTTTCTTAGATCGTTAACATATTTTTTAGGAGTACCATAATAGTTATCAACATAAGTTGCATATTCCAACAAGTTATCATTTTTGATTTCTTGTTTAAATTGTTCTTTAGTTAGAAAGAAGTAATCTTTTCCATTAATTTCTCCTTCACGTTTTTCTCGTGTAGTCATAGAAATTGAATAGGTAAGGTTAAGTTCAGAGTCATTTAATAGAGGTGTAAGAACCGTTCTCTTCCCAACTCCACTAGGTCCACTAATTACAATTAAAAAACCCTTTTTCATAATATTATTATATTACCCTATACGAATGTCTTCTACTGGATAAGACGAAGCGTTGCCCTTTGGGTTTCTTCTTGTTCATGACAATAACGTAGAAGAAACACCTAATTGTCCAACAAACATTAGAATGATCAAAAGTATTTGACCAAGAGGAGTAATTTGAGAAGTAATACCAACAGATAAACCTACGGTACCAAATGCACTAGTTGCTTCATAAAATACACTTAATAATTGGAATTGTGGTAAATCATCTTGACCGTATTGAGTGTATGTGATTAACAAAGTAACTAAAGTTACTAAGATGATTGATGCACAGAAAACAATTAAAGAATCTTTAACTTTTGTTGTTGGAATAGTTCGTTTATACATTGAGACCCTATTTTTACCAATTATTTTATTGAAAATTGCTACAGCAACAATTACTAAAGTAGTAGTACGAATTCCTCCAGCTGTAGAAGATGGTGAACCACCAATGAACATTAATAAACAATTAGTCCATTTAGCACCTGCACATAATAAGTTATGATCAAGTGTTGAAAAACCTGCAGATCGTGTAGTCATTACATTAAAGAAAATACAGAAAGTTTTATTTCATCCTTCTGCTTTTCCAAATTCATGATAAATATTTGAATCAGTAAATATTGAGTATTCATCTGTATTAAGCTTTGCGTCTATACCTTCAAAACCAAATGCAAGAATTAAACCAATAATGGCGATTATAAAATAAGAAGAAAGCGCAACTTTAGTGAATAAAGAAGTCCTTGTTTTTATTCCTTTTTTAGCATTTTTTCTTTTTTCCATTACATCAAAGATAACAGGATAGCCAATACCTCCAATAACAATTTCAATAACAATAAATAATTGAAATATTGTATTTCAATCGTTTCTATATGAAGCTAATGAGGAAGTACCTTGAAAAATGTCAAATCCCGCATTATTAATTGCAGAAATAGAGGTAAAAATACCAATTCATAAACATTGACCATAATTATGATAACAATGTAACAATGTAGTTGTATCATGTGTTGGTCTTAAATCATCACTCCCACTAATGAAACTTGCTTGTTCATACGCTGGAACAGCATACATTCAAACTGAATAAATTAAACCAAAAATTAATTCACTAATAAGAATGAAACCAACAGCTTTCTTGACCATTTTAAATGAATTACCAAGTTTCTCATTTCCACGTTCAGATTGGACCATCACCATCTGCTTCAAACTTACATCGTTAGTTTTCTTGAAGAAATTTCATATCAAAAAGAAAATCGAAATAACACCAATACCACCAAGTTGTATTAAAAATAACAAAATTACTTGTCCTACAACTGTAAATGTTTTAGATATTACAGCAGGAGTCAATCCAGTATCACTAAATCCACTGCACGCAATGAATAAAGCATCTCAAAATGTATATGCTCTTGAAAATTTTTCATTCATTGGATCTAAATAAACAATGTATTTTCCATCGGTCAAGCTAAATGGACAATACAAAAGAGAAGCACCAAGCAAGATTAGAATTAGATAAATTCTAAACATTCTTTGCGCAATAGTTTTACCAAAAATTATTCTAAAAATTCTAGAATGAATTGTATGACGTTTGTTTTTTGCAAAGTCTTTTATATTAGGTTCATTTGACTTTGGTTCTTTTTTGGTTGGCATTATTTCAATAATATATTTATTATATATTTCAAGCCAACATTAAAATATAATAAATTAGTATTACTTAAAATTTATGAGTCAGAAAAAAAGTTATTGTGTAATTGGTCTTGGCCGTTTTGGTTATCAAGTTGCTACTAAACTAAACGAAGGTGGAAAAGACGTTATTGTTATAGATAAGAATGAAGAAAAAATTGAAAAAGCATCAAAGATTTTTGATATTGCTTTTAAAGCCGATGCTACCGATATCAACTCGTTAGTTGAAATTGGTATTCAAAATGTAAGAACAGTTATTGTTGGTGTTACAAGCATTGAAGAATCAATCATGGTGTGTGCAAACTTGCGTGAAATTGGTGTTAAGGATATTATTGCTAAAGCAAATAATGATATTCATAAACGTGTTTTAAAAACTATGGGTATTGCAAGAATTGTTGTTCCTGATATTGAAATTGCAAATAGAATTGCTGTTCAAGCTTTATATAACATTGGTATTGACATTTTCTCAATAGGTGATGGATTCTCATGAGTTAAAGGTGTTGTAAACAATGAAGCTGTTGTTAACAAAACTTTAGAAAAACTTGATCTTAGAGTTAAGTATGATGCAACTGTTATTATGGTACAACGTTCTGGAAAAACTATTTTTCCACCAGCTAAAGATACATCTTTAATGATTGGTGATGTAGTTACAATCATGTGTCGTAACGAAAAGATTAAATCTGTAGTTAAATTACTTAACGTTGAAGACATTGATAATGACTAAAATTTTAGAACCATCTTTACTTTCGTTTGATTTAAAAAATATGCAATCTAACCTCTCTGAGGTTAAACAACTGGGTATTGCACAAGTTCATTATGATGTAATGGATAATAAATTTGTCCCAAATACAGCTTTTGATACTGAATGATTAAATTTATTACATCAAAATGGATTTGATATCTCAATTCATTTTATGGTTGAACAACCAAGAGAATGAATAAAAAGATTCATTTCTTTTAAAGGAATTAAAGCTATTACATTTCATCCTGAACCAATTGACGAAAAAGAAACTCTTGATATTTTAAAATTTATTAAAGATAATAAAATCTTAGCGGGTATTGCTCTTAAACCTGATACTAACATTTCTAAATATCAAAATATTTTGAGTCAATGTGATTTAGTTACAGTTATGGGAGTTCAACCTGGTTTTGGTGGACAAAAATTTATGCCAATAACTATCGATAATTTAAAAAAGTTTAATGAAATTAAGAATAAATTAAATCCAAAATTAATTATCCAATTAGATGGTGGGGTAAATTTTGATGTATTAAAACAAACTTACCATTATGTTGATTGGTTTATTTCTGGTTCATTCTTAATGAAATATAACGGAAATAAAAAAGATATTATTGATTATTTTAAAAATTTAAAATAATTTATGCTGCTGTTGTTCAAGTCGACGGCAAACCAGCGGCTTTTAAATGTGCAAGCAATTGCACACTAGTGATTGAAGAATTACCAGTAACTTGAACAGTTCCTGTGTTGGGAAGATTTGCAAAAGCATTTGAAGAAATATTAGGTAAAGAAGTTAAGTCTTTTCAAACAATTTGTTTTAATGTTGATGTAGAATAAAATATGTTAGTTAATATTGTTTGTAATTTTCCTGGAAGGATAAGTTTTTCCAAATTTCCCATTCCAAATAGAAAATTATCAAATCTCATGCCATCTTCTGCTTCTATTAAAGCAAATTTTGTATAACCTGTTTCGCTTAAATCTAATATTTGAATATTTGTAGCTTCAAAATCATATCCATAGTGATAATTCTTTGAAAGTTTACTACATCCAGAAAAGTCAATATTTACTAATGAATTAAATTTTCTAAAGCAAGAACCACCTAAAAATGTAAGTTGACTACATCCAGAAAAATCTACGTTTTTTATGTATGTAGGGCAATTAACTGAGTTATCTTCATAATCAAAACTATATTGATAAACACCTGTTATATTGTTTGAAGGTCTTATTGTGTCATATCCTTTATTTTCATAATCATTTTTATCAAAATCTGCACTAAAACCACGAAGTACACCATTTTCATCAATATTAAGAACTTTAATTGGCAAAGCATTATCTACGGTAAATGTAAAATGTTTTGTTGCACTGCTACCATATTTTGTACTTGTTGCCTTGACATCAAATGAATAATTACCAATTCTAGTTGATTGATTTCAACTAAATTTTAAAGTATCAGTATCAAGTGAGACAATGCCACCAGATGTATCATTAATAATTTCTCATTGAACACTTTGATCAGGATCGTTCGAATCTACTAAAGCAGACAAAGATCCATTAGTTGTTCCAGCAATATTGTAATATGTAGGCAAATCTGTTGAATCTGTTCATACAATGTTAACTGTTGGTACTGATACATTTAAAGTAAATGTATAACTATCACTTTTGGAAGGGTCTTGATTAGAAGTTGCTTTTAATGTTAAAGTGTGGCTGCCTTTTTGATTAGAATTCATTGCCTGTCAAGAAATTTGATGAGTATTTTGATTAAAAGTAATTTTATTACCAGCAGTATCACCATCTAGTGATCAAGTAACATCTTGATTGGTTTCGCCAGTAGGTTTTACTATAGATTTAAAAATAAATGGGTTGCCATCTTCACCTGCAATGTAACCAACAGTATTATTGTATGTAGAATATGTAGTTTCAGATGGATGAATAATTTCAACACCTTCTACTAACGCATATGTGAAGTTAAATTTTAATTCAACTGTATTTGAAGTTTTAGTTAAATCTTTTATGTTAAAAGCTTGAACCTGTAAAGAAACTTCTTTAGGTTGATTAACAGCTTTAATAGTTAATGAACCATCAGCATTTACATCAATATCTTGTGTATCAGAGACCTTTTTAAAAATAACACTAGAACTTTTTAAACCAGAAATCTTTCAAGAAGAATCAATTGTTTTTTGTTTATTAACTAGTAAGTTAATTGTTGTTTCACTAGTTCATTCTATTGAAAAACCTTGTGAAAATGAACATGATGAAATTAAAGGAATGGTTGTAGATGTTAAACAAGTTGCAGTTAATATTGTAAATATTTTTAATGCTTTTTTCAACATAATAGATTATCCTATTATGTGAATTATATATATATATATATTGCAAAATTTTTACAAAATTAGCTTAAAATTTACCCTTTATTTTCTTCAATAAACTTGATAAGTTGTTCTTTAGGCATGTAACCATGAGCCACAGCTTTATCTTGTCCGTCTTTAAATAAAATTAGAGTCGGAATAGAAGAAATTGAATAACGCATAGCTATAGATCTATTCTTATCTACATCGCATTTGCATACTTTAACGATGTTATCATTAGCAAGATTTTCAATAACTGGGTGCATCATTTTACATGGACCACATCATGTAGCATAAAAGTCTACCAATATTAAATCTTTAGTATTTAATACTTCTTGCTCAAAATTTTGTTCATTTAATTCAATTACCATAATTAATTTTTTACTTGTTTTGTTTGCTCTGTTTGTTGTTCTTCAGATTTAGGTTCCTTAGGAATGTTTCTAACATAATGACATTTTGGGTAACCTGTACAACCAATAAATTTTTGACCTCTTCTGTTATATCTTTCAATCAATGGTTTACCGCATTGAGGACATTTTTCATCTAATATTTTTTGAGGTGAATTAGGGAATTCAGCATACTTACATTTTGGATAGTTAGAACATCCTATAAATTTAGCTCCTGATTTTTTAGCATATCTATATATAAGATCATGTCCGCACTTAGGACATTTACGACCAACTTTTTCTGCTTCTGATGTTTTCATTTTTGATGTTGCTTGTTTTAAGTCTTTTTTAAATTTTGGTTGGAATTCTTTAATTCATTCCTTTCAGTTTTCTTCTTTAGATGCAATATCATCTAAGTGACCTTCCATTTCCTTTGTAAAATCTTTATCTACAATGTAAGGAAAGAATTCAGACAATTCTTTAATTACCAAATCACCAATTGGTTGCATTACGTAAGCACGATTCTCTAATCTTGCATATCCACGTTCAAGAGCCATATTAGCCATTGATTTATAAGTTGATGGTCTTCCTACGCCTGCTTCATCAAGAGCCTTGATCAAGCTAGCTTGGTTATAACGAGGAGGTGGAGTAGATTCGTGTTCTTTAACTTCTGCTTTATCAAGTTTTAATGATTGATTAATCTTTAATTTTTTTAGACCAATATCATGCGGTGTATTTGCATCTTCGAATGGATTATAAATAATTCTGAATCCATCAAATACCATTCTTCTGTTAAACGTATAGAACTTATTCTTATTTGATTCAAGACGAACAATAACGTTTTCAAATTTACTTGGAGCCATGAATGCAGCTAAAGTTCTAACCCAAATCATTTTATAAAGTTTATATTCATCTCTAGTAATTAATTTACGTAGAGATTCAGGTGTAACTGTTGGGTCAATTACTCTAATAGCTTCATGCGCATCTTGTGTATTTTGTGAATTACCTTTATTTATAAAAGTTCTTTCAAAGTAATACTTCTCACCAAATTTTTTAATGATATATGGTTTTAATTTTTTTACAAAGTTTTCAGAAATTCTAATACTGTCTGTACGTGGATAAGAAATTAATGCAGTGTGTTCTCCATTAATTTTAATACCTTCATATAAATGTTGAGCAACTGATGTTGCTTTACTTACTTGTCATCCAAGTTTATTAATAGCATCTTGTTGCATTGTAGATGTCTTATAAGGATCTCTTGGATTAGATGTATACATTTTTGGATCATCAATTGCATAAATCTTAAATTCATTTTTGATGTTCTTTTTTACTATTTCTGCACTTTCAGCATCTTTAAAATCAATACCTGTACCATGAACATCATCGTTGATCTTTTTATAGTTAAGGCCTTTAATGTTAGAGTTAACATTACGAAGAACTAATTTTACATCACCTTTTAAAGTAACATCAAGTGTTCATCATTTAGTTGATTTAAATTTTTTAATTTCTTTTTCTCTGTCATATAAAAATTTTAAAGCAACAGTTTGAACACGACCAGCTGATTTAGCACGTAATTTTTTACGTACTAAAGAAGATAAACTAAAACCAACAAGTCTATCTAGAATTCTTCTAGCAAATTGTGATTGTACTCACAACATATCAATTTTTCTTGGATGCTCTAGAGCTTCTAGAACTGCATCTTTAGTAATTTCGTTAAATGTTATTCTATAGCATTTTTCTTGTTGTGCTTTTGGCAATATTTCATAAACATGTCAAGCAATTGCTTCTCCTTCACGATCAGGGTCGGATGCCAAATAAATTTTTTCTGCTTTTTTTGCTTCTTCTTTTATTTCAGCAATAATTTCTTGTTTATTCTTTTGACCCTTAGGAGGTTTTTTAGATGGAATAATTCATCTAGGTTCAAGAGTTTTTTCGTCAAAACCCATTCCTCTTGAAGACAGATCACGTATATGACCTATAGTAGCAATGATTTTAAAGTCTTCATTCTTTAAATATCTCTTAATCGTTTCAATCTTGTTAGGAGACTCAATAATTAACAAATTTCTTGACATAACTATATAAATTATATATTCAATAAATATGGTAATTAATTTCTATCTTCCTACATATATATTAATATATATGTAATTTTTTTATAACTAGAGAAATTACGTCTAATTTTATTGATAATATATAATATTATCATCAACTTATAGCCCGTTGGTGAAGTGATTAACACATACGCCTCTCAAGCGTAGATTCGCTGGGTTTGAATCCCGCACGGGTTACCATTGGGTTGTCGCCAAGCGGTAAGGCCTCCGGCTCTGAACCGGTAATCCGTTGGTTCGAATCCAACCAACCCAGCCAAATAATAAAAAATAAAACTCCATTAAGGAGTTTTTTATTTCTTAGTTTTCTTTTGTTGTGAATGTTTAATTGAAGCACCAATGAAACCAATGAACATTGGATCAACATTTCCTGGTATAGAACCTAATTCGGGATGGAATTGTCCACCTAAGAAGAATGGATGATCTTTTAATTCGATCATTTCAACTGTTTTTTCTGAATCATTACTAAAAGCAGAGAATACAAATCCTTTATCTTCAAATGCTTTTATGTATTTGTTATTAAATTCATAACGGTGACGGTGACGTTCTGCTACAAATTCGTTCTTATACAATTTGTAACACTTAGTAGATTTATTAACTAGTTGACATACTTGTTCGCCTAAACGCATTCTACCATCAATATAGTGGAACACGTGACGTTTAGATTTAGGATTAAACTCTTGACTTGTTGCATCTTTTCATCCAAGAACGTTTCTAGCAAATTCAATAGTCGCAATTTGCATACCTAAACAAATACCCATGTAAGGTGTTTTGCTTGTACGAGCATATTGAGCAGCTAAAATTTTACCTTCAATACCTCTTGTTCCAAAACCACCTGGGATAAGGATACCATGGTATCCTTTAAATTTAGTTTTTAAATTTTTTGGAGTTAATGTATCTGAGTTAACTCATCCTATTTTAACATTACGAGAATATTCATAACCTGCTAATTTTAAAGATTCAACTAAAGATGCATAAGAATCATGTAATTCAATGTATTTTCCAACAATTGCAATTTTAATTTCGTCTTTAATAGACTTAATCTTATCAGTATATTTAACTCAATTGTCAATATTTGCATTTGGATCAATCTTCATTCCAAAATATTTCATGATTGAGTTGTAAATACCTTGGTTGTATAACTCTACAGGTAAAAAATAAGTTGATTTTAAGTTAGGTGAAACAAAAATGTTTTTACTTGATAAATGGCAGTTAAGAGCAATCTTATCAATAATTGATTGATCTACCATTTGTGTATATCTTAATATTAAGATAGATGGGGTAATACCTAAACTACATAACTCTTTAAACGAATGTTGAGTAGGTTTTGTTTTAATTTCTTCACTTGTTGGAATGTAAATTAATGGAGCACATAAAATAGACATTACATTGTCTTTCCCATATTCACTTGTGAATTGACTCATAGCTTCTACAAATGGAATTGATTCAATATCACCAACTGTACCACCAATTTCAATTAACAAGAAATCAGGATTTTCAGCTTCTATTAATTTATAAATTTTATTTTTAATGTGATCAGTTACATGAGGAATAACTTGAACAGTTTTTCCTTCATATCCGCCTGCACGTTCTTTACTGATAATTTCACTGTATACACGTCCAGAAGTTAATGTAGACATACGGCTCATTTTTTTACCAGTAAATCTTTCATAATTACCTAAATCAAGATCTGTTTCAGCCCCATCATATGTAACAAACACTTCACCATGTTGATAAGGAGAAAGAGTTCCTGGGTCAACATTTAAGTATGGATCACACTTTAACATTGATACTTTATATTTCATTTCAGTAAGAATTCTACCGATACTTGATGAAGTAATACCCTTTCCTAAAGAGCTATAAACACCACCGAATATTACAATAACTTTTGTACTCATAATTTTTTCTAAACTTCAAATAACTATTTAAGTATAATCATTAATATAATTAATGGTAAAGAAATATGAAAAAGACTAAAAAACATCAAAAAAAGAATCATTATTTTGGTGGCTATTGATCTCAAACCTTTGGTTTAAAAGCAATTATCACCAAACTTATAATGTTTTCAATTGCAATTGTGTTGTTGATTCCAGCTGCTGTTGCTTTAAACTTATGAGCACAAAAATCTCCAATGAAAGAATTTGATAATTCATTCATTTCAATAGAAATTAATGTAAATCAAGGTATTGCGTTCTCTTGACTAGAAAACAACACAATGTATGTTTACTTAATTCAAGCAATTGTTGTATTCTGCGTATTAATAATCTTGATATTCTTCTGCAAGAAATGATACTATGTTTTATTTTGATCACTAGTATTTTTAGGTGGATTATTTAATATCATTGATCGTGTATGTGTTAAGAAAGTTTTATGCTTAGGAGATGAATTAGTAAAAAACGCTGCTATTGACTACTTCAAATTTAACATTAACGGTATTAACTTCCCAGCAATATTTAACATTCCAGATGTTGGTGTATGCTTAGGTGCTGCATTATCAGTTCTTACAGGTTTAGTTGAATTAATCATTTACCCTTTCAAAAAAAATAAGAAAAGTAATAAAAAATAAAACTTATTCTTTAAAAGAAAACCAAGGCTTATAAGGGTCTTGGTTTTTTATTCATAGATAAAAAGAACAATTAAAAACTATAATTTTTATGTGAATAAAATTTGTATCAACTCTGATGTTCATAAATTAATAATCGTCTATGAAGATGATTCTGTTGTTGTTGTAAACAAACCAAAAAACATGTTAACTCATCATACAAAATATGATACAGACAACACAGTTGTAGACTATTTAATTCATAAAGTTAATGTAGATGAATTTGAAGATAAATCTCGCCCTGGAATAGTTCAAAGATTAGACAGAAACACCACTGGACTAATGGTTGTAGCCAAGAACATAGAAGCGTATAATTCGTTGATTAATCAAATATCTAATAATACATTAACCAAAAAATATTTGACTATTGTTCATGGTAAATTTAAAAAAGACTCACTAATTATTAAATGTCCAATTATTAGAAGTAAAAAAAATACAACTAAAATGGTTGTCAGTGACGATCCAAAAGCAAAAGATGCCACAACAATAATTAAAGTACTAAAAGAATCTAATGAATTATCTTTGATAGAATGCACTCTTGTAACCGGTAGAACCCACCAAATTAGAGTTCATATGAATTTTATTCATCATAATGTTTTAAATGATCCTTTATATGGCCATGAAGATGGATATAAAGATTATGATCAATTCCTTCATTCATACCATTTATCTTTTTATCACCCTATTACAAAAGAACTATTAGAATTTAAATCTGTCCCCGATAATACATTTAACTCGGTTATTAAATATGAATAATAAAAAAGTCAATCTATTCATTGATACATCACAAGCTTCGTGTAACTTAGCAATTTTTAATAATGGTAAAATTGTTAAAAAATCTTCTTGTTTAACTCATAATAACCTAACAGATATCGTAGTAGAAAAAATAGCAAAATTGTCTTCAGGTTATGAAATTAGTAATATTTATATTACTAATGGTCCGGGTAGTTTTACCGGACAAAGAGTGTCATGTCTAATCGCAAAAAGTTGAATGATTATTAAAAAAATAAATGTCTATACAATTAACACATTAACTTTTCAGTTAAAAGATTTAAATGGAATTTCTATTATTGATGCTAAATCAAATCGTAGTTATGTTAGTGTTTATAAAAACACAAAATGTTTATTGCAACCAAGAATTGTGTTTAATGCACAATTAGAACAAATTAAAAATAAATATAAAAATTTAAAAGTTTATGAAAATTACAAAGACATTAACGTCTTTAATAACTTACTATCTTTAACTAATATTTTTAAAAAAGCAAATACAATAAATGAAATTACTCCTAAATATTTAAAAGAAGCAATTTATGATCAAAAAAATAGATAAAAATAATGTTGCTCAAATTTATGAAATTGAAAAAGAAAATTTCAAGGATTCTGAACAATATAAAAATATTGAATTTCTTCTAGACAACAAAAATTATTTAATTGTTGGTAACTTTATCAAAGATAAATTAATCTCCTATATTATTGGGATAGACTTGAATGAAGAATATGAATTATTAAAGATCGCTACAAGAGAAGAATATAAAAATAAAAAATTTGCTACAAATCTATTCAACCATATTGCAAAGCAATATAAAAAAATATTCTTAGAGGTTAACAAGAATAATTCAATAGCTATTAAATTCTATAAGAGTTTAGGTTTTTCAAAGATTGGTGAGAGAAAAAATTATTATGGTAATAATGAAGATGCGATCAATTTGGTATTTGAGCATCATTAAATAATGATAATACCGAACTGTCATTTGTAGTCATTAAATAAAATCCGATTATTAAATAAATTGCATAAATTAGAACGTTTATTGAAGAAACAACTGCAATTGCTGTTCTTTTATGCTTCTTAATTTTGCAAAATCATAAATAAAGAACAAACATCACAGACATTAATAATGATCAAAAAATAAGGCTTGATTCATCTTTTTCTCAGAAATGGACGGTTTGAATAGGATCAGCATTATATGTGTAAATAGTTCAACCAGTAATTTTAGTTGTGATAGCATCACAAAGACACAATGTAAAAATAGAAAATAAAGAACTTCCAATGATTGTTTGAAATGATGCATTATAGTTTTTAATCTTACACAATGAAATAATAGAAATTAATTCAGGAATAGAAGTCGGAATTCCTAATAGTAATGATGCTCCAAATCCATTGTTTTCTTCACCAAATCAAATCGCAACTAATTTTTCATCGATAAATGATAACCCAACACTAATACCTACTAAAGCAACTGATAAACTGCAGAAAATTGTTACAGCAAACTTAAGATTAATTTTACTTAATCAACGTGGTAATGTTGCAACACCATCATCTTCTTTATCTTTCTTTTCAATAAAAGTTGAATAAACAAACATCAAAACATAAATGATAATAATAAACAATGACATTAAATTGAACCCATCATGTTTATCATTACTTCCTTTGTAAAACCCTTGAGCTGAAATATAAAATTGAACATCATATGGGAAGAACAATGCATAAGCAATTAATAAATAACAAATAATTAATGCACCGATCGCAAGAACGTTTGATAATAAAACTTTCTTTTTATTAAAGTTTTTAATAAATATTAAAGTAACTATTGCTAATGAAAATAAAATAAATAAGTTTCCACCCATTAAGTTACTAAAAATAGAATCATGATTAGACCCAACATCTGAACATGATAGCATACTTGTTATAAATTCAGGGAATGAATTAATCATTGAAAAAACTATTCCAGATAAAAATGCTGCTGATAATTTAGTTTTCTTTTCTAAATAATCAACCAAATATGCCAAAGTAATTGAGGAAAATATAATCGCCCCAACAATTAAAACAAAACCTATTATTAACCCTACCTGCTGAGTCATGCTAGTTATATTAGTCTATCTTATTATATTAATAATATTATTAATAGAGACAAAAAAGCCAAGCTTTGCCTGGCTTTATAAATAAATTTAATAATTTACTATTTATTGTTGTTAGGGTTGTTTTGGTTAGCGAATTGTTGAGCAGCTTGTTCAAAAGCATCTAGTCTTGTCTTTAATTCATCTCATTTTTCATTCTTCAATAAATCTTTTAATTCATCGATTTGTTGTTGAGCTTGTTTCTTTTGTTCTTCAGGAATGTTTGCAGCTTTTGGATCTTTCATACTATTTTCCATTGTTGCAATTAAAGATTCAGCACGATATTTTGTGTCAGCTTTTTCTTTAGTTTTTGCATCAGCTTCTTTGTTGTCTTCAGCTTCTTTAACCATACGGTTAATTTCATCTTCAGACAAATTAGTTGAACCTTTAATAGTAATAGTATTTTCTTTGTTTGTCTTTAAATCTTTTGCTGTAACACTCATAATACCATTAGCGTCAATATTGAAAGTGATTTCAATTTGAGGTACACCACGTGGGGCTGGTTCAATACCACTTAGACTAAACATACCTAAAGATTTGTTATCTCTAGCCATTGGACGTTCACCTTGAACTACATGTACATCAACTGCAGGTTGGTTGTCTGCTGCTGTAGAGAAGATTTGAGATTTTGAAACTGGAATAGTTGTGTTTCTCTTAATTAATGGAGTAGCAACACCACCCATTGTTTCAATCGATAATGTTAATGGGGTAACATCTAGTAATAAGATGTTATCAACGTCACCAGTTAATACACCACCTTGGATTGCAGCACCCATAGCAACTACTTCATCAGGGTTAATAGTTTTGTTTGGTGTTTTACCTGTTAATTTTTTAACCAATTCTTCAACAGCAGGCATTCTTGACGAACCACCTACTAATAACACTTGATCAATTTGATCTTTAGTTAATTTAGATTCTTTAATAGCATCTTCTACCGGAGTGATTGTACGATCTAATAAATCTTTAGTTAAAGATTCAAATTTAGCTCTTGACAATGTTTTTTCAACGTTAAGTGGTCCTTCAGCTGTCATTGAAATATAAGGTAATAAGATTTGAGTTTCTTTTTGACCTGATAAATCAATCTTAGCTTTTTCAGCAGCTTCTTTTAATCTTTGCATTGCCATTTTATCTTTTGATAAATCAACATTGTGTTCAGATTTAATTTCTGCTAATAATCAATCAATAATTTTTTGGTCTCAGTCATCACCACCTAAATTGTTATCACCACTTGTAGCTAATACTTCAAAAGAACCATCTGCCATATCAAGTACTGATACATCAAATGTACCACCACCTAAGTCATATACTAAGATCTTTTGTTCTTTATCAGTTTTATCAGCACCATAAGCTAATGCGGCAGCGGTTGGTTCATTGATAATACGTTCAACTTGTAAACCAGCAATTTTACCTGCATTTTTAGTTGCTGTTCTTTGAGCATCATTAAAGTATGCAGGAACAGTAATAACGGCTTTAGACACTTTGTGTCCAATCTTTTGTTCAGCATAATCTTTAATGTAACCTAAGATTTTTGCAGATACTTCTTCAGGTGTAAGCATCTTATCACCTAATTTAACTTTCTCAGGTGTACCCATCTTTCTCTTAATAGATGCAATAGTATTAATGTTGGTAATCATTTGTCTTTTTGCAGCTTCACCAACAATAAACTCACCGTTCTTGTAAGAAACAACTGAAGGAACAGTTCTCTTTCCTTCTGGTGTTTCTAACACCTTTGGTTTGTCACCATCAAGTATAGATACACACGAATTTGTAGTACCTAAGTCTATACCTAAAATAATTTCTTTTGCCATAATTTTCTCCTTTATTTTTTATCTAACAATACTATTTTAGCACAAAATAGGTAAGAGTGCTAATTTTTTTATAAAAAAAGAAAATATCGTGTTTTCAATATTTTTATATATTTAAATATTATTTGATATACTATATATCATATATATAAAAAGAAAGGATTTACAAAATGGCTGCAAAGAAAACTGCTAAGAAATCTTCTAAGAAGACTACTAAGAAAGCAAAATCTGCCCCTAAAAAATGTGGTAAGAAATCTTGCAAATGCGGATGCAAATCTGGAAAGAAATGCACTTGTGCTAAGAAAAGCACAAAAAAAGCAACTAAGAAAGTAGCTAAGAAACCTGCTAAGAAGTCTTCAAAAAAATCTAGAAGATAATTAACAAGTATTTAAAAAAGTTAGCTTATGGCTAACTTTTTTTATTTTAATCCTAACATTGCATTGAATTTGTAATTAGTGTAAGTGTCTTCCATCATGTAATCCAATGTAATTGGAAGAACTGAAATGTGTTGTTCTAAAATTGTAATAACTCCAAAAATCTTTTCTGTTTTGCCAAAATTAGGATTAAACGAAGGATATAAAGGGCATCAGTTATATTTATTTACTTCATCTGTTTGATAAGGCTCAGGATTTTTGTAATAGCCTTCTGGGCAATCTTCTGTAGTTTTATAACAAACAGCCATTTCTGGTTCATAAAATTCAGGAATACAATTAATAATTGTTCCAGCAGCAACCGTTTTTGAATCATTTACTTTGTAATCTTTCATATATTCGATAAACAAAGCAGCTTGAAAAGAAGCTGATATTGAATCTTTTTTTAATTCCGGAAAAGAATGAACAGTAATCGAATTATTAGGTGAAACACTAGCGGATAATGTAACGATGTTATTTTTGTATAAATCAATTAAACTTTCACATTCTTTTGTATAGTTAACATTATTAAGTTTAAGTCCCTTCTTTTTAATTAGATGAAAACAATCATAAACAATTTCATTCTTTAAAATTGAACGATCATTAAAAAAATAATTGTTATATACATATTTATTAATAGAATTAGATATACACCCTGCCGGACTAACATTATTTGCTTCTGATTCTGATTGTGGGTTTTCAACAATATCAATTATTTTTTTTACAACATCTTCTTGTCTTGCACAAGATGTTGTTGTGAGCATAGGAATGACAGTTGCAACACTTGAACAAATTAATAGAGTTTTAAATATAAGTTTTTTCATCATTTTAATTATATTAAATCAATCAATATGTTATCAATAGTATTTAAATTCTTTGCTACTATATGATTATTTTTAATTGATATTTGTTTTTTATCTAATTTGTTTTTGTAATATTGATAAGCTTTATTATGTAATTCATTGTTAAGATCAAGGCCATAAATTGTCCTAAGTCCCATAATAAAAACTTGTTGATAAAGTTCTTCTTCTGTTAATTTGTGATGTTCAACATTTCAATTCAAACTACTACCAGAAACATTGTAATAGTCTAAATTTTGAAAACCAAAGGCGCCATAACCCATGCCTATTCAATCAGCTGAATTTCAATAAGCAAGGTTGTGTTTTGATGTAAGTGATAGATCTTTACATCAATTACTTACTTCATATCTTATATATCCTAATTCTGAAAACTTTCTTTCGATAAACTTAAGTTTATCTTCAATATCAACTTCATTAATATGATAATTCATTTTACCATATATAGAATTGTCTTTAATTTCTAAAGAATAAAATGAAACATGAGGTATTTTGTATTTATTTATAAATTCAAAGTCTTTTTGAATGTCTTCTATAGTTTGCTCATTGAACCCATAGATTAAATCAATGCTAAAATTACTAATATTATTTTTAATAATATTAATAGCATTTTCTACATCTTTTATAGTGTGTTTTCTACCAATTTGCTTCAATATATTATCATTTGTAGATTGCACACCCAATGAAATTCTATTAACTTTACAATTGACAAATTCTTTTATTTGTTTATCTGTAATAAACTCTGGATTACATTCGATAGTAAATTCATAATCATCTTGTAAATGATTACTTAATTTATTAAGTAATCTATACAAATCATGATTAAGACAATTTGGGGTTCCTCCGCCAACATATATAGTCTTAAATTTATGATTTTTATATTTATCATTTAATTCTTTAATTAGCAAATCAATATATTCTGATTTTGTTTTATCATCAGATAAACTTCTTTTAAAATCACAATATCAACAAATGTGTTTGCAAAATGGAATATGAATATATAAATGATTTACTTGATTCATTTTTTAACCTTATCTAAAACATCATTGTAATTATTTTGATTAAATGAAATATAGTATGAATAATGATTTTTATTTCAAGTAATTTGTCTTTTAGCGTATCTTCTAGATTTTTGTTTGATTAAATCTAAATCCAATTTAGATTTATCAAGAATAGAATTGTATATTTGAAGATATCCAATAGCTTTAAATGCATTTAAAGAGGATAAATCATTAATCATCATTAATGATTTTACTTCATCAACTCACCCTTCTTTAATCATTTGGTCTACTTTAGAATTAATCTTATCATATAATTTTTTTCTATCTTCAATAGAAGTTAATATGATTTTAAAATCATATATTGCCGGTTTTGCTAAATGAGATTCATATTCGTTGTTAGCAGCTATTTCTAAGGCACGTGCAAGCCGTTTATGATTACCAACATTTTTATCTGCTAACTCTTTGTCATATTTAGATAGCATTGTATACAACTGTTTAGCATCTAGATGATCATAAACATTTGTTCTTTGTGGAGACTTAGATAAATCATAGTTTTTAATCAATGTATCTACATACATTGATGATCCACCACAAATAATTGGTAAATGATTATTAGCAATAATCGTTTCTATACATTTATAAGCTTTATCTTGAAACTCTTTAATGTCTCATCTATCTTTTATAGATACTTCATTTAGTAAATGAAACTTAACTTGTTTTTGTTCATTTAATGTAGGTTTATTAACCCCGATATTTAATTCTTTATAAACTTGAAATGCATCAGCATTAATAATTTCACCATTAAATTCTTTAGCTAATTTAATAGCTAAAGTCGTCTTTCCGGTTGATGTTGGTCCTAAAATTACTAATACCTTTGGCTTCATTATTTCTTTTGATTCACAATACTGCGTATTGCAACCGATGCTTCTCCAATAGCTGTTGACATACTACTTGGTTTGTCTTGATAATAACAAACATTACCAATAGCATAAATATGACTTAAATTTGTTTCTTGATTAATTTTAACATTAATTCTATTACTAGAATTAATTTCTAAGTTTTTAAATATATCTATCATATTGCCAGAGGCAATAATGATGTTGTTAGCAGTGATTGTTTTATTATTAGAAAGAGTGATTTCAAACACATTGTTCTTATAAGAATAAGAAACAATAGTTGTGTTAGTTAATATTTTTGTTTTAGTGTTAAATGTAATTTGATCAACTAATCTATTGATTAAATCTTTTGCTTTAATCTCGATGAAGCAAGGAAAATCATAAACTGGTTTATCTGGATATGTTAAAGGGGTTCCACCTAAAAATCCTTGTTTTTCAATTAATAATAAATTCAGTTTCTTTTGATATCCATAAATACCAGCGAACATTCCAGATGGTCCTCCACCAATGATAATTGCATCAAAATTTTCCATTATAAAATTCCTTTCTTAAAAGGCTCAGCTTTTTCTAAACCTTTAAAATCATTAGACTTTACATATTCATAGCTTAACATTGCAGCACAATTTGATAAATTAAGGCTTCTTGTGTTGATACTTATAGGGATCCTATAAGTATGATTTGAATATTTCTTTAAAATATCTTTATTAATTCCTGTAGATTCTTTACCAAATACAATATATGTGTCTTTGTTAAAATTAAATTTTATTTGACTAGTAAGTTTTTTACCATATCTAGTAATAAAAAATAGATCAGAATTTTTATTAATTGAATTAATAAAATCATCAAAACAATCATGTTCAATTAATTCTAGGTGATCTCAATAATCTACACCACTTCTCTTAAATTTTTTGTTGTCTAGAAAAAAACCATAAGGTCTAATTAAATGTAAAACCGCATCAAAACCAACACATGTTCTAGCGATGTTGCCTGTGTTTTCTGGAATCTCAGGTTCAAATAAAACAATATGTAATTTATGTTTCATACATAAATTATAAAAAGAAAAAGACCTATTGAAGGTCTAGAGATATTTCTTCTGTATTAAATATTTTTTCATCCACATTGTCAATAAGTGTGTCAGGAGTTTTAAATGAATTTTTTCTCTTTAATTTATTTATATTGTTTTTCTTAAAAGTTAATAACAAGCTATCTAAGATAGAATTGTATGGAACTGTGTATATATTTTTAGATACCATCTTTGCTTCATAGTATGCATATATTGAGATTAAATGATTTTTAAAAGTGTTATAACATTCAAAATCAATACTATTTAGTCCATAGTAATAAACGTTTTTGAAGTCAGTAATATTTTTTAGCTTCATAATTTTAATAAGAGATTTGTATTTACAAACATCTTTATGGAACGCTTGAAAAGAAGATTCTGAAATTTTAATTAATTTAATATTTAAATCCTCTTGTAAAGTTAAAAAATTAGAATAAATATTTTCAAAATCATAAGTGTTGTGTTGAAAACACAAAAAACTATAAATTTTATTTTTAATAATTTGATCTTTGTAATTTAGGAAATTGCTTGTTGTCATTAAATTGATGTAATGCATTTTTGCAAATGCATGGGTACTTAATTGATCAAAGGAATAGATTAATTCATTATTTTTATAAGAAGCTAATTGTAAAAGATCATTAGTAGCAGCAATACGAGAAATGCTTAATGCAGCGGTTTCATCAATTGCTTTTTCTCATAGAATTTTACCTGAACCAGCATTATAAATTCTGGCTCCATTATCAGAGATAATATAACAATGTTTTAACTTAGCATCTTTAACAATTTTTTTAAGTACTCTTAAACTACTATGAGAAATTAAAACAACAAATTGGTTTTGTTCAATAACTTTAATTATTTTAGATAATCTACCCATTATGACATCTTTTGTGACGTCATCATTTCCTGGATTTATATCAAATACATATATTTTTGTAAAAAAGTTATTAATTTTACTCATTATTTTTTAGATTTAATTCTTTTCTTAAGAAGTGTAACAAATTGGCTTGGTTTAATAGTTGTAGATTCAGTTTTACCATATTCTCTAAAAGAGATTGTTTTGTTTGCAACTTCATTATCACCAATAACAATTTGGTATGGAGTTTTATGAGTTTGAGCATTAAAGATTTTCTTTGATAATCTTTCATCTGAGTTATCAATATGAACTCTAATGCCATTTTTTCTCAATAAATTAGCAACTCTTTCAGCGTATTTCGCATGCTTTTCGTTATCTACTAAGATTTCCTCAACTTGAACTGGAGACAATCATAAAGGTAATATACCTTTAGTTTGCTCAAGTAATACTGAAACAAATCTTTCAAGAGTACCAAGACTTCCTAAGTGAATCATTATTGGAGTTTTAACTTGTCCATCAGAATCTTTGTATTCAAGTTTAAATCTTTCTGGTAACAAGAAGTCTAATTGAATTGTTGAAACTGTAATAATTTTTCCTAATACAGTTTTGAATTGGAAGTCAATTTTTGGTCCATAAAACGCTGCTTCACCAACCATTTCCTTATAAGGAATCTTCATTGATTTTAACACACCTCTTAATTGTTTTTCGGCATGTGCTCACATTTTTGGATTATCAAAAAACTTTTCAGTATTTTTTGGATCATGCAATGATAAATCAACACTGTGAACAGTCAAGCCAAAAGTTTTGTAAACTTCTTTAATAATCTTGTAACAGTTCTTAATTTCTGACTTCATTTGTGATGGAGTACATAATATATGAGTGTCTACTAATTGAAGTTGTCTTACTCTTTCAAGACCAATCAAACCACCTGAAGCTTCATATCTATGAAGAAATGCAAATTCACCAATTCTAAAAGGTAATTCGCGATATGAACGCGGTCTATATTTATAACATGTTAAATGATGAGGACATGTCATAGGACGTAATACTAAAGTTTCATTGTCTACTTCTACTGGAGTAAACATGTTTTCACGATAGTGAAATCAATGTCCTGAAGTCTCATACAATTTCTTTGAACCTAATACCGGTGTAGAAACAATTTGAAACCCATATTGTCTTAATAAATTAAGAATGTAATTTTCAACTTCAGATTTAATTGATTGACCATTTGGTAATCAAATTGGTAGACCTTGTCCTACAATTTCATCAAATGTGAATAATTCAAGATCCTTACCAATCTTTCTATGATCTCTTTCAGAACGATCTTGTAATTCTTTTTTAAATTGTTCTAATGATGATTGAGAATCAAAAGCCATTCCATGAACCATAATTAATTGGTCATTATTTGAAGAACCTTTTCAATAATAACCTGAAACATTATTTAGTTCAATTGCTTTAATTATTGATAACTTATCAATAGATAAATTTTCGCAAATATCAACAAAATCATTACCGAATTTGCAAATGTTAATATTACCATTTGCATCATCAATTAATTCAAGTTTATATTTGTTTCCAGCAAACATTTGTTTTGCTGCTTCTTTACTAATTGATTCATACTCAATCTTATAAGCGCGATCAATATTTTTTTGCATTTGTTTTTTAACTTTATTGAATTGACTAGCACCAAATGCTTCTCCATTAAAGTTTATTCCATATGCAAAACCATCTTCATTAATTTTGAAATCTCCTAATATTGCATTAGGATATAGATCTTTAATAGATTTAGCTAATAGTAAGCTTGCTAGTTTATTTAAATTTTTATTAATTTCCATTGTTGTACCTTTCTTTAATTTTATTTAATTATTTCAATTTTAGAAGCATTGATAACTTGTTTATAAATACCATATTTTCGAAGTTTAAACACCGTTATGGTACCTTCGAAAATAACCGTGGCATTTATTTGTAATTTATCAATTATTTCTTGGTGTTCAGGAAAAATAGCAACCTCAAATGTAATTGGGTGTAATTCATTGTTATATAACACTTGTTGTTTTAAAGAAACAAAGTATGTGTTGTTTTGACTATGCCTAATATCAGAAATGACTCCCGATATCTTGGCGCTATTAATATTTTCCATAAATAAAATTATTTTGTTTCAGATGGTTTATCTGAAGAGTTGTCAAGAATCTTTTCAATTAAAATGGTAGTTTTTCATTCGTTAGTTTTTTTTGAATGGTACGTACGAAGTCTACCTTCAACCGTAATATGAAGGTCTTTATTTTCTTCAACTAATTTAGCTAATTGAGTAGCTAAAGGATTGTTGCAATAGCATGAAAAATAACTGCTTCATGAAAATTGACCAAATTTTCTTTCTTGTTTCAATGTAATAAAGAAACTGTTTTTAGCAGTTTTGTCTCATGTGCTTCTTACAACATCACCTTCAATAATTACTTTATTAATCATAATAATGTTATCTTTACTATTATATATAATTAGAACATAGGTTAATAAAAATGAATAAAAAAGTTAAGATTTTCATAGATTCGTCATCTACATTTAATAAAGAATTTTTAAAAAAGAATAATGTGAGTGTTATTCCTTTATCTTTATCTGATATGAATAACCAAGTTTATTCGGATGATGGAACAAACATGAATCCAAATATTTTATTTAAAGAAATTGCAAACGGTAACAAATTCAGAACAAGTGCAACTCCGTTAGGAGCTTTAATGACTACTATTGAAGATGCTCTAGATGAATATGATGTTGTTTATTTCATTCCTATTTCTCACGGTTTGTCTAGTCAATGAAACCAAGCTAGAATGATTGAAGAAGATCATCCGGGAAAATTCTTTGTCATCAAATCAACAAGCGCTGCTTTAGCAAATGAGTTTGTTTTATACAAACTTATTGGTTTAATTAAAACCAAAAAAGAACCAAAAGAAATAGTTAAAGAATGTGAAGATTATTATTTAAACACCGATACATACTTCTCATGTGAAGATATCAGCGATTTACTAAGAGGCGGTAGAGTAACAGCTGGTATTGTTAAGATTATTAAAATGCTTAAATTAAAACCGATTATTTTACTTGACACCAAAAATCAAAGAGCAGGTATGTCTAAGAACTATCAAGATGCCATTAGCAAAATAATTGATAACATCAATAAAGATTATGACAAAAATTTATCTAGTGATGATATTGAACACTTAGGTATCTATTATTCAGGTTATGAAGATACTAAAAAAGATTTCATTCTAAATTCTGTTTCTAAAGCGTTTAATTATCCTAAAGAAAAAATTCTTATTAGATGAGTACCGACTATTGTATTAGCTCACACCAGAAAAGGTGCATATGGTATTACAGTTGCAACTAAAACTCCTCACAAAAAAAGAGAAATAAAAGTTGATTAATTTTTATGAGAAAAGAAATTGCAATTTTTACTAGTAAAGAAATGCAAAACAACTCTTATCTCATTATCAACGATAATGAATGTGTGGTTGTTGATCCGTCATTTGCAGCAGATGAAATTAATGAATATATAACTAAAAATAACTTAAAGTTATTAGGCATTCTTTTAACTCATGGCCATTATGACCATTTTGCTACGGCTAATTTTTTATTAGAAAAATACAATACTTCTTTATATGTTTATGAAAAAGAAAGAGATGTGATTCTTCAACATAATCTAAATGATTTGTTTAATGTTGAAAATTTCGTTCTTCCTTCTAATATTAAATTTTTTAGTGGAAAAACTCTTGAATTAGGAAAAATAAAACTTAATATAGTTCATACACCCGGACATACAATTGGTGGTATTTGCATTTTTTGAGAAAAATATGTTTTTACAGGAGACACAATTTTTATAGATAGTGTTGGAAGAATGGATTTACCTACAGGAAACCCAAGACAATTACTGCAAAGTATTCAACAAATAAAAAAATTTGATAAATCTCTAAGAGTGTTGACTGGACATAACGAAACAAATATTACTCTTGAAGAATTATTAAAAAGAAACAAATATGTTAATTTTTAGTAATTAACGCAATGCCATCGTCCAAATCTATGATTTGGACATTAATTTTTTTTTGTTGCAATAACCAGTTGTGAAATTGATGTACCTTTTGAATCAATCTAGTTTTTTGACGATCAAGATTTTGTTGATTAGCAAATTTTTTTAGAAAAATATTATCAATAACCATTAATCCTTTCTCGTTTAAATTATTTAAATATTTATTAACTAATATTTCTTGATTAGATTTACATGCATCTAAAAAAATTAAATCAAATTTTTCTTTACATTCAAATGTAAATGCATCTGCTAATAAAAAAGTAATTTTATCATTTTCAATTTGCTTTGCAATTGCATAATTAGATTCATTTTTTTCTATTGTTATTATTTTTTTAACACAATCTATTTTTGAAAATAGTAATGAAGAATAACCATATGCAGTGCCGATTTCTAAAATAGATGAATAATTATTTTCAAGTATTTTAGTTTTAATAAATTTAAAAGTTTCATCCCTAATAATAGGAATGTTATTCTTTATACACAAAGTTTTTAATTCATTAAAATCCATTATCTAAATAATCTTGCAAGATATATACAGCTGACATTTTATCTTTAATTTTTTTTATCTTGCTAGCTTTTAACCCTGCTTGATACTTTAACATTTCAGTTGTATTAATAGTAGAATAAGCTTCATTCCATTGAACAATTTTAACATTCTTAAAATTTTGTTCTAATATTTTTTTAAACTCATCACTTAACAAAGTCATTTCAGATGGTTTATCATTAGAACGTTTAGGTTTGCCTAAAACTATAGTGTCAATATCATTAGAATATTTTTCAAATATTTGTTTAATCTTATTAACACAAATATTGAGATCACGATTTGGATACTCAAAATTTTCTAATCCTGTAGCGATTATTTTTAAAGAATCTGTAATTGCTATACCTAATGTTTTAGTTCCTAAATCTAAACCAATTACTCTCATTACTAAATAATTATATATTCTATATGTGATAAGAATAACACCCTTTATAATATAATAAACTTATTCTAATGTGCGCTCGTAGCTCAGTTGGATAGAGCACATGCCTTCTAAGCCTGTTGTCGGGAGTTCGAATCTCTTCGAGCGCGCCATTTAAATTAATAAAGTACTAGGGAAACCTAGTATTTTTTATTTAAGCTTAGCAATCTCTTCTTTAACTTGTTCAAATTGAGTTTTATAAGACTCATATTTTTCTTGTTCAATTTGAATCTTTTCTTTAGGAGCTTTAGCTAAAAAGTTTTTGTTAGAAAGAATCTTTTTTGATCTGTCAAGTTCTGATTCTAACAATTCTAATTTATGCTTTAAATCTGTTAATAATTTGTCTTTATTTACAAAAACATTTTTGAATTCGACTGCAATATCACCAACAGTAATTAAATCTCAGTCAAGATTCTTTCTCGCCTTTGATATCAAATTAATCTTAATATTAAATTTATTTAAGAATTCAGAAATTAAATTTAAGTTCAATCTTTTAGTAGTTAAAATATTTAATTCGATAATGTTTGACTTAGAAATCGAGTGTTTGATTCTTAATTCTTTAACCAAGTTAAATACTTGAATAAAAATATTAATTTCATTCTTTTTTAATGTAGTTTTAAACTTAGTTGGTCAACTCTCACAAAGAATAGATTCTTTGTCTTTATAAATATTTTGATAAATATTCTCAGTTAAGAATGGAGCGTGTGGGTGTAAAATTATCAGAATATTTTTAAAAATATAATTAATTGTTCAAATGGTTTCATCTTTGTATTTATCATCATTGAACAATGGTTTTGAGAATTCAATATATTGATTGCAGAATATATCTCAAATAAATTCAACTAAATATTTGTTAGCCACAACAAAATTGTATTTATCCATGTTCTTAGAAATCTTTTCTAAATAATTGTTAAATTGTGAAAGAATTCAAGAATTAATTAAATTAAATTTAACAGGTTTTTCAATTTTGTTAGTTTTGTTAAAACTAATAAAGTTTTTTGCATTTCAAATTTTGTTGAAGAAATTATCATAATAATTAATTTTTTCTTCATCATATCTTAAATCTTCACCAAGACTTACGGTAGATGTTAAAAACATCCTTAATGCATCTGGACCATACTTTTCTATTACATCCATTGGATCGATACCGTTGTTTAGTGATTTAGACATTTTTCTGTTTTGTGAATCTCTAATTAATCCATGTAATAAAACTTTGTTAATAGGAATAGTATTTGTTAAATATGAACATTGAAACAACATTCTAGCAACTCAGAAAAATAAAATATCATATCCAGTTACCAAAATAGAAATAGGATAGAACTTTTTAAGTTCTATATTATTCTCAAATGTACAAGCAATTGGTCATAATGCAGAAGAAAATCATGTGTCTAATACACCCTTTTCTTGAACATAATTTTCTATATCTTTTGGTTGTTGTTCACCAACATAAATCTTATTAGAATTCTTTTTATACCAAACAGGCAATTGGTGTCCCCAAACCAATTGACGACTAATACATCAATCATTAATGTTTGTCAACCATCGATTTAATGTTGCCTTATATCTTGGTGGAATAAAAGAATATTTAATTTTAGATTTCTTTTGAATGGCAGCCAATTGTTTAACAATTGGTTTCATCTTAACAAATCATTGTTTAGATAATAATTGTTCAACAACTTCTCCTGTTCTTTCAGAATATCCTACTTCATTATCATATTCTTCTGCTTTAATTAGCATGCCTCGATCAGCCATTTCTTTAACAATACTTTCACGAGCTTCTAATCTATCTAATGATTTAAATGATTTTGTAACAGATTGCGCATATGCATTTAATTTACCATCATTATCAATTACTGAATGATAATCCTTAATATTGTGTTTCTTAGCTAGTTCATAATCATTTAAATCATGTGCCGGTGTGCATTTCATTGCACCTGTACCAAATTTAATATCAATATATGAATCAGTTAATACTTTAAGTTTTTGATTATTAATAGGATTTATTACTTCTTTCCCAATAAAAGATAAATATCTTTTGTCTTTTGGATTAACAAAAACATGAGTATCAACAAACATCGTTTCTGGTCTTGTTGTAGCAATTGGTAAATATTTTGATTGATCTGTTGCTAAACAATACTTGAAATAATATAATTTAGAATGAGTTGGTTTATAAATTGTTTCTATATCAGAAATAGCTGTTTGTAGTTTAACATCTCAATTAACTAATTTGTAATCTTGATAAATTAAACCGTTTTTATATAAGTTAACAAATGTCTTTCTAACAAGTTTTTTAATGAAATCATCTAAAGTAAAAATTTCATTTTGATAAGAAAGAGCAAAACCCATTGTTGCTCATTGATTTCTAATGTATTGAGCTTGTTCTTTTGATCATTTAAAAATTTGGTTTACAAAATCTTGTTCACTTAAATTTTCTTTTTTAATTCCTTTATAACTAAGCAACTTTTCATATTTAGTTTGAGTAGCAATACCTGCATGATCAGTTCCGGGAATTCAAATAGTATCAAACCCTTTAAGTTTTTTATATCTAATAATAGTATCCTGTAAATAACCATCTCATGCGTGCCCTAAATGTAAGTGTCCAGTAACGTTTGGTGGTGGCAAAATAATTGAAAAAGGTTTTTTTGAAGAATTATGATCTTCAAAAAAATTATTTTTCTTTCAAAAATCGTAAATACCTTCAATTACTTTTTTATGATCAAACTTATTAGGATTTTGCATTTGTATTAAATATTATAAATATATTTAATCATTTATATAGAAGACGAAATTTTCTTTTGACACTTTTTCTTTAATTAATTTACCAATATATTCTTTTTGTTCTTTAGTTAAATATCTAAAACAATCATTAAAACAAATAATCTTTGATGATTGAATATAAGCAAACATAAAGTTAATAATTTGTTGTTCATGAATTGTAAATGATGTTTTCATTAGATTTATATTAAAATAAGACAATAAATCTTTTAAGACCATTATGTTTGTCTTAAGTAAATACTCAGCCGGAATCTTACTATCAGGATTAATCTTGATAAAATTATCTTTAAAATAAAATGAATTTTGTTTATTAGGTTCATTTATTCCTAAAAAAGTATCTAAACCTATTTTAAAGCATGATTTAATGTTTTCATTTCTTTCAATACAATATGTTGTATTCTCATTAAAAAAATAAAGTGTGTTTACATTTTCAATTTTGTTAATTGATGAATCTTTTATTCCATTGGCAATATTAATAATATTTCAATAAATTGCAGCCATTTTTTTATACTCCTTTTGTTTAGACGGAAATAGGCAAACATCTTGAACAGATGTAGAAAACATTCCTAATAAACTAATAATAAAAGTTAATAAACCAATATTAAATTTATCGTTAATCAAATAATAAGCACCAAAGCCTATTGTTAATATGTATGTAACATTTGTAAAAAACGATTCAAAGTTAAATGTAAAATTTTCAAAGGAAGTTTTCTTTGTATAGATTTTTTCAAACTCAGTAATATTAGATCTTAATTTATTTAAATTAAAATTTAATAATTCTTGATTTTCTTCTTTACTTATTGAATTAATAATTTCAGTTGAAATATTATTTGATATATTACTATTCTTGATTGATATATTAATATTGTGTTCTTTAAAATTGTATGTTACTACACCAAACACGGATTTTATTAACAAAACAACAATACAGAACACTATAAACATTGGTTTAATAAACGAAAGAATTATTACTGTAATAACACACATTATTAAATCGGTAATTAATGTAGGTATTTCATAAGTTAAATACCCGCATATTGAAACTATTGATGAATCAACTATATAAATAGAACTTAACTCGATCTTGTTGATAAAATGACTTCTTTTGTGTTTTAATTTGTTCAATAATTGATAATTTAAATGTCTAAAATTTTGTTTAAATCTAATAAGTGAATATTGTTTAAGAAAATAGCTTGACAACAAATTTAATCCTCCAATTAATAAGAAAATAAAACATAGACTAACCAAATTTGATGTTGATTTTCCATAAACCGACATATTTAATGTTCAATTAAATACATTTGCAAATAATGTTGATAATCCAATTATTAAAATGTGAATCCCTAATGTAACAGCAAAATATTTTAGATCAATATTTTGCAAATCTATTTTTTGGCTTTTATATTTAATATTTACTTTTGATTTAGATACATCAAAAATAATGCCTGCAAACTTTTCTCTAAATTGGTTGTATTGTAGTTCGAATATACCAGAATCTGAGTCATAGACTTTTAAACAATCTTTCTTTTTGTAAACAATAATGTAGTGCATTCCCTGATTCTTATTAATCAGCATTCCATAATATTTATTGTTTTTAAGTTCAACAAATTCACTTCATTCACATTCATAGCTTTCAATAAATAACCCAAATTTTTGTCCTAAGTTCTCAAAATCAAAAATGCTTAAACCTTTTTCACTAATATTTGCAGCATTAAGAATTTCAAATTTATTTGAATTATTGTAAAAGTGTTTTACAAAACTATTTATTACACAAACACCACACTCATTTGGAGAATTTTGTCTTGTTATTTCCATATTAAAAATAATATAGAACAAAACAAAGAAAAACCTGTCTCAAATTTGTTTAAAATTTGTTTAATTTTTTTTCAAAAATTTTACAATAGTTTTAATTAAATTTAATTAGTAAACAATCTTTTAATTCAAATGTTCCTGATTTTATTCTTTTTAATGCGCTAATATATGCATGATTATTAAGTGCCAACCCTAAATCGTGTGCAAAACTACGAATGTAGAAACCTTTACTAACCTTTAACTTGATAGTTAAAGTGTTGTTTATATATTTAATAATTTTGTATGAAAACAATTTAACATCTCTTGGCTTAATTTCAACTTGTTTATTGTTTCTAGCATAATCATATAACTTCTTACCATTTACTTTAATAGCAGAATATATTGGTGGAAATTGTTTATAGTCATTTAAGAATTTATTCTTAATCATCTCTTCAATTTGTTCAATACGAATCTTGGATGCATCAATTTCTTTTATTATTTGTCCTTCTGCATCATATGTTGTTGTTTCAATTCCAAATATAATATCAGCAACATATGTTTTATCATCTTGAATTAATGTAGATAATTGTTTAGTTCCTTCGTTAACACCAAGAACCAATACACCAGTGGCTAACGGATCTAATGTTCCTGCGTGTCCTACTTTTTTAAATTTATATTTGTGTTTAATAAATTGAACAACATCATTACTTGTTCAATTAATAGGTTTATCAACACAAAATACTTTTTGTTTAATCTCCATGCAAATAATATAAATATTATAATTTTAAATAATATGAGAGAGTTGGTAGGTGAAATTATAAAATCAAACAAAGTCTTTAATCTTATTGAAGATGGAGACAAAATTTGTGTTGGTGTTTCGTGTGGTAAAGATTCATCTTTATTACTATTAGCTCTTAATTTATACAAACAATATGTAAAGAATAAGTATGGGTGAAATATTAAGATTTATGGAGTTCATATAAAAATGAATCTTTACAAAGATATTGATTATTCTAAATATAAAAAATTCATGAAAAATAAGAAGGTAAACTTTAAAACTGTTGAATCTAATATGAATGAAATTTTACTTGCTAAAAAGAAAAAAGGAGTAATTCAATGTTCTTTATGTGCTAAATTAAAAAAAGCAATATTAGTTAAAGAAGCTAAAAAACTTAAATGTAATAAAATTGCTATGGCGCATCATGTGGATGATGCAATAGAAACTTTATTCATGAATATGATTCATGAAGGAAGAATTGCAACGTTTAATCCAAAAAATTACTTTGATCGTACCGATATGACTTTAATTAGACCTTTTTGCTTGTTAAGAGAAAAAAGTTTAATTAGAGAAGCTAAAAAACAAAATATTCCAATTATTAAAAGAGATTGTCCAATTGATGGTAAAACAGAAAGAACTTATATAAAATCATTCTTAGAAAAAAATTTTTATAAAAATAAAAAGTTCTCAATGAGTTATGAGAACTTTCTTGTAGCTTTATTAAACGGTAAGCAATCTAGCTTATGATTTGATGAATCTGCTAAAAAAGATTTATTAATAAAATACAATTCTAAACTATAAAGTTTTTGGAACGTATTTGTGGAAGCTTCAGAACTCACCAAATGGAATTCAACAACAAATTGAATTAATTACAAATAACACTAAGCAAAATAAAATTATGCTTCAGAAGACATAATGGTATAGTCTTGAATAATAAACACCATTAATTCCAACAAATCATGAAATGATTAAGTAAACAATTGGTAACGCTAATAAAATAATGACAATATAAGACATAGCAATGCCAGCTTGTAACATCTGGTTAAATGAAATACCAGGGTAACCAGGAGCAAGAGGTGAACTATCACTGTTGCTTAAAACATTATTTCCATAAGCAATAAAGAAAATTGAGAATGTATATAAAACAATAAACAATACAGCAATGATTGCTCATATTAATCCAAGTTTCTTTTTGTTTGCCAATCAAGTTTCAACCTTAACACCAAATGAAGATTTAGCGCTTTTTTCTTTAAAGAAACGTCTTTTCTTTGTTTTGGTAAATTTTTCAAAATTAATTTCTGGTTGTTCTTTAACTTGTTCTGTTTTAATTTTCTTTGTAGCTTCAGGTTTCTTTTCTGGTTCAGTAATAGCAGGTACTACATCACTAGAAAAACTACCAACATTTTGGTTTATATCTTTAGCTTCATTTTCATTTCCTATAGTAAGGATTGTTTTCTTATCATCAGCCATAATTATCTTTTATTATACTATTTACCGTCTTTATTGTTTATACCATTTAAAATTTCATCAATTTTAATTGAATTTTGAATTGTTAAATCCTTTTCAAATAAAATTTCTGGAACTTTTCTGATTGTCATATTGTGAGCTATTTGATCTCTAAAAATTCCTTTAGCTACATTTAATTGATCAACTACTTCATCAACTTTCTTAGAATCATAATAATCAACACTAACAATAATTTTTGAAAAATCATCAAGTAACTTTACATGTGTAAAGCAAGCCATTCTCAACAATTTGTCATTAACTGTGTTTTTAAGAGCATGATTTAAATTATTAAGAATTTCTGATTCAATCTTTTCATGTTTATGATTTGCATATGACATAATTATTCTCCTAATGTTTTTTGAACTATTTTATATGTTTGAATAACATCGCCTACTTTAAGATCGTTGTATTTGCTTAATACAATACCACATTCCATACCTGATGTAACTTTGTTAACAACATCTTTTACATGTTTCATTGATGAAATATCTGTTTTACAAACAACCACTCCATCTCTTAATACACGAGCTTTATCATTACGGTTAATTTCACCAGATTGTACTAAACATCCAATAATAGTACCAACTTCTGAGTGTCTTCAGATTTGTTTTACTTCAGCTTCTCCAGTTTCTTGTTCTACATAAATTGGATCTAATGTACCAGTAAGTAATTTTTCTAATACTTCTTTTAGTTTATAAATAATATCAAAGAAATAAATTTGTACTTTTTGAGCATCAGCTATATCTTTAATGCTTCTTGATGGTTTTACATTAAAACCAATAATTAATGCATTTGAAGCTTTTGCAAGTTGAATATCTGATTCTGATATCCCACCAACTGCAGATCTAATTAAACCTAATTTAGTTCCTGGAACATCAATTTTAGAGCACATTCCTTTGATTGCTTCTAATGAACCATGAACATCAGTTTTAAGAATAATATTTAAAACCTTCTTTCCTTCAGAATCTTTTAAAATTGATTGTTCATATTGGAAATTTTGAAGTTTCTTATGTTGTTGAATTTTTGTTGCAATTTCTTTAATGTCTCTTTCATTTGTACTTACAACGAAATGGTCACCAGCATTCGGTACATCATTAATACCAACAACCTTAATAGGTTGTGATGGAAGAGCAATTTTAACTTCTTTGTTATTTTCATCTAACATGATTCTAACTCTTCCGTATACTCCACCAATGATAATAAAATCACCTTTAGCTAATGTACCATTTTGAATTAATACTGTAGCTACCGGACCTAATCCTTTATCTAATTTAGATTCAACAACAACACCTGTTGCTAATCTGTCTGGATTAGCTTTATAATCATTCATTTCTGCTAACAATAAAATGTTTTCTAACAATTCAGAAACATTTGTTCCCTTAAGAGCTGAACCTTTAATAGTAATTGTCTTACCACCTCATTCTTCTGCTGTTAAATCTTTTTCAGCTAATTGACTCATAGCTAAATCCGGGTTAGCTTGTGGTTTATCAATCTTATTGATAAATACAATAATCGGAACACCTGCTGCTTTAGCATGATCAATTGCTTCTTCAGTTTGTGGCTTAATTCCATCATCTGCTGCAACAATTAAAATTACAATGTCAGTAACATTGGCTCCACGAGCTCTCATTTCAGTAAATGCTTCGTGTCCTGGAGTATCAATAAATGTAATTTTTTGTTTATTGTATTCTACTTGATAAGCACCAATATGTTGTGTAATACCACCAGCCTCTCCAGAAACCACATGTGTTTTACGAATGTAATCTAATAAAGTTGTTTTACCATGGTCAACATGACCCATAATAGTAACAACAGGTGGACGTGGTTTTAACTTGGATGGATCATCTTTAATATGAATGTTAGTTAAAACATTAGTTTCATCAACTGCAACTTGTTTTTGAAAATCAAAGTTAAATTCTAAACATAATTCACCAATTTGTTCTTCTGTTAATAAAGCATTTAAATTTAACATTTTTCCTTGTAAGAAAAAGTGCTTTAAAATTTCAGAAGCAGGTTTATTAATTTTTTTTGAGAATTCATCAACAGTAAGAGGAGATGAAAAAACAAAGACACCATTTTTAATTCCAGTATCTACTTTTTTAAATTGTGACTTAAGATCAATATTTTGTCTTGTATCTTGTTTTTTAAAATTATTCTTTTTCATATTTCCTCCTTTGTTTTAGAATAAAAGGACTGAAAAAGATAATTACTTATCTTCTTCAGTGTTTTCTTTAGATTGTTCAGCTATTTGACTTTTAGCTATTTTATTAGGGTTATTAAATTTATTCAATTCAGATAGATCAAGTGATGAAGTATCAAATGAAGATAAAACATCATTGTTTGTTCTATATTTCTTGAACGTATCATCGAATGTACGTTGTTTAAATGATTTCATATCAACACGAGTGTAATCTAACCCTTCCTCACCCATATCTCTAATAGTCTTAACTTCAATATCTGCATTTAACATTTTTGAAATCAATTTAACGTTGTTACCAAATTTACCAATTAATAATGCAAGTTTTTCTGGTTTACATACCAAAATTACATTACGTCTGCCTGTTTGATCTTTTGGTTCAGTCAATTTGAATCCAGCTATTTCAGCAGGCGAACATACATTGATAATGTATTTAGAGAAATCATCTGAATATTCAATAACTTCAATTTTTTCATTATTGATTTGTTCAGAAATAGTTTTAATTCTGCTTCCTCTAACACCAATTACTGTACCAGCGGCTTCAATACCAGGTCTATGACTAATTACAGAAATCTTAGTTTTAAATCCTGCAATTCTAGCAATGTCCTTAATTTCAATTAAATTTTCTTGAATTTCAGGAATTTGTAAATTCAAATAGTATTTTACTAATCCTACATCTCCACGAGATAAAATAATTGGTCATCCTTTTGATTGTTCTTTTACATCTTTGATGTAGAAACTATAAGTTTGACCTGGATTTAATAATTCACCAGGAATCTTTTCGTTATTTGATAAGAAACCAAAAGTAGTTCCTAAATCAACAATAACAAATCCACTACGTGAATCGATTTTTTCAACTTCAGCTTGAATAACAGTACCAAGTTTATCTTTTCATTCTTTATAAACTTGTGAATTTGTTCTAATAGTGATATTACTCTTAAAAATTTGTAAAATGTGAGCTACTACTGCTCTATTTAACTTAGATAGATCAATAGGTTTTTTAATTTCATCACCTACTTTAGCATCTGGACTAATAGTTTTTGCGTCATCTAATAAGATTTCACAATAATCATTAAAGTCATCATAAGGTTCAACAACCTTAAGAATTTGGTTTACATCAAGAGTTTTGTTATCAATATCAACTAAAACTTCTACTATAGTTTCAGGAAATTCTTTTACATATGCTTTTGTAATTGCATCTTTTAATGCATCTGCAACAGAATCTCTTGGAATTCTTTTTTCATCAGAAATCATCTTGATGTTATTTATTAATTCAATATTAAAATTGCTCATTTTTTTCTCTCCTTTGATTAAAAGAAGGAGTTGGTTTCCCAACATCCTTCTGGATATTTTATTTGTATACCATAATAATAACCTAAAAATTATTATTTTTATAATTTATTTTAAATAATCTATAATTTGTTTTATCTGAGAAAATGGCATTTTTTGATTGAATTAACTCTGATTGATTTAATGGTTGATGAATAATCTTCTGATTTTTATTATTTTCTTTTTGTGTATTTATAACAGCAAAGTTGTTATCAATGGTCCTTGAATGTATTGGATCAAAAAGTAAAATTTCTAAAGTATTTTTAGGAGGAATAGTAATGTCATTAGTTACTTCTATTCCTGAATTAATCTCTAGTATATATGGAGCATGTAGTAATGAGCCATTATTTGCTATATACAATGAAACTGGCTCTAATACCATTCAGATATTTTTATTATCTGTAGTTATGGTTTCTTTTTTTGTTTATCAGTCTCGTAAAAATAAACAGAAAAAAAATAACACTATAAATGATATTTATAAACAATGTTTATATAAAATTAGCATCCATAACAAAGTTTTAATTGATTGTTTGGTAGGATTTTACGCTTTATTTTGTTTGTTTGTATTGATCCCTGATGTAGGAAAATATTGTTATATTCCAGGTTGAAATATTTCTCTTATTTCAATTGTTCCTTTTGTTCTTTGATTAGGTTTCTTAGTTTGAACATTATTGGATAAGAATCAAGTTAGTGAGCCTATGCAAGGAGACAATTGTTTCTCTAAGTTCAATATTTTTACTTTATGAATTTTATTCATAATGCTTTCTTTAGGACTATGCTGATTTGCTTATGCAAATTCAGCTTCAGTAGACAAAATGTCTGAAGTATTTAATATTCCTACGCAATCTGCAGCAAGTGTAATTTTAAGTATTCCTACAGCTTTACCAGAAACATTAACAATGATTTTTATGTTCAAAAGAAAGCAATACACTCTAGGGTTTTCAACATTAATTGGTAGCGGTTTAACTAACTCATCATTTATGTTTTATGTAGATTCAATCTATAGAGAACCATTGTTTAAAGATTTCTTTAATAACTATCTGCAATCTGAACATCAAAATGATATTTATATTAATGCAATAAGATTGCAATATTGAATACCAATGGTATTAGGTATATATTTCTTAATGATGTTAGCTAGTAGAAAAAAAATAGCAACACACAATGGTGTTGTTACTGGATTACTATCTACAATTGTTATTGTTTTTGTTCTAGGATTTAGTCTAATTTCTTCGCTAGTTTTTTAACTTCTTGAAAGTTAATAGATTATTTACTCAGTCAACAAATTTTTTATCTGGTTGTTCTCTATCTTCAAAAAAACAATTAATGTAATCTGTTGTTTTATCAATTAATTCTTTTTCTGAATAATTTATTTCACTACCAAAGTAATATTCGTAACACATTTGCATAATGTGTTTTGCCAGCGGATATAAAGATGGGGTCTTTAAAAAGTTATCTTCTAATTTATTCAATATTCTTTTATATTTTGGATCCTCTTCGAATTCAAAATTAGATGTTGTACTAATAATGAATTTCTCATTTGTTAAATTATTAAAGAAAGAGAAGTTATGATCTATTTCTGCTGCTTTTACTTGAGTTAATGCAAAAATTTTAACATCATTACTAATATTGGGATTCATAAAAATTTCTTCAATGATAAAGAAATGAACTTGTTCTAATTCTTTACCGTATTTTGCTAAAAAGAAACTTAAAACATTTACATTGAGATTTCTCCCATCGTAAGCTTGAGTTAATAACTCAATCTTAGACATTTTGTTATATTTATTTTGAATATTTTCAATGTTGACTTTTTGGTATAAAGAACTATATAAAGTTTCAAAGTGTTCCAAATATTCAGATGGAATATATGGTGAAGAGATGTCTTCAGAAACCATTTCTAAAGCCTCTTTATATTTCTTTTGATCTATACACAGATTTATTTTGTTTATTCTTTCCTTGTAATAATCTTTTTTTTGCATTGTATTTTTCTCCTGATTTATTTAATAAGTTATTGTTAAAGTATTTATCTAATTCTCCATTAATGAATTTTTGTTCAATGTTATGCGCTGTTATGATTATCTTATTTTTTAAAGCGTTTGGATAATTTAATAATTTTGAATGATATTCAAATTCATTAATGTCTATTTTTCTTAGTGCGTGCTTTTTTTCAAAAGCATTATTTGTAAAATCTATATCAAAGTCAATATATTTAATTGTGTCTTGTTCATATATATAAGGACTAGCTATATTAATATAAACTCTCATATGATTTGATCTTTGTTGGTAAATAAGATTAAATCATTCATTTTTAAAAAAATACCAAAGCGAAGGTTCAACTACTTTTGATTTGTAGTGTCTATCACTACCAATTCTATTTGTGATTATTCTAGCTCCTTGATTACTTACACAAACATATTCATCAGTTTCCTCAACTACTTGAGGAAATTCTCATGTTCTATACAGTCATCCGTTAAACTTGTATGCATGTATCGCTATCTTCTTGTCTTTTTTCAATTCCATAAAAATTATTTATTAATCTTTTTAAAGAAGGATAACACAATAGGACTATAGGTGCGCAAACTGCAAAATCAATATATATTATTTCTATGTTAATTACCAATGATGCATATCAATTACCATTTGTGTACCATATGGCACCAGCAGCTATGTGTATTACAAGTTTAATAGTAAATAAAATTAAAATTAAAATTGTAAGGGAAACTAATTCAATAATTAGTTTGTTTTTATTACCATTGACCTTCTTTGTCAATAATGTTATTATATTCGGAAAATAAATAATAGGGAAAAATACATAAAGAGGCAAGACGTATTCCATTAATAAATCTCAGAAATTAACTGCTCCACCTGGTATCAACAATAATACTCATGGAGTTAATAAAATAAATGTCCATTTATACTTATGTGTTTGAATGCACATTATCCCTAAAATATATATTGAAATATAAACTGATAATCCATATCCATTAACTATCGGAAGAAAATGAAAAATTCCTTTAAATATTAAACACAAAGCCATCAATATGCCCATAAGAGCAATATTGAAAATATCAGATCGATATTTATTATTTTTGTAATTCATCATATAAAAAGTCTCCTTTCATTAGTACAAAAGAAGACTTGTGTTTTAAAACAAAGCTCCCTTCGCAAGTATTAACTTTATCAGGTGCAATGGTATTTCTCAACCACACAAATGTGTAGTACCCATGCTTGTTTTCTTGTAAATTTATAATTGGGGCGGCTAATGGGACTTGAACCCATGTATGCCTGAGTCACAGTCAGGTGCGTTAGCCAGCTTCGCCATAACCGCCATATGAAAATTATACTAATAGATTGAATTATTTATTAGTTAGTTTCTTTATCTTAATAAAATTATTTTCAATAATTTTTTTTAAATCATCTAAGGATTTAGCTTTTTGAATTTTATTTATATATTTTGTAGGAGTAAATGAAATATGAGTGCCATAGAATTCAGGTAATAAATAATTTATGATATGAATTTCTATTAACTGCTTATTATTTATATCATTTCTAATTGTTCCTGAAGCCTTATAGTGTTTAGTTTTGTTGTTGATTGTTAAACAACAATCTCCATAATAAACCCCTTCTGGCAAATGCATTAATTCTTTATCTCTATATATATTAGCTGTATGATAACCTAGTTTTCTACCTAATTGTTTACATTTAACAACCGTTCCTTCTATATTAAATTTTATAAATAAATCATTTTGAGCAAAAGTAACTTTAGTCTTTAAAAATTTTTGTTTAATTTTTGTTGTTGAATATTTTTTATTTTTATTAACTACTGTAACATTAAAATATTTTTTAAGATATTTAACATCTTTAAAATCAGATCCAAATTTAAAATCTGATCCAACAATAATTTTGTTGGGCTTAATGATTTTCTTTAAATAATTTGTAAATTCACCTGCTGTTTTATTTTGTTTTTTAAGATCTAAAATATATATTTTATTATTTGTAAGTTTTTTAATGTTATTTATTTTTTGTTCAAAAGAAAACAACATAGAATCAGTCTTTCTAGGGATATTTTTAAAAGTTAAAACCATAGGGTTAGTTGTTTTATCAAATAACATTTTATGGCCTTTATGAATAACTTCAAAATTTCCAATGATTAGGTCTTTACTCATTAGTGTAATTATAAAAACATTATTATCTTGCTAATCACACAAAATAATAATGTTTAAAAGTTTAATAGTGACTATTGTTCAATAATTAGAACTTTAATTTACCGCTTGTAGCTACGCAGAAGATGTCGTAAATTCATCCAATTAGGAAAACACCACCTGTAACTAGGTATAGTAAACCAGTTCAAATTTTACCAGCAAAGAATCTGTGGATACCGAATACCCCTAGAAAAATTGTTAATAAAATCATTACTACTTTATTGTCTATTTTTGCCATTTTTTATCCTTTCTATTAAATTATAAAGAATGTTTTTTTGAATTTTTCACTTTGTTTAACATTTTTCTGTATCAAGTTTTAATTTGAATTCCTCAGAAATGGTTAACTTGATCTCATCCAATAAATAAACAAAATACTACTAATCAAATGCAAATATTAACACCACCAAACCCTACAGCGTTGCTTCCTGTTTTTCATAATCATTGATCAGTAATGTTTGCAGTTCCTGCAATGATTAATAAATAAATTAACACAAGACAAATAAATAATGATTCTTTAATTAAGTAATTTGTTTTAGCATCACGTACTTTAAAAAATCATGCAGCTGTAACAGCAATTACCAATGCTAATGCAACGCAAGTTAAAATGATAACGAAAACTGCTCATCCAGCCATGTGATTTGTGTTAATGTTAAAGAATCCGATATATTTATCATTTTTAACAAACATTGTTCCTCAAACAATAAAAAACATTAATGCAGTGTAAGCAAATACACCAATTGTTAGTCATCTAATTGTAAAAATGCCTCTTTTGCTTCCTAAATCTGGAATAGGACGTGTAACATCAATATGAGATGTTTTAACTTTATTTGTTTCTACTTTTTTTGTATTCATAACTCTTAAATAATAAATTTATTATATGTTTGCAAAAAACTTAAAAAACAAAAACTTTTATTTAGTTAATAACTAAAAAATCTGTATTTTAACAAAAATTGTTTAAAAAAAGCAAACCGAAATTGGTTTGCTTTGTATGATCTAAACGTTAATTATTTTAACGGTTTACGTTCAGGAACTTTTTTAACTGGTTTTCCATAGTGAGCTTCAATGAATAATTCTTTCATGTCTTCGATTGAAGGGAATCTTGGGTTAGCATTTGTACATTGGTCATCAAATGCTTCAGTAGACATTTGATCAAGAATAGCTTCAAATTCTTTATCTTTAACACCATATTCTTTTGTTGAAGCTCATAAGTTAACAGCCTTGAATAATTTTTGTACTTCTTTAATTAAGTTGTTAATCTTTTCAGCTTCAGTTTTTCCTTTAACACCAATTGCATCAGCAATTTCACAATAACGTTGTCTTACTAATGGTCTGTCATATTGAGATCAATACATTTGTTTTTCTCTCTTACCTAGTTGTGAGTTGTAAGAAATTACATATGGTAAGTAAATAGCGTTTGCAGCACCATGCATTACACCAAAGTGTCCACCAATCTTGTGAGATAATGAGTGAACTACACCTAAGAATGCATTACCAAATGCAATACCAGCTAATGTTGCAGCATGAGCAATTGCTTCACGAGCTTCTTTATCAGTAGCACCATTTTTATATGCACGTACTAAGTATTTGTGAATTAACTTAATACCTTCTAATGAGTAAGGTTTTGTAAATTCAGTAGCTAAGATTGATACATAAGATTCAAAACAGTGGCTGAATGCGTCAGCTGCAGTAACGGCTGTCATTCTAGGAGGCAATCCCATCATGAATTGAGCATCAATAATTGCCATGTTAGGAGTGAAAGCATAATCAGCTAATGAATATTTAACATGAGTTTTGTCATCTGTAATAATTGCAAATGGAGTAACTTCTGAACCTGTACCTGCAGTTGTAGGTATACAGATCATTTGAGCTTTCTTACCAGGTTTAGGGAATTTACAAATACGTTTACGAATATCCATAAATCTTAAAGCTAGATCTTGGAATTTAGCATCTGGGTATTCATTGTACAATCACATTAATTTACCAGCATCTAATGCTGAACCACCACCAATAGCAATTACAGCTTCTGGGTTGTATGCTTGAATTTCTTTAGCACCTTTAATAGTTGTAGATAAAGAAGGGTTTGGTTCAACTGAAGTGAAAGCTTGTGATTTGATTCCGTATTTTTCTAATATAGTAATTAACTTAGTACCGAAAGTTTGTCAAATGAATGAGTCAGTAACAATAAATACTTTCTTTACACCATCTTCGTGTAGGTCTCTTAATGCTTCTTCTAAGCATCCATATTTAAAGTAAATTTTACTTGGTAAACGTAATCAAAGCATGTTTTCTCTCCTTTTTGCTACAGTTTTCTTATTTAATAAATGTTTAGGTCCAATGTTTTCACTGAACATATTACCACCTCATGTACCACATCCTAATGTTAATGATGGGTCTAAGTGGAAGTTGTATAAGTCACCAATACCACCTAATGCTGATGGAGTGTTAACTACTAAACGTGCAGTTTTTGCACTTAATTTGAATGCATCAATCTTTTCTGGGTGTTTTCATTCATCAACAAATAAAGAAGCAGTGTGTCCAGGACCAAGTTTTAATAATTCTTGTTGGATCTTTAATGCATCTTTAAAGTCTTTTGCTTTATATAAAGAAACAAAACATGATAATTTTTCATGAGCTAATGGTTCTTTATAAGCAGTTGATTTAGCTTCAACAACTAATAATTTTGCATCTTCTGGAACTTGAATTCCAAATACTTTAGCTAAATTTTGAGGATTTTGTCCTACCATGTCTGGATTAAGTAATCCATACTTACCATCTTTAAACATTTTAGAACCAATCTTCTTACATGTTTTTGCATCACTTACTACGTATGCATATTGTCTTTTTAATTCTTTAACAAATGCATCATATACACTTGCACAACATACAATTGAGTTTTCTGTAGCACAAACTACACCATTATCAAATGTGTTAGATTGAATAATTGCAGCAGCAGCCATTTCTAAATCAGCTGATTCATCAATAATTGCAGGACAGTTACCAGCACCTACACCAATAGCAGGAGTTCCTGATGAATAAGCAGCATGTACTAATCCAGCACCACCCGTTGCTAAGATAATGTCTGCTTCTTTCATTAAAGTAGCAGTATCTTCCATTGAAGCACCTTGAGGTAATCAACTAATGATTCCCTTTGGAGCTCCGGCTTTTTCAGCAGCTTCAAGAATAATCTTGGCAGCTTCAATTGTTGATTTAAAAGCTCTTGGGTGAGCAGAAATAACTACACCATTACGAGTCTTTAATGAAATTAAACATTTAAAGATTGCTGTAGATGTAGGGTTAGTTGTTGGAATAATTGCAGCAACCACTCCCATTGGTTCGTATAAATATTCGTAACCATCTGCTTGGTCTTGTTCATAAGTACCAACAGTTTTAAATGCTTTATATTTGTTGTAGATATATTCAGAAGCAAAATGATTCTTAATAATTTTATCTTCAACTACACCCATTCCTGTATCTTCAACTGCAAGTTTAGCTAAAGGAACACGTGCATTGTTAGCAGCTCATGAAGCACGGTAGAAAATTTCGTCAACTTGTTCTTGTGTAAAGTTAGCGAATTTCTTTTGAGCTTCACGTACGCTGTCTACTATTTTTTTAACATCAGCCATAATACACTCCTAATAAATTAATATTAAAATTATAAAGTATTTTATATATAAAGAATAAAAGTAATTTTTAATGTTAATTTAGATAATTTAAAATAATTGTTTTATCTTTATAATCCCAAATGTTGTATGGTGTAATTATTGGATTGCTTGGATCATAACTGTATTTATTTAAATCTACTCCAGCACTTTTATATGCAGCCCAAACGAACTCAGAGCAATATCAAGAAGGTTGATATGATGTTGACATAGTCAACATAATTGGGCATGAGTAGCCTGATTTTTTATCTAGTTCATGTCTTGCAAAACTCAACACTTTGTTTGTTTGCTTTTGACTCATATTATTTATTCTAAAAATATGTCCCTTATTTTCGGCACGTGACATTCGTGTATCATCTACTAAACCATAAGAAATACCATATTGATTACATTCAATCGTTCTGTAATACTCTCTATTATTTGGATCTTTATATTTACCTTCAATTATTGCTAAATGTCCAGTATTTTGTCCCTTGTCTTCAAAACCAATTTCACTAAAAAACATATCACCAGGTTGAACGTTTTCTCAATCATATAATTTGTATGTGGTATTTTCAGACACACAAATTTGATCAATAGGAGTTTTAAGTTTGCTACCGTCCAAATGACTATGGTCAATTCCTGTATAGTATTTATCATCCCAAATTTTATAAATTAATTTTCAGGCATCTTCTTTGCTGTCGTCACAGTATGGGACTAAAAAATAATTAAAAATATTTTTTAACGTTCATGCTCTTTTAATACTGTCTTTAAAATTTAACACGTTATTGCAAATATTTTTTATATAAGAAAGAACATAATCACGTTGTTTTTCTGTAAGCAATTCTTTAATTCTTGTTTCATTCAGTATCTTTTTTGCATTTTCAACCACAAAATCTTTATTTAGAATTAATTGTTCTTGCAAAATATCAACAGGATCTTTATTACACAAAACATCTTCACATTTTGATGCAATTTCATCTAATACAAGATCAAGTATTGTTTTTGCTGCACTAAAATAATCTTCACCTGTTTCAGATTCTACCAGCTCGTTCACAATATCTACTTGTGAATCAATTTCCGTTTTTGTATGTTGAATTGTTTGTTTTATGAAAAAACTATAAGGAAAAACTTCTTTGTGTGAACACGAACAAAGACACGGCGTTTGAAAAATCAAACTACTCTGCGAGACCAAATTTAAAAGAAAAAGTCTTTTTTTCACAATAAATATTACACATTAGTTTTAACACAAAAAAGTGTTTTTTTAAATGTTTTTTTTTTTGAATTTTTTGCTAAAATATTAGAGAAAGGAGGAAATGTATGCAAACTCAAAATTTTGGAAAAAATGGAAAAAACTATTATGGTTTAGTAATGGGTATTGCCAGTGTTGTGATTTTTGGAATGCTAGCATATCTTTTATTTTGCTGATCAATCAATGGTGAAGGTATTTATGTCCATTATAATGCTGAAGGTGAACTTGTTCATTTTGATGCGAGAGGAAATGTGGGTTTAGGCTTCTGATCGTTGAGTGTGCTTTGTCACGGCGATACTGGAGATGATTTTGAAGTCACACGTGTATTAAGCCCAGCTGGTATTTTTGCAATTGTAGCATTATGTTTATATTTTGTTGCTTCTGGAGTTTATTTATATCTAAATAAAAGA
>JAAGKN010000198.1_pt1 | contig 113609 bp, 96 predicted proteins | sample 6206371 | NCBI WGS metagenome assembly JAAGKN01 (sample SAMN11533720, study PRJNA540317) | gut metagenome | isolation source: fecal pellets from male and female animal of same cohort | host: Peromyscus leucopus | place: USA:CA | collected 2017
AAAATCAGTTACAGCCCCTTTGTTTGATAACTAAATAGCAGCTGTATCCTGTTCTTCTTCTTCCTCATCTTTCCTGTTTTTGAAGAAGAAGTAGAAGATTATTCCGCCAATTACTGCAACAATTCCAGCCCAGGTTCCATAGAAAACAGGCTTATTGTTGTAGAAAAGATCCCACCAGTTACTGGACAGTGTAAACTCGAAAATACTGCCAAATCCACTTGCATTGAGTTCATCTTCAGTCATGTCATCTGTGCTGAATACATGTCCAGCCTTATCTGTGACAACAAAGCTCAGTTTCTGGCGTGCACCACTTTCGCTGATCGTGACTGTTCCTTCGTATTTTCTGTCATTCAGCTTACTGGATGCATCTGTCTCAGAAGTTTCTGACTCTTCCGGATTCGTTCCGGTTAAGTCAATCTTATCGACCAGCTCTTTATTCTTAGAATCAAGATCCGTCAGATAAACTTCCACTGACTTAAGACCAATTGTGTCTGAAACTGAGTAATTCACATCCTGTTTATCGGACAGAATATAGCTCTCTTCAAGCCCGGTTACGTAGTCAAGAACTGGTTTGTTCTTATCTACATAGAACTTAATGGTTGGTTCCAGATCGTTGTTGATAACATTCTCAACATCCTGGTCATTCTGAGAAACAGTTCCAGCCTCATCAGTTGACGTGATAGTTACTCCATAGAGTCCTTCCTGCAGGAAGTTATCCTTCGGAATGAAGTATTCATGTTCATACCATCCAGACTCTGTGTTGTAATGTCCATCTTCTGTTTTTTCCAATGTTACAGGTTTGGAAAGCAGCAGTTCAGAATCCTCTGAATTCTTAACAAGATCTACATTATTGTTATCTCTCGTCAGTATTACTTTCGAGGCATTCTCTTTAATACCAGATGGGTTGTATTCCGTAATCTTCAGGTCTTTTGAGATTGAATCTACATACTTGTTTTCAGGACTCTGGAATTTCTCCAGCTGATCGTCATACATGTAGAACGAACCATATTTACTGATAGAGAAGCTGAGCGTGGTTTCCTTGGAGTTTTTAGCCAAATCTTCCGCTTTAGCTGTGAGTCTGTAAATACCATCATTCGCTCTGTCAGGGGCAATGCTGTAATTTACCTGCATCGTCTTATCGGTATTGTTGACCTCTGCAGGCTCTAATCCTTCTGCGTTCTTTCCACGGGATTTCTGAGAAAGATTTACGTCTTTGCCTTCTGTATCCAGGTTGATATCGCTGAATTCGACGGCAATTCCCCGCTCAATCTGCTGGTATGCATGCCCATTCGTGGGTGTGTTATTTTCTGTGTCGTTTACATGAACAGAGTTCTGGGGATCAGTCTCATTGGATCCAAACCGAACCAGCACTTTGAAATCTTCAAACTGTTTGTCGACATGGAAAACATCCTGTGGAATCTGGTCATTTTCATTTTCAGCAAGGTCAGCCATCTTAATATTAAATGTGTAATCTGCATCTTCCGCATACTCGATGGTCATGACATGAGTATCTGTACCAGAGTTAGTACTCCAGCTGCTCATTGAAGGAGGATTGACAGTTATTGGATCGCTGGAACCAAGCTGTTCTTTCTCGGCTTTAATTTTGATATCTACTTTACTCGAATCGAAATTATGTTCCTTAACCGTAATTGTAGCTGTTCTCGCTTTATTGTAGTAAGCATTCTCAACTGTAGAATCGTACGTTACTTCAATCACAGGAATAGTCTTATCAATTGTGAACTCTGTCGGATTTGCTGTGCCTGCTGCATAGTTTACACTTCCAGCCTGGTTTCCAGCTAAATCTGTGTATTCTGCGCCAAACGTATAATCGCCGTCAGTGTTGAATGTCACTGTCGCTGTATGAGTCATTCCGTCACCATTGCCATCGGCTTCGTTTGTGCTCCATGCAGAAAGTTCAGGTATAGTTCCGTCAGTATTCGTAATTGATAATTTGAAGTCCTCCGGATCAAAATTCCGCTCAGTCACAGTGATCGTTGCAGTACGGTCTTCACTGAAATAATGATCATTTTTTGAATCGTTATTGTTGTAAGATACATCAATTGTCGGAGCCGTAATATCGATTTTGATGTCTCCCACATTTGTGCTGGTCACTGTTTCGTTGCCTGCATTATCTACAGCGGTTACTTCAAAGATTACATTATTTGAATTGAAGGTCTCCGCATCGATTCGAACATTGCTGTTCATAGATTTGATCAGGTTTGAAGTATTTTCTTCTGCTGTTACAGTACAGCCTTCATGTTCTGAATCATTTGCATCAAATAAAGTGCCTGTTTTTAAAGCACCTGTATCAGTCGCATAAATTCTGTAAGTAACTTTGGAAAGACCTGAATATACTCCTGCCTTTTCGTCTCGTTCAGTTCCTGAATAAGAAGGGTCCACAACATCAACACCGACATCGATGCTTCCGTTATAGAATCCGTTGCTGTTTGCAGCCGGCAAATTGATGTCTACACCATTTGGATTGTTAATACCAACTGGCTTCTGGTTATCCAGAACAACGCCTGTGGTATGAACCTGGGATTCGTTTCCTGCATTATCCTTCGTATTGTAATAAAGCACGAATCTCTTATTAGGTTCGAATCTGATAACTTCACCAAATCCAAGCTTTCTCCAGGAATTCTTGCCCGGCTGTTCGTTTGTGTTCTTAACTTCAGCAAACGACTCAGCATTATCTTTCTCTGATCTTCCGCTGATATTCCAGTCTGCACTGAAAGTAATATTCTGTGCAGTATTAAAGAAAGTATCGAAAACGATTTTAGAAGATTCCGAAATGTTCAACTCTGTATCATTAGACTTAACTGTCAGGTTTTCCGGACTCGTTAAATCCTGTTTGACCTCGATTCTCTTATATTCGGACATATTCCCTACTGTAGATTTAACAGCAAAACTGTAGTATCCATTATAATCATTTTCGACGGTTGTTGTGACTTCTCCGGGATTTCCTTCTGCTACTGTTATCAGAGAATCATCAACATCCTCTTCAGTTTCAAACGAATTCGTTCTTTTTACGACAATCTTGCTGATTCCAGATGGAATATGTTCTGAATGTGCGTTGAGCGTAATCTGTTTATTTACCCATTCTCCCACGTTGTAATCCTGTGTAATTCCATCATTCAGCACAGTAGCATCTATTTCAGGAGCAATTGGTTCAATTCGATCAACTATTACCTCTGATAAAACAGCTTTATTATCTTTGCTGTTCTCCAGTTTACGATCCCAGGAATATTCATTATAGGCGGCATCTTTAGTGCTGATACCTATACTTCCCTTAAATCCATACTGACCTGGAACAGCATCCTCGTCCTCCAGCAACCGCTTCAGTTTTTCATTCATACAAGCAAAAGGATCAATCTCGTTAATATACAGATATTTCCTATCTCCATCTAAAGAGAATTCAGTGCTTTTCTGTTTTAAATCCAATACTTGATCCAATGAATACTTATTCTCAGAATTCTCATCGGTTTCGTTTATGCCAACAGGGACCTCAACGATTCCAGTTGCTGTTTTGTAGTAGAAGCTGCCGTTAAACAGGATTGAACACAATTCAATAGATGATTGCTTTTCCTCAATCTCGAAAATATGCTTGTTTCCAGCAGACTGTAAATTTTTACGCGTTGTCTTTGCAACCTCATTATTTGCTGTTACACCCGGAGGAGTAGAATCCCAGTTTACATTTATAGTTTTAGTAATTGAGTTACCATGCTTAGTCGTGACATTGATTTCCAAAGTGACTCCTAACTTTTTCTTAGGAACCTTTATAAACGAAGTATCTCCTGGATCCTGAATCAGATCTTCTCTCACAAATTTCAGTGTCGCAGAGTCGACAGATTCGTCATATATTGGAATATCCCCGTTTTCACCTTCGCCTTTTTGCACTACTGTAATTTTCTGAATTTTTGAAAGCGGCTGAGGCAGAGATGCGTTTAGTGTAAGGTCGAATCCATTAGTACAGTAGTAGGATTCGGGTGGATAGACATCACTATCAGAAGTATGTTCTATTTCGCTCGCAAGTCGATAATCATAGATCGAGATATCCAATTCTGGCGTAATATCCTCTTCTTTGACGACATCGATAGCTGGAGCATCTGGACCATTTGCGATAACAACAGTCTCATTTCCAGCACGGTCTACGGCTTTGATGTGAATATAACCTTTAAAGCCCGGATCTATTTCTACGTTATATTTCTGATCATATTTCGACTTTGTAACATCCATCCACTCTTTTATTACATTTCCTTCAGGATCAGTCAGCTGCACAGAACACTTTGCTACTCCGTATTGATCATTCGAATTTTCTTCGCCTCCCGGAGCTATGTCTTCCGCTTTAAAAGAAACCTCAGTTTTGTTAACAAAGAACCATTTTTTATTATCCTTAAATGTAATATCTGTGATTTTCGGACCTGTCAGATCGTAGATGACATCAACAGGAGCTATTTCATTATCTTCTTTCGTTCCGTTGTATATTGTCTTATTACCAACATTGTCTTCCGCAACAACTTTATATTGATAAGTTCCATCAGAAACAGGCGCACTGCTAATTTCTTCATCTGCTGGAAGATTGATGTGATAAATATTGGACTCTGCGTTAGACAGAGCATCTTCAGCTGGTACGAAGAAGGAAAATTTGTTATTTTCACTATCTGTTCTCGTTACATTAAAGCCTTTTAGCCCCGAACCGGAATCAGTTGCCACAAATGAGATGAATCCTTTAGAAACAGGCACCTTGTCTTGAAAAGCAAGCCAAGTCTGTTTCGGCGGATTACAGTCAACCTTAGAAATATGGATCTTTTCAGTTAGTTCAATGTACGTGGGGTCATCTTTTTCTTTATTATTCGTTAGAACAAAGATATAATCAGCACCTTGCTCACTTGCATCCTTAGAAAACTCAACAAATCCTTCAGGATCAGCTTCACTCAAAAATAAGATTTGTTCTCCTTTTTTGTTTTTGATTTCAACTGTATATAGTTTATTTTCGTCTTCCGCTTCTTCTTTCGTCTCAGATTCTTTTCCATTCACAGTTTCAGGAATATTCAGTTTGTATGATATTTTTTTACTGCGCGACCAGATATTTTCGTTTTCAATTTCCAGATCAAGATAAGGTTTATTCATCGGTGAGAATCTGAGAATATTTTCAGCATTATCACGAGCTTCAATAACGCATTTATGGATATAATCTTCGGAAATCTTGAAAGAATACTTGCCTTCAGCATCGGGTTCCAGAATGACCGGTTTCTCAGTTCTTCCATCCTGAATCGTATAAGTCACAGAACCAATACCCGAAACAGCACTTGTTCCTGTTTCATCTGATTCAGGATCAGTGGCAGAAAAGCTGACTGTATAGGTAATCCTGCCCAGAATATCTGTTTTACGTGTTATAACTGGTTGCCCATCATCTAAAACAGGTTTTACTGTATCAATATTTTTGACTTCAAAAGAAGGTCTGATTGTGTTTGCATCAATTTCCTGATCATCCATGCTGAGATATTGGATATTGCCTGCTTCATCACGTGCATACAGAAGATAAAGCCCGTTTTCAGGAATGGAGAATGTCAGGTCTTCTCCAGTCCACTTTTGTGTTTCACCTTCACTTGGGGTAAGTGCATCAAATTCACCTTTAAACAATTGCACGAGAGTGACGTGTACAGTTTTGCTCAGATTATCATTTACAGAAACCTGAATAGATTGACTATTTACATAATCATCTTCATTTATAAACTTAAATTCGATTTCTGGAGCTTCGGAATCTGATAATTCAGGAATGATTTCATATATCGCTGAATTATTTAAGAATAAAGTATATAAATCATCTTCCTCAGAATAACTCAGTGAAGTATCTTGATCTGACACAAGAGCGAATTCATTCAGACTGCATCCTTTTGGTGTCTCATACCTGAACTTATACTCAGCCGTTTCTTTTGGCAGATAAAGCTCACCTAAAACAATGTTCTTGTCAGCATCCTTAAATGTACCAAGTGTACTGTCTTCAGGGAAAACCAGTTTCTTTGCGTCAGGTTCTACACGAACTGCTACGCTGCTCAGATCCGCTTTAGATTCAAGATGAACCGTTTTGGTGGTCATTCTGTAGGATTCAAATTCACCCTCTTCTTTTGAAGTATCAACGACGAAGTTTTCATCAGGAATAACAGTTACTTCAAAATCTGGAGCAAGAGGTGCATCTTTGATCGTAAAGTCAATTTTATTTGCATCATACTCTATCTCAAGATCCTGAATGGTTTCACCATCTTTTAAATACTTTTCAATACTCCTGCCAGGTAATGAATAATCAATACTGTAGACAGGATCAATAATACTCAGGTTGGCTCCAATAAAGTCTACCGTTCCAACGATATTGCACTTCTCTGCCAGTTCCAGACCCAGTTCAAAAGAATTGCAGAAATCTTCGAGAGATATTGGTTCCGAAGCATCCTGATAGTAGTTCTCTTTTTCGGCAGTGAAGACCAGGGTATAGGTTTCATCTGAAATTTCTTCTGTGTTACTGGCCTTATACTCCTGAATTGTGTTCAGAACCTGATTTTTATCAAACTCAGCTAAACCGTTCTCATCCGTTGCAACGGGGAATTCAGCAATGCTTTCGTTTGTTTCGGACGAATAGACCGAAAGATTTACAGCTGCATCCTGGACTTCCTTACTGAACAAATCATTAACCTTAACAGAATATTTGTCATCTGTATCTTCATCTTCTGCAGCAGAAACCACTGCATAAGAAGTGGGAATCGATGACAGGCATAAAATTAATGAGAGATTGGCAGCAAGAAACTTATTCAGTTTCTTTTTCTCTTTTCCTGTTTTCATATTTTCCTCTTTATTGCTTTTTCTCTGTTCTTCTAAATAAATTCTTCGGTATGAATAAATACCATATCTTCTACAACTGTCTGATCATCCGAGAATACAGTCGTCTCAAGACCAGTACTCATATCTGTACTGTCTTCTGGATCAAAATAGCCTGTTTCATCTTCTCCAAGATAATTACTCTGGCTTGAGATTTTCCCATATCCTGCACTGGCATAAGCCATAGAAGAATCACCCATCATCGTTTCATCGGATTCGGTTAAATCGAACACTGAAGAGGAGCGGGATCCTGTCTCTGATTCATACTGATAGGCTGTACTCTGATCAAGGGTTCCTTCTGTTTCAGTGAAAGAATCATCCATACCTCTCGTATTCTCTGTACCTGTCATATCTCCAAACAGTGAAGAATCTGCACTTTCCGGTTTGCTGCGATGCGAAAAATCCTGCCGCCAGGATGGCCGGTTGTCAAAAGAGTAGATCTTGTTTCCGCTCTTTTTCATCTGTTCCGAAATTGGCAGATCTTTTTTCCGCTTCTTAATCTTCTTCTGTTTGCCCGTAAGGTATCTGTAAACCTCTGGTATTTTCAGCTTAAAAAACAAAAACACGCTGACACCAGCCAGTACAGCAGCTAACACGTAAAAGATAGTAGCGATAATTCGTAATGTTTCGCTCATGGTTACACACCTTCCGATCCATCAGAATTCTGTCTGGCTATGCTGTAAACTGTTTCAATTCTGTCTTTCACCATTTCCAGATTCTTATTCAGAGCCCGAAGGATCTGCTGTTCATTAGAAGTCTCTTCAGAACTCAGCGCAAAGGCCTTTAAAACTGCATCCCGGGTATCTTCTACACTTTCAACCAGTGACCATACCTGGGTTTCATCAATTCCTGTTCTGGACAGGTTTGTCATCTGATTATTCAGAATCTGAAGAACTGTATTCGAAAGCATGAGTCCCTGCAGTGCTGACTCAGGCCTGCTCTTCGTTGCATTGACTGCATCTGACATATCTCTCACCAGATTGGCATACTGTTCTGATGAAGCCTGACTGTCCCCTGGATTATCCAGATACTTCACGATGAAGTCACAGATCGTGAAATAGGCAGGTGAGATCCCTTGTTCGTCCATATGCAGCTGATCCTGATTCTCATAATTCATCTCGAAGTAATCACGCGCCTGTGCAACGTTACCGTCCCTCAGGGCAGCCATCAGATCCGGTTCTTTCTCAGAACTGGTATCATCCAGATTCACAAAGAACAGATAGGACGTTCCAGCCAGATGATTTAACTTGCCGGTTTCCTCTGAAAAGTTTTTATTGAGTTCTTCGCGTGCGCTGCGGTAATGAGCTTCAAAAGTATCTTTTCTTTCTTTATTGAAGTATCCGCCGTTTCTGTCTGTCTGACAGATCGTCAAATACTGAATGTACGCTTCTGGCCTGCCAGGAATGAGCTCCATCGCTCTGACATAATCTTCGAGTTTCTGTTCATTGCTGTCGCCTTTTCCTTCAACCAGAAGGTCATAATCAGAGTTCTGCTGATAATCGGCATAGACATTCAGCCCGAAACCTCCGACCACTAAAACAGCACTGGCACAGCAGGCAGCAAGGAAAGCCCCCATCTTCTGTTTTTGCTTTTTACGGTAACCTCTGGTGATAAACTCCGGATGCTTAAGGTCATTGATCAGACCTTTCATACTCTGATATCTTCGGGACGGATCCGTTTCAACACATTTGTTAATAATCCGTTCAAGACCTTCCGAAAGCAGAGGATTCCAGTTTCGAATAGGTGCATAGTTTCCCAGTTTGGGTTTTACACCAGTAACCAGGTAATGCATCGTTATGCCCAGAGCGTAAATATCAGAGCGCTCATCCGCATAACCTTCCCTCTGTTCATTCGGCTGATAAGCCGGAGTTCCTGCTTTCTGAAGCTTTGTATCTTTATCAACAGAGATTCCCAGGTCAATGATTTTGATTGTGTCCCTGTTTTCCCCACGTACCATGACGTTGTCCGGTTTCATATCTTTATAGATAATCGGCGGGTTCTGGGAATGCAGATAATACAGGGCATCACAGATCTGCAAAGCCCATTCAATTACTTTTTTCTCATCCTGAGCGCCTTCTTCTTTCAGAATGTCACCCAGAGATTTTCCTTCCACAAGGTCCATGATGATGACATCTGAATCACCTACCTTGCTTTTGCCAACGATTCGCGGCAGTCCAGGATGATCAAGTTTTTTCAGTACTTCAATCTCGTTATCCTGTACTTTTTTGTGACCCTTATCTTTGCGGGTCTCTTTGATAGCCCAGTCCTTCTGAAGATTCACATCGACAGCGCGCCATACAACAGACATGCCACCTACACCTAAAACTTCCTTCAGCTGATACTTGCCATCAATCATGTCACCGTTTCTCAGTCTGGAAATTTTCTCCAGCTGTCCCGGTTTTAGAACGACAGCCATTTTCTTTCTCCTCTACACAACCTGTACCAGAACAACAGAGATGTTATCCCGTTCATTCCGGCTCTTTACTACGTCAATCATCTCCAGTATTCGTTTATGCATCAGCTCTCTGGTAATCAGTTCGCCTGGATTTAATGCTGCATGCATTTCATGATCTGCAATTTCGTGGCGGAATCCATCTGAACACAAGAGATAAAAACCAGGCTGAACTGGTTCGACAATGACTTCCGGTTCCAGATTTCTTGAGCCGCCGAGACATTGGAGAAGCATATTCCGTCTTCTGTCTGTTTTCGCCTGTTCAGGGGTGAGATGTCCAAGCTGAACTTCTCTTTCAACAAAAGTATGGTCTGTTGTCATCAGCCGGAGCTGCTCATCATTGTGGTAAACTCTCGAATCGCCAATATGGACAATGAGTACTTCACCCTTGACGATCAGCAGACCAGTGAATGTCGTTCCCATCTTGAGCCCGTTCTCGTTGGAATATTTCACGATTCGTTCGTTGAGAGCATTCAGTTTTTCCAGCCATATTTCAGATATCTGTTCAACGTTTAATTCTGCACAATGCGGTACAAGCACATCGTTGAACCATATGGAGAATTCACGCACAGCTGTGGCACTGGCGAGCTCACCTTTCGCAAGGCCGCCCATTCCATCACAGACCAATGCCATGATGATTTCGTCACCGTCTGTTTCCACATGTTTAAGAACAATACTGTCCTGGTTGCTCTTTCTGGTTGTTCCCTGATCCGTTACCGCTGTAGCAATGTACCTCATGAAAATCCTCTCTCAGACGGCATTTCAAAAGTGAAGCGTTCATCGGCCAGACGAATTTCATCACCATCATGCAATTCGACTTCAGAGGAGGGTTCAAGTCGTGTATCATTCAGAAATGTTCCGTTTTTCGATCCAACATCCTTCAGGAAATAACTGCCTCCATACAGGTAGATTTCGCAGTGACTGCGGCTGATATATCTGTTGTTGGGGATAACAAGATCTCCATTCCTCTTGCCAATCTTAAAATTCTTCTTTTTCAGGTGATAAATTGCATTATTTGACTGCTGATGAAGTGTAGCTTCTGGCATTGCTTCATCCATAACCACCGTTCCTTCATCCATATCAAAGAAATCGGTTGCCTCTGGATCCTTGTCATCAGGCCAGACGATCTGCATTGTTTTGTCATTTGCCGGTTCTGGTCTTCTCATTCTCCGGTTCTGGTCTTCGTTGTTGTCGATCCAGCTTACGCCCCCGCTTGTGCGTCCTGATGAGGAATATCCAGAATTACCGGATGTCCCCTGGTTATTGTTTTCGCTGTAGGATCTTCCAGAGACATCTTCTCTTCTCTGACGTTTTTCCTGTCCAACATTCACTTCTACGACTGTCGGGAATCCTTCCTGCCCTGCATTGCTCTGCACGACAGCTTTGACAATGGCAGGATGTTTACTTGCGATATACTTTTCAATCGCTTCCCAGTCAAACCCCTGCAAGGTATAGAGGAATCCTTCAAAATCGCGGATGAACGGCTGAGACTGAGCCATGGGATTTGAATAAAGCATCTCCCTTAAAAAGCCAAAACTGTCTACACCTGCTCTTCCTGAATTTGTCGGCAGATACAGGAACTGCAGTTCATCCGTGCTCGGATTGATGTATACATAATCCATATTCAGGATCAGGCTGTTGGGATTCATTTTATTCACAGTGAGTTTCCGGAAAGTGTTCAGAACCTGTTCGATATACCGGAACGTTTCTACTTCGGAAAGCGGCTGAGAAAACTTCTCTCTGAGAGTAATTCCCTGCGGCCCCAGATAAATCAGGCTTTTTCCTTTGACTTTCACTGGCTTAAACAGTCCGCGGCAGCGTAGTCTGGTCAGATGATCCAGTTCATAGTCAATAAATCCGTCGTTCTTCTCAGGAGTAACCCGGACTTCAATTGCTCCGTCTTTGATCTTTGCTTTAATTTTTTCCATTCTTTTTCCTCATAAGATTCAAGATTGTCTCTTGTAAAAATAAGTGAAACCTGTCTTTATAAATCAAGCCTTACATGTATCAGATTTAGTCTATCAAACCCATAATTTGCCTTTATTCCCGTTTTCGCAGGAATCATTTCCGTTTTCGTAGGAAGAGAAAACATCGATGACAGGGTTTCTGATTCTGTAAAATACGCTGCAAAATCTGGTTTCCATGTTCCGTCTGGCGTCGAGTTTTTCCTTCTGTCTTCGGGGTTCTGCACCATCAGACTGCCGAAAAAAAGCCAGACAGATACGCACTGCCTGGCTTGTAATAAAGGTCTGTTTGCTTCTGTGGATTCTCAGGCCTGTGCCGAGGCAAGGAACAGTCTGTGAACAGATGCTTTCTGTGACTTGCTTACAGGAATGGGTGTTCCGCTCTTCAGGCAGATTCGGTCGCTCTCCAGACTCTTAATATGGCGAAGATTCACCAGGTAGCTTTTGTGGCACTGGATAAAGGTTTCAGGCAGTCTCTCCTTGAGACAGGACAGTTTTTCATAAGCCACAAGATGCTGCCCATCCATATAAATATGGGCGGTATGATTATCACTTTCGATGTAGAGAATATCTTCCGCCCGAAGATGTCTCTGTTTTCCTTTCACACACACAGACAGGAGCGTTGCCTGCTGTTTGTTGTTTCTGACTTTTTCGATATACCCATTCAGAATCTTTTCGTTGATCGGCTTCGTCATAAAACCTGCGAGGTTTACGTCGTGCAGAAGAATCTCTTCATTCCAGTTCTGCACGCTGTCTGCCAGATAGATGACAGCCGTATTCTGGTCATTCTGGTACAGCTCCTGCGCCATCTCTACGGCCCGGCTGCTCTCTTCCTGGCTGCCGCTCAGTTTCAGAAAAACCAGATCCAGTTTCTTTTCCGGTCTGTTTTCCGTCTTTGTAATCATGCTGACCTGTTTTGGCAGCACGACTTCTGTTACCCATGGATTGCTTCGAAGCCGGGCAGACAGTTCCTCCCTGAACATTTCATCCTGATCAAAAATTCCAATTGACAGCATCTCTGCCCCCCCATTTCTCTGTCTTTTGCTGTGTCCTTAGAGGAAGAACATATTTTCACTTTATTCCTTGATCTTTATCACACAATCAGGCGGTGAAAAATCAGAAGAACATGTTCTTCCGGGTTGGTCGTTATTCCTTTTCTTTTCCCTTGGCGTTTCCGCCCATTCTCATCAGCCGTTCCTTTACTTCATTTTTTCTCGACCGGCTGACGGGAATTCTTTCTCCATTATCTAAAATCAGCGTATTCTGCTCTGCCAGGCTGACACGGTCTGCATTCACCAGGTAGCTTTTATGGACCTGGACAAAATTACCCGGGAGCCTTGGCAAAAGACTGGAAAGTTTTTCATAGGTGGTAACAATACCTCCGTCTGTGTGAACATTGGCTACATGTTTTCTGCTTTCCATATACAGGATGTTTTCCATCCTGATGTAACTGTCTTTGCCTCTGACTTTTACTGTCAGCAGCTGAGCTTCCTCCTTAAGTTCTTCAATTTTCCTGAGATATCTGCTGAGAACACCCGCTTCCAGAGGAAGCGTGATAAATCCGATGAGATTCACGTTGCCAAACAGAATGGTCTGATCCCAGATTTCATTTCCGTCTGCCACATAGATCACAGGGATCTGTCTGCTGAGGGCAAACAGTTCCTGGGCTCTCTGCAGTGTCTGCTGCTTGGAATCCTGTCTGAGTCCGAAAAACACTGCATCTGGTTTCTGGATCTCATCCGCTGCCATAGCCAGCAGTTCATCAAAATCTGACAGTTCACTGACCTGGCCGGCAGCGTCCTGTTCATTCAGATTCTTTAGTATCTCTCTGAGGTAGGAGGGATCTTCATCAAACAATGCAATCTTAAGCACAACTAACCACCTCTCTGTTTCAATCGACTGTTGGCAGATGATAACTGGGAAATGCTGAACCATATTCCTGTATCTGGCTATACTGCCAATTTCATCGAAAACGATTTGAACCGGAAAGTCGTTCAGAAGTTCTGCCTGAAGTGAAGAAGGGTACCTTTTCCATGCGGTACACCAGTCTGACTTTTTTGAAAGAATCCTCTTACAGGTTCGATCATAACTGATTCAAAACTGTCCTCAAGTTCACCGAAGCAAGAAGCAAAACCGGCGAACAAATTGACATTTTCAGATATTCTTTTTCGAAGGAAATAAATCAATTTTCGTCATGTCATAAACACTGTCTTTCAGCTTCTGCAGGAACAGCGTCTATTGACGATCGATTCATCCATTCACTTTTTATTCAGTAAATACAGTATCTTGACAGAGCATTGTCCATTTATATCCGCTGACATCACTTTACTTTCTGCATTCTGACGGCCTGGGAGGGGGGTAAATTTTGTCTTTTCGATGAACTTTTTCTGCAGAATCAGCAGTATCCTTCAGTTCCTGAAAATCATTAGCAAACGCAAAAAAGCTGCAGTCAGTCTGCAGCTCGATCTGAATATAAACTTGTCTGATTCTGGATAAGAACCCTGTTCTAATATCTGGAAAGTGCATACATAGACGCACCGAATCCAAACGTAAAAAAGAAAAACAGCAAAACAGCACCAATGATAAGCAGGCAGAAATAGCTCCGGGCATAGTTTCTCAGATTCAGGTTAACCGTTCCGCCAAAGGCAAATACGCACAGCATGATCAGGCCAAGGCATGGAATCGAGAACAGCAGCGTATAGCCAAAATACCCCCACATGCCAATCGGGCGGTATTCAGGAGGAATGTTCATGCCATTGGGCTGGTATGAGCCAAAGCCCCCTGACATAAACGAATCCGATGAATTGTTCTGTCCGGAACTGACAGGCTGGGTGTAGTTGGGAGCCTGTCCATAGTTATTGGGCTGAGCGCTCACATCGGGCTGTGTGCTGTAAGCATTCTGTGCTCCGTATCCCTGCTGGGCACTGTACCCGTTCTGGCTGTAAGCATCAGAATTTCCACCGGCATCTTCCGGCTGCATCTGGCTTCCGCAGTACGGGCAGAACTGGTCGTTTCCTTCGTAACCGCAGTTGCTACATTTATTCATACAATCTTTCTCCTCATCTTCGGAATGCGGTAATCCGTTAAAGAATAAGCAGGATTATCATTCCAATATGAAGACAAGTATAAATGATAAGGATTCATAAATCCTGCACCGCACCGAAAACAACGCGAAATAACCCTGTTCGATCGAATTCAAAGCAAGCAGAGCCACTATTTTTTGTTTTTTAGTTCACAAATGACCTAACTATTTTGGCGTATACAATTCGTTTCAAAAAAACCTGCAGCAGTCTGCAGGCTCATATCAGTGAAAAATCGGTAATCAGATCTGTCTTAACTTTCCAGTTTACCAGTAACGGTAATAATAAGAACCATGTGCAAACGCCGCAGCAAACAGAGTGAACCACATAATTACCGCAAGGATAATTCCGATAATGTATACGCAGAAATAGCTCCGGGCGTAGTTTTTCAGATTCAGATTGACTGTTCCGCCAAAGGCAAAGATGCAAAGGAAAACAAATCCCACACAGGGAATGGAGAACAGCAGAGAATACCCGAAGTATCCCCACATTGAAATCGGCTGATACTCTCTGGGAATCTGCATCCCCTGGGGCTGATAGGATCCCATCGTACCGCTGAAGAAACTGTTACCACCTTTCTCCTGCCAGTTCATCTGTTCATTTCTCCATTCCGTATTGGGGTGGCCGGAATAGGCGTTCTGATAATTCTGGCTGGATGTATCTGGAAAGTCAGGCTGAACAGAACGTGAGCTTTCCGCTGCTGGATCCGGACTGGATGTCTGGGAACTGGAAGATGCAGCTGGTTCCTCAGGGCTGGCCTCTGTCTTATTATCTCCAGTCTGCGAAAACCAGGGATTTTCGGCCCATTCCGGACTGGGAACAGGCTGTTCGCCGGTATTCTGATCTGCACTGTAAATCACAGTCTCATCGGTATCCGCTGTATTGTCAGTCTGCTGCAGATTCGACTGGGAATGTGCCAGATCCTGTCCACAGTAAGGACAGAATTTTCCGTCACTGCTCTTGCCGCAATTCGGACATACTTTACTCATAAACACACCTCTTTCTGCACAGGAAGGAAGGTTCTTCCTGAAATATCAACAGTATAAGAAGCATTTCTTAGCATTCGGTTTCTAATACCCGATAATTTTTACATAAAAACCGGCTGTTACAGCCGGCTGAAAAGGTGCAGAAGATTGTCTGGATAAAAATCCATTGGATAGGAAGGAAACACGGTAAGCATCCGTACGATATAAACCACTATCGTCACCAGGCAGATCACAGTCATCAGACCAAACAAAACTTTTCCGGAAAGCCTGCCTGTCACAAAGTGCACCGCATACAGAACGATGAGAGCTGCCCACAGGTAAATACAGGGGTTGATCTGCCATGCGCTGGAAAACTGCAGCATCAGCAGTTCTCCCCCGGCATGCAGAAGCCCGCATCCGGGACAGGGCAGTCCGCAGAAGATCTGAAACGGACAGCACCGGCCAAATACCAGCCGTGTAATCAGAATATAAAGAGCTATGCCTGCACAGGTCCAGAGAAACGGACCGGACACCCGGTGGAGCTGCCTGTGAAATATCTGCTGATTCCTCATTCTGGTTGCCTGTTCCTTCATATTAAATGTGCCTTTCCTTGGTTTTTCCGGTCCTGCTTTTCTGGTCAGCTTCCCATACCGTTACAGCGGCTGCACCTCTGTTTCCTGAAACGCACCGTCTGTCTTTCTTTCCTGGTTTTCAAGACGGCCGATATAGTCTTTCAGGAATCTGTCCGCTTCCTCTTCCTGTCCCTCTTCCAGAAGCTGACTGACCGCACCAAGAATATTCAGATGATCATGCCGGATAAAGGATGTCTTCCGTTCCTGCTCCTCCAGTCTGCGGAAGAACTCCTCCTGGCTGGACTGAATTCGTTTCAGGTTTTCCCATTCCACCTGGCTCTCCTTCTGCTGCTTTTGCTGGTAATAGAAGCAGATTAACAGGAAAACTCCCACACCTCCAAAGGTGACAAAAGCAGAAGTCAGAAAGGACTGATCGAAGCTGCCCTGGGAGACAAACACACCAGCTGTGATAAAGATCATGTACAGAAACATGACCACCATAGCCGTAATGGCAATCGCAAATCCGTTATTCCGGATTCCCTTTTTGCGCTGCCACATCCAGCATCCAAAGAACTCCAGCAGACTGGCCAAAGAAACAACCAGAATCAGAGTTCCAATCATTTCATCCTGCATATAGTTAGCTGACTCGTGGCGCTGCACGATGATGTAGAGAAAGGAAATCATCACGTCCGCCACTGTCTGGAGCAGAAACAGGAACATATAAGCAAAAACCCGTGTTTTGAACTTTTCATCGTAAAACAGATACATGAGCGTCAGAGAGAGGGTCATGCAGCATATAAGATTGATGTACCCTGAGACCCGTTTTCCTGTGATCCAGCTAATGGACAAGATCATAGCGTATCCAGTCCAGAAGGTCAGCACCCGGATCCAGGCAGGCTGACTGGGATTTCTGACTTTAAGCATCTGATTGTAGCAGAGCCCATGTACGATGCCTTCTGTGGTAATAATGAACTGCTGCAAAGCAAACTGTAAAAATGTCATGACATCATTTCCTTTCCTGAATCGATTCAAAGGCAGGCTGAACGGTTATTGATGAAACTCGCAGTCTGACCCATTCAGCCCTGCCGATTTAGGCTGCCCTGCTCTGCAGAAACTGCCTGCTGTAGAGAGACAGATTCAATGCGGTTCAGATAGTGATCCAGCAGTTCTCCTGCTTCCTCACTCTGCTCCTGTTCCAGCAGCTGACTGACGGCTGACAGAACATTGAGGTGGTCATGGCGCAGAAAGGATGCCTTTCGCTCCTCCTGCTCCAGGCCGCGAAAATACTGTTCCTGCTGATCCCGCAGTGACGTCAGGCTTTCCTGTTCCAGTTCATTCTGCCGGTGCTGCTTCTCCTGCTGGAAGAAGCAGGCCGTCAGAATCAGGGCCGTCCCGCCAATGCTGATCCAGGAAGCTGTCAGAAAAGCCTGGGAGAACTGGCCCTGCATGAGAAACAGACCGCAGGCCAGAAACACCATATACAGAATCATCACCATCAGACCCGCTGCCGCAGTCATGAATCCGCCGGAGCGGACCTTTTTATGTTTCCGGTACATCCAGCAGGCAGCCAGTTCCAGAACACAGCCCACCACCAGAACCGTACACAGAATCAGGATCATATTGTCTTCCAGATAATTGGCCGTGCCATGCCCCATCAGAACAATCCAGACAAAGCTCACCCCGATATCCGCAACCGCCTGCATCATATACAGCAGCATCCAGGCTGTGATTCGGGTCTTCCTGTTTTCCTGGTACAGGACTCTGAGCACAATCTGCAGCAGAGAAAAGCTCACCAGCAGATTGAGATAGCCGGATACCCTCTGTCCGCTGAACCAGCTCATGGACATAGTGACAATGTAAACACTCCACACACAGAGAATCAGTATCCAGGACGGCATCTGTTCCCTGCGCTTTGTCAGCATGCGGCTGTAGCAGAAACCATGCACAACGCCTTCCAGAGTCATAACAAACTGCTGCAGCACAAACAGAATGGGACTCATATATTGCCTCGCTCCAGTCCGGGCTCCGCTGTCCCGCAGTCTTCCCGGATCCGTTTTTCATACTCGACTAAAAGCGTTTCTACCGCATCTTCTTCCTGCTGGTATAACAGCTGCAGTGCAGCAGAGAGCACATTCAGATGATCGTGGCGGACAAAGGAGGTCTTGCGCTCCTGTTCCTCCAGCTCCCTGAAAAAGTCTTCCTGTCTCTGCCGGATCCGGTGCAGGTTTTCCCATTCCAGCTGGCTGTTCTTCTGCTGCTTCTGCTGATAGAAAAAGCAGACCAGAACCGCTGTAGCTGTTCCCGCCAGACTGATAAAGGAAGCCGCAAGCATGGACAGACTGAAGGTTTCCGGCGTCGTCAGAAAGCCTGCGCTCAGAAACAGCAGGTAAAAGAACACCACCACCAGAGCGGCCGAAACGATCGCAAATCCGTTGCGGCGTATATTCTTTTTCTGGTTCCACATCCTGCAGGCCAACGCATCCAGGCCGAATTCAATGCCCAGCCCGACCACCAGCAGCAGAAGCATATTGTCCTGCATATAGTTAATCCCGGGCTTTTTCAAAATGATCAGAAAGATGCTGGTGGTGATCACATCCGCCAGCGCCTGCATCAGATACAGCAGAGCATTGGCAAACAGTCTGGTCTGCAGCCGGTCAGTGCAGAAGATCTTCAGCAGAATCTGAAACAGCGGCATGATACAGACCAGATTGATGTACCCGGCAATGCGCTGTCCGGTGATCCAGCTGATGGACATCACCAGAAGATAACTGATCCAGCAGCCAAGCATCAGTACCCAGGCTGGCTGGTCCGGATTTTTCAGCTTCAGCATTTTCTGGTAATAGAAGCCATGGATAACACCTTCCAGGCTCAGTACAAACTGCTGCAGCACAAATACTGCGGGACTCATGAGACAGCCTCCTTTGCTTCAGCAGAAACCGGATCCGTTTCCGGCTTCTGCTCCAGAATGCCCAGATAAGACTCCAGCAGATTCTGTGCATCCTGATGGCGGCTTTCCGAAAGAAGCTGTCCGGCGGTGCCCAGAATGTTCAGGGCATCATGGCGTACAAAGGAGAGTTTCCGCTCCTGGGCTTCCAGAAACCGGAAGTACTCTTCCTGGGTGTTCCGCACCCGGTTCAGGTTTTCCCATTCCACTTTCCGGCTTTCATGCTGCTTCTGCTGATAGAGCGCCCAGAACAGCATAAAAATCCAGATGCCGCACACGCTGAACAGAGCCGGGATAAGCAGGTCAGGTATATGAACGACATCAAAAATGAGTACCCCGCAGGCGATAAAAAACAGATACAGAATCATGACAAGGAGTCCGGCTCCAGCGATCACAAAACCGTTGGTCCGGATTCCTTTCTTTTTCTGCCACAGACTGCACGCTGCCCATTCGAAATAGCTGCCCAGAGCCAGAACCGCCAGCAGTGCCGGAATCATGTTGTCCTGCATGTAGTTGGCTGAGTTGTTTCCCAGCATCAGAATATAGACCATGCCCACCAGAATATCGGCAGAGCCCTGGACCATGTACAGAAGCAGGTAAGCAAAAAACCGGGTCTGCAGTTTTTCCCGGTAAAACAGATGCATCAGAATCTGTGTCAGCGAAAAGGCCACAGTCAGATTGAGCAGGCTTGGCAGCCGCTCACCCCGAAACCAGCTCATGGACATCTCTGTGATGTAGACGCCCCAGAAAGCCAGCACCCGGACCCAGGCAGGCGGTGCATTCCTTTTAGCCGTAAGCATCTGGTTGTAGCACAAGCCATGAACGATGCCTTCTGAAGTCAGAATGAACTGCTGCAGAACAAACGTCTCTGTGCTCATGCAGCACCCTGGCTGGCCAGGCACAGTGTGGCACTGAAAATGCCGGAGTCCTGGGCATCCGATTCAAAGGTACCGTCATAGCGGCGGGCCAGATCCTGCAGAATCTGGTGACCAAATCCCGTATGCTGGATCTTGCCGCGGCTTTCTACCTGATAGGGATTTTCACAGCGGATCACCAGATAGCCGGAAATGAGTCTGGCACTCAGGTGAATTCTGCGCTGCTCCGGTTCCATCAGGGCTGCATTTCGGATGGCGTTGTCCATGAGGTTGCCCAGAGCAATGCACAGATCCAGATCCTGGATGTCCGGCCGCTTCTGAAGCATCAGTTCATGTTCAAAGACAATTCCCTTGTTTTCACACAGAGCCTTCTTCTGGGACAGAATGGCATTGACAATGGGACTGGGTGAAAACAGCGCAGGCCTTGTGGTCTTAATGCGCTCGCTCAGCTCTTCCAGCATTTTCTGGGCTTCTGCGGTCTGTCCGCTGCGCACCAGGTCGGCTGTCATGCGGGCCGTTCTGGCACAGTCATCCTGCATCTCCTGCAGGGACACTGCATGGCGCTGCAGAGACTGGCTGTATTCTTCCTGCATGACCGCCAGCTGTCTGGCTTCTTCCAGAGCGTTCCACGCTCTGTTTTTGCTTTTCTGGAAGAAGAACACCGAAAAGAAGGTGATGACCAGGGCGTAGCACGCCAGATAAAAAATCAGACTGATGGAATCCGGTTCCTGCTGCTGGCTGATCAGCCGGTACAGATGACCGCTGAGCAGTCCGGCCGGAAGGCCGTTGGCAGCCATCATCAGGAAAATGGAAATGCCTGGCCGCTTGCCTTTGCCCTTCCATTCAAACAGGGTAAACAGCACCAGAATGCACAGAAAGCTGCTCATGCCTTCGATGCACAGCACCGCACTTTCCATCTGCCAGGTGCCTGGCAGCACACCAGCCCCCAGCCAGCTCCAGAAAGCCAGTACAGCCCCCAGAGCCAGAGCTGCCATCACCAGCCCGGCCGCCCGCAGAGGCAGTTTGCCCTGGTAGAGCAGAAAGTAAATCACGCCCAGCACTGGCAGCTGCAGCAGATAAAACGAAACCGAGAATACCGGAATCTGCAGAAAAGCGCAGAGCAGTGAAGGGATCAGGCACAGTCCGAACTGGACCCTCCGAAGCATTTTTCGTCCGCCTGGAAAGTCCCGGGGCGGCAGCAGAAGGTCAGCACACCGCGCTGGCACAGCGGTGTTGACCCATCCAAGAAGCAGGCTGGTCAGAAGACCGGTCTGCATGAGGCTGTTCATCATGGAACAGACCCTCCTTTCTTTTTTCTCTCTCTTTCTGTTTTTCTGCATCCGGCAGAAAAACAGTTCTGGTTCACCAGAAAGAACAGAATGTTTCAGCTTCTGTGATGATGCACACCATTTCCTCTGTTTCCAGTGCAGTTTATGTCTCTTTGTGAGCTGTTTCTGTTTCTCTCTGTTGTTTTTCGATTTTATCGGGTTCCATCAATGGAAGCAACATCACATTGAAAAGAGGTTTCAGAAAATTTTTCAGCATCTGATTGAAAATCAAAATTCAACTTGCGCAAATTTAAAAAGGACCAGCGAATTTCGCGGGTCCCCTCTGTCCTTACCGTAAAAACATGGACTGTGATGAAAATTCAGGATGCCGGAGGAGTCTCCTGCATCCGGTTCTGGTAATCGTCCAGCAGCTGCAGAGCCGGCTGGACCTGTTCCTGGGCCAGCAGCTGACTGACGGTCCCCAGAACGTTGAGGTGGTCATGCCTGATGAAGGACGTTTTCCTCTCCTGTTCTTCCAGAGTCCTGAAAAACGCTTCCTGGCTGGAACGGATCCGGCTGAGGTTTTCCCACTCCAGCTGGTTCTGCTTTCCCTGTTTCTGCTGAAAATAGAAGCAGAAGGCAATGGCAGATCCCGTTCCCGCAAAACTCAGAAGCGACGCACCCAGGATCGCCGGATTGAATCCGTTCTGTGTGCCAAAGATGCCAAAGGCAAAATACACCGTATGCAGAAAGGTCACCGCCAGACAGGCACCTGCCATCAGCGAACTGCTGAAGCGGGTGCTTCGTCTTTGCAGCCAGAGGCTGCACGCCAGCCAGTCCAGCATCGCGGCGATGAGCATGCCGCCGCAAACCTGCATCAGCACATCTTCTGCCATGTAATCCAGGGAGTTTCTCTGCAGCACCAGAACGTACAGGCAGCTGATGAGAATATCCGCTGCCGCAAGACACACATACAGAGTCAGATACGCCAGCAGACGGACATGCCATTTTTCCTGGAACACGAATTTCATCAGAATCTGGAAGACGGTGCACACCATGACCAGATTGATATAGCTGGGCACCCGCATGCCGGAAATCCAGCTGAAGGACATGATCACCAGAAACGACCCGTAAAAGTACGCCACCCGCAGCCAGAAAGGCTGCTTCGGATGCTTTGGCGTCAGCATGCAGTTCAGGCAGATGCCATGGAGCAGCCCCTCCATGCTCAGCACAAACTGCTGCAGCACCAGGACCACCGGATTCATGCTTTTCCCCCTGGATGCACCTGACTGTGCCTGTCTGTTCTTTCGTCCGGTTTTTCCATTCTCTGCTTTTTCCTCATCATTTTTCTCATTTTTCCGATCCCCGTTCTTTCTCCTTTGCGGCGCCGCTATTTCACGCCGTACAGTTGTGCGCATTGTAAACCGATTTCATTTTTAGCACAAGACAGTCTCCAAAAAAGAAAAAGGCTTCTGTCACCAACAGAAGCACAGCAGATATTTCTGATTCAGGAAGCCGGGGCATTCTTCTGCATCCGGTTCTGGTACTCCTCCAGCAGCTGCAGAGCCGGCTGTTCCTGCTCCTGGGACAGCAGCTGGCTGACGGTTCCGAGAACATTGAGATGGTCATGCCGGATAAAGGACGCTTTTCTCTCCTGTTCTTCCATCGTCCGGAAAAATGCTTCCTGACTGTCGCGGATCCGGTTCAGGTTTTCCCACTCCACCTGGTTCTGCTTTCCCTGTTTCTGCTGCAGATAAAAGCAGAAAGCAATGGCCAGACCCGTTCCCGCAAAGCTCAGCAGGGATGCTCCCAGAATAGCCGGATTGAATCCGTTCTGGGTGCCGAAAAGGCCAAAGGCAAAATACACCGTATACAGAAATGTCACACCCAGGCAGGCAGAGGCCATCAGCGCACTGCTGCTGCGGGGGCTTTTTCTGCGCAGCCAGATACTGCAGGCCAGCCAGTCCAGCAGGGCCGCCAGAAACATTCCAAAGCAAAGCGGTCCCAGCATATCCTGGGTCATGGAATCCAGGGAATCTCTCTGGAGCACGAGAATATACAGTCCGCTGGTAAGGATATCCGCTGCCACCAGGCAGACGTACAGAGTCAGATACGCCAGCAGCTTCACGTGCCATTTTTCCTGGAACACAAATTTCATCAGGATCTGAAAGACGGTGCACACCACCAGCAGATTGATGAACCCCGGCATCTTCACACCGGTAATCCAGGTGCAGGACATGATCATCAAAAAAGCACCGTAAAAAACCAGTACCCGAAGCCAGAACGGCTGTTCCGGCCGCTTTGGCGTCAGCATGCAGTTCAGGCAGATGCCATGGAGCAGTCCCTCCAGACTCAGTACGGCCTGCTGCAGCACCACCGGATTCATTCTTCCGCCTCTGACTGCGAAAACCTCTTCAGGACAGTTCCCTCTCCGGTTTTTTCTGTTCTCTTCATTTGCCTCATCCTCTTCATTTTCTTCTCCTTACCATTCTCTTTCTTTCTCTTTCTTCTTCTCGCGGCCTTCTTCTCCGTCCTTTTTCTTTCCGGATGCCCTCTGATACTTTATGTTTTCCGTTCCCCTCTTTGGCCGTCTATAGTTGTGCGCATTGTAAATGAGTTCCATTTTCTGCACAAGATACTGCCAAAAAAGAAAAAGGCTCCTGCAATGGGCAGAAGCACAGATTCGGAAATTCAGACGGACTGTCCGCAAAAAAGCCGGATTTCCCTGCTCTGCAGCTCAGTCGTTTCTGGACTTGTCGTTGATGTACCGGAAAAAAGCGTCTTTGGTCGATTTTTTGAAAGCCCGGCTGATGGGGATGCTTTCGTCCTGGTTTTTCATGAAGATTTCATCGGTGGAAAACCGCTCAATGTGCCGGGCGTTGACGATGAAGCTTTTGTGGCACTGGATGAAGTCAGAAGACAGTCTTGGCAGGATGTTGGACAGCTTGTCATAGACCGCAAACTCCCCGCCGGTGGTGGTGATTTTTACTCTATGCTTGCTGGACTCCAGGGTCTGGATCTGGTCCATGAGCAGCGAGTATTCCTTCCCCTTGATGGAGATGGTCAGATACTGATTCTGCTGGTTTTTCTTTTCCTCCGCCTTCTTCAGATAGCGGACCAGCATGTCCTCCTGCACCGGCTTGGTGATGTAGCCGGTCAGATTGGCCTCAAACAGCAGCACCTGCTGGGAATACAGGTCGTTGTATCCCGTAATGTAAATGATCTGGGTCTGCGGATCCTGCTGATAAATGGAGGAAGCCGCCTGCAGCCCGGCCTGGCGCTGCTGAAAGTCAATGTCCATGAACACCACGTCAAAGGACTGTCCCTGGTGCATGGCTTCCTGCAGCGCCTTCGGATCCTCAAAGAGTGCAACGGACTCCACCAGATTTTCTTTGTTCAGCATCTCTTCCAGCTGTCTGGAAAAGAGCGGATTGTCATCACAGATTGCGGTTGTCAGCATGGCATGCCCTCCCTTTCTGCCTGCAGCGGTTCAAAAGCCGGTTGTGTTTCTCTTACGGCTTCCTGATTCCCGTATGATTTTTCCGGCTGTTTGACTGTGCAGGCATCTTCTGCAGCCGGTTGTGTACAAATGAACTTGTCTGCACTCCGTAAGGCCTCTGTTTCAGCGGGCCTGGTGTGCAGGGACTGCTCCAGACGGCTGCGGTAATTTTCCAGCAGCTGTCTGGTTTCTTCTGTGCGCTCTTCCGCCAGCATCTGTTCCGCTGTCAGGAAGATATTGCGGTAATCGTGGCGGATGGCTGAAAGTTCAAACTGCCTTTCCCTGGCCAGATACGCTTCCTGCCTCTGTCTGGCGATGAGACCTTCCAGATGCTGCTGCTCTTCCAGTTCATTTTTCTGCTCCCGGCGGGTGTAGAGCACTGAGAAAATGAAATACACAATGACCAGCGGTGCCGCCTGACCCAGAGCCTGCCAGCACCAGTCATCCAGAGGAGTCCCCAGCAGCAGCACGCAGGCGCACAGAAACAGCAGATAAAAGATCCCCACAATGGTTTCCGTTTCAGTGCGGACATAATACTGCTTGCCCAGGGACAGCTTTTCCATGCGGAACCTGGCCATGGAAAACTCCAGCCCCAGCAGAATGATGGTATACAGCCCCAGGGCGAACACTCTCCAGCCCGCAGGCAGCTCTTTCACGTCCTGTCCAAAAAAGGTCCAGGCGGTCATGCGCATGAGCAGCGTGCCCAGCTGGTGAAAAATCACAAATACCAGACCCGTGCTGATCCACATCATGATCTGTTCCTTATATAAGAAAGACAGCAGCGCAATTCCCAGGCAGCACAGACAGACCATGCAGAACCACAGGCTGTACAGCGGCTGGGATGTCAGCCAGAGGCAGAGCAGGGATGTGGTCAGAATCAGACACAGCCAGCCCGCGAACTGCCGGATCCGGACGGAGCGGGCAGAACTGGTCTGCAGGATCCGGTCCATGCAGAAGGCTGCCAGGGCACAGTTGAGAAAGATCCAGGCCAATATTTCTGTTGAATGCATTGTCATACACCGCCTTTGCACAGCGCCCTGTTCTGCAGCGGCAGAATCAGCCGGGCTTCATACAGTCCCCCGCTTCCGGCGCCTGCCTGGAATTCTCCCTGATACCGCAGAACCAGCTCCTTTAAAATCCGGTGCCCGCATCCGGTCTGCCGTATGTCTTCCGCCCGGTCAGGATCCCAGGCATTTTCTGTGCGGATCACCAGACAGTTCTGGATTTCCCGGACGGAAAACACAATTTCTCTCCTGTCTGGTTCCAGCAGGCTTACCGCCCGTATGGCGTTGTCCAGCAGGTTGCCGGTGATGATGCACAGATCCAGTACGGTTTCTTCCGGGCAGGCAGAAAAGCGGATCTCTGTTTTCATTGAAATGTCCTGACGCAGGCAGACTGCCTGCTTCTGGGCCAGCATCGCGTTGAGCGCCGGTACAGAAGAAAAGGCCACCGGCTTTTCCTGACGGAAGGCGTCATTGAGTGCCCGCAGGGTCTGCACCGCCTGTTCTTTCCGGCTGGATGACAGACTGTACAGGGCTTCCCGGATGGTATCCAGACAGCGCTGCCGGAGTGTTTCCATATCCGCCTGTCTTGTCTGCAGGCCGGCTTCGTATTCGCTCTGGACTCTGGCTTCTTCTCTCATTCTCAGCATGCCTAACAGTCTGTCGTATTCCCGCTTCTGCTGAAAAAAGGCAATGGACGCCAGCAGCAGAAGCAGCGTGGCCAGATAGCAGAGGCTGACCATTCTCTCCGGCATGGGCGATCTGTGCCAGGCCAGCAGGGTATAGCGGACAATCAGCGTCAGCTCCACCGCCACCATGGCCCCGACAATCATCCACAGCAGCCAGAGATAGCCTGTGCGGTTCTGTTTCTGCAGTACCTTCAGCATGTATATGGCCAGCACCATGAAATTAAAGACCTGTCCCATGGCAAACAGTCCCATCAGAGCAGTGGATTCTGCGTACAGCGGGCACAGCCGGTGAATGCCCATGAGCCAGAGCAGGCAGAAGGTTTCCCCGGCCAGCCGCATTCCGATGACGGTCCGGTTGAGCCTGGCGTCAGCGGGATTGAGGATCAGCAGGCCGATAATGAGAAATGCCGTTACGGAGACGGCGCTGTACACCATGGGAAAGAACGGAATCAGCAGATTGGTGACCACCCCGCACAGCGCACAGATCCCTGCCCACGCCGTCAGCATCTGACCCTGACTGTTCAGACGGGGATGCCCTTTCCAGATCTGGGAAAGAGCCAGGCCGCAGGATCCCAGGGACACAGCGGGCATGATCATGCCCGCCAGAAAACTGATCATATGGCTGTCCACAGCATCCTCCTTCTCCTCTCTGATTGCAGATTCTTTCTCTTTTTTCGGATTTTCTTTTTCTTCAGGCAGATCCGGCTGCTCTGATGACCTGTCCCGTCCGGGAAACAGCCGTTTTGCTGCCTGGCAGAGGCAGAATCATCTGCGCCTCATAGCTTCCCTCTGCTGCTCCGGCACTGAAAGATCCCTGATACCGCTCTGCCAGGCGGCTCAGAATCTGATGCCCGCAGCCGCTCTGACGGATCTCCCCTGCTCTGGCCGGATCCCAGTCATTGCAGGTCCGGATGATCAGACAGTTCTGGATTTCCTGAATGGAGAAGACAATCTTTCTTCGGCTTTCCTCCAGCACGCTCACCGCCCGCAGGGCATTGTCCAGCAGGTTGCCGCATACGATGCACAGATCCAGTACGGTCTGTTCGCTGCAGTCTTTCAAAACCGCCTGGATTTCCAGTGTGGCCTTTGCGTCTTTGCAGTCCGCCTGTTTCTGCGCCAGCATGGCGTTGAGTGCAGGCACCGGTGTCAGACAGGAAGGCTTCCCGTGACTGAATGCTTCACTGAGCTGCTTCAGGATGTCCAGTGCTTCTTCTGTATTCTTCCCATCCAGTCTGTCCAGGGATTTCTGTATGGCTTTCAGGCATCTCTGACGCAGGGATTCCATCTGGATCTGTCCCTGCACCAGGCCCTGTTCGCAGGCTTTCTGCATATCCGCTTCTTCTTTCAGACGAAGCACCTGCATTGTCTGGTCATAATGGCTTTTCTGCCAGAAAAACACCAGAACCGTCCCCTGCAGAAGCAGAGTCGCCAGGTACGTAATCCATACCAGGCGTTCCGGCACAGGTGCGTGCCGGTACGCCAGCATGAGTGTGCAGCTGTACACAATGGTGTTGGCCAGACCGATGCCGGAAACCACAGTCCACAGAAAGCCCAGCTGCTCTTTTCTGCCCCGTTTCTGCAGTGTATACAGCACATACAGGCAGATCAGGATGCAGTTGAATACCTGCCCCATGGCAAAGAGCCCCAGCAGCGGACCGGGACGGACATACACCGGATCCAGAGAATGGATCACCCACAGCAGGCCGGCGCAGAGGCTTTCCCCCGCCAGGCGCAGCACCAGCACATCCCGGTTCATTTTTCTGTCCTGAGGACAGAGCACGAACAGCCCCAGCACCAGAAACAGACTCATATAAATGGTCCCGGTCATGGGCGGCTTCAGGGGAATGAGAAGGCCGCAGACTGCACTGAGCAAAGCCCATGCCCCCAGCATTTTCCTTCGTCCAGGCAGTCTGGGGTGTCCTTTCCAGATCTGAGAAAGGGCGAGCCCGCAGGCCTGCAGAGACAGGGCCGGCATCAGAGAACCCACCAGATAAAAAATCAGCGTCTCTGTCATATGCCGCCGCCTTTCCATCTTCTCTGCCCTGCATGCGCTTCGAGATGACGTCAACGGATTGCGTTACGGCGTTTTTGGACGGAAAAACCGCCATTTCTCTGTGCTGCAGGGCGGCTTTCAGAAACAGTTTTCAGGCATTGCCTATTGTCTTTCATTTTACTCATTTTTGCATTTTGCTCACTTGTTCCCGGTGCATCCAGGGCGGAATCAGCAAATTATGCCTGATTCAAAGCAAAATCTGCACGCCCTTTCTGAAAGAAAGTTCAGACTTTCACAATGTGCAACATTCTGCCTTTCATTTTTCTTAACGGTTTAAAACCGGGAACTTTCCTGTCATAATACGGGTAATCTCTTCTGCCGGAAGGACAGCCGGCCAAAGGGAGGCGAAAACCTGAACTCTCATCCCAGACAGATCTCTGCCTGGGATTTCATGCGAAATGGGGAGTCTGTTCTTTTTTTTGACAGAAAGGTTTTCACCAAATACCTATTAAGACCCTCCCGTGAAAAATCAGAAGGGTTCACAGAAAGAAGAGGAACCAGATGAAAGTAATCAAAAGAAGCGGAGAAGAAGTCATTTTCAATGTAAGCAAGATTGAAAATGCGATCCGCAAAGCCAATAAGGCCACAACCCACGACCAGATGACCGAAGAGGCCATTCTGAAAACCGCTGAGCAGGTGGCCGAACAGTGTGAAAACCTGAACCGTGCCGCTGGTGTGGAAGAAATCCAGGATATGGTGGAAGCCGCCATTATGAAGCAGGGTTTCTACTCCGTGGCCAAAAACTACATCACCTACCGCTATGAAAGAGCCCTGGTGCGCAAGGCCAACTCTACCGACCAGCAGATCATGTCTCTGCTGGAGCGCAACAACGAGGAAGTCAAACAGGAAAACTCCAACAAGAATCCCCTGGTCAACTCCGTTCAGCGTGACTACATGGCCGGCGAAGTGTCCAAGGACATCACCCGCCGTTTCCTGCTCCCCCATGACATCATGGAAGCCCACGACAACGGCGTGATCCACTTTCACGATTCCGACTATTTTGCCCAGCACATGCACAACTGCTGTCTGGTCAATCTGGAAGACATGCTGCAGAACGGCACCGTCATTTCTGAAACCATGATCGAGAAACCCCACAGCTTTCTCCACTGCCTGCAACATGGCCACCCAGATCATCGCCCAGGTGGCCACCAGCCAGTACGGCGGACAGTGCATCACCCTGTCCCACCTGGCACCCTTTGTTCAGGTTTCCCGGGACAAGGCCCGCAGAGAAGTCCGGGAAGAACTGGAAAGCCTGAACCTTCCGGCCGACGATGAAACGGTCAACGAAATCGCTGAAATGCGCGTGCAGAAAGAAATAGAACGCGGCGTGCAGATCATTCAGTATCAGGTGATCACGCTGATGACCACCAACGGACAGGCGCCGTTCATCACCGTCTTCATGTACCTCAATGAGGTGGAAGACGAACAGACCCGCCGCGACCTGGCTTCCATCATCGAAGCGGTTCTCAAGCAGAGAATTCTCGGCGTCAAAAACGAAAAGGGTGTTTACATCACTCCGGCTTTCCCGAAGCTGATCTACGTCCTGGAAGAAAACAACATTCATGAAGACAGCGAGTACTACTATCTGACCAAGCTGGCTGCCCAGTGCACCGCCAAGCGCATGGTTCCGGACTACATCTCCGAAAAGACTGATGCTGGAACTGAAGAAGGACAAAAACGGCGAAGGCCACTGCTATCCCTGCATGGGCTGCCGTTCCTTCCTGACTCCCTATGTCAACGAAGAAGGCAAACCGCAGTATTACGGCCGCTTCAACCAGGGCGTAGTGACCATCAACCTGGTGGATGTCGCCTGCTCCTCCAAACAGGATGAAAAGGAATTCTGGCGTCTGATGGATGAGCGTCTCGATCTCTGCTACCGCGCTCTGATGTACCGTCACAACGGTTGCTCAACACCCCGAGTGACGTGGCTCCGATTCTATGGCAGAACGGCGCGCTGGCCCGCCTTGAAAAGGGCGAACCCATCAACAAGCTTCTCTTCGGCGGCTACTCCACCATTTCTCTTGGCTATGCCGGCCTTTGCGAAGCGGTTTATTACATGACCGGCGAATCCCATACCCAGCCAAAGGGCAATGCCTTCGGCAAGCGGATTATGGAATATCTGAACGCAGCCTGTGCCAAATGGAGAGCTCAGACCAACATCGACTTCTCCCTGTACGGCACGCCCATGGAATCCACCACCTACAAGTTCGCCAAGAAGCTGCAGGACCGCTTCGGCATCATCGAACATGTCACAGACCGCAACTACATCACCAACTCCTACCATATTCATGTTTCCGAACCGATTGACGCGTTCTCCAAGCTGACTATGGAAGCGCAGTTCCAGAAGCTTTCCCCGGGCGGAGCCATCTCCTATGTGGAAGTGCCGGATATGCAGAACAACCTGCCGGCTGTCATGGCGCTGCTTGAACACATCTACAACAACATCATGTACGCCGAGCTGAACACCAAATCCGATTACTGTCAGGTGTGCGGCTATGAAGGCGAAATTCAGATCGTTGAAGATGAAAACCACAAGCTGATCTGGAAATGTCCGCACTGCGGAAATACCGATCAGGATAAGATGAACGTAGCCCGCAGAACCTGCGGATACATCGGAACACAGTTCTGGAACCAGGGCAGAACCCAGGAAATCAAAGAACGCGTCACACATCTTTAAGAATTTCAGCAGGAGATGCCTTCCATCTCCTGCTTTTTCTGTGCCTGCACGAATGCTGCTGCAGAAAGCATGATCCATGCTTTCCTTTTCCCGCTTCAGTACCATAATTTCAGAAAGCGAGGAATATCCCCCATGAAAATTTTGTTTGTCTGCGGTTCCCTGCGCAACGCCTCCCTGAACCGCCAGCTGGCCTGTGCTGCCAGAAACATTCTGGAGGACAGAGCCGACATTTCCTTCCTGGACTTTGAAGATGTTCCCATCTTAAGCCAGGACACAGAATTCCCCACCCCGGCTTCCGTGCAGGCCTGCCGCAATGCTTTCCAGGAAGCAGACGGCATCTGGTTTTTTACCCCCGAATACAACGAGCAGATGCCCGGCGGCCTGAAAAATCTGCTGGACTGGATGAGCCGTCCTGTCTTTGCGGATGCCTCCCAGAAACAGACCGCTCTGTACGGAAAAAAAGCCGCCATCAGCGGCATCGGCGGCCACAGAGCCACTGTCGGATCCAGAGCACTGCTGAAGCAGAATCTGGAATTCTGCAAAGCCCAGGTGCTGGAAGACTCCGAAGGCTTCTCCATGAGCAGGCAGGATGAAAAGACCAGCCAGCTGGAAATCACTCCGGAAATGGAAGAAGCTCTGAAAAAGGAAGCCGATGCCTTTGTGGCCATGCTGGAAGGATAGAAACGGTCTTTCTGCATTACCGGCCGATTCTTAGTTTTTATAATCGTTGTCAGATCAGACCAATTTCTGTATTATGGTACCAACGAAGAGGGACAAGGTCTCTGAACTGGCGGATCGCAGTGCGGTCTGCCTTTTATTTTTGCCTGAAAAAAAGCAGACCGTCCGGCCTGCTTTCTGTCTGAGAATTTCTTTTTCTGTGTGCTGGGAAACGGCTTCAGTCGATGCCAAAGGTTTCCTTGAGCTGCAGTGTACAGTCCCGGTACAGTGCATGAGCTTCTTCGAACTGGCCGGCTTCAATGAGCTCTACGCAGGGATCCACAAGGTCTGTGCCAAGCTGGTCGAGAATCTCTGTTCTGCGTTCGTGGTGTTCAATGCCATCCACCACAGCCGGGCCAATCCGGTAATACTCCGCAATCTCCGCCAGACCGCCGGGCTGATTTTTCAGCCATTCATCCCTGAAACGGCGCAGCGTCTGCAGTGCATGGCAGTCATCCGGCAGTCCTCTGTGCTCCACGCAGGCAGTGGTCAGATAGCAGCCTCCGGACGAACTGCTCTGTTTATATACGGGACAGTCATCGTAGGAGTAGTTTTTGCAGTAGCGCTGGTAAATATCGTTGTTTACCTCTTTGTCCTGCTTGGTGCAGAAGTAGTCTCCGAAGAAGAAATTGTCTCTCCATTTGTAGTACGGACAGGTCATGTCTGTTCCTCTCTTTCTCTTTGTTCTGAAGGCAGTATGAAGGACAGGGCCTCCTCTGCTGTCAGGGGGGGAGAAAAACAGAACCATCCGTAAAAGGAAGGATCCGGAACAACAAAAAAGATGAACCCATATTCTCCAGTGTGGTTCATCTTTTTTATATTCTCGTGTTTTCCCGTTGTTTGCTTATTCTGCTTCAGGAGCGGCTTTAGCCAGTTCTTCTTTTTTCTCCTGAATCAGGGATTCCAGCTGGTCGAGCAGCTTCACGTTGGAAGTTCTCTTGATGAAGTTCATAGCCAGAACGTAGGAAGTGTCATCAGCCAGGGAGCTTTCTACGTAGTCGCTCTGGGTGATTACAGGACGGAATGTTCTGGTCAGAGCGTTCTTGTTGTAACCGAAGCCAGCAACTTCGATGAAGCCGATGGTCTGCAGTTTTTTCAGAACGATCTGGATGGTGTTTCTGCTCAGTTCAGGGGCATTTACCAGAATGTCATGGGCAGAGAGTGGTTCTTTTGAATTCCATAAAACATTCATGATCTGGGTTTCACGTTTTGTGAGTCTGTTCTTTTCCATACAAAAATTCTCCTTCTAGATGCACATTCTCCTTTGTGCAATTATCCACCACAATCATATTAGGAATAAGTAAGCAATTGATCAATATTAAGCCTTTTCATGTGTTAATTTGTGAAAACTTTTTACTGCTTTTTACAAACAGATCAGGCCATCTCTTCACCCTGCTTCTCAATTTCTTTTTTCTTCCGTCCTAACAGCGGTGTGGTCCAAATCCTTCCGGTACCCCGGTATACGTTCACCAGACCTTCTTCGGTCATGGCTGAACCTATAAGGGACTTGCCTGAACGCTCCACTGTGAAGCGCAGGCCGCTGCTCCAGGCTACCGCAAAACTTCCGTCAATTCTTAATGTATCGTTTTCCAGTTCGATCTCGACAATCTCTTCCTTGGGACACGGACAGCGCAGGGCGACGATTCCGCTGCCAACCAGTCCCATGTTCAGCAGCCCGCTGTTGCCGGCCGCTGCCGAAGAAACTGTATCCCTGGCGATGGTGACCTGCCGTATGCCTGTTTCACAGGCAAAGAACATGCCGTCTGCCAGTGTCACCGATCCGCCCCATTCCGAAGTATCCATGAGTACGATGTGCTGATACACAGGTTCCGAAACCACCAGCCCGTTTCCGGTGTATTCCGAGGTGATCGCCGTCGTATCTGTTACTTTGGAACGGATAGCCTTTTTCAGGTAATCGCCGATGCCTTTGATTCCTGTGACCAGTTCCACGTCTCCAACCATCCACAGCATTCTGCCTGCTTCCATGGCAATGCCGCTCTGGGCGAGGTTACAGATCAGCTGTCTTTTCCGAACACCCATTCTGGATTCATAATACGCTCCTGCCGGATCCGTTATGGCTCCAGAAAGGTCCCGTATGTGTTCTATCACAGTGAAAGGCCCTTTCTCATCTACCATTTCTACATTGGGATTGTTGATCAGATTGTATACTTTGTACATTAAGCAGCCCCTTATTAGGATTATACAGTTAATACCCGATTGAGTGAAACAAATTTTATCATTTATAATTTTTCCCGATTGATTCTTGGGATTCATGGCCGGTTTTTGAGAAAACAGACCAGTTTCAGGCCGTTTTCCGTTCTTTTCGATTGATGATTCTCTGATTTTTCCTCTCAGCGCTGCGCAATCTCACGCTTCAGATACCCTCTTTGTTCGGTCATCAGAAAGGAAGGATTGTGCAGAACTTTTTTGATTTTCCTCTTTCTAACGCCAATTTGATCAAAAAGCCGGTAAGGCCGGAAACTGTCCTGATCATACTCTGTTTTGCAGAATATTGCCTGTCTGGCAAATTTTTAAGACCAGGTCTTCAGAAATTTCTCGGTTTTTAATAATTGGTCATACCAATTCGCTGCTGCCGGTTTTTACAGGCCGCCATCGGTTTTGCCGGCATTCTTCGCTGTTCCGGCAGAGCTTTCAATCTGCTGCGCTTCCGCGAACAGATTGGGATATAATGGGGTCTGCGCCTCAGGCGCCCGGAGGAGGAGACAAAATATGTTTTACGGAAACCTGAAGAAAACTGACATTGCCAACGGAGAAGGCGTCCGGGTCACCCTCTACGTCTCCGGCTGCACCAACCACTGCCCCGGCTGCTTCCAGCCGGAGACCTGGCAGGAACACTACGGAAAAGAATACACCGAAGACACAGAGCACGAGATTCTGCAGGCTCTGAAACCCGAATACATCCAGGGGCTCACACTGCTGGGCGGCGAACCTTTTGAACTGTACAACCAGCCCGAACTGGCCCGCCTGACATCCCTGGTCAAGCAGTTTTATCCTTCCAAGGATATCTGGTGCTTCACCGGCTTTGTGCTGGATCAGGACCTGCTGGAGGGCGGCAGAAGGCATGGACCCCATACCGATGAGCTGCTGTCCAACATCGATGTCCTGGTGGACGGCCCCTTTGTGCAGGACCAGAAGGATATCACTCTGCAGTTTCGGGGATCTTCCAACCAGCGGATCATCGATCTGCCCGCTTCCCTGAAAGCCGGAGACATCGTTCTCAAAGATCTGCATTTTCTCTGAAATCCCGCTGTCTGAGAGATCTCAGAAAGCAAAAAAAACAGCAGGGCGCCTGTCCTTTTGGACCGGTTCCCTGCTGTTTTTCTGTTCAGAACTGTTCTCAGTGGATTTCAGTTACCGTGTAGCCTGCGTCTTCCACAGCTTTGATGAGCGCATTGTCATCGATGGGGCCTGCGGATTCCACCCAGGCCGTTTTGGTGCCCAGATCCACATCAGCCAGTGTCACACCGTCCACTTTGCTCAGCGCATTGATAACGGCCTGTCTGCAGTGATTGCAGCTCATGCCTTCGACTTTCAGTTCCTTTTTCATGATCTTTTCTCCTTCGGTTTCCGTAGAAACCTTCTGTTCTTCTTCAGTATAGTTCTTTCCAGGCTCATAGCCTGCTTCTTCCACAGCTCTGGCCGCTTCCTGTACGGGAACCGGCTTCTCCGCCTGGATGACAGCTTCTTTCTTTTCCAGACTCACAGAGACGCTCTGCACGTCCGGCAGAGCCTCCAGGGCTTTCTGCACCCGTCCCTGACAGTGCGCACAGCTCATGCCTTCCACAGGCAGCACGCCGGTCCACAGAGGCACCTTAGAGGAAGCCGGATGATCCGCCTTTTTCGGCTGCAGAGGTGCAATGGTCAGAGGTCTGGCCTGCATTTTCACATTGCTCTTTTTCTCTGGCAGACTGTCTGTGATTTCTGCCTGATAGCCTGCTTCTTCCACGGCTTTCAGCAGATCGGCCTCTGCCTTTTCTCTGGCAACGCCGTTTTTTATCAGTACAAAGGCAGAACCCGGATTCAGGCTCACCTGCACATCTTCAAAGTCACCAGTCTTTTCCAGGGCCTGGGTTACCCGGCCCACACAGTGTCCGCAGCTCATGCCGGAAACAGAGGCCGCAATAGAGTCTCTTTCTTCCTTCACAGCTTCTTTTTCCAGATCCTGGGGCAGATCTTTCATTCTCTGCTCCTCTGCCTGCACAGCCTTTTTCGGCACAGTCAGTTCCTTTTCCTGGCTGCGCGGGATGTTCCTGGGCTTAAAGAAGCGCAGACGCAGGGCATTCAGGCAGACGGTTACAGAACTCAGGGACATGGCCGCTGCCCCCAGCATGGGGGACAGTTTCCAGCCAAAGGCCGGATAGAACAGGCCCATGGCCACAGGGATGCCCAGGCAGTTGTAGAAGAACGCCCAGAACAGGTTTTCCCGGATGTTACGGATGGTGGCCTTCGACAGATCGATGGCAGTAACTACATCCAGCAGAGAATCTTTCATCAGAACGATGTCCGCGGAATCGATGGCGATATCCGTGCCGGCGCCGATGGCAATGCCCACATCGGCACGGGCCAGGGCCGGCGCATCGTTGATGCCGTCACCGACCATGGCCACTTTCCGGCCTTTGTCCTGCAGACGGCGGATGACAGATTCCTTTTCGGCGGGCAGCACATCGCTGACCACTTCATCCACCGCAAGGGAAGAGGCGATGGCCTGAGCCGTTCTCGCATTATCACCGGTGAGCATGACCACATGAATGCCCTGCTCAGAAAGCAGCCGCAGCGCTTCCCGGCTGTCGGAACGGACCGTATCGGCTACGCAGATCATGCCGGCCAGGTTGCCGTTTTTCGCAAACAGCAGAGGGGTTTCTCCCTGGGAAGCATGCTTTTCAATTTCTGCATGAGCTGTTTCGGAGACAGGAATGTTTTCCTGTTCCATATAGGCCAGGTTGCCGGCGGTGATGGTGCCCGAAGGAAGCACTGCCTGCAGGCCTCTGCCGGAGACGGCTTCAAAGGAAAGTGCACTTTCCAGCTTCAGTCCGTCTTCTCTGGCTTTTTCCACCACAGCCTTGCCCAGAGGATGCTCACTGCCGGTTTCGGCAGCTGCAGCCAGAGCCAGCAGTTCCTGCTGGGAAAGAGACGGATCCAGAACGGTAACGGAAGTCACTTCCGGACGGCCGTTGGTGATGGTGCCGGTTTTGTCCAGCACCACAGTGTTGATGGACTGCAGTGTCTCCAGGGACTCTGCAGATTTGATCAGAATGCCGTTTTCAGCAGCTTTGCCGGTGGAAACCATAATGGCCAGGGGAGTGGCCAGTCCCAGCGCACACGGACAGGAAATGACCAGCACCGCAATGGCATTGGACAGGGCAAACGAGAAGCCCTCACCGGCAATGAGCCAGCCAATGAGTGTGAGCAGCGCAAGACCCATAACCACCGGCACAAAGATGCCGGATACCTTGTCTGCCAGTCTGGCAATGGGGGCTTTGGAGTTGCCGGCCTCATCCACCAGACGGATGATCTGGCTCAGGGTCGTATCTTCCCCGACACGGGTGGCTTCAAAGCGGAAGGTGCCGTTGACGTTCATGGTGGCCGACATGACAGGATCTCCGGACACTTTTTCCACAGGGATGGATTCGCCGGTAATTGCCGCCTGATCCACATAGCCCGTTCCGCTCTGCACAATGCCGTCCACCGGAATTTTCTGACCCGGACGGACGACGACAAGATCCCCGCTGGTCACCTGAGAAGCTTCAACCTGAATTTCCACGCCGTCTTTTTCAATGACAGCGCTTTTGGGGGTCAGATCCACCAGCTTGCCTAAGGCGTCACCGGTTTTGGCCTTGCTTCTGGCTTCCAGGTATTTGCCCAGGGAAACCAGAGTCACAATCATGGCCGCACCCTCAAAGTACAGGGAATCCATGGCCTGGTGAATCAGATGATGATCCATGATGCCATAGCCGTAGGCCATCAGAAAGATGCCGTAGAGGCCATACAGGAAGCTGGCACCGGATCCCACAGCCACCAGGGAATCCATATTGGGCGCTCTTTTGATCAGCGCCTTCAGGCCATGGACAAAGAAGCTTCTCTGGAAAAACAGAATGAACAGGGTCAGCACCAGCTGGGCAATGGAGGAGACCATCATCCATTCCATATCCATGAAGAAGCTGAAAATGCCAAACATGGGCAGCATGGAAAAGCACATGAGTACGGCTAACAGAATCAGAGAAATCACCAGCGCGTGCTTTCGTTCGGCGATTTCCTCCTGGTTGCGTTTCTGTCTGGCATCCCATTCTGCCTGGATGCTTCCCGGACCGCCGGCAGCCTGCATCGTCTGCCCTTTTTCCTGGGCTTCATAGCCGATATTGCTGACGGCTTCTTCTATCTGAGACGGACTGACCAGGTCGGGATTGTAGTCGACTTTCATGGAATTGCTCAGCAGCGAAACATCCACAGCCTGGACACCGTCGAGTTTGGAAACAGCTTTGGTGACGTTGGCCTGACACGCTGCGCAGGTCATGCCAATCACATCAAATGTTTTTTTCATAGCATTCTCCTTTCTTAATCATTCTGCCTGCTGTCCGGACAGGCGGCAAGTCCTCTGCCCCTGACCGAAAAACCATATAGGATGCGATATATTCCACCTGATTCTAACACCAAAACCAGCACTCTGACTGATGCAGTGCTGAAAACTGGACAGAATCAGTCAAAAAAGAAGGGAGCGTGCAGCAGACAGAAAAACTGGTACACTCAAAAAGAAGAAAGGAGACACTCCCATGGACCGTTCACAGAAAATCATGTTATTGCTTGCCGCTGCCCTGGTGGTCTGGATGGGGTTTACTCTGCAGGATGACTGGGTGCATTTTAACGAAAGCCTGCCTGTGATCATGGCAGCCAACCACATCTGGGACCAGGAAGAAGCCAGACACATGTTTCTGGGTGTCATCTTCTTTCGCTGCGCCCTCTTTCTGATCCCGGCTTTCATCCTCAGTTTTTCCGCTGTGGTCATGTACATCCACGACAACTCTGTCCCGGGAGAACGCTTTTCCTTTTTCCGCCGGAACAGACAGAAGAAATAATCTTTCGCCTTCCAGATGCCTCTGAAAAGCATCAGAAGTAAATGCACCAGATCCATTGAGTGCAATACATCCCCCAGATAAAAAGGGCTGCCCAGATCCGATGGGCAGCCCTTTGTCTTCCGCAGCATTGCGGCGAAAAGAAACAGATATTTACTTCATGCAGCGAAGAGTTACTTGCCATCAGCAGGCATCAGCATCCGCACTGTCCACCAGAAAGGCAGACACATTGGAACCACCAAATAAAAGGAAAGAAACATCCGTGCGCTCTCCACGGCTGTGCCGGCAATGGGCAGGGCATCCAGATTCAGTCCCAGAACAAAAGTAAATGCCCAGAGAACCCCGGCTGCGATCCAGCCTGCAATCATCAGTCCCTTAGAAAGATCCGTTCTGGACGCTCTGCTGACCAGCCACACTTCTGCTGCAGTTAGAACGACAATCACTGCCGCTGCCGCCCAGTAAAGTCCTTTGGCAGACCCGGCAGCAGGCAGCACAGTCACAAAAATCCAGAGCAGCAGGATCGCCCAGATGCCTGTCAGGATGGAATACGCCAGCCTCAGGTTTCTGTTTGTCCGTATGTTTTTCAAATCCATTTTCATGCCCCCTCTAATCAGTAAGATTTCTTTGGCCTCCGGGATTACACCCCAGGAAGCTCTTCTGTAAAAATCTTAAAAGCTTTACTGATTTTTGGACAGATGGAAATATTGTTCAAATTTCAGGGAATCAGAAAGTGTGCAGGGGTCTTTTTCAGATTCTGTCCCGCTCTGACAGCTTCTTATAGGCGTTCTCCCAGTCACCGATACTCTCGAAAAATTTCGCCTGGATCCCCAGAATAAATTTCATGATTTCAACGCTGTGGAGTTTCTCTGCTTCTCTCAGGCACAGATCCGAATGGCGCACAAACATTTTTCTCCGGTTTTTCATCAGATCCTCTGTCATAGTCAGAATCTTGCTGTCCAGTGAATCCAGAACCTGTTTTTCCCGGATCCAGCCAGCCGCTGCAGCGGCACCGGATGAATCACCGACGGACAACAGGCAGTAAGGCAGAAAGATGATGTTGCTGTCTGTCAGGAAATCCGGAAAGCGTTCGATTACTTCCTGCATATATCCCGCTGCTTTCTGAAAGTCATTTTCCCTTAAAGCATTCCAGATCAGATTCTCCAGAATCCTTTTCTCCGGTCTGACATAGGAAATCTTTCTGGCCAGACTTCTGGCCTTACACAGAACACGCTCTGCTTCCTGAAATTCTCCGATTCTGGTAAAGACTATGCTTTTGACAATATCGCATTCTATGAGCCGCCGAAAATTCCTGTCCTGATTCAAAATTCCTTCCAGTCTGGAATACAGATCCAGCGCTTCGGTGATGGAACCATTGCCAACCAGTTTTTGATATCTGTGATACAGGAGCAGCTTTCCTGGAACTGTCATCAGGTTTGCTTCCTCCAAAGAGAACAGGCACACATCAGCGCCTGCATCCTTGCCGCGGTGATAATAATCCAGATCATAAACAATCTGTTTTACGATATCTGGAAACACATCTAGATTCGATATCAGATCCTCATTCATCTCCTGGACGCAGCTTTTGCTGTATGTATTGATTCTGAAATAGACAGCGTCCTGAAATCTGAGCAGCATATGCCAGAAATATCTCCTGGAAAACTCAGTTTCTTTACAGTGCATTAATGTGTCTTCCAGCAGACATTTCACTTCATCGTGTCTCATTTCATACAGCAGATCATAGATTGTCAGGATCATCTCTTCCATTTCCGACTCATCGGATTCTACCCACCCAATCCCCATAAACTGCATCGCCTCTAAAAACACCTGCCTGGGCATCGGCCTTTTTCCCCGTTCCATCCTGGATATTTCACTGGGCGGAATTTTAAGTGCCGAAGAAACATTCTCTATCGACAGACCTCTTTTTTTTCGGATATTTTTATACACCGAAACTTCCACATTATTTGCCGTTTCCATAGTTTTCACCTTCTTCCTCTGACAAGTCATCCACTGTCGATGCCACATTCATTTTTATTCCCTTCATATCTGCTGAGATCCCGGAGATATTGTCCAATTTCATGTGGAAGAAAATCACAGGTCAGAAATCACAGCTGATCTTCCATTCCTGATGGCCTTGAGTTTTTTATAGGCATTTTCCCAGTCCTCTTTCTTTTCGTAAAACTCCGCCTGGATCTGAAGAAGAAGGCTTACGATCTCGCAGTCATTGTTCTTTTTCGCCTCTTTCAGGCAGCTCTCCGAATGACGGACAAACATTTTCGGTCTGTCCAGGATCAGATCTTCTGTCATCAACAATGTCCTTTCTTCAAATGGATCGGTTCTTAGATTCTGATGTATCCATGCTATAGCCTGGACTGCCTTCTCAGATTCACCGGACATATATAAGCTGTACGGCGCTAAGATGACATTTCCGCCGGAAAGCCTCTCTGGGTAAAGCTCATATTCTTTGCGTAAACAGGCGAGAAATTTCCTGTATTCTTTGGACCGCAGTGCATTCCACATCAGATTTTCAAAAATCTTCCTTTCCGGTTCTTTATAGGCGATTTTCTCTGCCAGATTATATGTCTGCAGCAGGATCTTCTCCGCCGCATCAAATTCGCCCATTCTGGTGAAGAGAATGCTTTTTAAAATATCAGCTTCAATCAACCGTTTGAAGTTTCTGTCCTGTTTCAGCCTGTTTTCCAGTCTGTCATACAGCTCCATGACTTCGAAAAAGGAACTGACTTTCACCATCTTCTGGTACCGATGGAACAGAAGCATCGTTCCTGCTGTGGTAGCATTCCCTATCTCCCGTATGGGACTGTCCAGATATTCCAGATTCTTGTCCCCTTTTCGAAAATACCTGAGATCCATAATCAGAATTTGCATGTCTTCCGGAAAATGAGTCTGAAAACTCATGACCTCTTTCTCCAGTTCATCGATTTCATCCTTTGTGCAGAGATTTGGTCTGAATAGGATCTCATTGAAGAAATCCACCAGGGACCACCAGAAATACTGAGAGGAATACCGAAATTCTGCTTCCTGTTCCAGCAGTTCATTCAGCAGTTCCCGTGCTTTCACAGATTCCATTTCATACAAATATTGATTGACAAGCCGGAACCTGTCTTCCAGTCCTTCATATTCTGCAAAATTCCAGGCGATGCCCAGAGCTCTGAGCGCTTCTGTAAACAGATCTCTGGGCATTTTCCTTTTTCCGGTTTCCATCCTCGACAGTTCACTCTTGGAAATCCCCAGAGATTCCGCCAGGTTGTCCAGTGACCAGCCGGTTTTCCTTCGGATCCGCATCAGCGTTAAGATTTCTGCGCTGCCTGCATATTCCATTTCAATCTCTCCCCTTTTAAATTACACAGATTCCAGTCTTCTGTTCTTCCAGTTCTGATCACTCCGGCTGAACCCACAGTCCGTTTCAGACAGAGATAACCGGTTTCTGAACAACATCGCAGATCCGTGATAAGACACTTCCCGCCTTCCATGGATTGATCTGCGGAAATCCAGGTATGAAGGTCTGTCTATGAGAAAAGCTGCCCCGCAATCCGGAACAGCTTTTTGACTGTAATGCTAAAACAGATTCAGCTGCAGCTTCCTACATGGTCTGTCCGCTGTGGACAGACAGATCCTGGATATCGTGTCCGGATGCTGGCATCAGTGCCCGCACTGTCCACCAGAACGGAAGAAAGGCAGCCACAACCAGATAAAAGGAAAGGAATGCCCGTACACTTTCCAGTGCTGTACCGGCAATGGGCAGTGCGTTCAGATTCAGTCCCAGCATGGCCGAGAACACCCAGAGTCCGGCACCGGCTGTCCATCCGGCTGCAGTCAGCGCCCGGGAAGGCGTTTTGACATAAGACTGACGGACCATCCAGATTTCCGCTGCCAGAACAAGAAGCACCACAGCCGCCGTCACCCAGTACAGCATGGCCCGGCTGCCGGCATGGGGCAGAACCGTCATAAAAATCCAGGCCAGAAGCACCAGCCAGACCCCCGTCAGAATAAGGCATCCAGTTTTCCAGATTCTGCTTTCTTTGTAAGAATTCATGCTCCGTCCTCCTGCTCACTGACCGGCGGCAGACGCAGCAGTCCGGGCCATTTTCTGTTTCCCGTCCTGCTGAGATATACCGTGGCTTTTCTTCAGCGAGACTATCTGTCTTTATTTTAATGTAAACACTGGTTTTCAGAAATAACTTTCTGAATCCGGCAAAGAGAAGATTCTAAAAAACCTTTCAGAAACGGACAGTCCTGCACAGCCTTTTTTCCCGTATGGTCTTCTGCCTTTCTGCTTCCAGTGACTATCTTTTCCGGCCAGGAAAACAGGGCTGACTTTTCTGCAGAACCGGTTGACAGAGGACTGCTTTCTGTGCACTTTTCGCCTGTCTGGTTGTGACTATCAGCGGGCCCATAGGATGGTGTAAGCGCTACCTTTAATATATAGGTACCTGTTTCAGACGGAATCCAGGCCTCATCTGCATAGGAAAGGAGGTCAACTGCACATCGCCTCTTTCTGTCTGAAACAACAGAGAATCCAATGCCCTGCCAACGGCCATCTGCCGGTCGTGGCAGGCCGAAAACCTGGCCACGCCAGGAGAAAGAGAAAGAAAGAAAAAATGAAAAAACACCATTCAGTCAGGCTGCTGTCCTGTGCAGCAGCAGTATCGATGGCCTGTTCCCTTCTGCCGCCTTCGATGCCCGTTCTGGCCGCAGACGGCTCGGTCCTGATCATCAACGATTCTGTGACCGGCACCGATTTCAACCAGTTCCAGTTTTCCAGCGGATGGGTCCATGAAGGCGGCTATCCGGCTCTGTTTGAGGGAGGAGACGAGCACTGGACCACCAACGCCCAGTTTGGAAACACCCTGCCCTCCTTTTCCATGAAGTTCCTCGGAAACAAAATCATCCTGTACGGTCACCGCACCAACAACGGCGGCATGGCCGACGTGTACATTGACGGCGAAAAAGCCGGCATCATCGACTACTACCGCAACGGCCGTCTCAACAAGGACACCCTGTTTGCCAGTGAACTGCTCACCAACGGAGAGCACACCATCGAAGTCCGCCTCAATGGCCAGCGCAATGAGAATGCCGGCACCACGTTTGAAGCAGCCATCGACTATGCCGTCATCGAATCTGAAATCGAGGACTGGCCTGCCACAGGCATTCAGCTGAACACACAGGCTGTCAAGCTGGAAGAAGGCATGAGCCACCAGCTGAGCGCCGATATCCAGCCTTCCTATGCCACCGTGGTGCCCCCTCTTGTATGGTCCAGCAGCGATGACACCATCGCTTCCGTGGATGAAAACGGGCTGATCCATGCCAGCCAGGCCGGCACTGCCGTAATCACCGCTGCCCTGGAAGGAACGGACATTTCCGCCTCCTGCACCGTGACAGTCCGTGCTGAAGACAGCCGCTTTTACGCCCTGATCCAGGATGAAAACATCCACCACAACGCAGACAGCTATTTATCCGACACCGAAGCCCTGTACGGCAAGGATCTGCAGGCCCAGCACAGTGCGTCCGGCACCGTCTGGAAAAATGAGAACTATCTTTCCCGCATTGACGTCCTGACCAAGTCCGAAGCCTGGCAGGAAGGAAAATGGGTGGTCGAAGACCTGGCGGATGAAGAAGGCCACATCATTGATGCATCCAATGTGTCCCTGACCTGGATGCACGATGTCACTTCCCATTCCGGCGGCGGTCAGATTTTTGATGTCATTACCCATAAAACCGCCCAGCCTCTGGAAGCACAGAAACTGTATGAAGCCTGGCTGAATGTCCATATCCCCGAAGACGCAGCCCCCGGCACCTACACTCTGAACGCTTCCCTGCTGCTGGACGGCCAGACAGCCGATACCTTCACGTACACCATCACCGTGCAGGATCTGGCAATGCCCACTGACACCACACAGATGGAGCTTTGGATGTATCCCTACAGCGCCGAGCGCTATTATTCCGGACAGACCAACGACGAATACTTTGGCAAGTCCGTCACAGACTACTGGAACGTGCGCTTTACCGGAGAAGCCGATGATGCCCTGGCCAGCCAGCTGGATCTCTACAACGCTATCGGGGGCGATGCTATTACCGTCACAGTGGTGGAAGACCCCTGGAACCATCAGTGCTGGGATCCCTACCCCAGCATGGTGAAATGGACCCGCAAAGCTGACGGCACCTTCAGCTATGACTACACCGACCTGGACAAGTGGGTGCAGATGAACCTGGATCATGGCATCGACGGTCAGATCAAGTCCTTCTCCCTGTCCTGCTGGGGCAACCGGGTGGCTTACTATGATGAAGCCGCCGGCAAAGTGGTCAGTGAAACACCGGCCACCGGCAGCGACCGCTGGAATGAGCTCTGGCGCTCCTTCCTGGTGGACTACATGGCTCACATGAAGGAAAAAGGCTGGTTTGACATCACCTACATGGCCATGGATGAAAGACCTCTCTCTGAGGTAACCCCGGTGCTGGATCTGGTGGAATCCGTCTGCGATGAAAACGGAGAGCACTTCAAAACGTCCATCGCCATCTACAACTGGGATACAGAAAGTGTGCTGGACCGCATCGACGATGTATCCTTCTCCATTAACCTGTCTTCCCAGACCAAGACCAGACAGATTGCTCAGCAGCGCAAGGAAAAAGGACTGCTGACCACCCTGTACACCTGCGGTGCCCAGAACTCCGCTCTGCACAACAACCCCGGAGAAAGCACCGCCTCCATTCTGGAATGCTGGAAAGCCGGCACACAGGGATTCCTGCGCTGGGCACTGGATTCCTTCAACTTCGAGCCCCTGGACAACAGCTACCACTGGAACTTCGTGCCCGGGGATCTGTACATGATTTACCCCTCCGAAAAAGACGGAGACCGCAGAGCCCAGAGATCCCCGCGCTTTGAAAAGCTGATTCAGGGCATCCAGCAGATGCAGAAGCTGAACTATCTGGAAGAAGCGTATCCGGAAATGGCAGATTCCATTGCCGGAGCCAAAGACAAAATTGGCTACAACATTCCCCAGTCCCTGAAAGTCATTGCACAGCTGTCCGATGAAGCCCTGCACGGGCCCATCGTTCCGGAAATCCGCTTTGCCCAGTCTGAACTGACTCTGGCAGCCGGAGAAAGCCAGGAACTGGTTCTGAAATCCACCCCGGATGACCTGCTGGACTACCTGCTGCGGGAAAGCACCGTTCTCAACGACTCTTCTTCGTCCATCACCTGGATTGGTGAAGGATGGGCCTATGAAACCGGCTATCCGGATCTGTTTGAAGGCGGAGACGACCACTGGTCCAATTCCGATCCTTCCAAACCCGGCACAACCGGCTATGAATTCGACTTCACCGGCGATTCCTTTGCGCTGATCGGCAACCTGGAAGATGTCAGCGGCATCCTGTCCATCACCATCGATGACCGCCTGCCTGTGGAAGCCGACACGTATTCTCCCGGCAAAATCCGCTTTGCCACCCTGTACCAGAGCCCGTCTCTGGGCTATGGAAAACACCATGTCAAAGTGGTCAACTCCGGCAAGAAGAACGCCAGCTCCCGTTCCTACAACATGCAGCTGGACTACGTGGCTGTTCAGAAAAACCTGAAGGCTGAGTTTGTCAGCTCCAGACCGGAAGTGGCTTCCGCAGAAGACGGTGTGCTGCACGCTCTGACACCCGGGGAAACCGTCATTTCCGTCACTCTGGGTGAATACAGCGCTTCTCTGCCTGTAAAAGTAGAAGCTGTACAGAGTCAGGCTGCCAACAAGGTGCTGCTGGAACAGGCCGTTTCCTATGCCGAAGAGGCCATGGAAAACGGTGCTCTGGAAGGCGTCAACACCCTGGTAGCCAACTGGTTTGAGCAGAAACTGGACGAAGCCAGAACCATCCTGGCCGATGAAGAAGCCAGTCAGGAAGAAGTCAACGCCGCCTGGACGGATCTGATCCGGGCAGTACACATGCTGGAGTTCCGTACTGACTTCACCGTGCTGGATGCCGCCATTCTCAGAGCCCAGTCTCTGGATCTGAGCCAGTACCGGGAAGAGGAAAAAGCCGAACTGCAGGCCGCCCTGGAAGAAGCCCTGGCTGTCCGGGATTCCGACACCGCTCTGACCGAAGTGAGCATTCGGGCCGCTGCCGACCGGCTCAATGCGGCCATCGAAGCGCTGGTGCCTGCTCCCACCCTGGATACTTCCCTGCTGTCCTTCCTGGTGCAGGCCGTGGAAAACACCGACCTGAATCTGTATGCCGACACCGGCAAGGAGGCCTTCACAGAAGCCCTGGCCGCAGCCAGAGCCGTTCTGGAACAGCCGGAAAGCCAGGCGCAGATCGATGCTGCCACAGCAGACCTGCACAGTGCCTGGATGGCCCTGCGTCTGCGCCCCGATGAAAGCCAGCTGGAACAGCTGCGCAGTTTTGTAAGTCTGTGCCAGACCGTCTTTGCCATGCAGTTAGATGATGGTCTGATGCAGCAGACCCGCACACTGCATCAGCAGGCCCAGGCTCTGTTAGATGATCCTCAGGCCACAAAACAGCAAGCCGAACAGCTGCTGCTGGAAATCGAGAAGCTGCAGCCTGTTCTGGAAAAAGCCCTGGATGTGGCAAACAATAAGAATCAGACTGCGCCGGAAAAACCCGGCAGCACTGTGCAGCCGGCACAGAGTGCCGCACAGAGCACCGATAAGAAGCCCGCTTCCGTGTCTGCTTCCGTGAAAACCGGCGTAGCTTCCGGCCACTGGATGGCAAGCCTTGGCGGGGCAGCCATTCTGGCCTGGATCGCCTCCAGAAACCGGAAGAACCGGAAATAAACCTTCTGCTTCTGAAGAAGAAAAGACATATTCCATAAAATGAAAATGAGCCAGCAGACCCGGCGGTCCGCTGGCTTTTTCTGCATTCTGTGCAGCCAGCTCCTTCGCGCAAAAACACCGGAGCGGCGGGCTCCGGTGTTCTGAACTGCATTTCTGTTCTGGCCTGTGATGAGAGGATCAGTCGGCGTTGCTGGCGGCGATCTTCACACGGCTCCAGAAATCCGCAATGATCTTGCGGGTGTCGGCGTTGTACTGGAAGGTCTCGTCGTTTTCATAGTGGCTGCGGGGCAGATAGGCGTCGATGCCTTCAAACTCGCCGCCCGGACCGCTGAGCTCTTCCATGACTTCCTGGTTGGGGGACGTATAGCCCACAAAGGAAGAGTTGAGCATCTGCGCTTCGTAGCCGGCTGTGTAGTTGATGAACTCATAGGCCAGATCCACATTCTGCGCGCTCTTCGGAATGCACATCGCATCCACCCAGATGTTTGTGCCCTGTTCCGGCAGATAGTAGCCCATCTGATCGTTTTCCGAGATGACGTAGGTGGCATCACCGGAATAAATCAGACCGAGCGCTTTTCTGGCATTGGCCATGTTGTCGATGATTTCATCGGTGACAATTTCCGGCTGCATGGTGCTGACAATGTTCACCAGATAGTCATAGGCTTCCTGCAGCTGCTGCGGATCCGAGGTGTTCATCGAATAGCCCAGCGCTTTTAAAGCGGACATGAACTGGTCGCGCTCCGAATCATACAGATAAATGTTGCCTCTGTACTTGGGATCCTGGAAAATGGCCCAGCCTTCTTCTTCCAGGTCTTTGGGATCCACCTGTTCGGTGTCGTAGACAATGCCCACTGTGCCCCAGAAATACGGAACAGAGTATTCGTTTTCCGGGTCATAGGCCATGCCCAGGGAATCCTCCACCATCTGTGCCAGGGCTTCATCCACTCTGGCGGGGTCCAGTTTCTGCAGCAGGCCCTCGTCAATAAGACGCTGGATCATGTAATCCGAAGGAATGACCACATCATAGACATCGCCGTTGGCCAGCTTGATGTAGGCCTGTTCGTTGGAATCAAAGTTGTCGATGATGACGGTAGCCCCGGTCTGTTCTTCAAAGTTGGCCACCATCTCATCGGAGATGTACTCTCCGGGCAGATACAGGTGCAGGCTCTGTCCGGCGTAGGGCTGGCTGCCGGCACTGCCCGGACGGACAATGAGCAGCAGAGCTGCTGCCACAGCGGCGCAAAGGCCCAGCACCAGCCAGCGGTTTTTGTGCTTCTGCGGTTTGGGCACATAATTGGGATCGGCTTCCAGTCTGGCCTGCCGCTTCTTCAGAAGGGGCGGCACGATATTAAACAGCAGCAGCGCAATGGTGATGGCCACCACCACCAGCGTGGAAATCGCGTTGATGGAGGGGTTGACCCGCTTGGCCATTGTATAGACCATGATCGACAGGTTTTTGACACCCTGACCGGTTGCAAAATAGGAAATGATAAAGTCATCAAAGCTCATGGTAAAAGCGGTCAGCGCGCCGGAGACAATACCGGGCATGATTTCCGGCACGATGACTTTTGTCAGTGTCGTATACGGCGAAGCGCCCAGATCCATCGCGGCATCCGCCAGGTTCGGATCAAGCGACCGGAGCTTGGGCATCACCGACAGAATGACGTACGGGATGCAGAAGGCGATGTGCGCCAGAAGCAGCGTCATAAAGCCCCGCTCAATCCGGAAGGTGATGAACAGAAGCATCAGGCCGATGGCCGTTACGATTTCCGGATTCATCATCGGCAGGTCGTTGACCTGCTGAATATAGCTGCGGACCAGCTTTTTGGAATAGGACATGCCAATGGCGGTGATCGTGCCCACCATCGTGGAAATCGCAGTGGCCATCAGGGCGACAGATGATGGTCACATACAGGGAATCCATCATGTCATGGCTGGCGAACATCTGCTCATACCAGCGCCAGGAAAAGCCGGTGAAAGCTGGTCAGGGATTTGGAGCTGTTGAAGGAGAAGATCACCATGAACACGATCGGCAGATAGAAGAAGATGATGGACAGCACCATCATGGTCATGCCGACGGGTCTTTTTTTGCGGGTGCTTCTGTTTGCGGTCTTTTTCTGGTTCATCAGGCGCCCTCCCGGCTGGCCTTGCGGTCAGCTTTGCGCACGAGCGCCATGAGCAGCATCATGATCAAGGCCATGATCACGGAGATTGCCGAACCGAAGTTCCATTCACCGACGGTGATGAACTGGTTTTCAATCACGTTTCCGATCAGGAACCAGCTGCCGCCGCCGAGCAGTTTCGGGATAAAGAAGGCGGAAACAGCCGGCAGAAACACCAGGGTGATTCCGGAGATCACACCCGGTATGGACAGGGGGAACACCACCCTCCAGAAGGTCTGAAACGGGTTGGCGCCCAGGTCCGATGCCGCCTCCGTCAGGGACGGGTCCATTTTGCTCAGGGAGGAATGGACCTGCAGAATCATGTACGGCAGGAAGTTGTACACCATGCCAATGAGCACGGCGGTTTCCGTATACAGGATTTCCACATCGTGAAAGCCAAACCAGGAAAGCACCATGCTGACGGGGCCGCCTTTGGAAAGCAGGCCAATCCAGGCATAGGTGCGCACCAGCATGTTGATCCACATGGGCACGGTCACGCACAGCACCAGAGCCTGCTGCACAGCCGGTCTGCACTTGGAAATGTAGTAGGCAATGGGGTAGCCGATGAGCAGGCACAGCACGGTGGTTTTCACCGCGATGGTCAGCGAGCGCACCAGGATGATCAGAAAGTCCTTGTCGGTGAAGAACTTAATGTAGTTGTCCAGAGTCAGCTGGAAGGAAATTACGGAGTTGCCCGGCCGGATGAAGGAGTAGAACACGATGAGCAGCATGGGCAGCAGCAGCATCAGCACACTCCAGATCAGGTAGGGCACAGCCAGTCTGCGGAAGGATTTCATGCGCCGTAACCCATCTTTTCCATGACGTGGATGTCTTCCGGATTGAAGGTCAGGCCGACTTCCTTTCCTTCTTCCACATAGTCGGTGGTGTGCACTTTCATCTCCCGGCCGCCGGTCCAGAAGGAGACGGGATAGACGCCTTCTGTGATGGTGTCGGGATCGAAGTCATAGTCCACAAACACTTCCACCGATTCCTCTTCGTTGTCGAGCTTCCAGCCCTGCGCGTTGGCCCAGGTTTTCAGATCGGTATCCAGCGCCACGGACTCTCTGATCTCATCGGGGGTCTTGAAGAAGGTGAAGGCGGAAATGGCTTCGTTTTTCTTTTCGTTTTTAACGACGTTCTGGTTGACCACCCGGATGGTGCGGGTGATGGACAGGCCGTCCTTGGTGGTAAAGGTGATGTCGTAGGTGCCCAGTTCTTCCTTCAGGTCTGTGGAGACATTTTCAATGGGCAGCTGCTCATCGGTCACGGAGTTCCAGGCCTGGGCATCCGCACGGGCAATGAGTTCCTTTTCCTCAATGTCCTTCATGTCTTCGAGATCCAGATAGAAGTTGTTGGCAGAGATGTGCAGATCTCCCTGACTCACTTCGTTCTTGTCGTTTTCAATCACATGCATGTTGACGGTGACGTGGGTGCCGGGGACGGTTTCCACTTTCACTTCATATAACATGCCCTTGAACAGGACGCTTTCCACACTGCCGGTGAGCTTGCCCTTTTCCACATCCACAATGTCGATGTCTTCCGGGCGGATGACCACATCCACCTCTTCGCCTTCCCGGAATCCGGTGTCCACGCATTCAAAATCCTGTTCGTCAAAGCGCACCAGCCGGTCTTTGAGCATGCGGCCGGGGATGATGTTGCTTTCGCCGACAAAGTTGGCGACATAGGCGTTGACCGGTTCGTTGTAGATGTCCTGTGGCGTGCCCACCTGCTGGATTTCGCCTTCCTTTCATGACCACGATCTTGTCCGACATGGTCAGGGCTTCTTCCTGGTCATGGGTGACGAAAATAAAGGTAATGCCCACTTCCTGCTGGATGCGCTTGAGCTCATACTGCATTTCCTTGCGCAGCTTCAGGTCCAGGGCACCCAGGGGTTCATCCAGAAGCAGGACCGAAGGCTCGTTGACCAGGGCCCGGGCAATCGCCACACGCTGCTGCTGGCCGCCGGAGAGCTGAGTGATTTCTCTTTTTTCATAACCTTCCAGGCCAATCAGCCTGAGCATGCGCATGACCTTCTGCTCAATGATGTCATTGGGCACTTTTTTGATGCGCAGGCCGAAGGCGATATTTTCATAGACGTTCATATTGGGAAAGAGCGCGTATTTCTGAAAGACCGTGTTCAGCTCCCGCTTGTAGGGAGGCAGGCCGGAAATGTCCTTGCCGTCGATGAGCACCTGTCCTTCGTCCGCTTCCAGAAAACCGCCGAGAATGCGCAGAAGCGTCGTCTTGCCGCAGCCCGAGGGCCCAAGCAAAGTGACAAACTCGTTTTCATTAATATCCAGATCGATGCCCTTGAGGATGATCTGGTCGTCGAAGCTTTTCTGAACGTTCTTAAACTGAATCAGCTTCTTCTTTTCATTTTCCATAACGGGGTCTTCCTTTCCTTAAAACATAGGAGGCGCAGAGACCCAGAGCACTCTGGCTTCCCTGCGGGAGGCGTTCACCAGCTGGTGGCTGACGGGGGAGGTCAGATAGAAGGTCTCTCCCTTTTTGACGGTGTGCAGGCTGCCGTCATCCATGACGATGCGGATGACGCCGTCCAGCACATAGCCAAATTCCTGGCCGGGGTGGGCCAGAATCTTGTTGCTGCTGCCCCTGGGCTTCAGCTTCACCAGAATAGGCTCCATTTCGTTTTTCTGGGCGTTGGGCACAATCCAGTAAATGGTGTGCTCGTCCTTTTCATCCACGAAATAGTCTTCCTGGGTGAAGACCACCTGCTCCTTTTCCTCTTCCGCAAAAAAAGCCGACAGACTGGTGCCCAGGGCCTCCAGAATGTCTTCGAGGGTGGAGATGGAAGGGGAAGTCAGATTGCGCTCCACCTGGGAGAGAAATCCTTTGGTGAGTTCGCTTCTGCTGGCCAGCTCCTCCAGCGTCAGGTCGTTGCCAAGACGCAGTTCCTTGATTTTGCCGCCGATATCCATAGTTCCTCCTGTTTAGAACTGTTAAACTTTTTGTTTATTTAACGAAACGAACTCATTCTATGCCTGATGGCCATGCAATGCAAGAAAAGTTTTCTGATACTAAACTTTCTGTTCAAAAAATAAATCTTAAGTCATAGCCGGATCCTTGTGATCAGTACAGGCCGAATCCAAAAGGGTTTCAGGCTGGTTTCTTACATCTTCGCAGATTCAGCAGCACAAAGGGCCTGTAAAACCCGTGCAAAAACAGGGGGTGTGCTATACTCAGTGCGTTTCAACAATCGGAGGTAACTATGGAAAGAAAATCCAACACACTGCTGGATCTGATAAAAGGAATGGTGGTCGGCATTGCCAACATCATTCCCGGCGTTTCCGGAGGCACCATGATGGTGGCCATGGGCATTTACGACCGGCTGATCTGGTCTATTACCCATCTTTTTTCCGACTGGAAAAAATCCCTGTCCTTTCTGTTTCCGGTGCTCCTTGGCGCTGCGCTGGCCATTGCAGCTCTGTCCAAGGTCTTTGAGTACCTGCTGGCCGAATGGCCCATCATCACCAATCTGGGCTTCTGCGGCCTCATTGCCGGTTCTCTGCCCTCCATTCTGAAAAACGTGCAGGGCAAAAAAGCCGGCGTGGCTTCCTGGATCTGCTTCATTCTGTTTTTCCTGTTCATTGTGGCTACAGCCTTCTTCAGTGAACAGTCCGGACAGGACGTGGAAATCGTCCTGAACCTGCCTGGCATTGTCATGTTATTCGTAGCCGGCGTCATTTCTGCTGCCACCATGGTGATCCCCGGCGTATCCGGCTCCATGATTCTCATGCTCATGGGTTACTACCAGCCCATCCTGTCCCTGATCTCCACGGGCCTCTCTTCCCTGGTGCATCTGGACTGGCCGGTGCTCTTCTGGTGCATCGGTGCGGCTCTGCCCTTTGCCATCGGCGTGGTGCTGGGCATCTTCGGTATTGCCAAGCTCATTGAATGGATCTTCTCGAAATGGAAGCTGCAGGCGTACTGGGCCATCATCGGCCTGATCGCCGCCAGTCCCATTGCCATTCTGCTGAACACTTCCTGGGCCGGCTTTTCCTGGCTGATGCTGGCAGGTGGCGCCGTGGCTTTCCTGGTCTGCTGGTGGATTTCTGACAGACTGGCCAGACTGTAAGAATTGTGATTTCTGCTTTGCCTGAACTGCGGTTCAGGCTTTTTTCGTTGTGTGCCCTCTGGCTTTACAGAAGGTGCCTGCCCCGGACGATGGTAAGATGAAATGAGTAAAAACAGACAGAAAAAGACTGCCCTTGGGCAGCCGGGAGGGAAACTATGCTTCGAATTGGAATGCTGACCAGCGGCGGGGACTGCCAGGCCCTCAACGCCACCATGCGCGCCATTTATAAATCCGTGAAACACAACGCCAAAGAACCCTTTGAGTTCTATGGATTCCAGGATGGCTACAAAGGCCTGATGTACAACAAGTACCGCATGCTCACCGACTCAGATTTTACCGGGATCCTGACTGTGGGAGGTACGATCCTGGGCACCAGCCGGGTACCGTTCAAGGACATCCGCAAGCCGGATGAAAACGGCAACGACAAAGTCGAGATGATGAAACATACCTACAACGAGCTGGAGCTCGACTGTCTGGTGGTGCTGGGCGGCAACGGTTCCCTGAAGACCGCCAACCTGCTCTCCCAGGAGGGACTGAATGTCATCGCCATGCCCAAAACCATCGACAACGATCTGTGGGGCACGGACATGACCTTCGGATTCCAGTCCGCGGTAGACATTGCCACCCGTGCCATTGATGAAATTCACACCACCGCCATCAGCCATGGTCGCGTATTTATTATTGAGATCATGGGACACAAAACCGGCTGGCTGCCCCTGAATGCCGGCATCGCCGGCGGTGCGGACATCATTCTGCTGCCGGAGATCCCCTACTATCTGGATAAGTTATGCGAGGTCATCGAAAAGAAAAAGACCAACAACACCGGACGCTTCATGATTCTGGCAGTGGCAGAAGGTGCTATTTCCAAGGAGGATGCCAAGCTGTCCAAGAAGGAATACCGCAAACAGCTGGAAAACTACATTTACCCCTCTGTTTCCTATAAGCTGGCTGCGGAAATCGAAGCCAGAACCGGCCGTGAAGTCCGGGTCACCGTGCCTGGCCACACCCAGCGCGGCGGCATGCCCGATGCCTATGACCGTGTTTTCGCCAGCCGTCTGGGCGCCGAAGGCGGACGCATGATCGCCAACGGAGAAACCGGCTATATGGTGGCCTACAAAAACCGGGAAATCGTCAAGGTGCCCCTGAAGGACATCGCCGGCAAGCTGAAACTGGTGGACCCCGATTCTTCCATCATCAAAGAAGCCCGCATGCTGGGCATCAGCTTCGGCGACTGAGGCCAGTCCGGCCCCTCCGCCTGCCCTGCTGCAGCTGCAGCCTGAACCGCAAAAAAGGAGATGTCTTTCCTGTTCTCAGGAAAAGCATCTCCTTCTTTTTTTCATTTGCGTCTGTTTTCTGAACGCTACCTGTCAGAGTTTACTGTGACTTTTCACTGTGAGCGCTGACCGCAGGTCTGGTGGCCTGGGCGATTTCAATCATCCGCTCCAGAGAGCCTTCCCGCAGATCGCACAGCCGCTCAAACTCCTGACGGATGTCATAGCGCATGCCGTTGTTCATCCATTCTGTGATCTGGCCCACAATGAAGCACTTGTAGTAACGGGTGATGATCTTCTCATCCATGGGATCCAGACTGGCTTTGGAAAAGCAGTGGCTCTGCAGATAGCGGCTCACCAGCATATCCGTCACCGACAGCATCTTGTATTCCACGATTTCGCGGTTCTTGGAAAAATAGATATTGCGGACCACGTCCCGGTTCTTTTCAAATACAGAAAAGACACCGTCAAAAATCTCCCGCAGGCTGCTGGCAGGGTGGCTGTCCATCACTTCCAGCATGGCTTCTTCCAGAGTCAGCTCAATGAGATTGGGCATATCTTCAAAATGATAGTAAAAGGAATTCCGGTTGATCTGACATTCTTCCACGATGTCCTTCACCGTGATCTTGTCCACCGGTTTCTGGGCGGCCAGCTTCAGGAACGCATCCTGGATGGCCTTCCGGGTCTGTGCAGGCATGAATTTCCCTCCTGTCTCAAACTGAATGGTATATTCCTGTCCACATTAACAAAATCAGGAATGAGGTTCAATACTCGCCGCAGACATCAGTCTGAATTTCCCCTTCAGACGCGTAAATTATTGCATTATCTTATATTTTAGTCTCTTAAGGAAGTTCCGGAACATATCCAGAATTTCCGTCTCCTTCGCACAATAAAAAGCAGCCAGCTGGCTGCTTTTTGTGTTTGCGCAGATATCTAGTAAGCGAAGATAGCAGCTACCAGATCGGAAATGCCGTTGCACAGGAATGTGGCTCCGACATAAATGCCCAGATAGTATCCGCTCATACCTACGTGGAATGCCATGATCAGGCCTACAGCGGCATCCAGGATACCCAGAATCAGCATAGCCCACCAGGCGGAGATGCCCAGATCCTTCAGCTGGAAGCTCTGGTATACACGGAAGACACCGGCGCACAGGAAGCCAATGCCCACCAGCACACCCAGAACGTTCACAGAAGTGATCAGGTTGCCGCAGACTACAAAGCCCAGGACGATCATCAGGACGCCCAGAATCAGAGTCCAGATGGTCTTAAAATAGGTGGACATGAAATAGGAAATCGCAAGCATAATGCCATACGCGATCAGCAGGCTGCCCACGAACAGTCCCAGGCTGACCATGCCTTCCACCGGGTTGCTGAGCATCATAATGCCGCAGATGATATACAGAATGGCCACCAGGATAAACAGGATCCGGGCCCAGCCAAATGACTTGTTTGTCATATCTCTCTTACCTCCCTGAGATAACTCATTTACTGTACCTATTATAAATTCGGAACGAAGGGAAGGCAGTTACGACGCTTAAGATAATTATTACACTGTTTATTTTTAGGTCATATTTTAGCCGGACTGTCAATAGCCATGCCCGACTGGCTGTCCCGGACAGTTAGCGCACCATGCAGAACAGGCAGGCTCTTCTGAGCCTGCCTGTAGTTTTTAATGCATTCTGACTGAAGCTTCCTGAGGCGGAAACCGGATGCTGTAAGAGGACAGAAGGCCTTATTCAGAGGGTTCTTCCTCGGATTCTTCGCTCTGCAGACGGCCGCTTTCCTGCAGCCACTGGGTGGTGCGGTTGAGCTCCGCCGGGAAGGTTTTGAAGTCTTTCAGCTTCCACTTCCAGTTGTTCTCATCGCCTTCTCCCAGCATGCTGATGCGGGTGCTGCCTTTATAGCCGCAGATGTCCTGGATGGGAATAATGGCCATGTCGGCTTCCTGGTCCAGGGCAAAATGCACCACCAGATCGTGGAACGCTCTGTGGTCATACCCTTTTTTCTTGAAGAAGCGGCGCAGGGCAATGCGCTTGTTGTTGGTGTAGGTCTGGTAGTCCTCTTCCAGGGTGGGTGTATCAAAGCAGCTGGTGTAGAGCACCACGTTTTTAGCCACCGGTTTTTTCAGGGACTTGGTTTCCATGCGGTTGATGAGCACATCGATGCCCGGAATCTGTTCTTCTTCCCTGCTGGCGGCATAGATGCTACGTGAATAGCCCTGGTCTTCGGCCACCAGTTCCGTCTGGGGGAACTCAGCCTGCAGAGAATCCAGCAGGGCACGGCCTGGGCCCATGACCCATTTGCCGGCTCTGGCTTCCCGGCCTTCCGGCACCTGCCAGAAGGTATCAAACGCCCGGAAATGGACAATGCGCACAATGTCATAGCTGCGGGCCAGCCAGCGCAGACGCTTCCGGAAGATGTCGTAATCGGTGGCCTGCAGATAGTCCATGTCATAGACAGGGCGGTCCCAGATCTGGCCGTCTTCGAAGGTTTCATCCGGCGGTGTGCCGGCGCTGAATTTGGCGCTGCCGTCTTCGTTGAGCTGGAAGGCGTGCTTGGTGCTCCATACATCCGCGGAATCCTTCTCCACAAAGAAGGGCATTTCCTGCATCAGCTGCAGGCCGCGGCTGCGGGCATACTGCACCACCGCATCAAACTGCCGGTAGAAGATGAACTGCAGAAACTGCACGTAGAAAATCTTTTCCACATAGTCCCGCAGATTGATCTCCTGACGCTCCGGCCAGTTACGGTATTCGTCTTCCCAGCGGGTCCAGCCTTCGCCGCCGTAACTCATGCGGAACACTTCATAGGCTGTCCAGGCATTGAGCCAGAAGGCTTCCTTTTTAAAAGCTTCGAACTCCGCCTTGAACAGGCTGTAGTTCTTGCGGAAGGCCTTAAAGGCTCTCTGAAAATACGTTTCCTTAAACTCACGAACATGTTCGTAGTCGATAAAATCCTTAAACTTGTTGTAGTTGACCACACTGGACTGGGTCAGCAGACCCATTTCCGCCAGACGGTCAATGTTGATATAGATCGGATCCCCCGCAAAGGAAGAAGCAGCCTTGTACGGGCAGTTTCCCTGCAGAGTGGGAGACAGCGGAAGGATCTCCCAGACCTTGTAGCCGGCATTGGCTATGGCATCGATCATTGTTAGAGTCTTCTGACCCAGGTCTCCGATCCCCTGGTTCCCGGGGACAGAAAAGAGGGGACAGAGAACGCCTGCTTTCCTTGTCATAATTCACTCCATTTCCACCATGATAGTTGAATCGCTTACATTTGTAAAATTATTCTATCACATTAAAAAGGACTTTGAAACACAGTTCCCGGACAGAAATGTAGGAAATTTCTGTATTTTTTTGGAGAAAAATCCAGAAAATCGCCTTTGGATCATCCTTTTTATTGACTTATTTCTGCGAGTCATCTTATGGAATTTACTTTTACAATTATTGCAGGTCATGCTGGCAGGGGAGCGTTTTTCGCCCGGGGAAAAGAAAACGCTCTGTCACTTGGACAAAGCGTTTTGAATTTCCTGTTCTGTCTGTTTTATTTTTTACTTAGCGCTCCTGCGTCCGGATTCTGTCCTGCACTTTCTTGATACGGGCAGCCAGACCATGGATTTTGGCCAGCGGCAAAGAGCAGATGGCTACGCGGATGCCCTTGTTGACCTTGACGGTGTAAATCTGTTCGTCCATCAGGGCTGCATGCATGGCATCGCGTTCGTCGTTGTCCATGTCCAGGGTCACAAAGAAGCCTTCCTTAAAGGGATAGTGGGACAGGCCAGCTTCTTCGGCTTCCTTCACGAAGAGCTCTGCCCGTTTCTGCAGCAGGGCGGCTGCTTCGCTGCGCTCTTTCTCGTAGGCTTCCGGCTTGTCTTCGAGAATCCGGCAGAACATGTGCATGGCACCGTTGTTGATGTTGCTCCAGGTGGCTCTGGCGGTCTTTTCAAAGACGGTCTTGAGCTGTTCAGCACCTGCCTGGCTTTTGCACAGAATGATGGCAGCGCCGGTTCGCAGACCATAGGAAGTCATGGATTTGGAAATGGAGAAGGCCACCACCACGGCTACATTCTCATCCAGTCCGTCAAAGAGGCTGAAGTATTTGCGGGCTTCATTTTTATCTTTGGCAAAATCGATGTAGGCGATGTCATTGATGAGCACCACAGGGTGGGTCTTGCTGCATTCGTTGAGGAAGTCCACCACCTGCTGCCATTCTTCCAGGCTCAGGGAATAGCCTGTGGGGTTGTGGCAGGGATCGTTGATGATGGCCACCACCCGCTTCTGGGTTTTCATGACGGTGCGGCAGGCTTCCTTAAAGGAATCCAGGTTAAAGTGTCCCTGGTCAAACAGGGAGTACTGCAGGGTCTTCAGTCCGTCCATCTGGGCCATGAGGCTGTAGGAGCCCCAGGCGATTTCCGGCATGATCAGGGTTTCCCCGGCATCGAGAGTGCTTTCGATGGCCATGCCCACAGCGCCTGTACCGCCGGGTGTGGCAATGACTTCCTTATACAGATGACTGTTGCCGTTGAGCACCCATTTGATTACGTCTTCCTTGAAGTCCGGGTTGCCGGTGAAGCTTACCGCATAGGCTGCCATATCCGGATTGTCCAGCGATTTCAGAGTATCGTAGACCACTTCCATGCAGGCGAGTTTTCCTTCTTCTGTATACAGGGAGCCGATGGTGGCATCGGTCACCGCGTCTTCTCCCAGTTCTTTTTTGGCTTTTTTAGCCAGTTCCACAATGGCAAACACCGTATCCACAATGGGGGTCTGGTTTGCGCTGTCCTTGACGAAATCCATACACATTCCTTTCCGGCAGGTGATCCCTGTCTCTGTCTTTACGGCCCGCCTGCCACCGCATGACGGCTGCCGGGCTTTTTTCCTTCTGTTCTTTGCTTTCTTTGCTTTTTGGCTTCTGCTTCAGTCTTCTTCTTTTTCCACGGTGTAGCTGCCCAGCCATTTCAGGGTGGTGCACACGCTTGCCAGCTCCTGCTTCAGAGCCGCTTCACTGGCATCGTCCAGTTCGCCGTTGGCCTGAATATAAAAGAAGTACTCAAAGGGGCGCTCTTTCAGGGGACGGGACTGGAGGGTGTCCATGTTAAGCCCTCTGCTGGAGAGCACCTCAATGGCCTTGGCCAGAGAGCCCGGGTCATCGTTGACCGCAATGAGCATGGCCACCTGGCGTCCTCTTGTTTTCGCCGGTTCTCTGGCAATCACCAGAAACCGGGTGGTATTGCTGCGGACGGTCTGGATGTTGCTGGCGAGAATCTTCAGGCCGTAAATGGCCGCGTTTTCCTTGGCCGCAATGGCTGCTTTGGTCACATCCTGGTCACGGGCCACAAACTGGGCCGCCATGGCCGTGTTGGGATAGGGGACGGTCTTCACATGGAGAGCATCCAGAAACTCCTTGGACTGGTTCAGAGCCTGGTCCTTGGAATACACCCATTCAATGTCCTTCAGCGAGGCTTCCGGCAGGCCCAGCAGGCACTGTTCAATGCGCTGGTCTGCCACCCGGATGATGGAGACGTCTTCCTGCATCAGCAGGTCCATGACTTCCCCCACCAGACCGGAGCTGGTGTTTTCCAGGGGGATGACCCCCAGCTCGGCTCTGGCATCCCGCACCGCCGCAAACACTTCTTCAAAGGAAGGGCAGTTGAGCTTGGGGTGATCCGGATACAGCTTTTCGCACACCATGTGGGAAAAGGCCCCTTCTACACCGGCATAGGCCACCACGCCGGTGGAAATCATCTGCTTCTGGAACTCCCTGGACTGGGACAGAATCATCTGATACAGCACCTCCAGCTGGGGCGCATAGGCGGCATCCTGCAGATGGTCTCTGTTTCTTTGCAGCACTTCCTGCTCCCTGGAGGCATCCAGCACCGGGAGGCCGTGCTGCTCCTTCCAGGCAGCCACCTGCCTGACGGCATTCATTCTTTTTTCCCAGGCTTCCACTATGGCCTGGTCCGCTTCACTGATGGTCTTTCGTGCTTCTTCCAGTCCGTTCATCCCATTCACCCTTTCTGCAGGCCCGCAGGGTCTGTGCTTTTCAGTTTAGCATTGTCCGGACCTTTTTTGAAAAATCCCCGGTGCTGTTTTTCATTTCTTCCATTCCTCTTTCACTCTGTCCCTGCGGTTTTCAAAGAATGTGGCCCCCATCCGGTGTGAATGGTAAAATGTCAGGCAACCTGAAGCAGGATCAGGCAGGGAGGAAACGATATGAAAATGACAGTGAATCTGCAGGAAAAGAGCTACCCCATCTTCATTGAAAACGGGGCGCTTTCCCACCTGGCGGATTTTATGGATACAGAGCGAAAAGGCGTGCTGCTCACCGACACCGGCATTCCCGAAGAATGGGTGGAGCTGGTGCTTTCCCAGTTTGAACACCTGACCGTCATCCGCATTCCCCGGGGTGAGGGATCCAAGTCCTTTGCGGGCCTGCAGCTGGTGCTGCAGATCATGGCGGAAAACCATCTGAGCCGCAAGGACTGCCTGGTGGCCTTAGGCGGCGGTGTGGTCGGGGATCTGGGCGGTCTGGCCGCTTCCCTGTACATGAGAGGCATTGATTTTTACAATCTGCCCACCACGCTGCTGGCCCAGGTGGATTCTTCTGTTGGCGGCAAAACCGCCATCGATCTGGGCGAAGCCAAAAACCTGGTGGGCACCTTCTGGCAGCCAAAAGCCGTGGTCATCGACCCGGTAGTGCTCACCACCCTGGACGAACGGCAGGTCAACGCCGGTCTGGCCGAAGCCCTGAAAATGGGCCTGATTCTGGATCCGGCCCTGGTGGATCTGTTTGAGGAAGAAGACCTGGATCTGCAGGCCATCATCGAGCGCTCCGTGGATCTGAAAAGACAGGTGGTGGAGCAGGACGAAAAGGAAGGCGGTCTGCGCCGCATTCTCAACTTTGGCCACACCATCGGCCATGGCATCGAAGGCAGCTTTGCCCTGTCGGAATATCTGCACGGAGAGTGCGTAGGCATGGGCATGCTCTATTTTATTGAAGACAAAGACCTGAAACGAAAAGTCATCGCTCTGGAAGACACCATCGGTCTGCCCCGGATTCCTGAACTGGATACAGAACGGGTTCTGGATCTGGTGCTCCACGACAAAAAGGCCGCAGAAGGCGGTATCGCCTGCGTTCTGGTGCCGGAAGCCGGCAGGCATGAAATCCGGATGCTGAGCGCAGAAGACATTGCAGAGCGCCTGAAAGGAAATCCCTATGAAGAATAGTTTTGGCACAAACCTGTCGGTGACCCTGTTCGGAGAAAGCCACGGGCCTCTCATCGGGGCCGTGCTGGATGGCCTGCCTGCGGGCTTTGCCATCGATCTGGACGCCGTAAAGGCCGATATGGAAAAGAGAGCCGCCCGCAGTGCATTGTCCACCGGACGGCAGGAAGCCGATGTGGTCCATATTGTATCCGGCTTTTTTGAAGGCCGGACCACCGGGTCCGCTCTGACTCTTCTCATTGAAAACAAATCCCAGCATTCCGCAGACTACGCCCAGCTCAAAAGCCGGCTGCGCCCGGGCCATGCGGACTATCCCGCCTGGGCCAAATACGGCGGGTATCAGGACTACCGGGGCGGCGGCCATTTTTCCGGCCGCCTGACCGCCCCCATTGTGGCAGCCGGCGCCATCGCGAGGCAGATTCTGGCCCAGCAGGGCATCCTGTGCGGCACCCACATGGAAAGCCTTCATGGCCTGCACGACATCCCCTTTTCGGATGATCCAGCCCTGCTTGTCACACAGATTGAGCAGATGAACCAGACCGATTTTGCGGTGCTGGATCCATCGGCCAGAGAAGCCATGCAGCAGGAAATTCTGAAAGCCAGGGAAAACCTGGACAGCGTAGGCGGTGTACTGGAATGCGCCGTCACCGGCGTGCCGGCAGGTCTGGGAGAACCGTTCTTTGACAGCGTGGAAAGCGTACTGTCCCATCTGCTGTTTTCCATTCCCGGCGTCAAGGGCGTCAGCTTCGGCGACGGCTTTGGCATCACTGATCTGTACGGTTCCCAGGCCAACGATCCCCTGCGGCTGCAGAACGGAAACATCACTCTCACCAGCAACCATTCCGGCGGCATCAACGGCGGCATCACCAACGGCATGCCCATCCGGATTCACATTGCCATGCGCCCCACCGCCTCCATTTACCAGAAGCAGGAATCCGTCTCCTATGAAGACCGCACGGAAGTAGAGCTGGAAATCAGAGGCCGCCACGATCCGGCCATTATCCACAGAGCCCGCATTGTGGTGGATGCCATGGTATGCCTGGGCATTCTGGACCTGGCCATGTCCGCTGCCGCCACAAGAGCCTTCGAACCCGGCCGCAGCTGGAATGAGCCGGAAAAACGGATCCAGGAAGATCCCGGCAAAGCTGCAAAAGATACAGACACAAAAGAGACAAAGGAGGCTGAAGCATGAGCGCACTCTCCTTTTCCTCCAACACGGAAAAAGCGGACATTCTCGCAGAACACGGCATTCTGCAGGGCACTGTCCAGGTCCCCTGCTCCAAATCCCTGGCCCACCGGGCTGTGATCTGCGCCTCTCTGGCCCAGGGCCACAGCCGCATTGGCCATCTGACCTTCTCCCGGGACATTGAAGCCACCATGGCCTGCATGAAAGCCCTGGGAGCCAGCATTCAGCCGGATCCTGCCGCTGCGGATGCGCTGCTCATTGAAGGCAGCACAGCCTTTGTACAGAGCGGCCAGCCACTGCAGCTGTATGCCGACGAAAGCGGCAGTACCCTGCGCTTTCTCATTCCTGTGGCTGCTGCCAGCCCGGCTCCGGTCACCTTTCAGGGAGAACCTTCTCTGCTGATGCGCCCCATGGGCATCTATGCCGACCTGTTCCTGAATCAGGGGCTGTCCTTTTCCCAGAGCGGCTCAGGCATCGTCTTTCAGGGACCTCTGCAGCCCGGCCTGTTTTCTGTGCCTGGCAATGTTTCCAGCCAGTTTATTTCCGGCCTGCTCTTTGCCGCCCCGCTGCTGCAGGGGGAATGCACCATCGCCGTGCTGCCGCCCTACCAGTCCCGCAGCTACACCGGCCTGACCACAGACATCATGCAGATCTTCGGCATCACCGTACAGGAACCCACAAACCACGGATACATTCTGCCGGCCGGCCAGAGCTATCAGCCGGCGGACTATGATGTGGAAGGCGACTGGTCCCAGGCTGCCTTCTTTGGCGTCAGCGCCGCCATTGGCGGAACCATTACTCTCAAAGGCATGAACCCGGACTCCAGACAGGGGGATGCTGTCATTGTTTCCCTTCTGGAAAAAGCCGGTGCCCATCTGGAATGGAACGGCACTTCCCTGACTGTGTCAGCCGGTCAGCTTGTCCCCCAGGAAATCGATCTGGCAGACTGCCCGGATTTAGGTCCCATTCTGTGCGTCCTGGCTGCCTGGACCCCCGGCACCACCCGCATTGTCCATGCCGGCCGTCTGCGCTTTAAGGAATGCGACCGCATTGCGGCCATGGAAGAAAACCTGAAAGCCTGGGATGTGCAGATGGAAAGCGATGAAGATTCCATCACCATCACCGGCCGCACAGACTATGCGTCAGAGCAGCCTGTGCGGGTTTCCAGCTTCAACGATCACCGCATTGCCATGGCCATGGCTGTCTTTGCCAGCCATGCCAGAGGCGGCTGTCTCATCGAATCGGCCCAGGCTGTCTCCAAAAGCTATCCGGATTTCTTTGCCGATTTTGTATCCCTCCACGGAAAGGCGGAACTTGTATGAACTCCAACACAACTTCAGAAGCCGTGCTCTTCGGCCCGGATTCCCGGGCTGTCATTGGCATTGTGGGCCTGGGCGTCATGGGCGCCTCCTTTGGCGCCAGACTGAAACAGGCCGGTTATGAGGTCATCGGCTTTGACCTCACCGATGAAATCCTGCTGACCGCAAAGGAACTGCAGGTCATCGACCGGGGCACCACCCGTCCGGATGAACTGCTTCCGGAATGCGACGTACTGATTTTCTGTCTGTATCCCGAGCGCATTGCGCCCTTCCTGCAGGAACACGGCCAGGCTCTGAAAGAAGGCTGCCTGGTCATGGAAATCTCCGGTGTGAAATCCAGTGTGGTGCCGGGCATTGAAGCCAGCCTGCCCGAAGGCGCCCGCTTTGTGTCCATCCATCCCATGTGCGGACGGGAATCCAGAGGCATTGCCTATTCCAGTCCGGCCATCTTCCACGATGCCAACTTCCTGGTGCTGGAAAGCAGCAGGGCCAAAGAAGAAGATATGCAGGAGGCAGAAGCCATGGCCAGACAGCTGGGCTGCCGCAGCATTTCCAGACTGTCCCTGGAAGAGCACGATGCCATGATCGCCTTTCTCAGCCAGCTGACTCACGTCATTGCCGTCTGCCTGATGAACACCCATGAAAATGCGCATCTGACCGAATATACCGGCGACTCGTTCCGGGATCTGACCCGCATTGCAAAAATCAACGAAAACATGTGGAGCGAACTCTTTGTGCTCAACAAGCCTCTGCTGCTTCATGAGATCCGCCAGTTTGAAGACTCCCTGGACACCTTCCGCACCGCTCTGGAAAACGAAGACAAGGACACCATGAAAAAGCTGTTCATCCAGTCCACAGAGCGCCGCAAAAAATTCGACCGCTAGACTTACGCAGGCAGTACAGCTTCTGAAACCAGAGAACAGAACCAACAGACTGCATCCCTATTGCGCTGTGTCTTGAAAAACAGAGACAGGCAGACCCACACCGGATCTGCCTGTCTTTTTCGTGTTCTGTTTTCAATATTTATACCGTCCTGCTGTCTTCGCAGGTTATTCCGGCAGCAGCACAGCCTTTCCTTTCTCAGGAACAAGCTGCACCACATCTTTGTACAGGCACCGGAAACGGTTCAGCACCGTCTGGTCCGTATGAAAGTGGCCAAAAAACCACTGACGGAATTTCGTTTCCGCAGCCACCCATTCCAGATAGCCGTTCAGTTCCCGCTCCCGGGGCGCAAATCCCAGCATCCGCACGCATTCTGCAGGCGCCGTATGACTGAGAATCCAGTCGAAGTGAAACTGGTGCTGCTGCAGGGTATCCGAACCTCTGTGATAGTCTTCGTCATCCGGCAGTTCCTGGGGCCACCAGATCCTGGTGCCGGTGGTATCCAGATACAGCTGTCTGTAGTCCTGGTCTGTGGAGGCCGCACCGCCAAAGACAAAGAAGGACTGGCCTTCGATTTCATAGGCACCGCCCCGGATCAGGTGCAGCACGTTCGGACACAGTTCATGGACCGGACCGCCGAAGTCTTCTTTCAGGGGCAGTCTGGCCAGCGCCTCATGGTTTTCGTGGTTGCCGTCGCAGAACAGCACAAATGTATTCTCCAGGGGCAGTCTGCAGCAGAAGTTCTTCAGCTGCTGCAGATCCCTCTGCGGTTCAGCAAACAGAAATCCGAAATCTCCGGTCACCAGAAGATGCACTGGCTCCTGGGGATCCTTGCGGGCTGCCTGGATCCGGCGCAGCACGTATTTCAGCCGGGTGCAGTCTCCATGGATATCTCCTGTTACAAAAATCATTGTCTTCCCTCCTCTTTGTCCCTTTGGACTTTTTCTTTCTCTTCTGTCCTCTGCCGGATGACAGACCTGGCAGGTCTGCAGATTCAGGCGGTGCAGGGAGTGTCATTGTATCATTCCAGAATCCGGTGTCCGGCAGGGGGCCGGTCCGGCACTGTCGGATTGGCCGGTGAATTTCCATAAGCAGATTTCCGGATGATCATGCCGGTGTGAAAACTTTCAGAAATTGTTTACAGTTTCTCTGTAGACAGCACGGTATACTGAGAGTCATTCCTGCAGGACAGCCCGCCGGAATGAACGCACAGGGAGTCTGATCTGCTTTAAATTTCGGAAATGTGTGAAATTTCCGGCAGTTAGCAGACTCATTGTTAAAGTGCTAATTTGCTGTATAATCGACATATCCAGACACAGAGAAAGGAAATGCAATGAAGAAAAATAAAATCAATTTCCGGTACTTGGCCCTGACCATCGTACTGGTGATCCTTGCCTTTCTGATGCTTTTCCCTGGACTGGGGAGCAGCAGGAACAGTACCGTTTCCTATTCTGAATTCCTCAGCCAGGTCGATCAGAAAGACGTCAATGAAGTTCAGATCGACAACGGAACGATCTACTACACCCTGAAAGGGGACGATTCCAAGACCTATCAGACCACAGAAATGAACGATCCGGGCCTAGTGGAACGTCTGGAAGAAAGCGGCGCGACCTTCTCGCAGACCCCGGCTTCCAGCGGCACCATGGGCGGATTCTTCACCAGCATCCTTCTGCAGATGCTGATCATCTTCCTGCCGGTGATGCTCTTCACCTGGTGGCTGCGCCGGTCCATGCGCAAGCGCGGCGGCTCCGGCGGCTTCACCTTTGGACCCGGTCCGAAAAAGGACGATGACGGGGACGGTGCGGATGACGACGAAGACGAACAGCCAGGCGGTTTCCCCTTTGGCGGCTTCGGCGGATTTGGCGGCAACCCCGGCAAGAGCACCGCAAAATGTACAAAGCTGAAATGACCGGTACTACATTCAAAGATGTAGCCGGTCAGGATGAAGCGAAGCAGAATCTGAAAGAAATTGTCAGCTTCCTGAATGAGCCGGCTAAATATACAGCCATCGGTGCCCGGATGCCAAAAGGCGCTCTGCTTGTCGGCCCTCCCGGAACCGGTAAAACCCTGCTGGCCAAAGCGGTAGCCGGTGAAGCCGGCGTGCCTTTCTTCTCGATTGCCGGCTCGGAATTCGTAGAAATGTTCGTCGGCCGCGGTGCAGCCCGTGTCCGCGACCTGTTCAAGGAAGCGCGCAAAAACGCACCGTGCATCATCTTTATCGACGAGGTCGACACCATCGGTAAAAAGCGTGACGGCGGCGGACTGTCCGGAAACGATGAACGGGAACAGACGCTGAACCAGCTGCTGGCGGAAATGGACGGATTTGACGGATCCAAAGGAATTGTCCTTCTGGCTGCCACCAACCGGCCGGATTCCCTTGACCCGGCTCTGACGCGTCCCGGCCGTTTTGACCGCCGCATTCCGGTTGAGCTTCCGGACCTGGAAGGACGTGAAGCCATCCTGAAGCTGCATGCCAAAAATGTAAAAACATCAAACAACATCGACTACAACCTGATCGCCAGAGCTTCCACCGGCACATCCGGCGCCGATCTGGCCAATATCGTCAACGAAGGCGCTCTGCTTGCCGTGCGCGACGGACGCCGTCAGGTTACCCAGCGCGACCTGGAAGAGGCGATTGAAATCGTCATTGCCGGTGAGCAGAAAAAGAACAAAGTCATTTCTCCCAAGGAACGCATGATTGTGGCCTACCACGAAATCGGCCACGCTCTGGTTTCCGCCAGTTCTTCCCATGCCGCTCCGGTACACAAGATTACGATTATTCCCCGCACCAAGGGCGCTTTAGGCTACACCATGCAGGTGGAGGAAGAAGAATCCAACCTGCAGACCAAAGAAGAGCTGTACACCCGCATTGTGACCTACTGCGGCGGCCGGGCTGCGGAAGATCTGATCTTCCACTCCATCACGTCCGGCGCCAGCAATGACATTGAAATGGCAACCAAAATTGCCCGGACCATGATCACCCGGCTCGGCATGTCGGAAAGCTTCGGTATGACCGCTCTGGAAACGGTTAACAACTCCTATCTGGGCGGAGACGCTTCCCTGGCCTGCTCCAACGAGACAGCCGCGAAGATCGACCAGGAAGTCATTGAGATGATCAACAAGGCATACCAGGAAGCCTACTCCATCCTGGAAAACAACATCATGAAACTGCATGAGCTGGCCAAGTATCTTTTTGAAAAAGAGACCATCACCGGCGAAGAGTTCATGGAAATTTACAATGCAACTCCCGCCCTGCCCGAAGCACCTCAGGCTTCCCAGGACACAGCACAGAACTAAGCGAAGCTGCCTGCCGCAACCATGCGGCGGGCAGCTTTTTTCTTTGCCTGTTGCCTTTTCCGGCCGCAAAAAAGCGGAACAGGCTCCCGCAGGACTCTGTTCCGCTAAGTGTTCTTTTCGCTTCTGTGCAGCAGGGATTTCAGGAAGAAGTGCTTTGCGGCAAACGCTGCCAGAAGAGCACGGCTATGGAAAGAAGCAGACTGATGGCTGCCAGGCTCCAGGCCTGCACCAGACACAGCTGCACAGTACAGAGCAGGGACACCAGACACCAGCTGATGAGCAGCCATCCAGACGGCAGCAGCCTTCTGCCCTGTTCTGGGCTCTGCAGCTGCCTGACAAGAGCGTGCAGCACCCCCAGGGCAGCCAGACAGAATACCGGCACCAGAACAGAGGAAGAGCGGGCAGCCAGCCCGAAAGAGTGCAGCAGATCGTTCAGGGAAATCCCCAGCAGGAACACCAGCAGCCAGGCGGCAAAACAGCCTGGGATCAGCAGCATCCGCTGCAGCAGACCCTGCAGATGCCGGTTCAGCTTCCGATATGAAAGGGCAGCAGAGGCTGCTGCCGCCCAGAACAGCGGCCAGAACACCTGGAAACTTCCCTGCAGGACAGCCTGCAGGAGATCGGAACGGACCGGCTTCAGCCAGCAGGCCAGAAGCAGGGCGGAAATGGCTGTGCAGGCCAGCATAGTCAGCAGACTGCAGAAGCCCGGATGACGGCTGCGTCCGTAAAGCAGAAGAAACACCCCGCAGGCAGCCGCCCACAGAAAGAAGGAAAAGGTGCTTTTCAAAAGATCCGTACCGGTGAAGATCCCATCCGCGTCCGGATCGGCCTGTTCCGGCTCTTCCAGCACTTCCGCCCGCACAGACTGTCCTTCTAAGGAAGACTGAATGCTTTTCAGCACCCGGGGGTTGTCACAGGCGATGTACAGGATCGTGCTGCGGGGCAGAGTGTCCGCAAACAGGTTCTGCAGATGTTTCACCGACTCTTCCTGCAACAGAGGACTGTCCAGCACACAGGTTTCTTCCCCCGCAGAAAAGGCGGCCGGATCGGTGCCAATGAGCCGGTCTGAGCCGGCAGAGTAGTCCGGGATGGAAAAGTACACATCCTTCCGGGGCCTTGCCTGCAGAAGATTTCCCTGCTCCAGCAGAAAGCTGCGGGGATCATACACCCGGGAGGTGCCGGCAGCATCCGGACGGCTGATGACCAGAATATTCCGGTAATTTTTCAGGAAGGAAAGCTCATCCGGTTCTGTCTCTTCCTTCAGCATGACCTCCAGGGTGCCCGAAGGCAGATCAAAGGGAATCCGGAAAGAGTCAGTCTGTCCGTTCTGCAGCAGGCCGAGGGCGAAAACGCCAAGGCTCAGACAGAGGCTGACCAGCAGCAGAATGCACAGCCTTGCAGCCCGCTGGCTGTTCTGGCGGCGGGCCTTCCGCCGCTTTGTCTGCAGTGTGCTGCCGGAAGCAGATTGTTTCTGTAGCTGTTCTGTCCTGGCCATATGGATCCCTTCCCTTTCCCTGCGGTTTACTGTCTGCCTCCCGTCTTCCCGATGGAGATTTGATCCACCATCTCAGGAAGCAGGCATCGGTTCTCTTCTCTGCATCCATTGTACCGAAACCACTTGCTCTGCACACAAAAACGCAGAATCAGCCGGTTCTGCTTAGCGCAGGCACAAAAAAGAACCTGCACCGCACGGGTACAGGTTCCTGATTTACTTCTTTTTTTCCTCTGCAGCTTTCGCGGGCTCTTCCGATTCTGCCTGCGGCAGAGGGCTCACCAGGGCGCTTTCCACCCGGTGATTGGTCACCTTTTCCAGGGTGATGGACCATTTGCCAAAGGGGATCTGCAGATGGGAGCCGTTTTCCGGCACCGACTGCATGAGATGGTACACCAGGCCGTTGAAAGTCACCAGATCGGGATCGATGGAGGCATCCAGCGTGCGCGCCACATCCTGGATGCTGGCGCGGCCCAGGATCCGGAAACTGCCGTCGGGCAGTTTTTCAATGTCCTTCTGGTCTTCTTCAAATTCCCCCACCAGCTCCTGCACCAGGTCGTTGAGGGTAACAAGACCCGAGACGCCTCCGTATTCGTCCAGCACAATGGCCATGTTTTGTCTGTCCCGCTTCATCTGGTTGAACAGATCGTCCGCCTTAATGGACTCCCACACAAAATAGGGCGGTTCCATGGCAGCGATGATCCGTTCCTTTTCTGAAAGGGACCGGGGCTGGCGGAAGTACTTCTTGGTGTTGAGCACACCCACCATGTGGTCGATTTCGTCTTCGTACACGGGAATCATGGAGCGTTCGGAATCGTAAATGGTCTGCTCCCAGGATTCCGGATCTTCCAGATCCAGGCTGATCATGCCGGTGCGGTGGGTCATCAGCTCACGGGCTTCCAGGTCATCGAAGGCGAAGACATTGCTGATGAGCTCTTTTTCTTCAGTGTCGATGGTGCCCTTCTCTTCCCCGGCACTGACCATCATAATGATCTCTTCTTCTGAAACCACTTCTTCTTCCTGCCCGGACTGGATGCCAAAAAGCTTCAGCACCGCATTGGTGCTCCAGGTCAGCACTTTGACCAGCGGGGAGAAAATCACCGCAATGGAAGAGATCAGACCGGACACCGCCAGAGCCATCTGCTCGCTGCGGTGAATGGCGATCTGCTTGGGGACCAGTTCTCCGAACACCAGGGTGAAATAAGACAGAATAATGGTAATCAGAATAACGGAAATGGTGTCCAGTGCGCTGTAGGACAGGGGCACGCCCAGGGATACCATCCAGTCTGCCAGAGCCCCGGAGAAGTTGTCTGCCGCAAAGGCACTTCCCAGAAAGCCCGACAGGGTGATGGCGATCTGAATGGTGGACAGAAAGCGGCTGGGCTCTTCTGAAAGCTTCTGCAGCTTTACAGCTCTTTTGTTTCCGTTTTCCACCATTTTCTTCAGTTTGAATTCATTGACGGACAGCACCGCAATTTCCGAACCGGCAAACACCGCGTTCAGAAGAATAAGGACGACCTGCAGCAGAATCATCCAGAACCAGTTTGGCATACAACCTCCAGGACCCCACAGGGATCCGAATCTTCATTCATGATGCTTCATTATAGGCAGAGTGCATGCCTGATTCTTCTTTCCATGACCGGACAGATTCACGCTGGTACAGCCCTGATGGCAGAAAACATAAAAACAGCAGACAGGTCTGTGGACGGATGAACTGTCTGCTGCGTGTCTGAGGCATCAGATCACGGTCTGAAAAGCATCCTCAGGACTTGCCGGGAACAAACAGAGGATGTCCGCTGGCCCGGTCAAAATGATACTGGGCAATGCCCAGATCCATGTCGGTGTAAAAGCCAAATCCTTTTTTCGCCTGGGGCTGGCCATTGTTCCAGTAAAACCGGAACTTCTGCTGGTTCACAGCTGTGGGTGCGAGCTGGGCTCCTTCCACTCCTTTTTTAAACCAGTCCGGAGCATCCTGCAGATCCGGACAGAGCGTCTGCAGACTTTTCACGGAATGAGATTTTCCGCTCTCTTCGGACGTGCCCAGGGCAATGACTCCCTGCAGGCTGTCGCCTTCAGGAATCTCGATCTGGTTTCGTTCTTTGGAATAGGTCAGGCCGACCCAGCATGTCTTGAGTCCCAGCTTTGTGCAGAACTCCACCAGCCGTTCGCCATAGTAGCCAAGACGTCTGGCATCATTGCCCACCAGAGCAATGTAATTCACCACACCCCGGAAGGTGCCGTAGCGGGCCATCCGGCCGGAAAAGGCCTCCGGTTCGTTGACCAGCAGCTGAAAATGCTGACCGGATTCTTCATTGGTGCGGGCAATCAGCGTCTGCAGCTTTTTCTCTGTTTCTTCTGACAGCGGCTGGCCGTCATACTGTCGCACAGAATGCCGCTGGCGCATCCAGTCCATTTCATCACGCATATGCAAATCCTCCTCTCTCTTTTCTTTCAGTGTACCTTCTTCTGTCCTCCTTCCCTCTCCGGGGACTTCCGGCATCGGATGCCTTCCGCTGTCTCTGGCTTTTTCTGGCTCAGTCCAAACCTTGAACAACGACAAAAACAGGCCTGAAGGGGGATTCAGGCCTGTTGGCATCAGAATGCAGAACTTGGGTTTCCAGTCCGCTGCCGGACGGTGTTTCCGGTTCAGCCGCCGTTTCCAATTCTGTTTCTGTGCTGTGGTTTTATTTCTGTTTTCTGTTTCTGCGTCCTGCAGCAGTCAGGCTCAGGGCAGAAGCACCGGCCAGCAGGAACCAGGGCACAAAGGCGACCCCTGTTTTCACAGAAGCGGCGGTGCCGGAAGGTTTTGTCACAGAAGCATCCACGGAGGCAGCCTGGGCCGGTTTCTGCAGGGTTTCTTTATCTGCAGGCTTTTCAGCAGGAGTCACCGGAGTTTCGGCTTTGTTTTCACTGCCGCGGATTTCTTCCTTCAGCTGACCCAGCAGAGCTTCAGCTCTGTCGGAGAGATCCTGCAGGGCTGCGATTTCAGGGGTGTTTCCTTTTTCAGCAGCTTCCAGGACAGGAGCGATTTCGTTTCGCAGGGCAAAGAGAGCCTGGCTGCTTTGGGCAGAAAGGCTCATCACCAGCATGGGTTCAGTTTCCTGCATGAAGGACTGCAGAGAAGCCAGCAGGGATTCATCAGCTTTCAGGCGCAGGTTCAGATACGCTGCATTGAGGCTGCGCACAGCCGCATCGATCTGTTCCTGGCTTTCGGGGGCAGCCAGAACAGCCTGGGCAGCGCTCAGCTCTTCGGCAAAGGGAGCCCATGTGGCTTCGGTATAGCGGTCTGCTTCACATTCCAGAGCACTCTGTACCAGGAAGGCCAGCAGAGTGGTATCCCATTCGATGGCATGCAGGCCATCCAGTGCAGCCTGCAGGCGGGAAACAGCCTGGGCAATGCTCTGTTCTGTCAGGGCTGCCGGATTGCTGCGGACAGCCAGGGCAAACTCCAGGGCGGCCTGGAGTTCTTCCGTGCCTTCATCATACTGGGACAGGTCCAGACCCTGGGCCTGGGCAATGAGGGCATCCAGTGCAGTGAAATCGGAAGTGAAGCCCACCATGTGAATGGCCTGGCTCAGGTTTCTCCAGGCGGCATTCACTGCATCCTGGTCTGCCTGTTCATCGGCCAGAACGGTTCTGGCTTCTTCCAGTTTTTCCTGGAAGAAGGAAACCACCAGGCTGTTGACACCTTCCAGGGCGTTCTGTTCCAGGAGGCTTTCTGCATAGGCCACAGACTGGGCCAGCAGAGTTTTGTTCACTTTGGGCAGGGCGTTCTGCAGGCGGCTGCTCAGAGCCTGCAGTTCTTCTGCCAAAAGGCGGGGATTGACCAGTGCTGTCTGGGTCTCTTCCAGCAGAGCCGTTACGGCTGCGGAAGGACTCTCCATTGCAGCTGCTTTGTCTGCCAGAGCCTGCAGAGTGGTTCTGGCAGCATTCCAGGCTTCGTCTTTTTCACCGGAAGCCCGCAGTTCGTTGAGATGGAAACTGCTGTTGGCGGAGTTGTAGGTGCCCACCACCTTCAGATAGCGGGCATGGAGGCCTTCTTCTTCAAAGACATCGCCGGCTGCGGTAGACTTGTCCCGTTCACCGGTGATTTCGTGCAGCAGGCTCCAGGTCTCTCCGTCCAGAGAGCCGTACACTTCATAGTTGTAGTAGCGGTCATTGCGGGAATAATAATTCACCACATTGATGGAAGACAGGCTGTAGATGTCTTCGAGATCCACAGTCACCCACGGACGTTCTGCATATTTGCCGCCGTCCCAGTAGGTGGAGATGTCACTGTCGTTGATTTTCTGGTGACTGGAGGATGCGGAGGAAGCAGCAGAGGTATCGGTGCCGCTGGAGGTGACAGGCTTATAGGCAGCCAGGTTGTTTACTTCCCGGCCATAGGCCTGCAGCTCGATGATGTGGATGTTGTTGATGTCATCCCGTCCGGGCACATGGGTTTCCACGCCCTGCAGACGGATGTAGCGGGCCTGTGTCTGGTTATAGTGAGAAACACCGGCACTGGTGACAGGATCATCGGAGAGGTTTTCTCCGAAGCTCTGCCAGGTTTCCTGATCGGCAGAGGTTTCCAGAGTATATTTATATACCCGGTTTCCGCTGTAGTAGGGATACACGCGGATCATGGACAGATCGACCTGAGTGCCTAAATCCACCACAAAGGAGGCTTCAGAAGCATCCACGTTGGCGCCGTTTTCCACGCTGGCCCAGTAGTTGGAGGTCTGGATGGTGCCGTCGGTGATTTTCTGGGCGTCGGCCTGGTTGCAGTTAGCGGTAACCTGTTTGCCGGCGGCCACGTTGCCCAGCAGGCGCAGGGCGTTTTTGGCGCTCTGCAGATCGGCCAGAGCCTGGGCTGCCTGTACAGCGTCCAGATCCGGATTCTGCAGCAGATCCTGAATGCGGGCCAGTTCGCTCTGCAGCCAGCCTGCGGATTCAGCGGTGTATACCGTGAGGTTCATCGCTTCGCATTCGGCAATCAGAGCTTCCAGCAGAGAGGTGTCAAACACCGTCAGTTCATCCTGGTTCAGGTCAAAGTCGCATTCCAGCGCGACGCCGTTCTCTTCATAGGCAATGTGCACAGTCTGGTTCTGACCGGCTGCCGGGTCGAATCCGGTGATGGTGCACAGATCCGTAACATCTTTTTCATACAGGCTGTCGTAACCGGCTGTGATCTGCAGACCGGGCTCTTCCTGAGACACAGCAGCGGTTTTTTTCACATGCAGGCTGTACAGCACGGACAGCACGGTCTTCTGGCTTCCCAGAGACACACCGGCTACAGATGCCAGACCGGAAGCCTGGAGGGAAATGCTTTCGTAGCCTTTGGATCCGGTAACGCATCCGGCGTTGGAAACCATGCTCAGGGGTTCCTGACCGGTGGCGTATGCCTGGGTCATGCAGGTGGAGTAAAACAGCAGGCATCCTCTGGGAACATGATAGTCACTGGTGACCAGCGCCAGGCTGGTGACAGTGGGGTAGGATTCCTTGAGGATGTCAAAGGTATTGCGGGCATTGCCCACAGTGTTGGGGGCTTTGTTTTCGATGATGAGCCGGTCTTCGGAAAGACCGTTTTCCAGCATCCACTCTCCCATGAGGCCGCCTTCTGTTACGTTGGGGTTTTTGCTGGCGGTGCCCCCTCCGGTGACGGCTACGTAGGCGTTGGGGTATTTTTCAGCACTGCGCAGGCCTACCGTCAGACGGTCGATGAGCTCCTGCTTCATGGTGCCGTCGGAATTGAGGGCGAAGCCAAGAACAACAATGCACATGGAATTGTCTTCGGGCAGGCCGTCGGGCAGCACCTCCGTGTTGACAAATCCGTCCTGGTTGGCGGATGACCAGAACTGCATGATATCGTGCCAGGTTGAAGCCAGTGCTTCATCCTGGGCGGCCAGTTCCTCGACGAGCCGCTGGATATCGGTGGCTGCGGCTTCCTGATGATCCCTGTAGTAGCGAATCAGTTCTGATTCGATTTCTGCCGGGGTGCGGACCGTTTCTTCGGCCTTCACAGGCAGAAGCACGGTGCACTGCATCAGGATCATGGCCAGCGCCGCACACAGGGACAGGCCCTGTCTGATCCATTTTTTCATTGGTATTTTTCCTTTCTCTTCCTGCAGCCGGACTGTGAGCAGCATGAATCCGGTTACAGGGGACAGTTACAGTATAGGCCATCTCCGCAGATTCCCATAAATAATTTTTACTGTATTATTATTTCAAATATTATAAAATTTTTCACTAAATCCTGCTTTCACAAAATGAAGTCTTTTGGCGGCCTCCGCCTTCCCTTTTGGATTCTGAAATAAAAAATGCCCCGGATGTGCCGGAGCAGATGATGGCAATTTGGATATGTATCGATCCTGAAGGATTCAAAGCAGGCCGGACAGGGCTGCATCCTTACGGATCAGTCTGCCTGGGCCGCTTCTTCAGCAGAATCCGGCTGCGGGCTGGTTTTGAGTGCCACCAGTTCCTGGACGGTTTCCAGGAAAAAGCGGGCCGGTCTGGACAGACTGGATGTTTTTTTCCAGATCAGATACACAGGCTGGGAGATTTCCGGGCCGAAGGGCACAAAGACAATGTGACCGGAGATGTTGCAGGGCACTTCCCGGCCCACGCCCAGAAAAGCGCCGAATCCCTGGTCTACCAGTTCCAGGGCATTGTAAATGGAATGGCACCAGGCGGCGGGCTTCACAGAGTCAAAGCCTTCCATGCACGTTTTTAACAGGGACAGTCCCCGGGAATCCTTTAAGGCAATCAGCGCATAGTCATTCAGCGCATCGTGGCTGATGGTCTCAGGAATGACGGATTCTGTTTCCGTATTCAGATAGAGCCCCCAGATGTCCCGCACCGGCAGAGGCAGAAATTCATAGTCGCTTGTGACAGGCTCCTTGCAGGCCAGGCCAAAATCCAGAATGCCCTTCTGGATTTCCTGGGCAGAGCGGTCCATGTACAGTGAATTAAAGCTGTATTCAATGGCTGGACAGGTTTTTTTCAGGACGGTGGCCGCTTCAAAGAGGATGTCGCAGCCGCTGGTGCTTTCCAGGCCAATGCTGACTTCCCCGCTGATGACGCCTTCGGGGTGATTGAAGCAGTCCAGTGTTTTCTGGGTCAGAGCCAGGATTTCCTGTGCTTTCTCCTTGAGGAAGCGTCCGTCTTCGGTCAGGCACATTTTTCGGCAGCGGCAGCCTCTGGCATACAGCTGCACCCCCAGTTCCTCTTCCAGTTCCATAATCTGCCGGGAGAGGGTGGGCTGGGTAATATTCAGGCTTTCCGCCGCTTCCGTGAGGCTTTCCGCCCCGGCCGCCGCCAGAAAGTAACGCAATACTCGGATATCCATGGGATCAGATCCTTTCCACTCAAGGGACTTCAGACAGTCTTTATTTAAAATTGTTTCACAACTGGCAAAGATTCTCAAACAGAAAAAAGCGCCCGGTGCAGCATCCTGTTCAGGATGTCTGTTTCTGGGCGCTTTTTGCGTCATTCTGACCGGATATCAGCGGTTCTGTGCTTCGGCAACAAATTCCAGAACGGCCTGGGGATCTCTTTCTCCGGTGCTTTCCAGAACGGGCTGTCCATTCTTAAAGAAAATGATAGTGGGAATGGATTCAACACCATACTGTCCTGCCAGATCTTCAAAGGCATCGATTTCTGTCTGGGCCGTGAAGACACCGTTTTCGCTCAGGGTTTCGCTGGCGGCTTCCAGGCTGGGCTGGAAAGCTTTGCAGTGGGGGCACCAGGTTGCGTAGAACTCCATGAGAACGTCGGGGTTATTTGCGAGAATTTCGCTGAATTCTTCAGTGCTTGTTACATTATGGATCATGTTCAGACACCTCCTGAGAACACTTTAAAGTCTGTACAGGCTCCATACCACTGACAAGCCCGGGCCGGGCACAGCTTTTGATCATGTGCCAGCGGCATGGAATCCTGCAGCATTATGACACTTTATGCAGACAGGGCATACTTACCGCCATGCTAGCTGCGGGTCCAGGAGCCAGTCTGCTTCCTGGAGCCGTCTGTCTTCTCAGCGCAGGAACAGGCGCAGCAGACGGCTGTTCAGGCGGCTGTTTTCGTTGTTGTAGCGCATGGGCAGGTCCAGCCATTCCTTTTTGTCCAGCAGGCCCTTGGTGTGGCTGAAGGTTTCAAAGCCGTATTTTCCATGGTACTGCCCCATGCCCGAGGCGCCCATGCCGCCAAAGGGCAGACGGTCGTTGGCCAGCTGCACCACTGTGTCGTTGAGACAGCCGCCGCCAAAGGGCAGAGCGTACTTCCAGTCGGCAATGTGGGCATTGTTGCGGCTGAACAGGTAGAAGGCCAGCGGGGTGGGACGGGACTGGATGGTCTTCATCAGGCTGTGATAGTCTTCATAAATGATCACCGGCAGCAGAGGTCCGAAGATTTCTTCCTGCATCACCGGATCGTCCCAGCTGACATCGTCCAGTACGGTAGGTTCAATCTGCAGGGTGGGCGCACTGGCTCTTCCGCCGTACACCACTTTCGAGGGATCCACCAGGCCTTTCAGCCTGTCAAAATGCTTTTCATTGATAATTTTGCCGATGTCATCCGGGTTGGGATACTGTCTGCGGATTTCCGCTGTAAGCAGACGGATGAAATCGTCGTGGATGCTGGCGTGGACACAGACGTAGTCCGGTGCCACACACGTCTGTCCGGCGTTGAGAAACTTGCCGAAGACAATGCGTCTGGCTGCCAGAGCCAGATTGGCGCTCTCATCCACAATGCAGGGAGATTTGCCGCCCAGTTCCAGGGTCATGGGGGTCAGATGCCTGGCGGCCTTTTCCATGACCACGTGGCCTACAGCTTTGGAGCCGGTGAAGAAGATGTAGTCAAATTCTTCATCCAGCAGGGACTGGTTTTCTTCCCGTCCGCCCTGGATGGTGCAGACATAATCCGGTTCAAAGCACTCGCTGATGATTTCTTCCAGCACCTGGGAGGTGGCTCTGGAATAGTCTGAGGGCTTGAGCATGACGGTGTTGCCCGCAGCCAGGGCATCCACCAGAGGCTGCATGGTCAGCAGGAATGGATAGTTCCAGGGGGAAAGGATCAGTACATTGCCATAGGGCACCGGCACAGTCCAGCTGACGGACGGAAACTGGTGCAGAGGAGTCCACTGGAATTTTTCGGAGGCCAGGGAATCCAGATGCCGCAGCATATAGCGGATTTCGGCATACACCAGGCCCACTTCGGTGGCGTAGGCTTCCTTGGCGGATTTGCCCAGGTCGATTTCCAGGGCGGCATAAATGCTGTTTTCATACCGTCGGATGGTGCTGCGCAGCTTTTCCAGAGCCTGTCTGCGCAGGGGCAGCGGAATGGTTTTATGAGCCGCAAAATAGGCGTGCTGCCGTTCTCTGAGCTCATGAATGTCTTTGGGGTTCATATGAGATTCTTCCTTTATCTGAAAAAAAGGAACCGGGGGAGGTTCCTTTCTGGGGGAAGCTTGCGCAAAAGCTTACTTGGCTTCTCCGGCTTCGATGAATTTCATCAGACCGGCTTCATCCATGTATCCGGTAGTAGCCAGTACAGGTTTGCCGTCCTTGAAGAAAATCAGTGTAGGAACAGACTGAATTCCGAAATGTCCGGCGATGTCCTGGTTTTTGTCAATATCGCACTGAGCGACAACAACCTGGCCTTCCAGCTTGTCAGATACAGTTTCCAGTACAGGATGCAGCATTTTGCATGGACCGCACCAGGTAGCAAAGAAGTCGATGAGGACTTCGGGATGCTTTTCGACGATTTCTTTATATTCATCAACTGAAGTAATATGTCTGATCATTTCACATACCTCCTATCGGATTCATTGTAATTCAGAACTGGCCGCCGGGCTATACCCTTGCTCACGCCTGCGGGTCATCCTCTTTGCCTTTGCGGGCACTTTCCAGAGAGGCTTCTGCCTTGTTCAGACCCCGGACGATGGCCTTGCCGGCTTTTTTGCCCATGGAATCCCGGGCATCTGCCGGCTCTGCAACCGACTGTCCAGCGGTAAACCGGGCCAGTTCCTCGACATCCTGGGACTCCGGCACAGTTTCTGCCTCTTCTTCTTTTTTCTGGTCCGGACGGGTATCGGGCAGAATGTCACAGTTTTTGAATTCTTCGCTGCCCGGGACGTCTGCCAGAGCCATGACATCCAGCCAGGGATCCTTATCTCCGGCTTCCTTCTTTTCTTCGGCTTTGTCCCGGAAGTAAATCTGGGCAATCTTATACACGGAGGCTACCAGAGGCACGCCCAGCAGCATGCCAAACACGCCAAACAGAGAACCGCCCACCACGATGGTGATCATGACGAAGATGCCAGGCAGACCCACCCGGTTTCCGATGATCCGCGGAAAGAAGATGTTGGATTCAATCTGCTGGATCACGCACAGGAAAATCAGGAACACCAGGCACTTCATCGGGGAAATGGTGAAAATGATGAAGGCTCCAATACCGCCGCCAATGAAGGCTCCCACCATAGGAATCATATTGATGACGCCCACCAGAATGCTGATCATGGGCGGATAGGGCAGCCGCAGAATGTACATGCCTACGGCACACATGGTGGTCAGAATGGCTGCTTCAATGATTTCGCCGCCCACAAAGGCCTTGAAGGACTCGTTGATGATTTTCAGGTCCTGGGTCAGCTTGCAGGTTTTTCTCGGAGTGAGATAGAGACTGCAGAAGAAATGGTACAGTCTGACAAAGCGTTCCTTGTCACTGAGGACATAAATGGCGAACACCACAATGACAAACAGATTGACGGCACTGCTGACGACGCCTGTCACAATGTTGATGGTGCTGTCAAAGGCGGTGCCAAAGCCCTTGCCCACAAAGTTCAGCAGCTTGTCGATGGTTTCTTTCCAGTTGATGTTCAGGGTATCCGTCTGGTCCGAGAGAATGGGATACTTGTCCATGATGCCCTTGAGGAATTCCTCGATTTCCGTGAAATAGGAAGGAGCTTCCTTGGTCACCATCTGGACGGCATTGATCATGTTGGGGATGATGATGGACATCATCAGCACCACAATGAGCGTCACCGCCACAATGGAAATGAGAATGCCAAAGGCCCGGGCATGGCTGCGGATCCATTTTTTCGATGATTTCTTCATCCAGCGCTCCACCGGATCCAGAATCAGGTTGAGCACGAACGCCAGCATGGCCCCCATCACCAGCGAGGCGATGGAATTCCACAGCATCCGCACACCGCCTACCACGACGGAGAAATTCACAATAAACAGGATGGCGATGACAATGACCACACCGGCCATCCACAGATTCTTATACTTCCTGAAAATATTCATAATCATGTTCCTCGCACTTATCATGATACCAATTCAGAAATCCGCCCATGCTGCATTTGCCTTTTTGCCCGGCCTTCCGCAGCTGTTCAGTAAGGCGGACTAGAGCTGCGACAGCCGTTAAACCCGGCTGACAGATCAGAAGGCAGGATGCTTTCTGCAGGCAAAAGCAGAGGCAGAAACAGAAAAACAGGGGATAGCTTCCGAAAAGCCATCCCCTGAAACATCTCAAGCTGTCTTTTTACAGGCCGGCTTCCTGCAGACCCTCTTCCAGGGCCCGCTCCGTTTCCAGAGGCCGGATCTGGATGCGGATCACCCGGCGCAGGAACAGCGCGCACACCACACAGCTGATGATTTCTGCCAGGGGGAAGGCCAGCCACACCAGGTCCAGCTGACTGCTTAAGGACAGCAGCCAGGCAATGGGCAGCAGAGCTGCCAGCTGGCGGATAACAGAAGTCCACATGGACAGCATGCCATGGCCCAGCGCCTGGAACAGGGATCCCGCCTGGATGCCAAAACCGGCTAACAGGAAGGACCAGGAAATGATGCGCAGTGCCGGCACACCAATCGCCAGCATCTGCTCACTGGGCTGGAACAGCGACAGCAGCTGGGCCGGAATGAGCTGGAACAGCGCGAATCCGGTGACCATGAAGCAGGTGGCTGTCAGTACCCCGGCCTTGAATACACCCAGAATCCGGTCGGGCTTGCGGGCGCCGTAGTTGTAGGCTGCAATGGGCACCAGACCGTTGTTCAGGCCGAACACGGGCATAAAGGCAAAGCTCTGCAGCTTGAAGTAAATGCCAAAGACAGCCGCAGCCGTGGTGGAAAAGCCGATGAGCAGAATGTTCATCAGATAGGTCATCACCGAACCGATGGACTGCATGACAATGGATGGCAGGCCCACAGAATAAATCTGCCGGACCACATGGCCGTTCCAGCGAAATCCCTTAAAGGAGATTTTCAGGTCGTGGTTAAACCGGAAGTTCATCCACAGTCCCAGAGCTGCGCCCACACACTGTCCGATAACGGTGGCGATGGCTGCCCCGGCTACGCCCAGGGCGGGGAACCCGAACAGGCCAAAAATCATAATGGGATCCAGAATGATGTTGGTCAGCGCGCCGGCTGCCTGCACAATCATGGTCATGGTTGTGCGTCCGGTAGCGGACAGCAGCTTTTCACACATGCAGGAGAAGAACAGGCCAAAGCAGAACAGGGAGATGATGTTCATATAGTCATCGCCATAGGCAACAATTTCTGCCACATCCGTCTGCATGGCAAAAAACGGATTGGAAAGGGCAGTGCCCAGAACAGCAAAGACCACCGAAGAGAGCAGAGCCAGCAGCAGCGCATGCACTGCACAGCTGCGGACCAGCCGGTCTTCCCTGGCCCCCAGCCATCTCGACAGCATGGAGCCGGCACCGACACCGGTGCCCACACCCACCGCAATGAGCAGGTTCTGCCAGGGGAAAGCCAGAGACACTGCCGTCAGCGCGTTTTCACTGACCTGGGCCACAAACATGGAATCCACCACGTTGTACATCGCCTGTACCAGCATGGAGACGATCATGGGAATGGACATGGTAATCAGCAGCCGGCCCACAGGCTGCGTTCCCATTTTATTTTCTTCAGTCATACCCTCATCCTTTCTTATTCATCAGTATTTCCGTCTGTCCGCACAGGGTGGCAAACGGCTGTAATACGGTAGCACAATAAAAATTTTCAGACAATGGACGTTCCGGAAGTGAAGACAGGACAAAATAGCATTCCTTCAGGCATGCCAGGGTGATGGCATCCCCCTTTGCCGATAAGCTAAAGAAAAGGCTGCAGTGCAGTCTGAAAGGAGTTTTCCCATGAGTGATTTTGGAAATATCGAATTTTCGTATGAACCGGACAATAACCGGTCTGCCGCCTACATCGACGGAGAATTCATAGGAGAATGTGTCTATCAGGTCCGGGACGGTGCCTGGTACATTGTCCACACGGAAGTCAGCCCCGCTTTTGGAGGACATGGCATCGCCAGAGAACTGGTGAACATGGTTGCGGCAGAAGCAAACGCCAGAGGCATCAAAGTGGTTCCCGTGTGCTCTTACGCAGTCAAAGTTCTCGGATAAAAACAGATTCTGTACGGGACTGGATGGTCCCGGATGGAGTACGAAAAAGGAAGCCGCGCGGCTTCCTTTTTCGTTATCGGTTTATTTTTAATCCGTTTTCGTTCCATCCATTTGCCAGAGAGCACAGTTATGCCTGCGTACTCTGCGGATCTGCATGTTCTTCCGGCTTCTGTTCAGCCGGCGCAGCTGTTTCAGGCGCGCTCTTTGCATCCGCCAGGATTGCCTTTCCAGGCTGTGCTGCTTTCTGGTTGGCCTTCTTCAGCAGTTTTTTCTCCTTTTTATTCTGGGCAATGGTATACAGGGTTTTGTTATTCACCACCAGACCGGCTTCCGGTATGGTCAGGGGCATATTCATTTCCCGGAATCTGGCTTCAAAGGCTGCCATGGTTTTTTCATAGGAGGCTTCCGGCAGATCAAAGACTTTCCTGCCCAGTTCAGCCACTTTTCTGCGGTCTTTTTCGTCCAGTTCATCACACCAGGCGGCAAACAGGCAGGAGCCGGCGGAGCCTTCAGGCAGTGAGAAAGCAAAGGACAGGGCATCGGCGAGCTTTTCAATGCCGATGTTCACAGAACCAACTTCTCTTCTGGCACCCAGGCCAATGCGGTACAGTTCCGTGCGGGCTTCCAGATCCTGGAAGTTCTGCCGCAGAGTTTCTGAACAGGGCAGCAGGCGCTTCATGAGCTTTTCAGCATTGTCTTTTGCAGCGCCGTCCTTTTCCAGCCAGGCGAAGAACAGATGCTCAAACAGGCCAAAGGCCTGGTTCATGGTGGGGTACACCGGATACATGGACAGTTTCGGATCCATGACGGTAAAGGTGCACACCAGTTCAGGATAATGCACGGTTTTCTGTTTGCCTTTTTTCACCAGAGTGCAGGATTCACTGAGTTCTGCACTGGAAGCCGGGTTGGTCAGAATGGAACCAATGGGGCAGACATGGGCAGGCTTTGCCTTGCCTGTCCAGAAATCCCAGACATCTCCTTTGTAATGCAGGCCCAGGGCAATGCCCTTGGCACACTGCAGGGTCGATCCGCCGCCTAAAGACAGAATGATGTCACAGTTCTCCTTTCGAGCGACCTGAATGCCGCGCTTCACCGATCCGTATTTCGGGTTGGGCAGAATCTGACCCAGGTTGGCACAGGGAAAATCATTCTTTTCCAGCAGAATTCTGACTTTTGCCAGAAGTCCGTCCTCCACAGGCCGGTGACCGTGCACCAGCAGCACTTTTGTGCCGTTTTTTCGGAGGAGTTCCGGAAGTTTTTCAAGGGAATCAGCCCCGATTTCAAACTGTGGGCTGACAGATTTCTGTTTGCTTTTCATACCTGCATCGTAACATCAGCCGCTTTACTTTTCCGCTCAGGTGCCTTATCTCCTGCCCTGCAGGAGGTCTGTCTTCCCGAAACCTGATTAAGTACATAATGAACAGCAGACAGCTGATAAACCTTCTGTGTTTATTTTTTTATGAAAAAATATAGAATATAAACAGAAAGGAGGGAAACGATGTTTTCAAAAAACTTAAAATTCTTCCGTCTTCGCGCCGGTATGAACAAGAAGCAGCTGGCTGAGGCTGCCGGTCTGTCTGCCATGGCCATTACTTATTATGAAAATGGAGAACGAAGACCAGAATCCATAGAAATCATCAACAGACTGGCAGATTCTCTCCAGGTATCTCCTCTCGATTTTTTGAAATCCTGGAGTTCAGAGGTCAGCGTAAAACACGGCAAATACCGGAAATTGTCTCATGTCAGTGCCAAAACAATGGAAGAAATAGAAATGAGCTGCGAGGAGTATTTTCACCGTTTTTTCAGTCTTCTGGAAATACTGGGCGGCCAGGTGCTCCCTGCCCCTCCGAAGACTGGCCATCTCCATGTCCAGGTGGATGATCCAGAAAAAATGGCGCTTCAGCTTCGCAGATGCCTTGGATTTGCAGAGGAGGGACCCATTTTAAATCTAATATCGCAGCTGGAAAACAAAGGAATTTTGGTTTTCCAGCGGGAAATGGATGACAGGATTTCCGGACTAAACGGCTATGCCGGTGACTATCCGTACATTCTAAATAACAGCGGGATGTCTGCCCAGAGAAGCAGATCGAACATGGCTCATGAACTAGTCCATCTCATGTTTAACTGGGAAGGTGTGGATGAAAAAATCGAAGAATCGCTTGCCACTGCCGTCGGCTGTGCATTCCTGATTCCCAGGAAGGATATAACCAGAGAACTCGGCTATCACAGGGAAAAACTGGGAATCGATTTTGAAATCACGGCCCGGGAATATGGCGTTTCTCTGCAGCTTCTTATCAAAAGAGCCGAGTTATGCGGTGTTCTTACCAAAACAGCCTGTGAAAGTTTCTGGAAAAGAATCAGCCATCAGAGACTTAGAAAACACGAATTCTATTTTATGGAAATGGAAGAATCTTCGCTCATGCTTCAGCTCACCTCCAGAGCTTTCTCTGAATCCCACATAAACATGAGGAAAGCTGCTGAACTTCTGAATCTGACTCTTGAACAGACGGAAGCTTTGCTCGTTCGCGAGTATGCTCAATGAGTCTTCTCTATGTCGACACAAATGTCTGGCTGGACTTCTGGCATGCCCGCAGTGTTTCTGTTCTTTTCCGTCTTCCGCATCAATACTGCTGCTGTGCATTCACATCCGATCTTGAATACAAGACGGAGGGCTTAAAAGAAGAACTACTCGCTTGCGGACTGCAGGAAATCATCTATACACTTGACGAATACTATCAGACCGAATCTTACGCAAAACTATATCCAGCACTCTCTGTTCATGATGCTCTGGCTCTTGCTGTAGCCAAATCAAGAAATCTGATTCTTGTAACTGGTGACAAAGCACTTAGAAATGCCGGCAGAAAAGAGGGAGTAGAAATCCGAGGTTCACTCTGGCTCTTTGACAGTGCCTGCGAGCACCATGCTCTCACTGATGAAGAATCTCTGCAAATACTTCAGATCTGGCTGAAAAAAACGGCAAAGAAGTACGTCTCCCCCTCTCCGAACTGACAAAACGGTCCGACTGTCTCAAATCCAGGGGAACAACCATTCAAAAATGTTTTGAAACCCATCAAACCCGCTGAACTCTTGTGCCTTCGATTCAAAGATTGTATGTGTTTTATCGGGCTCACAGACCTAGAAAATCCGTTAATACAGTGTGTTTTAGCGATGCAACTGCCTACGAACGTGTCTTCAATGAGGGATTCTGGGAACTCTGGAAAAAATCAGTCACTTCAGACCGGCTCCCCTGACTGGGAAGCCATTTTTTCATGCACGTTTCTCAAGTCCTTGTTCGTAATACGCCTGAGTATAAACACTCGATTCTCCCCATAGTCCTCTTTAGAGGTCAGCCGCATCGCTTCAGGTTTCCAACAATTCAGTTCACAGAAAATGCCCAGTTCAAAACACAAATTTTTGGACTGGGCATTTGTATGAATGATTGTTTCTAGAGCCAGAATGCTGAATAAACAAAAGCTTTTATTTCACATCAACTCTGAAGCGGACAGAAATAGATTGATCTTCTAATTCTGATGAATGCAGCTTCAGAAAGCCTGATTATGGAAAGATCCGAGGAAAATGACCGAATGCATCCCTTATATGAAGGCTAAACAGCTGGTTTTTCATGAAGATGTTTCTTCATGGCAGCAATCAGCTTTTCATTGTCCTTACGGTCACGCACGGCAAGGCGGATGAACTGTCTGCCGTCTCGCTGAATTTTGGCAGTGAGATCCTTAATCAGAATATTGTCCTGGCAAAGCAGATCTTTGGTCAGATCCAGAGCTTTCACATCTCCGGTGAGCTCGGCCATCACGTAATTGGCTTCGCTGGGAATGGGTCTTACACCCTCGATTTTTCCCAGTTCTTCCATGAGATAATCCCGCTCTGCCTGGAGCAGTTCAATGCTGGCGGTGAAGTCCTTCTGATACTTCTCTGCAATCTGCAGATAGAACTCGCCAAAGGAGTTGATGTTCCAGATGGAGACCTCTTTTTTCAGGCGGGCAATGAGTTCTGTGTCACCGCTGGCCGCAATGCCCAGGCGCAGACCGGGCACACCATAGGATTTGGAAATGGACTTCATGAGAACCAGTCCGGGATATTTCTGGAGAATGTCCTCGTGAATCAGGGTATTGTCTTCATCTCTGGCAAAATCAGAGAAGGATTCGTCGATGATCAGGAAGACACCCTTTTCCTTTCCCCATTCCAGCAGCCGGATCAGTTCTTTCTGGGGGATGTAGTTGCCGGTGGGGTTGTCCGGATTGATCAGCACCAGGGTATCCACAGGGTGGGCATCAAACCAGCGGATGATGTCCTCCACGCTGTAGCGGAAGTCCTTTTCTTCCGGCACATAGACCACGCTGCGCTCTTTGACAGTCCGGTTGGGATACTCTTCAAAGGTAGGCCGGATGAACCCGAAGGTGCCCGGCAGCATTTCCATGAGCACCTTGATGAGCTCGGCGGCACCGTTGCCCACCACTACCTGGTCCTGGTGAATGCCAAAGTCCTTGGCAGCCAGCAGGGAGTTGACCCCCTGACCGGAGGGATACTGCCGCAGCAGGGTTTCAAAGGAAGCCTTCATTTCATTGACCATGCTGGCGGTGGGGTAGAAGGGGTTTACCAGATAGCAGTAGTCGATGAGGGAGGGATAGCGCCAGTAGCCGCCGTAACGGGCTTCCATGCGGCGCAGTTTTTCGGCCTCATCTTCACAGAACATCACAGAAGCAATATCCAGGTCCTGGACGTCATCGATTTCATACCACAGCTGGCCGTTCAGCTTTTTGGCCCGGATGTGCGGCTCCTCCAGCATGGTGATGATCCGCAGCACTTCTTCGTAGTATTCATTGCTGCCCAGAGCTTCCACATAGGCATTCAGAAAAGGCACATAGTGGGTCCGGGAAAAATCTTTGGAAAATTTATACAGATTGACGGTTTTGTAGTATTCATCCGTTCTGTCATATTTCAGCTGTTTGCCGGAAATGAAGGACCCGATGCGGTCTCCTTCCCCGACGGTAATGCAGGTGCCGTCCATCCAGGACTCGTATTTGTCCACCAGAGCCAGGGTATCCCGGTGATCGTCTGCCAGGGCCTGCAGCACACTGTCTTCGAAAATCAGATCCGATTCCAGCAGCAGGGTGTCATCTTCCAGCAGATAGTCCTTGGCCAGGCCCAGAGAATAAATATTGTTAGTTTTGTCATAAATCGAGTTGTCCACAAAGACGATGGGGGTCTTCACGTCCAGAGTGGCAATGTAATCTTTAAGTTTCTGTCCTTCATAGCCCACTACAATGACGACGCGGTCCAGATTCAGTCTGTCCAGCTGCTTCAGCATGCGCTCAATCAGGGTTACGCCGTTGACTTTGACCATGCACTTCGTGTTGTCCTTCGTCAGTTCCTTCAGGCGCTTGCCCATGCCGGCAGCCAGTATGATTCCTTGCATAAGTAATACCTCCGAGAGTCTGTCAGAAACCCGGTATTTCAGTCCGACAGATATTTCCATTTTAAAGCAATTTTTCCCCGTGTCCCGCTGTGTCTGTGCACCTTGTCTGAAAAAAGAACCGGATTTCTCCGGATGGCACAATGGGAAAAGGAAAAGGACTGTCTGAAACCGTTTCTGCATTTTTTCTGTAAAAAAAGGCTCCCATTTTCAGGGAGCCCTGTTCCGCAGACTGACCAGGATGGTCACTCTGGCTTACAATTGTGCAATTTTATGAGGATTCAGGATGTTTTTGGGGTCGAACACTTTCTTGATGCCGTTCATCAGAACCAGGCTGTCTGCGGGCAGCGCTTCTTTCAGATACGGTTTCTTGGCAAAGCCAATGCCGTGTTCACCGGATACCTGACCCTGGAGTTCTCTGGCCTTTTGGTAGACGTCCTCCATGGTCTGTTCCAGTCTTCTCTGCCACTCTTCGTCATCCAGATCATCCTTGAGCAGGTAGGCGTGCAGGTTGCCGTCACCGGCATGACCGAAGCATTTGATCCGCAGGCCGACTTCATCCTGAATGCCGTGCAGATATTCAACCATTTCGTTGACACGGTTTCTGGGAACAACCATGTCCACTTCATCCATATCGGTGGTCGAACCTTTGATGGCTTCGAGGAAGGCGCCTCTGGCTTTCCAGATCGATTCTTCTCTTTCTTCCGTATCGGAAATCAGCACATCCAGGGCACCGATGGACAGCAGCAGATCGGCGGTCTGGGAATAGGCCTTTTCAATTTCTTCCTGGGAATTGCCGTCAAACTTCAGCAGCAGATAGGCATCGGCGCTCTTGTCCGGGAACGGCTTTCCCAGATATTCTTCGGCATCTTCAATAACTTCCCGCTGCATGAATTCAATGGCTGTGGGAATGGCTCTGGAGCGGACGATTTCCGGTACGGCGTCGATGGCTTCCTTCAGGCTGTTAAAGGGCACCAGAAGAGAAATGGTCTTTTCCGGTTTTGGCAGCAGCTTCAGGATAGCCTTAGTGATGATGCCCAGGGTGCCTTCCGATCCGATGATCAGATCCTTCAGGTCATAGCCGGAGGAATTCTTCACAACCTTGCCGCCGAATTCCACAATATCGCCATTGGGCAGAACCACTTCCAGGCCCCGGACATAGTCCCGGGTGACGCCGTATTTCACAGCCCGCATGCCGCCGGCATTGGTGGAAATATTGCCGCCGATGGTGGCAGACTTTTCACCGGGATCAGGCGGATACAGAAAACCACGGTCATCCACATAGGAAGCCAGGTCCATCAGCAGAACGCCTGGCTCCACCGTCAGGGTCAGATTGGCCTCATCCAGTTCGAGAATCTGGTTCATCAGGGTAGTATCCAGCATGATGCCATGTTCCATGGCCACAGAAGATCCCACCAGGCCTGTGCCGGCCCCTCTGGGGGTGACAGGAATGCAGTTGTCATAGGCGTATTTCATGACATCAGAGACTTCTCTGGCGGTTTTTGCCCGGACAACCACATCCGGCCAGCTCTGTACGCCGCCGAGTTCATCGTGGCTGTAATCTTCCGAGAGGGCTTCTCCAAAGAGGACACGGGCATCGTCCTGAATGATCTGCTGCAGGGCTTCCATGTCCCGCCCATCCAGCTGTTTGTAGTTTGTTTCAGACATGAGCGGCTCCTTTCCGGTTTTCAATTTTCTCAATTAAGGCAGGCACCACATCGTACAGGTCGCCCACCAGGCAGTAGTTGGCGGTCTGGAAAATCGGAGCATCCGGATCGGTATTGATCGCGATGATGTTGTCGGAATGGTTCATGCCGGCGGTAAACTGCACTGCGCCGGAAACGCCGCAGGTGATGATCAGCTTCGGGCGGACAGTCCGTCCGGACAGCCCGATCTGTTTCTTGGCGGGCATCAGTCCCATTTCCACCAGCGGACGGGTGCAGGCCACCTGGCCGCCGAGCAGATCGGCCAGCTTTTCCAGCATGGCCAGGTCATCGGGGCTCTTGATGCCGCGGCCGGCTACCACCAGCACGTCGGCGTTTTCAATGAATTCTTCTTTGGGTTTGGGCTGGATGTCCAGCACTTCCACATGGGAAGCCAGCTGCTCATCAGAAAGCTGACGCAGAATGATTTCGCCGTGTTCTTCCTCCGTTCTTTCCGGCGCATTCATGATCTTGTAGCGCACCGTGGCCATCTGCGGCCGGTTGTTCGGCGTCTTGATATGTGCCATGATGTTGCCCCCGAAAGCCGGCCGGATCTGGGAGAGATCGGTCTCTTCGTCCATTTCCAGAATCGTGCAGTCGGCTGTCAGACCGGTATGTTCCTTGGCAGCCACCCGGGGAGCCAGCTGCCGGCCCACGGTGGTAGCACCCACCAGCACGGAACCGGGCTTAAAGGTATCGATGAAGTCCGCAAAGGCACTGCTGTAGGGCTCAATGGAGAAGCGGGCCAGCTGGGGCTGGTCATAGACCACCACGGAATCCGCACCGTAATGCAGCAGTTCATGGGCTTTTTCTTCAATATTATTTCCTAAGAACAGAGCGTAGACCGGCTGGTGAATGACCTGGGCCATTTCCCTGGCCTTGCCTAACAGTTCATAGGTCACCGGATGGATGACACCGTCCACGTGGTCCACATAGACCGCAATGCCTTTCCATTCGTCTTTGTTGACAGAAGGCTTCTTCTCGCCTTCCACATATTCCACAGCGCCTTCGGGTCCCTTGCGCACGCACAGTCTGCACATTTTGCAGGCGGAGCTGATCTGCAGGTTGCCCTGGCTGTCCACTTCCATGGCGCCAAAGGGGCACAGATCCACCAGAACGGAAGGATCTTCAATTTTCTCGGGATGAATTCTGAGTTCTGCCATTGTTCTTTCCTCCTGGTTTCCTTAGATAAACTTCAGCTCAGTGAGCTTCTGGGCAAAATGATCGGCCATCAGCGGACCTGGTTCTGTCCAGGTTTCCTTTTCGATGGAAACATCGGGCGGGAAAATCCGCACCACCTGGGTGGGGGATCCGTTGAGTCCGTAATGAGATGCATCGGTATCCGGCATATCCTTCAGTGACAGTACGCGGATTTCTCTGTCCTTTGCTGCTTTTTTGCGGACGTAGCTGGGCAGTCTGGGAACGAAGATGTCCTGTTCCACGCTCAGCAGGCAGGGAGTCTGAATCCGGACGGTTTCTGTTTCCTCCGGCAGATCCATGGTGACCACCAGATGGTCATCGGCTGCTTCGTCAATGCGGACCACGTTGGCCACGCACGGAATGCCAAGCCATTCTGAAATTTCCGGACCCACCTGGGCGGTATCGCCGTCCACAGTCTGGCGTCCGCACAGAATCAGATCGAACTGACCGGCGGCCTTGATGCCCTGGGCCAGCGTATAGCTGGTAGCCAGCACATCCGCACCGCCGAAGCTGCGGTCGGAGATCAGCGTGCCGGAATCCGCACCCATGGCGAATGCTTCTTCAATGACGGCTTTGGCCTGAGGAGGCCCCATGGAAATGACCTGCACCTGGCCGCCTGTCTGCTCCCGCAGACGGAAGGCGGTTTCCAGAGCATACAGATCGTACGGATTCATTTTGGACGCTGCGCCGTCCCGCTTGATGACACCGGTTACCGGATCCACTTCCACTTTTGTGCTGGCCGGAACCTGTTTGATGCAAACCAGAATATTCATACATGTTCTCCTTTTTCTCTTGTATGTGTTCAGGCTGGGGTATCTGAAAGGCATCCCTTTCTCTGCCCTTCAAATTGGTAGGACCAATTTCTGATTCAAAAATAATCCCCTGCCCGTTTATGAGCAAGGGATTTAACCGGTTTCTGAAAGCGTTTTATCAAAAAGACGGAATTTCAGGACTGAGAGTACTTTTCGATGTAACCATAGTGCTTGATCAGTCCCTGTTCTGCCTTTTGGGGATCGCCCTGGACAATGCCTTCCGCCAGCAGGCGGTGCGCCAGTTCCAGGTCGTTGTGTCCCTGCAGGCCGCGGATGATGCGCTGGCGCATGGTGGAAATGTAGCTGTCCATGAAGCTGGTGAGGGCTTCATAATTAGCCACCAGAAAGTCGTTGCGGCTGGCCCGGACGATGATTTCGTGCAGCCGGCGGTCCTGTTCCATCTGTTCCTGTTCTGTATCCGCCGCCTCCAGGCTGGCCAGGCAGGCCAGAAGCTCTGCTTTTTCCTGGGTGCTGATGCGCTGGGCAGCCGGCACCAGAGCAGCCCGTTCTATCATCCAGCGAAATTCTGTGACGTCGGCTTCGCTCATGCCCTTGAGAAAATACAGGAAGGTCAGCAGTTCGCTGATGGTCTCCTTGAAATGAGTGGAAATATAATTGCCCGAGCCCTGAGCGGGTGAAATGACACCCATGTTCTGCAGGGATTTCAGGCCTTCCCGGATGGAATTGCGGCTGATGTCCAGCTGCAAAGCCAGATCCCGTTCTGTGGGCAGACGGTCCCCGGGTTTGAGATGGCCCAGGAAAATCTCCTGGCGGACGTACTCCACCAGTCTCAGATAACTTTTTGTCTTTGCATTTTCCATAGGACCTCCTCTATCCGGCCAGAACTGCGGCAGGCGTATTGCTCACATTTTACCGTGTACCCGGCAGCTTTCACACGCTGGAATGCACAAAAGCAGTGTGCCGGTCCTCTCAGAGCCGGAAAACAGAAAAGCGCCTATAATGAAGATCTGTTATAAAGTTCTGCGGACAGAAAAAGGAGGCACGATATATGAAAACGGCAGTTATCGATCCAGGCGGCGGCATGAAAGGCGTCTTCTGTGCAGGGGTCACAGACGGCCTGCTGGATGCCGGCATCTTTTTTGACCTGTATGCAGGAGTCAGCGCCGGCAGTGCCAATCTGGCCAGCTACGCCTGCGGGCAGAGAGGCCGGACCCGGACGTTTTATGTGGACTATGCCATGCGTCCGGAATACATGTCTCTGAAAAACTTTCTGGAAAAGAACAGCTATTTCGATTTCGACTATATCTTCGGCACCCTGACCAACCAGGACGGGGAATATCCTCTGGACTATCCCGCCTATGCGGCCAGCCGCAGTGAATTTCTGTATGTGGCCACCAACGCCCTCACCGGACGGCCCATGTATTTTCACAAATCTGCCGTGGGACAGGATGCCTATGAAGTTTTCAAGGCATCCTGCTCCATCCCCTGGCTGTGTTCTGTGCGCTCCATACGGCATCTGCCGGCGGTGGACGGCACTCTGTCCGATCCGCTGCCCATTGAAAAAGTGCTGGAAGCGGGGGCGGACAGAATCGTTCTGATTCTGCCCGGCGAGCTGCATCTGGAAAAGGACGGCATGATGAACGCCGCCATCAGCCATCTGCTGCAGATTTCCCGGCGCACCCACAGACTGCCGGGGCTGGCAGCGGCCATGAAGAACAGACCGGAAGCCTACAACCGCTCCATTGCCCGGATCCGGCAGCTGGAAAAAGAAGGGCGGCTGCTGGTGGTGTCTCCTGCCAGCACCCATGGCGTCACTCCCCTGAGCCGCAGCCAGAATGCGCTGGAAGCCCTCTATGAAGACGGCCTGCAGCAGGCAGCCGTCATACAGCAGTTTCTGGAAGCACCGGCTGAGGATTCTCCGGTGTCCGCAGGCGAACCTCTGCCAGAAAGCAGAACAAAGGATGACCATCTTCTCAGCGAACCGCTGCCGCCCTTTTACCGCCGCTGGCACGGCCATCTGAATCCATCAAAAGCCAGACGCACAAAATTTCAGCGCAAAAACCAGCAACAGAAACAGAGATAAGAAAAAGGATGCCTTTCAGCATCCTGCAGACAGGCTGACACAGTCTGTCTGTTTTTCTGTCTGCATCCTTTCCTGAACAAAGCCGGCAGCGGCTTCCTTCATCAGACGCGCATACTCTGCAGCGGCTCTGGCTTCCTGCCCCGGGTGGTCATGGATCAGCTGCACCATGGCTGAGCCCACAATGATTCCATCTGCCATGCCGGCCAGTTCAGCTGCCTGCTGGGGTGTATGAATGCCAAAGCCAATGGCCACCGGCACATCCGTAACACGGCGAATGGACTGGATGACTTCCCTCAGGTTATCTGCCATCTCACTGCGCTCTCCGGTGACTCCCAGACTGGACACCAGGTAGATAAATCCTTCGGCAGCTGCTGCAATTATGCCGGTGCGCTCCTGGGAGGTGGGAGCCACCATGGAAATGAGACTCACATGATGTCTCCGGCACACTTCCAGAAACTCTTCCTTTTCTTCAAAGGGCACATCCGGCAGAATCAGGCCCTCCACGCCCAGTGCCTCGCAGGCCTGCAGAAACGCTTCCGGTCCATAGGAGAACACCACATTGGCATAGGTCATGAACACCAGGGGCACCTGGGTTCTGGTGCGCAGCCGGCGGACCATCTCAAAAATCCGGTCTGTGGACGCCCCTGCCTGCAGAGCCCGCAGACTGGCCTGGGCAATCACCGGGCCTTCCGCGGTGGGGTCGGAAAAGGGGATGCCCAGTTCGATGAGATCCGCACCGTTTTCTGCCAGTGCCAGCACCACGTCTTCGGTAACTTCCAGACTGGGATCGCCGCAGGTGACAAAGGGAATGAACGCTTTGCCGCAGCGGAATGCATCGGAAATTTTATTCATAGACTTCTTCTCCTCTGTAGCGGGCAATGGCTGCCACGTCTTTGTCGCCCCGGCCGGACAGGGTCACCACAATGCACTGGTCCGGATCCATGGACGGGGCTGTTTTCATAGCCTGGGCCACCGCATGGGCGGATTCAACGGCGGGAATGACGCCTTCGCAGCGGGCCAGGTATTCAAAGGCTTCCACCGCTTCGTCATCGGTGATGGCGGTGTATTCTGCCCTGCCCTGGTCGTAGAGCATGGCGTGTTCCGGACCGACGCCGGGGTAGTCCAGGCCGGCGGAAATGGAATACACCGGCGCGATCTGTCCCTGCTCATCCTGGCAGAAATAGGATTTCATGCCGTGGAAGATTCCCGGGCGGCCGGTGGTGATGGTGGCTGCCGTCTCCGGGGTATCCGCACCCCGGCCGGCGGCTTCGGCTCCGATCAGGCGCACTTCAGGATCGTCGATGAAATGGTAAAAAGATCCGATGGCGTTGCTGCCGCCGCCCACACAGGCGATGACCGCATCCGGCAGACGGCCTTCCTTTTCCAGCATCTGTTCTTTGATCTCTTTGGAAATGACAGCCTGGAAATCCCGCACCAGAGTGGGGAACGGATGGGGGCCCATCACTGAGCCCAGACAGTAGTGGGTGTCATCAATGCGCTTGGTCCATTCCCGCATGGCTTCGGACACCGCATCCTTCAGGGTGGCCGTACCGGCATCCACCGGCACCACCTCGGCCCCCAGCAGCTTCATGCGGTAAACGTTCATGGCCTGTCTGCGGGTGTCTTCCCGGCCCATGAAAATGGTGCATTCCATGCCAAAGAGGGCTGCGGCGGTGGCAGTGGCCACGCCATGCTGTCCGGCGCCGGTTTCGGCAATGAGACGGGTTTTCCCCATTTTTTTGGCCAGCAGAGCCTGGCCCAGCACGTTGTTGATCTTATGGGCACCGGTGTGGTTCAGATCTTCCCTTTTCAGATAGATCTTCGCCCCGCCCAGTTCTTTCGTCAGTTTTTCGGCGCAGTAGAGTCTGGAAGGTCTGCCGGCATAGTCATTGAGCAGCTGTGTGAGCTCCTTCTGAAATTCCGGATCGTTTTTATACTTTTTCCAGGCTTCGTCCAGCTCCTGGACGGCATGCATCAGTGTTTCGGGGATGTACTGTCCGCCGTGGATTCCAAATCTTCCTTCAGGATGGGTCATAGTCTGTCCTTTCTTTCTGTCTTTCTGGTTTTCTTTCCGCGTTTCTTTTTTGTTTTTTCTGCAGTTCTGATTCTGTTCTGTTTTTTTGCCGTCAGCTGCGCACAGCCTGCACAAACCGCTTCATTTTTTCCGGGTCTTTTTTCCCGTCTGTTTCAATGCCGGAGGAGACATCCAGGCACCAGGGCCCAGAACCGGCTGCTGCCTCTGCATTGCCCGGGTGCAGTCCGCCGGCCAGAATGAACCTTCTCTTTGCCTGCTGCAGCAGACTCCAGTCAAAGGAGCTTCCGCTGCCCGGATCCGGGGCATCCAGCAGGATTTCATCTGCTGCAGAAGCCCAGGCCTGTTCCAGGTCTTCTTCGCTCTGTACAGAAAAGGCCTGCCACACTGGAAGGGATGTCTTCTGCTTTATAACCAAAATGTCCTTGCGGGAATACGGACCGTGCAGCTGCACAATATCTGCACCGGCATCCTGTGCCATCTTTATAATCTGGTCCAGTGTCTCCCGGACGAAGACCCCTGCCAGCTGAATGTCCCTGGGCAGCTGGCTTCGGATGCAGGCGGCCGTCTGCACAGAGACCGACCTCCGGTATCCCGGGGCGAGAATCACACCGCAGAAATCCGGGTTCAGCCTGCCGGCCATCCTGGCATCCGCTACGCTCTGCAGGCCGCAGAATTTGATGCAGACTTCCTGCTCAGCCATTGGCCTGTCCTCTGAGTTCCTGCAGTTTGCCAGCCGGACTGTGTGCTTTCATCAGCGTTTCGCCAATGAGAACACCGTCGGCCTGGATGGCTTCTGCCTGTGCCGTATCTTCTCTGCTTCGTACGCCGCTTTCCACAACAAACAGCACGCCTTCGGGCACCAGCTGCCGCAGAGCGGCAGCCCGGGAGCGGTCCATGGAGAAATCCTTCAGATTCCGGTTGTTGACACCGATGATCTTCGCCCCGGCTGACACCAGCATCCGGATCTCTTCTTCCGTACGGGCTTCGCACAGGGCATCCAGGCCCAGCCTTTCGCAGATCTGCAGCATCTGCCTTACTTCTTCTTCCTCCAGCAGGGAGGCAATGAGCAGCACCGCATCGGCGCCCAGCACTCTGGCCTGCCAGATCATGTACGGATCCACGGTAAAGTCCTTGCGCAGCACCGGCAGGCCGGTTGTGACAGCCGCTCTTACATCGTCATCGCTGCCCAGAAACCACTTCGGCTCACTGAGCACGGAAATGCAGTCTGCCCCGGCCTGCCGATAGCCTTCTGCCACCGTCCCGGCATCGTATGCCGATGCGATGAGCCCTCTGGAAGGGGAGGCTTTCTTGCATTCACAGATGAAGGTCAGCCCGTCTGCAGACAGAGCTTTAGTAAACCGATGCTCCTTTCCGGGAAGAGAGAGGGCCCTCTCTTTCATTTCCTCTTCGGAAACGGCCTGCTTGCACTGCTGCACTCTGTCTGCAGCCGCGGCAGCCAGCTGCTCCAGGATATTCATGCCTGTTCCCTTTCGGCGGACAGTTTCTGCAGCTGCCGCAGAACATGCAGGGCCTTTTTTGAATCTATGAGATCTGCCGCCAGCCGGACGCCTTCCTCCAGGGTGTCCGCTTTTTGCGCCAGGTACAGCGCCGCACCGGCATTGAGCAGCACCGCAGTGCGCTTCTGCGGCTGCTCACCCTGCAGGATTTCTTCGGTGAGGCGGGCATTTTCCTGGGGTGTGCCTCCGGCCAGGTCTTCTTTCTTCACCCGTTCCAGACCAAACTGTTCTGGCGTAATGACATAGGTGTGAAACAGACCATCCCGGATTTCACAGACGGTAGTGGGGGCAGAGGCAGAAATTTCATCCATGCCATCCTGCCCATACACCACCATGCCTCTGCGGACCCCCAGATCCGACAGCACCTGAGCCAGGGGTTCCGTCAGGTATTCGTCATACACCCCCAGCAGCTGCAGGGAGGGACGGGCCGGGTTGGTCAGGGGACCCAGAATGTTGAAGACAGTGCGGATGCCCAGCTCCTTCCGTATGGCTCCCACGTATTTCATGGAGGTGTGATACTTCTGGGCAAAGAAGAAACAGAAGCCGGCCTGGTTCAGAAATTCAATGCAGTCCTCCGGTTCCTGCTGAATGGTAATGCCCAGGGCTTCCAGGCAGTCGGCTGTGCCGCACCGGGAGCTCGCCGCACGGTTGCCGTGCTTGGCCACTTTCACCCCGCCGGCGGCAGCCACCAGAGCACTGGTGGTGGAAATATTGAAGGTGCCTGCGTGGTCACCGCCGGTCCCTACGATTTCCAGAACTTCCATGCCCGGATCCACCCTGATGGCATGTTCCCGCATGGCCTGGGCGCATCCGGCGATTTCATCGGTGGTTTCGGCTCTGGCGCTTTTGGTGGACAGAGCGGAAAGAAATGCTGCATTCTGCACCGGCGAAGTGGCGCCGGACATGATTTCATTCATCACTCCATAGGATTCTTCAAAGCTGAGGTCTTCTTTGTTCACAATTTTGAAAATGGCTTCCCGGATCATGCGAGATCTCCTTTCGGGGCCTGAGGGGCCCGGTTTCTGGTTATTGCGATGAAACGGGAAAGCAGCTGGCTGCCCTGCGGCGTCAGAATGCTTTCCGGATGAAACTGCAGTCCATAAACGGGACAGTCTGCATGGCGCAGGGCCATGATTTCGTGATCGGAACTGTACGCCAGCACCTGCAGGCAGTCCGGCAGATCCTGTTCCAGCACCGCCAGAGAATGATAGCGGCCAGCCGCAAACCCTTCTTCCAGTCCCGCAAAGAGGGGATCCTCCTGCACCGGAACAATCTGATCCTGCTTGCCGTGCATGAGTTTCCTGGCATAGCCCACTCTGGCACCGTATGCCTCGGCTATGGCCTGATGTCCCAGACAGATTCCCAGAATGGGAACCTGCCCTGCTGCCAGCTGAATCAGGGGGATCAGGCAGCCGGCCTCTTCAGGCCGGCCCGGTCCCGGGGAAAGGACAATGGCTTCCGGCTGCAGAGCCAGGATCGCCTCCGGTGTCATCTCATCGTTGCGGATGACCCGGATCTCTTCCTGCTGAAAGGCCGGCATCTGCACCAGGTTCCAGGTGAAGCTGTCGTAATTGTCCACAAGCACAATCATCTTCACACCTCCTGTGCAGCCAGGTGCAGCGCCTGCAGGCAGCTGCCGGCTTTGTTCAGGCATTCCTGGTATTCCCTGGCGGGATCGGAATCCGCCACAATGCCGGCTCCAGAGCAGCGATCAGGGAAACGGCTTTGATCTTGGGCGCTCCCGACAGGGTGCCAGCTGGCAGAGCACTCTGCACAGCATCCAGGGCATCCCGGTTTTCTGCGATTTCGGCATGCACTTCCGAGCCGATGTGCATGACGTGGGAGAAGCGCTCAATGGCGTGGAGCCGTTTTACCTGCACACTGCCGGGTCTACAGACGCGCCCCAGATCGTTGCGCCCCAGATCCACCAGCATATCGTGTTCCGCCAGTTCCTTTTCATCCGCCAGCAGTTCCTGTTCCAGTGCCAGGTCTTCTTCCTCACTCTTTCCCCTGGGCCTGGTGCCCGCCAGAGGAAAGGTCTTCAGCTTTCCGTCCTGCAGGCGCACCAGAGTTTCCGGGGAAGCCCCGGCGGCTTCCAGGTCTGCGCCGCAGAAATAGAAGAGATAGGGGGATGGATTCAGCGTCCGCAGGTGCCGGTACATGTTCAGCAGGGAACCTTCAAAGGGAGCCTGCAGTTCATTGGAGAGCACAATCTGGAAAATGTCTCCTTCCCGGATGTGATGCTTTCCCTGTTTCACCAGGGCCATATACGCTTCCTTGTCCAGAAGGGGCACCGGCTCTTCCAGCAGTCTGCCGGACAGGGCCTTCCTGGGACCGTGCTGCAGCAGATCCTGCAGCGCCAGCAGTTTCTGCACAGCCCTGTCATAGTCTTCTTCCGGATTGTGCAGGTCCATGTTCACCATGAGGATCAGCTTCTGCCTGCAGTGGTCGAAGCAGACGATCTGGTCAAAGAGCATCAGATCCAGATCCCGGTTTCCGGTCTGTTTTTCCATGAGGGTGTCGTAGAGCACGGGCTCGGCATAGGCCATGGATTCAAAGGAGAAATAGCCCATGAGCCCGCCGGTAAAGGGCGGCAGCCAGTCAAAGCGGGGGCTGCGGCAGCGCGCCAGCAGATCCCGGATATACTCCTGGGGATGCCTGGTTTCTGTCTGCTCTCCATTGCAGCAAAGAATGCCCCTGTTGCAGGTGATTTCCAGTTTCGGAGCAAAACCCAGAAAGGAATAGCGGCCCCAGGTTTCATCAGAAGAGGCGCTCTCCAGCAGGAAGACATGGTCATCAGCCTGCTGCAGAATGCGCAGCGCCTCAATGGGGGTGGTGAAATCCATCAGCAGTTCCAGGCTCAGCGGTGCGATGTCATATTCGCCGTCATAAGCCAGCTCCCGGATGGTTTCCAGGGAAGGTCGGATGTTCATAGGCAGTGTCCTTTCACAGCTTCAGAAAACAAAAAACGTCCCTGACAGAAAAATTCTGCCAAGGACGAATGCAAACAGATCCGCGGTGCCACCTTGAATTCATGGAGTTCTTCCATGCACTTTTGCAGGATTCAAACAAATCCCTGGCCCTTTACGCCGGCCCTGCGTGGCAGAGTACTCTGTGCAAACACATTTGACTGCCCCCTCAGCGGTCCATTTGACAGTCTGTGTCTGATCCGGCTCTCAGCTTCCCGGAATCTCTGTACAGTCATGGCTGCCGTTATCTCCGCCTCATCGGTTTGGTTTCTGAATTGTTTACATTTAATGAAAATCCGCCGGAACAGTCAAGCGAAGTGATGAAAATCTTTCAACTTTTTCTGAAAGCGAAGTTTCAGGACATGACGGATGAAGAGGTTCGCCTGCTCTCTGCGAACTTTCGAAGGTATATCCAAAACGATTTATACAGATCTGCACAAATTTTATTAAATGCATAAACAGGAAAGAACAACGAGATCTTTTTCCAGAACATAGTTCTTCTGCGTGCTGCACAAAATACAGGAAGAGTCTGTCTGCATGCCGCTCTTTGCAAAACGCCGAAATCCTTTCACAGAACCATTCTGGATAGAGGCGCTATTTTGAATTCCGATAAGATGGACTGCCTGATCCGATTCAATGATCAGATTTACCTCGTTCCGGTTGGAATCCCGGTAATAATACAGGCCCGGATGCAAACCGTTGTTCTGGTAAGACTTTCTGATTTCGCAGATGCAGTAGTTTTCCAGAAACGGCTGTCCCAGCGGACTGATTTCCAGGTTGCCAGCCGAATACACTCTGGCTAAATGGGCTGCCAGGCCCGTATCACAGAAATAGATCTTAGGCGCACTGATCCTTCTTCCCGGGAGTTTTTCCTCCCTGTACGAAGGCAGCAGAAACAGGATTCCGCATTTTTCCAGAAGGGAGATCCACGATTTGACCGTATTGGGACTGACACCGATGACAGCTGCCAGACTGGCATAGTTCAGAGGGGAAGAAATTCTGCCTGCTAGCTCCTGCATCAGCCGGTAAAACTTCAGCTTTCCCGAAGGACGTACAATGCCGTCCGTCCCTCTTTCTATGAATGTTCGGATCCAGTCTTCATAAAATCTGCGGGATGACAGTCCCGGTGTGCTGCAAAGTTCCGGGAAAAATCCCCTGGTGATCGTCTGAAACAGGTCTTTCGTGGTTGTCGTCTGATCAAAAGCCGCATGGAAATGGTCTGCATCCAGTATAAACGGCCTTTCCTTCTTCTGCAGGAGTTCCCTGGCACTCACACTGTTCATCTCCAGGAAAACAGTCCTGCTCTCCAGAGACCGGGGAATATCTTTCAGCCGGGAAAACCTCCCTGAACTGATCAGAAGAAACAGACCGCTGGAGCTGTCCTTCTCTGTCTGTTTTCTGCTGAGCGCCGCTCCTATCGCTTCCAGAAGGCCAGGTGCCTGGTGTATTCCGTCGATAATCAGCGGACAGGGGTGCTTCTGCAGGAAAAACGTCGGATCCTGCATGGCCAGTTCTCTTTCTTGCAGGTCATCCAGAGAAACATAGCCATATCCCTTTTTCATGAATCTCCGTGCTTCTGTTGTTTTTCCTGTCCTGTCCGGGCCTGTCAGGAAAACGACAGGAAACTGATCCAGTTTTTCTTCCAGCGTGTCAGAAATGGTTCGTTTGATATACACAGACAGACCTCCTTTCTGATACAGAGTATGCAGATCTGCAGTCAGACTGCAGATCTGCATAAAAAGTATATCTGTTTTCGTATGGCCTGCTCCAGAATCCAAAAAAAGCCCCGGAAGAACGGGAATCTTCCGGGGCTGTGATTCATCGAGTGTCTGTTCCTCAGACAGAATGCTTACTTGGTTTCTTCTGTTCCGGGAACGGGAGGAACAGTGGTTTCGTCCTTGACAGCTTTCTTGTCAGCCTGAGCTGTCAGTTCCTGTTCAGCAGCCTTGAAGTCCAGCTTGCTCTGCAGGATGTTCAGCATATTGCGGGCAAAGTCTCTGCCACCGATGCCGAAGGACAGGGCAAATGCCACAGCGATGGCAGCCACGATCATAATGAAGGTGCTGTCTACCAGAGTCTTGGCGATGCCCAGCTGGTTGAGGATCATAAATCCGGCAACCACGTAAATCAGATACTTGGTCAGCACTGCAGCAGCAGGATGGCCGTTGTTTTTCAGAGCCTTGAAGCATACACCAGCGACGAAGGCTGCAATGACAAAGATGACAAAGGCAGTCAGGGCGTACGGCATGTAGCGGATAACCGCAATGCCGATGTTGGTCAGAATGCCCAGGTTCAGAGTTCTGAAGCTTTCCACTACGAAGAAGATCACCAGAATGACTTCGATGGTCTTGCCGGTAATGGTGGACAGATCAAATTTGGAATCGGTGTTGCCGGTCAGCTTGGCCAGTCTGGCATCCAGTCCGGAAGCAGCAATCATGCGGGTAACGATGCTGCTGATAAAGCGGGCCAGAACCCAGCCGATGGCGATGATAATCAGAGCGGCCAGCAGGTTGGGAATGTAGTTGAAGATGGTGCTGAGCATGGCGATAGCCGGATCCGAGATGGCTCTGATGTTCAGAACGTACAGAGCGGAAATGATAACAGGGATCAGGATCAGCACATACACGATGTAAGCCAGGGTGTTGGACAGCTTGCCCTGTTCACTGACTTCGATGCCGGCTGCCTTCTGCAGACGGTTGACTTCCAGTTTATTGAACAGAGGCACCAGCAGTTCGCGCACCAGTCTGGCTACGTAGAATCCGATCCACAGGATGACCACTGCGCCCAGGATATTGGGTACATAGCCCCACAGGGTGTTAAGCAGGGTCAGAATGGGAGCGGACACCTGAGTGATGCCCAGAACTTCAAAGATACCGGGGACAAACAGCAGGAATACCACCAGCTGGATCAGTTTGCCCAGCAGCTGGATAGCATTTTCACCTTCACTGGCGGTGCCGTCCTTGGATTTCAGATTGGCCAGTTTCGTTTTGTTGAGCAGCTTTACTGCGAGGGATTTGCAGATGGCTGCAACTACGAAGGCAATGATCAGAAGAAGGATCGCCTTGAGAGCTGTCCCGAACCCGGAGTTGAAAAATTCCACGAATGGGTTAACTTTCATCATACTTATACTCTCCATATGGCAGAGATCTGCCATTTTGGTCTGCAGCTTTCGCGACAGGCTGCAGCAGTGAACTTACGAAACCACATGCGGTCGAAGTACCTTAAGGATGGCTACAGTCTAACATTACGTTTATGAACGTACCCTTTTAATGCAACAGAAAATTTTCTTACCATCCCTCCGATGGGTATGGCGTTTTTCGGGCATTTCGGCTGAATTTTTCTTTGGAAAACACGTCCCGGCTGGCTTTGATCAGAAAGAAACATTGCGGTTTTCTCCTTTCCTTTCCGGAAAAACGTCAGAACAGGCTTCTCTCCGGCTGCGTGGTAAGCTGAAAAAAACAGGCCCGGGCTGTCTCAGTTTCCGGGCTGCTGGCCAGCAGACGGCCGGAAAGGAATCTTCATATGGAGCAGGAAGAATACATTTATCAGAACAACGCGGACAATACAGCCCGGTTTGTCATTGGCACAAAAGGTAAGAATCCCCTGATTGTCATGAGCATCAACCCCAGCATCGGCTCTCCCACCGTCACTTCCCCTACCCTGGGCACGGTGCGCCACATTGCAGCCGATTACGGCTATGACAGCTGGATCATTCTGTGCCTGTATCCACAGAGAGCCACCCATCTCGATCAGCTGGATGAAATGGCTGACCCGCAGCTGGTCAGTGAAAACAACAGAGTCATCAGAGAAATCCTCAGCCAGTATCCGGATCATAAGATCTGGGCTGCCTGGGGCACCCACTATCATCAGAGGTTCTACTTCCCCCAGCTGCTGCAGGATATCGTGAAAATCGCAGACGAATACCACGAAACCTGGATGCACTACGGCCCCCTGGACGAGGACGGCACACCCCGGTATTGCCTGTATCTGGAAAACGGTGAAGGCTGGTATCCCTTTGACGTGCAGGCATTCCTGAACCGGACTCTGCTGTAAGCAGCAGTCTTCCAGAAACAGTCGGACAGAGGTATAAAAACAGAAACGGGAGCGTCCCCTTCTCTGCAGAAGGCACGCTCCCGTTTTTCAGCGCAGAATGGCTTCCAGCCCGTGGTCTGTTTCCACATACTGGAATTCACTGAGATCTTCTTCGTCGAACATTCTCAGCATTTTGTGAAAATCAAACACCAGCCGCTCCTCGGGCAGGGCATCCCGCTCAAACCACATATTGGGTCCTTCCTCGCTGTCCTGCAGAGTGCCGCTGAACGTATCCGTTTTGTAAAGCACCACAATATAGCGTCCATATTCCCCCGGAAACTGCTTGAGCGCGCAGAGTTTCGGGTGCTCGATGTACAGGCCTGTTTCTTCCCGGACCTCTCTTTTGCATGCCTCCACAAAGGATTCGCCTTTTTCCACATGGCCGCCTGGCAGCACCAGTCCGTTCCAGCCATCGTTCTTTCTGCGGTCCTGGAGCAAAATTCTGTTTCCGTCTTCGATGAGGCAGAGCACAGTCAGCTCACAGGGTTCTGTTCTGTCTTTCATGCATATCCTCTCCTTTCCGGCACTGTTCAGTGTAGCTCATGGACACTTTCCCTGTTTTACACAATGAAAAAACAGCAGAACCGGTTGGGGTCCTGCTGTATCTGTGCAGATCTCTGATCCGGCGGTTACCGGATGGGATGGTGCAGTCAGCGGTTTTTACTTGCCGCAGCCGCAGATCTTCTGCTCGTTCTTTTTGATTTTTTCTTCGTGCTTTGCAGCATCGTTTTCCTTGCGTTCAATGACCTTTTCGTCATGATGGATTTCTTCCTTGTGGAGATCCTTCATGAATTTGGATTTGTCTTCCTGCATCTGGACTTCATGTTCGTTGATGTTTCCCAGTTTCTTGTCGATGACGTTTTCGTCGTGACGGGTTTCCTTTTCAAGAACTTCGTCTTCTAATTTTCTGAATTCTTCAGCCATTTCCGATACCTCATTTCCTTGCGTATCTTCAGTATAGTTCGTTTTTGTCATTTTTAACATTTTGATGCTCATATTAAAAAAGATGCAGAATTTTTACATCAAAATCTATAAACCACAGAATTACAGGCGCTTGCGAATCCGGTATCTGGAAAAGAAAAAGTAAGCCGTGCATTTCAAAAGGAGCGGCAGGGCTTTCTGCACTATGATGGTCCCTGTTCAGGAGGCAAAGAACATGAACGAGACAATGATCCAGTTTTTTGAATGGTACCTGCCTGCCGATCAGACTCTCTGGAAACAGGTTTCCGCCAGGGCGGAAGAACTGGCCAGAACGGGCTTTACCATGGCATGGCTTCCCCCTGCCTATAAAGGACAGGCCGGCAAGGACGACGTGGGCTACGGCGTCTATGATCTGTATGATCTGGGAGAATTTGGAGCCAAGGGCAGCGTGCCCACCAAATACGGCACAAAAGATGAGTACCTGCAGTGCATAAAGGACCTGCAGTCCCAGGGGATGAAGGCCATCGGCGACATCGTCCTCAACCACCGCATGGGCTCCGATGAAACAGAAGACATCCGGGCCGTGAACATGAACCCGGAAAACCGGGAGGAACCCGCCGGGGATCCCTACGATGTCAAAGTGTGGACCAAATTCACGTTTCCCGAGCGCAACGGCAAATATTCCGACTTCCAGTGGACGTCTGCGGATTTCACCGCCACCGACTACAACGCCAACAACGGGCAGAACGACCTGCTGAAATTTGAAGGCCATGACTGGTCTGAAAGAGTCAGCCATGAGCAGGGCAACTTCGACTACATCATGGGCGATGATGTGGACTTCTCCAATCCGGAAGTGGTGGAAGAACTGTTCCGGTGGGGCAAATGGTACACCGAAACCACCGGCATCAACGGATTCCGTCTGGATGCAGTCAAAAGCATCGATGCCCAGTTCTTCATGGACTGGCTGGCCAAAATGAAGGAATACGGAAACCATCCGGATTTTGCGGTGGGAGAATACTGGTCCGGCGATACCGCTGTCCTGGAGCAGTATCTTAAGGATTCCGGGCACTGCATGGAGCTCTTTGATGTGCCCCTGCATTTCCACCTGATGCAGATTTCCCAGAACCCCGACGGTTCTGACCTGCGCACAGTCTTCCAGGACACCCTGACGGATCTGGAGCCGGAATTTGCCTGTGCCTTCAGCGACAACCACGACACCCAGCCCGGACAGGCTCTGGTTTCCTGGGTGGAGGACTGGTTTAAACCCATTTCCTATGCCCTGCTGCTGCTCAACCGCTGCAAGACTCCCTGCGTCTTCTACGGAGACTATTACGGCATTCCCCATGACGGCAAAAACCCTGTGCCTTTCCTGGCAGAAATGGTGTGGATCCGTTCTCATCTGCTCAGCGAGGAACGGGTGGATTATGACGATGACGATCCCAAAAAAGCAGCCTGGATGACTCTGGGTGAGCATCCCATTGTGGTCATCGCTTCCATTGCGGAAGGCAAGCAGCAGGAAATCACCGATCTGTCCTTAAAGGATCGGACCCTGGTCTGCCTGCAGGATGCCTCCCATAAAATCACCGCCGACCAGGACGGAAAAGCTGTCTTTGACTGCCCGGAAAAAAGCGTAGCCGTGTATCTGCTGGAAGCCGATTTTGAGGCGCTCCAAAAAGACCTGCACCCTGAAGAGCAGGCCTAAAATTCAGCCGCAGAAAAAACAATCAAAGGTGGTCATACCATTCGCAGACAGCCTGATTATTCTTCATAATTCAGGCAGGCGAGAAGAAGAAAGGGTTTCAGTGCAGACCCTGCCTTTTTCAGAAAGCGAGGAATAACAATGAACGATTACGAATCTCTGCTGCAGTCTGAGACTGCTGTTCTGCAGAACGCGATTGAAATCCTGCAGAAGCTGGACGGACAGGCAGATCTGAACCAGATTTACGACGGCTTTTCCGCTGTGCTGGGCAGAAACCTGACAGAAAACGAAGCTTCCAACGTCAGACGCATTCTGGACGAATCTGTATCCAGTGCCGCTGCTGCACAGTTCAACGGAACCTATCTCTATATCAACAGCCCTGACAACCAGACCTATGTTCTGGTGGAAGGCCAGGTCTCCGAAGACAGCCAGCCTGGTGAAGCCTCTTCCGGCTGCGACATGTCTGAAGCCCTCTCCCAGAAGAAAATTCTGGACAGAAAGCTGACAATCCCCCAGGACCAGACCGAAACCGTCACCGAACCCGGACAGCTGGTTACAGAAAATACCGCCATCACCAACAAGGAACAGACCGGTTCCAAAGGCGCTGTAGACAAACAGGCCAATGCCCAGGCTCTGAAAGATGCCGGCGAAGAAGCCGATCCGGTCAACGATGACTTTGTGGAAGATTCCGTGAAGGAAGCCCAGGATGTCATTGAAAAAGAAAAAGCTAAAATCGCAAAGCACGAAGAACAGATTGAAAAAGACAAAACAAAATTCATGAAGGATGTGCATGATTTCGAAATCCGCCATGACAAGAAAGTCATTGAAGAGCAGAAAGAAATCATCAGCGATCTGCAGGAAGGCAAAGAATAAATAACAGATCACCCTCAGAACATCCCCCGCAGACTCTGCAGTCCCCGCTGCCAGTCTGCCAGCCTTATCAGAAACCGAAACTGACCATCCCGCCGGAGCCCCCGATTCCGGCGGGTTTTCTGGATCCGTCAGGCAGCGGCAAACCGCCCCATAAAAAGAAGAACGTACTGTACATTCCGAAGAATATGCCTGAAGGCAACCTGAAAGACGCCGGCGGCTCCGGATTTTATACTGAAACCGAGGTGATTAAAAATGCTGCATTACGGAAGCGGAAATTACGAAGCCTTTGCTCATCCCCGCAAACCTGAGGGAATCGAGGAAAAGCATGCCTATATCATGGGCAGCGGCCTGGCCGGCCTGACGGCTGCCATCTGCCTGGTCCGGGACGCACAGATGCCCGGAGAAAACATTCACATCTATGAAAAAGATCCTATCCCCGGCGGTGCCATGGACGGCTACCAGTATCCTCTGCTGGGCTACACCATGCGCGGCGGACGGGAAATGGACAACCATTTTGAAGTGATGTGGGATATCCTGCGGGATATCCCTTCCATTGAAAATGCAGACTATTCCGTACTGGATGAATATTACTGGCTCAACAAGGACGACCCCAACTATTCTCTGTGCCGTGTCACCGAAAAGCAGGGCCAGAATGCCCATACGGACAAGAAGTTCAATGTGAACCAGAAAGCACAGGAACAGCTGCTGAAGCTGTATCTGACGCCGGAAAAAGATCTCGAAGACCTGACCATGATGGATGTCTTTGACGAGGATGTCCTCAACTCCAATTTCTGGCTCTACTGGCGCACCATGTTCGCCTTTGAAAACTGGCACTCTGCCCTGGAAATGAAGCGCTACATGCAGCGGTTTATTCATCACATCGGCGGTCTGCCGGATTTCAGCGCTCTGCGCTTTACCAAATACAATCAGTATGAATCCATGATTCTGCCGATGGTGAAATACCTGGAAGATCATGGCGTGCAGTTCCATTACGGTACCAAAATGGATGACGTGCAGTTTGTCATCCGTGAAAACGAAAAGCTGGCCGAAAGCCTGACTCTGAGCCACGACGGCAAAACCGAAGTAGTTCCCCTGACGGAAAAGGACCTGCTGTTTCTGACCATTGGCGGTCTGGTGGAAAACTCCTCCTTTGGCTCCCAGAACGAACCGGCTGTCATGAACACCGACCTGTCGGATGACGGCGGCTGGAGTACCTGGAAGAAAATCGCAAAGCAGTCCGATGACTTCGGCCATCCGGAAGTATTCTGCTCGGAACCTGAAAAAACCAACTGGGAGTCCGCCACGGTGGAGACACTGGATGAAGAGGTCTTCCCGTACATCAAGGCCATCACCGGCCGGGATGTGCTGACCGGACATGTGGTCACAGGCGGGATCGTGACCGCAAAGGATTCCTCCTGGCTGCTGTCCTGGACCATCAACCGCCAGCCGCAGTTCCGGAACCAGCCGGATGGCCATGCCCTGGTATGGGTGTATGGTCTGTTCACGGACAGAGAGGGCGACTATGTGAAAAAACCCATGCGGGACTGCACGGGGGAAGAGATCTGCGAGGAGTGGCTGTACCACATCGGGGTGCCGGAGGACAAAATCCATGATCTGGCGGCGAACCACTGCAACACCATCCCCTGCATGATGCCCTTTGTCACGGCGTTCTTCATGCCCCGTCAGAAAGATGACCGGCCGCTGGTGCGTCCGAAGGGGTCGAAGAACTTTGCCTTCATTGGCCAGTTTGCGGAAACGCCGCGGGATACGATTTTCACCACGGAGTATTCCATGCGTACAGGCATGGAAGCGGTCTATGACCTGCTGGACATCGAAAGAGCGGTGCCGGAAGTCTGGGGATCCGTCTACGATGTTCGGGATATGCTCAAGGCCGCTGTCCATCTGCGGGACGGCAAGCCTCTGACAGAAATGGAAATGAACCCTGTTGAAAAACTCGCCATCCACGAAGTGCTCAAGAAGATCAAGGACACCGACATCGAACTGCTGATGAAGGAATACGGCGCCATCCCCGAAGATCTCTAGATCTTAAGATCTCCGGATCTCTGAGAGGTCCCGGAAACTGTTTCTCTGAAGCAGACCGGACCGTCACACAGACACAGATGTCCTGAAAAAAAGACGCCCTGCCTGGGAGCATCCGCTCCCGGACAGGGCGTTTTCTGATTTCGCAGTGTTTCTGGCTCAGACCACTCAGAAAACTCAGGGCATCTGCAGAGAAAGCAGGCCCGGGTTTCTCCAGCTGTTTTCGTCGTCCAGCCGGACCGTGCGTCTGGCGATCTGCAGGTAGCCTTCGGAGGCTTCCATGAGCAGCCAGGCTTCCGGCAGCGTTCTGTTTCTGGCTGCCTGAGCCAGGGCATTCTGGTCGGAGAAGGCCTGTTCCATGAGATACACCTGTCTGGCGCAGGCATAGGGATCTTCCTGCTGTCCGTCCTTCTGGTGTTCGTGGTAAATGCCCTGCAGGCCGCGAATGCAGAGATCCGTCATTTCGTCGATGGTCTGTCTGGCTTCCGGGCTCAGCTGCACCGGTTCGGCCGTGCTGGTGAGTCTTGCAATGCGCACACAGGAGACGCTGATCTGCAGCAGGTCTCTGGCCCGCAGCAGGTTTTTCTGAATCCGCTTCTGCTCCGGAGCGCTGAGGGCGTCCTGCTCCATCTGTCCCAGGTAGTCCCGGACCTGTCTGCAGGATTTCATCACCTTTTCGCCTGTTTCCAGCAATGCTTCGTCACTGGCCTGTTCTGTCAGCACCTTTCTGGTCTGCTCCAGCATGGCAATGCAGTCTTCGGTGACGGACACCAGTTCCTGGTGGACGGCTTTCAGAGCCGCCTGGGGCATCCGCAGCAGGCGGCTGTCCAGGGTTCTGTCTTTGCCTTTGCCTTCGGCCCTGTCATGCTCCGGCACCAGCAGACGGGAGAGGTCCACCAGCTGCTTTGCGAAGGGAAAGAGCACCACAGTAACAGCCACATTGAAGCAGGTATGGAACACCGCCAGGCTGGTAGCATCCACACCGGCCTGCATCATGGCCGGGTTCACCAGGAAGTACACCCAGAAAGCGATGGCAGCCAGCAGGGCGCCGATGACGTTGAATTCCAGATGGATCATAGCTGCTCTTTTGGCGTTGTCATCCCCGGAAACAGAACTGAGCAGCGCCGTAACACAGGTGCCGATGTTCTGTCCCAGAGCGATAAACACCGCAGAGCCCCAGTTCACCGCACCGGCCGCTGCCAGCGTCTGCAGAATGCCCATGCTCGCAGAGGAAGACTGGATCACAGCCGTCACCACAGCACCGGCCAGGATGCCCAGCAGAGGGTTGTTTCCCAGCAGGGTGAAGGCTTCGGAGAAAATGGGGGCGTCTGTATAGGGCTTAATGGCCCCGGACATGGTGGACAGCCCTGTAAACAGCATGCCAAAGCCGATGAAGATCCGGGCGGCGCTGCGCACTCTGGGGCTGTGGGAAAACAGGCTCACACCCACACCGCCCATAAGCATCACCGGAGCGATCATTTCGGGTTTGAGAAACGCGGCCCATTCTCCCATGGAGACGATCCAGGCCGTCATGGTGGTGCCGATGTTGGCGCCCATGATGACGCCGGCTGCCTGGGTCAGGGACATGAGTGAGGCATTCACAAAGCCTACCACCATGACCGTCAGGGCACTGGAAGACTGGATGATGGCCGTCACCAGTGCTCCGGCACAGACCGCCATAAAACGGTTGCGGGTCAGCACTTCCAGAAGCTTTTTCGTTCTGGAGCCGACTGCAGAGGAGAGGCCTTCGCCCATGACCTCCATGCCGTAAATGAAGAGGCCCAGACCGCCCGCGAAGGCCAGGACCGCTTTGAAGATTTCCATATTCATGGTCAGATTCCTTTCTGCCTCTCTGCAGACCCTGTTCAGTCAGCAGAGTGTAGGGTAGAAAAGCAGCCACACCGGGCCGCCTGTTCAGGAAAAGGTCTGCCAGAAGCCATTCTGTACAGAAGCCGGAATTTCCTGATCTGCCACATTGTAGAAATTTCAGCAAATGAGAGCCACCACGCTTTGGTTAATGAATTGTAAAATTTCTGCAAAACGGGAACCGGACTGCGGCCGGCCCCGGAAAAGAGCATGGAAACAGCGCTTTCTGCATTCCCTTTCAAAGGAGCAGCCTTCTCTGTCCCTGTCATGGCTGTATCACATCGGCGTCCCCGAAGACCAGATTGAAGGCATCGTCAAAAACCAAACCAACATCGTGCCCTGCATTATGCCCTTCATCACCGCCTTCTTCATGCCCCGCACCGGAACCGGCCGTCCTCTGGTCCGTCCGGAAGATGCAAAAAACTTTGCTTTCATCGGTGAGTTTGCGCAAACCGCAGGTGACACCGTCTTCACCACAGAATATGCCATGAGAACCGGCATCGAAGCTGTATACGGCCTCTTTGACGTGTAATGCTTTGTGCCCGAAGTCTACGGCAGCACCTGTGACATCCGCTCCCTGCTCAAAGCCG
>JAAGKN010000454.1_pt1 | contig 113295 bp, 92 predicted proteins | sample 6206371 | NCBI WGS metagenome assembly JAAGKN01 (sample SAMN11533720, study PRJNA540317) | gut metagenome | isolation source: fecal pellets from male and female animal of same cohort | host: Peromyscus leucopus | place: USA:CA | collected 2017
TAGATTTTAATGGGACAGTAATGATGTTTTATAAAAGATTATGATGAAGATGAAAAAGGTATTGTTTTATGCGTTTTTGCTTCCCGCTTTCGTTGGGATGATGTTTTCTTGTTCAGACGTCAAGACAGATGTGAAGAAGTTGGAAGGTAAGTGGAATGTGGTAGAGGTGAAAGGCGAGAAAGTCTTGGAAGATGGCCTGCCGCAGATGGACTTCAATATGGCAGAGAAGAAATTACATGGAAATACAGGTTGTAATTTATTCAATACGACGGTCACGCTAGATCCGGAAGATGTATCTTCTATTACGATCGCTCCGGGCGCTACGACGATGATGGCGTGTCCGAATATGGACTTGGAGACGAGCGTGCTTCAATCGATGGATCAGGTTCGTTCCGTGAAGGCTGGAAAAGATGAGAATGAGATGTTGCTGGTAGACCAAGATGGTAATGTATTATTCGTATTGGAGAGAAATTAATGAGAAAAGGTCTTTTTTATATTTGCCTGCTTTTGGTAGGTGTCGGTTTGTTCGCCGGCTGTAAATCCAAGAAAGCGGTGGTGGCTTCTTTCTCGGATCTGGATGGTGAATGGGGTGTCGTGGAGATGAACGGTAAGACGTTGAATCCCGAGGAGACTCATCAGGTTCTGGTGTTCGACGTGGCTCGTCATGGGCTTTCGGGAAATGCCGGTTGCAATCGGTTGATGGGGAAGATCGAATATAATGATGCTTATAAAAATATCATTAAGTTCCTACAGGTAGCGACTACCCGAATGGCTTGCCCGGATATGAGCGGCGAGCGGGAGTTGCTGGAAGCGCTTAATAAGGTGGTGCGCTTTGAGGCACAGGGTGAGGCGGCTCCTGTTACGGAAATCGCTTTGTTCGGGACCAATAATGATAAGTTGTTGGTGATCAAAAAGCAAAAATAAAATCACCCAGTTGTAGAGACGGGGCACGCCCCGTCTCTACAACTGGGTATTAATATTTGAAACTATAACGGAATCCTGCCTTAAACCAAATACCCGGTTGGGGGATATTTCCCAGATCATAATAAGTGGAATTGAGCAGATTATTTAACTCCGCATATAGATTTAACCGCTGATATTCCCAATTTACTTTCATATCTACTAAGCAATAAGGAGCGTAAGGTTCCTCATAAGCCGGCTTAAGATTCTCGTATTTAGTATAACTACCTGCCCGGTCTTGCCAACGGACATACCAAGTGGCCGAAAAACCTTTCCAGATAGAATGGCTTAATTGAGCCGTGAACTTGTGCTTCAGATAATCTAACGCATAATTCGATATATACCCCTCACTATCCTTGTCTTGATGGATAAACGCATATCCCAGTTCTATTTTCCGGATAAAGAACCGTTCATTGCCCAGTTCCCTCGGTAATAAACTCAGGTTAGTCTCGAAACCAAGGTTATCGACTTTTGTCAGATTTCGGCTTTCCCAGATATCTTCCGGTTTCTCTTTCACCCAATCGATCATGTTCTTGCCTTTTCGGTAAAAGCCGGCTATATGAGCCCGGAGGAAGTAAGTGTTGTATTTCAGTCCGACCTCGAATGCTTCGCTTTCCTCCGGTTTTAGGTCCGGATTTCCTTTATTCGTCTTACCCTCATAATAAAGATCGGTGAAAGTCGGCATACGCAATGCCCGGTTCCAGCTCCCATACAGACGGAAATTGTCCCCGATACGGTAACTGGCATCTATTCCCGGATAGAAATGAATCCCTTCGTTTAAGGCCGAATTATAGTTTGCCAAGACCCCGACTGACAGCGTGAAGCGGCGTAATAATACGTTATGCTCAAGAAAGTAGCTGATGTTACTTCGGTTATCGCTTTTTAGATATTGCCCCTCTTTCTCGAAAGGAACATCCTGCGGTTCCTTCATCGGCTTGCCTAATACGTTACTCCTTACTCCCTCGTTTCGGAATTCCACGCCCATACTGGTTCTTCCTAGTTTCCACTGTGTCGTGGCGTTGAGGTTGGCTCCGAATACTTCCGTCTCATGGTAATTATGCCCGGTATACCAATCGGCGGGATCGCTACGGAACAACTCGTACCGGTCGAAATGTCGGGTCCAGTATACCTTGGGGGTGAACTTGATTTTGCCATGTGTTTCTCCTCCGGCGGAGAGGAAGAAGCGGCGAGTCTTGTCGTATTGATTGGGATAGGAAGCGGAGTAGAAGCTATTCGCTCCATAACCTTTGTCGTTGTATCCGGCTTGGAATTGGAAATCGGCCTCCTCGCTTTTAAGTTCCGATTGCCAGAAAAGATTTAATTGTTTGAAGTCCGTATTGTCTATATACCCTCCGGACGAGGCATACCCTGCGGAAAGGCGCTGTCCGAAATGAGTGGTCGCGTGATTGATGGCAGCTTCCAGTTTCCATAGCTTATGCATTCCAGCGTAATTGTCGGTCGAGATCCTGTTCTCTTTTCCTGTTTTCGTGATGATATTGATCGCTCCGGCGAAAGCGCTGGCCCCGAATATACGGGAAGAAGGGCCGGATACCACCTCGATGCGCTCTATGTCCGAGAGATTCACCGGGAGGTCAAAACTATAATGGCCGGTTTGTGGGTTGGAGAGGTTGACCCCGTTTAAGAGAACCGCTATTTGGTCGAACGTCCCTCCCCGGATGGAGATATCGGCTTGGGTGCCTCCTTCTCCTCGTTGCCGGACGTCTATTCCCGCGGCATATTCTAAAAGATCTTGGATACTGGTGACAGGTGCCGCCGCGATCTCACGGGCGGGAATGACTGTCACGATCTTGGTCGCTTGATTCCGTGCGATAGGCGCACGGGAGGCGGTAACTTCTACCTCTTCCAGCTCTACGGAAGCTTCCTCGCCGGTCCGGTTAGGCTCGATTGTCTTTTGAGCTTGCGTCGTGTCGGGTAGGGCGAATAGTAGCATACTTGCTGTTACGACTCCAATGTTAATGACTTTGTGCATACTCCGGAATGCGGCGTAACGTTTCCGGTCGAATCGGCGGAAACGTACGGCGACTTGGGTATGCGATTCCCAATAATTCATTCGTTCTTATTTTTTATTTTGAGTAGGATAGTCCGGATAAAGTAAATACTTTTTACGCATGGCCTTGTATTGATCTAGCTCGGGTTTCCAACTTTCCCGGATCTCTTTCTCGGATAAGCCCCTTACGATCTGGTAGCGGAGCTGCTTCGTGCCTGCCAATAAATCGAACCAGTTCGGACGAGAGAAGAAAAAGGCTTGATCCTTTCCCGCTTTATTGTAGAAGTCGAGGAAGAATCGCAAGGTTAATCCTCCTTCGAACGGATATTCCCGCAGATCGATGCCGTAACATACTTTATCCTTTTGCAAGGGATTGGTATCGAATCCGGGCAAGGAGGTCGGGGTAAAAGTGAAATCCCCGTATTTAGGGTCCGGGAAACCTAGTACTTGAAACGGATAATAGGTTCCCCTTCCCACGCTAACGTTCGTAGCCTCAAAAAAGCAAAGCGACGGATACAGGCGGATAGACTGGTCATTCGGGAGGTTCGGAGAGGGCTTGACCGGCAACCAATAGGGATCTCCGTGTTTCCAATTCTCCATCTTTACGATCTTTAACCGACAGGTATCGGGCGTACTTTTCAGCCAGCCTTCCTTATTGATCATCCATGCCAATTCCCCTACGGTTAAGCCGTGCAAGATCGGGAGCGGATCGACACCTACGAAAGACTCAAATCCCTTTTGGCGGATCGGCCCGTCTACAAAGTCATTTGGGTTCGGGCGGTCCAACACGATAAACTCTTTGTTGTTTTCGGCGCAGGCTTCCATCACGTAATGCATCGTGCTGATATAGGTGTAGAAACGGGCGCCTACATCTTGTATATCGAAAACAATCACGTCGAGGTCGCCCAGTTGCTCGGCGGACGGTTTCTTATTTTTTCCATAAATAGAGATGATGGGGATGCCTGTTTTCAAGTCTCGGCTATCTTTTATCTCCTCTCCGGCATCACCGGTTCCCCGGAATCCATGTTCCGGAGCGAACACCTTCTTAACGTCTATGCCTTCCGCTACTAACGCATCTAATAAATGAATCTGCCGCTTTTCCAAAATGGAAGTCTGGTTGACTACTAATCCGACCCGCTTACCCTTCAGTAAACGAGTGACGACATCCATCCGCTCGGCACCTAGCTTTAACGGGGCGTTTTGTGAATAGACACGGGGTGTCAAGCAATAAAGTAAAAATAGGAATATAAGGATCTGTTTCATTACATTATATAATATATCACTGTGTACTGATCGCGAAAGTACGAAATGTTTGTGAGAAATGAATGCGGGTCTATCTTGAATAGAAAACTTTACCTGCTCGGTCGATGTCTGAGCCTGCATGACTCGTGCCTTTGGCTCGCGAGCCAAAGATAAGTACACGCCGTATGTTGCCATACCTGCGAAATACCTCACGCAACTCTTCAACCACGTTATCGCTTAATCCAAACATAATAAACTATTAAAATAGATCTTTGTTCTCCGTCTCGTTCTTACGAATAATCAGCAAATCCCTTAGTTCCCTTAACAAGGGAGCGTAGTCTGCGTAAATCCCTTTTGCGATCTCATCCGCCTCGCCCTCGTTGTATGTATGCGAGGTCAGGATTCGGGCTTTTGCCATCTTTCGCCATCGATCATGATCCTTTATCAATCCATTCTCAAAAGCCAACTGAAGGGTCGTGTTCGGGCCTGTCTGGAATTGGAACCCCAGATATTGCATATAATCTTGCAACACCTTCCAAGCCAACTCAAACGTATATTCAAAACGTTGAATAAGCCCCTCTTTCTCTAGTTCCGATAAAGCGTCATATTCCATCGTATCCGTTATTTCCAATAAACGGGCACATGCTTTGGCGAAATTATCGAAACGTTGCAACCAACGAATATCCCTGCTCATAGTCGTCTTATTTTGTATATGGGCAAAGATAAATTTTTTCTTCCGTATCCGCAAAACAGGGCTTGTCGCTTTATAAGCCGAAATCTCTTGCGGAATAGTCTGGGATCTACTCTATGAGTAGGATGAAAACTACTTAGTAAGCAGACCCCCTGTTTACTTACTAAGTAGAGGTCTGGTCTACTTAATAAGCAGATGGAGGTCTACTTACTAAGTAGTTTCCGGATTTCTCGGTAAAGAGGAGTGGAGGAGATAAAATGATTTGTTTATTGAAAAAAATATAGGAAAATGTTTGTAGAGATGAAAAATAATTGTACTTTTGTATCGTAATGGGAGTAGCGATTCTTACGCTTGATGATGCGTTATAAATAAAGAGGCATCATTTTCTTAGTGATGGAGGTTTAAAGTCGATGATACGTTATAATAAATAGAGGTGTCATTTTTCAGCCCTTTCCCCGGGGTGGTTTTAAATTCGATGATTAAGCTAGCCTTAATGAAAACTTTTCTCTCCCGCAAAATCAATATGTTAAGTCGTTGCCCGCAAGCGACCAATGAGAGGTGTGTTTCTCTTTATATCGTTTGGGCTGGGTAGGTTTATTCTCTTTGGAGAGTAACAGGCGTTTTTATTCATTTATTGTTGAACTCAAAAGAGCGAAAAAATATGGCTTTACGAGTAAGACGAATCAAAAAGGCATTCGGCTTTGACAAGTCGAAGACCGAAAAGTATGTGATAGTCCCTGATCGGGCTACAGTGGTAGGTTTCGAGGCCCTTTGCGATCAAGTCGCTGCGGTCTCAGGTATTAATTTAGGAATGGTTCAATCCGTAGTTTATGGATTGGTGAAGTCCATGACGACATTCATCCGGCAAGGCCACTCCGTGCAAGTGACGGGTTTCGGTACCTTCGTCCCTTCCTTTAACGCTAAGAGCAGTTTGGATGAGAAAGAGGCGAATGTGGATTCTATCCACCACGTGAAACTACGTTTTCTTCCCAGCGCGGAGTTGCGTACGATGATGAAATCAATGGAGTTCGAATTCGATGTAACGGACAGTACGAACGATTCCAAAACAACCTCCGAAGGGGGAGGTGATTCCGAAAGCCCGGACGAGATCTAATCGTTTGGGAAGGTAAGTAAAAAGCCCCAGTCCGGCAGCAAGGGGAAGCTGTTGGGCGGGGGCTTTCGTTTATGCTATTTTTACATGTCATAAACTTTGCTCACAAATAATTAAGCGTTATCTTTGCGGTAATTCTAAGTAGTGGCTAAGCGGGACTTAGCGGCCAAGAGAGGCTTCGAACGGAAGGACATATTTAACGAAGAGCGTTTTTAAGATATTATTCTTGTCATAGAAAATCGCCAATTTTCAAAGCGGAACAAGTATAATAGCAACAGAAAGCGCTCACGTCTTTGGTATATACATATTCTTCCTGTATAGGAGAGATGTTATACATAAGGGCGTGGGACTGTTGTTTATTATTTGTTCCGTGGGTGTTTGGCGATACCTCTATGACAGATAAGGCATTAAACAGTTTCCACGCCTCTTCTTTTTATTGTAACCTTATAAAAGCGATGTCGAACGGAGGGGAATATCGTTTATTTGTCAGTATATCTTGATACGTGATATGAAATGTTTGGTGGAAGAAAGTTTTTAATCGTATAAATGTTTTGTTATGAAATCAAGGATGATATGTTTTTTGTTATTAATTATTTTTCTTTGTGTTGCAGAGAAAATAGTAGGCAACGAAAATAATGGTACTTTTAGTGTTAAAGTAGTATATAATGAAGAAGGAGGATTGCTTAAAATAAATGATACTTATTTAAAGAGTGGGGAATCTATATCTGTAGAGTCTTTAAGTAATGTTGCGATTTTTGTTACTCCAAAAGAGGGATATTGTGGGAGTTTTAGTGATTCGAGTGTGCAACCCAAGATACCAGTAAGTGAATTTGGAGCTGATAATATTAATCGTTATAATACAGGACCTATGCTTTTTTTATTTAAAGAGCTTTCTACAAATATTATTTTTTACTACAAGTTTTGTAAGTTGCAGGAGATTGTAGTGGAAATATTGGATGAGTCTGGTATGAATAAAGTTAATAGTGTAGATTTGGATGGTGGGAAAAATTTATACGCTATTGGTGAATATAAATGTATGGTTCGAGAAGATTTGAAATATTTGAAATTTAATGTTAAAAATAGCGGTAGCTGTTTGAAGCAAGTTCTATTTGACAATATAGATTTGACAAGTCAAATTGATGGAAATAAGTTAGAACCTAAAAAGGCTCCAAAAGGTAGAATAAGAGTTGTATTTGGAAAGAAGGATGGTTTTTATTATGTGAAGGATGGGAATACTTCAGATCAGCCTGGGCATGTGACTGTAAATGGTGAATATCTACCTTTGTTAGTTTCATCATCAGATCAGTTGAATATTAACTTTTTTCCAAAAAATGGATATATGCTTAAAAGTTGCTCTGTGAATGATATCGATGTAACAGATAAAGTTGTTGAAAATAAGCTGAATATTCCAAATGTATCAGAAGATATATTATTGAAATATTCTTTCGATAAGCCAATTTCATTTCGTGTGGAATTCGATGAAGGGGGAGAAGTGTGGGTAAATAATAAAAAAGTAACAGATTCAAGATATAATATTTCAGTGGCAACTGGTACTGATATTAAAGTGAAGATTATTCCTGATTTTGGTTACTGTTTAAAAAGTATTGAAGTAAATGGAATTGATAAAACATCATTTGTACAAGATAAAGAATTGACCATACATTCTGAAGATTATAATTGGTGGTCTGGAAAAATATATGTTTCTTTTGAAAAGGAAATTTACTCTGTTCAAGTAGATTATAACGATGGAGGTCGAATAAGAATGAATAATAAAACCATAAATAGTGGTTTTACTACAAATATTGATGCTTTTACATATATCCTATTAGATATTTTCCCTAACCAAGGTTATCATTTAAAGAATGTAACAGTTGGTGGTGTAGATAAGACAAGTGAAGTGAGGGACAATCAATTAGACATCTCTTCCATCTCAAAAGATCAAAAAATCTCTATAGTTTTCGAGAAAGATGTTCCAGTGAATTATACAGTAAGAGTTTCTTATAATAACGGTGGTACAATAAAAATAAACGATAAGCTAGTAAGTGATGGTACGAGCACTACTGTAGCAGCTTCTACGAATGTTCAATTATCCATAGTCCCTAATTCAGGTTATCATTTGAAGAGTGTGACAGTTGGAGGTGTAGACAAAACGAGTGAAGTGAGGAACAACCAGTTAACGATCACTTCCATATCAAAAAATCAAGAGATTTCTATACTATTTGAAAAAGATGCTTCTATAAACTATACTGTAAAGGTCTCTTATAATGAGGGTGGTAAGATAAAAGTAAATAATAACTTTGTAGATAATGGTACCATCACGACTGTTACTGTTCCTGCAGACGTCCAATTATCTGTTGTGCCAGATAAGGGCTATCATTTGAAGCAAATAATGGTAGGTAGTGTAGATAAAACAAATGAAGTGAAGGAAAATCAGTTGTTTTTTTATTCAATATCTGAAAATTTAGAGGTCTCTGTTGCTTTTGAGAAAGATGTACCAACAAGTTATACGCTTAGTATCAATAGATCAGGAAGTGGGGGATATGTAAAGGTAAACGGACAAAATGTAGGTGATGAAACAATTTCTATTCCCGCATCAGGTGTAATACTTACATTTGTTCCTGATGAAACACATCCAGAGTATAAATATCGTGTCCATAGAGTGACCTTGAATGGCAAAGATATAACAGATCAGATAAAAGATAACAGTTATACGATTCTTTCACCTTCAGAGAATCTCTCATTATATGTTGATTTTAAAGAAATACCTATTTATAGATTTACAATAGAACAAAAAAATGGAGAAGGAGGTTTAGTGAAAATAGGGGATGAAGTTTTAAACTCTTTTTCTTATTCATCATATATATATGAAGGTGAGTTTCTTATTATTCAGTTTTTAGAAAATAAGTATTTTGAGTTAGATAAGGTTTTTCTTGAAGATGATGATATTTCGGATCAAGTAGAAAATGGTTTCTTGAAAATGAAATTAACCAGTTATTATAATTCTCATATAACCATAAACTATAAACCAAAGAAATATACACTTTTATTAACAGATATTCAGCATATAGAGCAAATATCTAAAGGTTGGGAATCTTTACCTCTTCAAAAGAATATACAAATAGATGCAGGTTCAGGACTTCCCCTATGGATTCGTGCAAATGAATTTTATGCAATAGTAAAAGTCTTGTTGGATGGAGAAATTGTATATCAAGTAGCAGACCTTAAGCTTGCAGATAATTATGCCCAGATTGAACATATTGATATGAATAAAGATAAAGAATTGACTATTATATTAAAATTGAAAGAAGTTAGAGCGTTAGAAGTTGATGTAAAAGAACCAGGAACATTATCTTCTTATTTATCAGAAGAAAATATAAAGTTAGCAACAGATCTTTATGTGCAAGGTAATATTGATCAGCGAGATTTTGTGATTATGAATCAAATGGAATCATTATCGGATTTGAAGATTCGTGCGGATATAAATAAATACATGGATTATCCTGCAAATGAAATCCCCAAAAAAGCTTTTTATAATAATAAGACAATTCGCTCTATAACTATTCCGGCTTCTCTTGAATCGATAGGAACTCAGGCTTTTTATGGATCTGTTCTAAATGAGTTTACCTCTTTTGATACTTATATGCGATTAAAATCAATAGGAGAGGAAGCTTTTAAGGACTGTAAATATTTGACAGATATGTATTATTGTGCAGATATAAAGGTGATAGAAAAAGGAACATTCGAGAATTGCTTGAATTTGAAACAAATGAGTTCTCAAAATGTGATAGAAATAAAAGAGTCTGCATTTAGAAATTGTAAGAATCTAACATTCTATTTGGATGGTAGTTTAGAGAAAATAGGCGATTATGCCTTTGAGAATGTACATGAGGTAAAGGATAATGGCTATTATTTTGAAAATCCTCAATTATCATATATTGGGAAAAATGCTTTGAAGGGTTGCCAAAATGAATCTTTCAATTTTAAAGCATATATGAATTTGAATGAACTCCCTAGCTTTGAAGGTTGTTCTAAATTGACTTCTATTACTTTGCCTAAGAATGTCAAGCAAATTCCTGTAGGAATATTTACTGGCTGCACATCCTTGGCTTATGTATATATGAGCGAAAATATAGAGTATATAGCGGAAAATGCTTTTAGCGATTGTAATTCTTTGTATTCTTTGTATATCCCGGTAAGCAAAACACCAGAAGTTTTTAACAATAGCTTCTCTGATTTGAATTATCAGTTAACGAAATTAGCTGTACCTGCGGACTATTTACCTTTCTATAAAAATCATCCTGTCTGGGGAAAATTCTCTGTTATAGAACCTATAGGCCAAGCGAGTACTTACCCTGTGGAGATCTTTCTTTCAGAGGGGGGAAGTATGAAGTTCAGAGTCAATAAGGATGAATATTGGCAAGATTTTAATTCTTCTTATTATGGGACATTTGATTCGGCTTCTCGTATTGAGTTTTTTGTCAGTCCTTCGGAAGGGTATTCTATCGAATCTGTTTACTTAAATGGTGAAAATATTACGGAGTCGCTAAATGACAACAATGGATTTGTAATACCGTATCTGTTGGAAAATACTTCCATCTCAGTTAAGTTTAAGAAAAAGGATGTAACCTCTATAGACTCTGTAAATGCAGATAGATGTATTTACAGTATAGGTTCGAATCAATTAATCCTACAAGGATTTAAAGTTGGCTCTTTAATTCATGTTTATGAGACAAGCGGTCGTTTGATATTCCGTTCTGAGGTTCAAAATAATGAAGAAAAGATAGAGTTGCCAAATAAAGGCATTTACTTTATACGTATCGGAAGTGAAAATATAAAAATTGCTCTCTAAAATTACGATAGGAATTACGAATCATGGATAATTGTTTCAGGTTGGCAGTTAATAGAACCTATGAATGATGAATAGAAAATGCCCCCCTAGCCTTTTTCATATCAGAAGGCTAGGGGGCGTTGTCTTAAACGCCTCCCAATTCCTTTTTTAGCCACACTTTCATCACCGGATCTGGAATGATGACCTTGCGTTTCTCTATTTCAATCAACTCTTTTTTAACTAATGCCCTCTTTACGATACTGACATTTGCCGATGAGCCAAGTTTATATTTCTGTAGAATCTCTTGCGTGGTAAACTCGCTATGTACTCCATCTAGAATGGCGCGTAAAAAATTCATTTGATAAGTCGTCAGACTTTCGGTCTGTTTCTCGAATAGCGGAGTGTTTTGATCGATGATATCCTGATATGCCTCCTCAAGGTTCTGCTCCGTAGCGACCTTATCTGTATGAATCCATACCAACCATGCTAATTGCTGCACATAGGATGAATGATTGTCTACCCTTTGGCATATCTTTTCAGCCAGTTCTTTTGAAATCTGCTTACCTGTAGCCTCAAAACGACCACATATATAATTGATCCAATCACAAGTCCCGATTTTTGGCAGATAAATAGCATCGCCGAATTTATAAAAGGGAAGACTCTTTTTTTCAAATAGTTCATTCATCAAATGCTTCTTGCTACCGAACAAGCAATAAGACACCGACTTTTGTAATTGCCACACGGAACGTAATCGCTTTTGGAATGTCTTCGAATCCTTAAATTCGGCAATCTGTTGAAATTCATCGATACATACGACAATATTATATCCCTTCTTTTGCGCTATTTTTTCGGGAAGTTGTAATATCTCATCAACATCATTACTTTGAGGATTCATCTCAAGTGATATGGAAAAATCTGTCATGGGATCGGTGCCTATGGATATTTTAGGGCTGATACGTGAGAGGAATAGCTTGGTATTCTCCAGCCATTCATCTAACTTTGAGGAAGTTTGTTTGAGAATGGCTGCGGCGAACGCATCATAAAAATCCCTGTCGCTACGGCATGAGAATATATCAAGATACACGACTTTCAATTTGTCGGATTGCGCCAAGTGACATGCTTTCAGCACCAACGAGGTCTTGCCCCAACGACGAGGTGAAATCAGCACGGTATTCACCCCATGCCGGAAATTCTGCAGCAGGCGCTCCGTTTCTTCCTTCCGGTCGGTAAAATTATCGCCCGATGTGGCTACGCCGAATATAAAAGGCTTATTCTCCATGATTTTTCAACGATTATTCTATCGCAAAGATAATCAATATTAGGTTTGTAATAAAGTTGTTACTAATAAAGTTGTTATTTATCTTTCTAGTAGCTTGTAGAAGAAGTATCTTACACATAACTAATGATCGCTATCTGCTTGGTATCTTGCGGAAAGTTTATACTTTTGAGGCGAATAACAGACAATACTAAGAATCTATGAATGTAAAAACACTTTTTTATGCGGTAGCCTTCTTGAGTTTATCATGGGTGCCTTTTACCTATGCGCAAGATGTCCTACCGGAATATACGCAAGCACGCCGTTTCGCCCCGTCGAATGCGGAACAGTTACTTTTCTCTTATACCCTTACCCCCAATTATTTTAATAATAGTGACAAATTCTGGTACGAGTATAAGACGAGTGAGGGGAGAAACTGGTATCTGGTGGACCCCGATTCGAGAAATAAACGATTATTATTCGATCGGGATGAGTTGGCGGCACAGATAAGCGAGATCGTGAGAGAGCCTTTTACCGGACAACAACTTCCTATCGAAGATTTACGCTTAAAGGAAGATGATCGCACGTTTACTTTCTCGATAAAGGGTACGAACGGGAACTATTTTTTCTCGTATGATTATCCGTCCTCCCGGTTGACTCGGATTACGAAAGACGAGATTCCTGCTAAAATCCGTTGGGCGAATATATCGCCGGATAAAAAGCGGGTCGTCTTCGCGAAAGATTTGAACCTGTATGTCATGAGTTATGAGGATTATGAGAAGGCCGTGAAGGACCCGGAGGATAAGACGATATCCGAGATCGCCTTGACTACGGATGGCGAAAAAGATTTTGGCTTTGGTATGCCCCGGACCTTCTTGAATACCGATACTTTATGTGACCATAAGCGGAAATATGTAATGGGGAACTGGTCTCCCGATGGTCGTTATTTCGTCGCGACCTTGTCGGATCAACGTGAGGTGCAAGATTTATGGGTGATTAACTCGATCGCCAAACCTCGTCCTACACTTGAGACCTATAAATATCAGATGCCGGGAGAGGCGGGTTCTCCAATCGTTCATTTATATCTCTTTGATTTGGAAAATACCGGAAAGCGGAAAGAAATCCGGGTGGATTGTTTTAAGGATCAAACAATCAATCTAGCCTCCAAGCCGGATAAGGAGCGTACGGGACTCACTCGGAACTCGATCTGGTTGGGAGATAACCAGACCTTCTATTTGACCCGTGTCAGCCGGGATATGAAACGGGTGGATATCTGTTCGTACACGATCGGGGAGGATTCGGTAAAAGCGATCATTGAGGAACGTCTAAATACTTCTATGGAAACCCGCCCGCTAGCGATGACCGATAATGGTAAGGAATTGATCCATTGGAGCGAACGGGATGGTTGGGCGCATCTGTATCTATATGATGCGCAAGGAAATTTGAAAAACCGTATCACCAAAGGGCCTTGGCATGTGGACGCCATCGTAGACGTGGACAGTAAGAATCGTGTCGTTTACTTCAAGGCGAATGCCCGGGAAAAGGGAGATACGACTCCTTATTACGAGCATTTGTATCGGGTGAATCTGGATGGTTCGGGCTTAAAGCTGATTACTCCGGGCGATTATTTCCACCTGGTCTCTATGGATAAATCCATGCGATATATCGTGGATAACTATTCTCGTGTCAATACGATCCCGGCTACGGCATTGTATGATAACCAAGGTAACCGATTGATGACCTTGGAGGAGAGTGACTTCTCCCAATTATTCATGGCAGGTTATAAATTCCCTGAGCCTTTTTCGGTAAAGGCGGCCGATGGGGTGACCGATTTGTATGGTGTCATGTATAAGCCTTTTGATTTTGATTCCACGAAAGTATATCCGGTCATTAACTATGTATACCCCGGACCGCAACAGGAGGGAACTTTCTTTCGCTACATTCCGTTGAATCCTCGTACGGATCGTTTGGCGCAAGCCGGATTTGTCGTGGTGTGCATGGGACACAGGGGAGGGCATCCCAGTCGCTCCAAGTGGTATCATAATTATGGATATGGAAATTTGCGTGATTATCCGATGGCGGATCATAAAGTGGCTATCGAGCAGTTGTGCGCTCGTTATAAATTCATGGATATCAACCGGGTCGGCATACACGGACACTCCGGTGGCGGTTTCATGTCTACAGCGGCTATGCTGCTTTATCCGGATTTCTTTAAGGTGGCGGTATCTTGTGCCGGCAATCATGACAATAACATTTATAACCGGTGGTGGGGAGAGAAACACCATGGAGTAAAGGAGATCACGGATGATATGGGAAATATCTCGTTCGATATTCGCATCCCGACCAATCAGGAATTGGCGAGGAACTTGAAAGGCCATCTGTTATTAATCCATGGCGATATCGATAATAATGTGCATCCGGCGAATACCATTGTTGTCGTGGACGAGTTGATCAAGGCGGGCAAGCGCTTTGATATGTTGATCGTACCGGGAAAACGTCATCATTTTGATGACTATAATGAATATTATTACTGGCGGATGGTCGATTACTTCTCTGAGTATTTGAGAGGCGAACGGGAAACAGGTGTGGATATAAAAGATTTGAAACTGGGAAATTGGTTCCAAGGGTATCAGTAATGAGAGAGTACTGACTTTGCCAAGTAATATATACTAACATCGCCAACGCAGTATATATTACTTGGCCAACGCAGTATATCTTCTGCGAACCCATCCGTATGTGAGGGTGATTGTTTATTTTTGTCTCGCAAAAAAATAAATAGGATGAAACCTCTTGATATAATAAAGAAATATTATCCGGAAAGTTCGGATGCCTACCGGATTTTGGTGACTCATAGCCGTAGCGTGGCGGATAAGGCATTAGCATTGGCCCGTTTGCATCCGGAGATGAATCTGGATCTGACTTTTATTGAGGAAGCGGCGATGTTGCATGACATAGGGATCTTTTTGTGTAACGCACCGGATATCGATTGCCATGGGGAGGCCGATTATATCTGTCATGGCTATCTGGGAGCCGATTTAATGCGGAAAGAGGGGTATCCTCGCCACGCCTTAGTTTGCGAGAGGCATACGGGGACGGGGCTTTCGCTTGCCATGATCGAGGAACGGAACCTGCCTGTTCCAAATCGTGATATGCGTCCTGTGTCATTGGAAGAACAATTGATCTGTTTCGCTGATAAATTCTTTAGCAAGACTAAATTGACGAAAGAGAAACCGGCTGATAAGATAAAACAGAGCTTATCCAAGTATGGAAATGAGACAGTTGAGCAGTTTGAACACTGGTGTAAACTCTTTTTAGGGGAATAAAAGCATAAGGGCTCGTTTATTTATTATACATTTGCACGCTGTAACACACTGCAAAGAACGAAGTAATGTTTTTGATATATAGAGTCCTAATCATTCTATTCGTTTTCCTCTTGGGAGGCTTGGGCGTGCAAGCGCAGGAGATTGTCGCTCCTGCCGATAGCTTGGCGCAGGCTGATTCTCTCTTGGTGGCTCCTACGGATAGTACTACGTTAGCGGAAGATTCGATTCCTAAGAAGCAGACCGGGCTGGATGCTCCGGTCAGTTATCAAGCGACCGATTCTATCGTGATGACGGCTGGCAACTGGGCATATCTTTACGGGGAAGGCGATGTCAAATACCAGAATATCGAGCTGCAATCCGAATTGATCGAGATGAATATGGATAGTAGCATCGTGTTCGCTAAGTTTGGACTCGACTCTATCGGGCAGGAGTTTGGCTATCCGTTGTTTAAGGAGGGCGACCAGCAATATGAGTCGAAGACGATGCGGTATAATTTCGGCACCAAGAAAGGATATATCACGGACGTGATTACCCAGCAGGGCGAAGGGTATGTTACCGCCGGGCGAACGAAAAAGATGGAAGGGGATATCTTGAACATGGTGGGTGGTAAGTACACGACTTGCGATGAGCATGAGCATCCTCACTTTTACATCCAGATGACGAAAGCGAAGGTGCGCCCGAAAAAGAATATCGTAACGGGTCCGGTCTATCTGGTCTTGGAGGACGTGCCGTTGTATCCGATCGGGTTACCTTTCTGTTTCTTCCCGTTCTCGAGTACATATTCATCCGGTATTATTATGCCGACTTTCGGAGACGAGTCTACCAGAGGTTTCTTCTTGCGTGATGGTGGATATTATTTCGCCTTGAGCGACTATATGGACTTGGCTTTATTGGGAGAGATTTATACGAAAGGATCTTGGGGATTGTCGGCCAAGTCGGCTTACCGCAAACGTTATAAATTCTCGGGCAGTTTTAATGCTTCTTATTTGGTGACGAAATTGGGAGATAAGGGCTTGCCAGACTATAATTTATCCAAGGACTTCAAGGTAAACTGGACGCATACGCAAGACCCTAAGGCGAATCCTTATCTGTCTTTCTCGGCGAGCGTAAACTTCTCGACCTCTTCGTATGACCGTAATAATCAGAACAGTTTATACCCGAACGCAAACGGGTATGCCGACGTGAACCAGAATACGAAGAGTTCATCCATCAACGTAACGAAACGTTTCCCGAATAACCCGTTCACGATCTCCGGTACGATGAGTATAAACCAGACGACCCGTGATTCTTCTATCGCCGTAACCTTGCCTAGCATGACGGTTACGATGAGCCGTATCTTCCCTTTCAAGCGGAAGCATCCGGTCGGGAAGGAGCGTTGGTACGAGAAGATCTCCATGAGTTATTCCGGTACGTTCAGTAATAGTATCACGACAAAGGAAAACTTATTATTCAAATCGAATTTGATCAAAGATTGGCAGAATGCTATGCAGCACTCGATTCCGGTAAGCGCTACATTCTCCGTGCTCAAGTACTTGAATATTTCTCCCTCTTTCAATTATAAGGAACGTTGGTACACCAGCAAGATCGAACAGGAATATGATACGCAGAAACAGGCTTTGGTAGCCCGCGACACTACGTATGGTTTTTATCGTATTTACGATTTTAACGCTTCTATCTCTGCGTCTACGACCTTGTATGGTTTTTATAAACCGTTGCCATTCTTGGGTAATAAGGTTGAGATGATCCGTCACCGCTTCGAGCCGTCTATTACGGTAAGCGCCCAGCCGGACTTCGCTTCTTCTCGTTTTGGTTTTTATGAGACTTATGTATATCAAGACGCGAATGGTGAGGATCGTGAATATACGTATTCTCCGTTTGCTCATAATATGTATGGCGTTCCGGGAACGGGAAAACAAGGAAATATCAGTTTTGACGTAAATAACAATATCGAGATGAAGGTGCGTTCGGATAAGGACTCTACTGGATTCAAGAAAATTAGTCTGATCGATAAGCTGTCGTTAGGCATGAGTTATAATATGGCGGCGGATTCATTTAAGTGGAGTGACTTGAGTGTCGGTTTACGTTTGAAATTATCCAAGAGTTATACGTTGAACTTGAATGGTCAGTTCGATACCTATACGTACGATGAGAATGGGCATCGTGTCGATATTCCCCGTTGGAAAGCAGGCAAGGGTATTGGCCGTTTGAGAGGGACTAGCACCAGTTTTTCTTATACATTTAATAATGATACGTTTAAGAAGTTGTTTGGAGGAGGTGATAGTTCATCGGATAAATCTGGGAATCAATCGGCTTCTACGGATCCGAACGCAGATCCGGATGGCTTGAACCCGGATGGAGAAGGAGAGGGCGAGAATAAGGAAAGTGGTGGCCGTCTGTTGGGCAAAAAGAAAGAGAACGGTGAGACAGATGCCGATGGCTATTTAATTTCCAAGATTCCTTGGAGCCTCTCGTTTAGTTATGGTTTGAGTTTGCGGTATGGTGATTTTAATCGTTCTAAACTGGAGTATGATTACGCCTTGACTCACTCTTTGAGCTTTAACGGAAATATCCAGCCGACAAAGAACTGGCGTTTTAACTTTAACGCTACTTATGATTTTGACGCTAAGAAGATCTCTTATATGACTTGTAACGTAACTCGTAACTTGCACTGCTGGCAAATGACGGCTAGTTTCGTTCCGGTCGGTCCTTATAAATCCTATACATTCAGTATCGCTGTAAGCTCTGCTTTATTGAAAGATTTGAAGTATGATAAGAGAAGTAATTATAGGGATGGACAGCAGTGGTATTAAGAACCGAAAATTGAGAATTGAACATTATTGGATTGTATAGCTAATTTTCAATTCTCAATGATCTTACCATTCGATGGGAGTTTGCCCAGTTGCGATTAAATAATCATTGGCTTTGCTGAAATGCTTGTTTCCGAAGAATCCCCGGTAAGCGGAAAGAGGGGACGGATGGGCTGATTTAAGAACCAGGTTACGGGATGAATCGATGAAAGCACCTTTCTTTTGTGCGTAGGAACCCCATAATATGTAAACGATATGGCTTCTTTCAGCCGCCAGACGATGAATAACAGCATCGGTAAAGGTCTCCCAACCTCTATTTTGATGGGAACCGGCTTGATGCGCTCGTACTGTGAGCGTGGCGTTTAGCAGTAATACGCCTTGATCTGCCCAACGAATCAAGTTGCCGGTTGTTGGAACCGGATGCCCTAAATCATCTTGTATTTCTTTGAATATATTGATGAGGGAAGGGGGGAAAGGTACCCCATCCTGCACGGAGAAACAAAGTCCGTGCGCCTGTCCCGGCTCGTGATAAGGATCTTGGCCGAGGATAACGACCTTCACTTTATCGAACGGGCAGTGCTCAAAAGCGTTGAACATATAAGGACCGGGAGGATAAACAGTACCTTGGCGGTATTCTTGTTTAACGAAATCGGTCAATTGCTTGAAATAATCTTTTTCAAACTCGTCGGCTAACCGTTTTTTCCAGCTTTCTTCAATCTTTACGTCCATAATATAATAGTTGGCTGTTAACTAAATAAGCATCATTCCAGCCGCACGTGCTTCCTTGCGCATCTCCTCCGGCCAGATACTTGCCTGTATCTCTCCGATATGGGCCTTACGAAGATAGAACATACACAACCGGCTTTGTCCGATACCACCGCCGATACTTTGCGGAAGTTCACCGCTCAAGAGGCGTTTGTGGAAATAGAGTTCTTTTTTCTCCCCGGCTTTGCAAATATCCAACTGGCGTAGCAAGGCTTCCTTATTGACGCGAATACCCATAGAGGATAGTTCCATAGAACGGTTTAGTACATCATCCCAAACCAATAAATCCCCGTTCAATCCGGTTTGTCCGTTCTCGGCGATCGTAGACCAATCATCGTAGTCCGGAGCACGTCCGTCATGCTTCTCTCCATTGCTTAGCGAGCATCCGATACCGATAATGAATACGGCCCCGTATTCCTTGGTAATAGCGTCTTCCCGCTCTTTCGGTGTAAAGGTAGGATATTTTTGTAACAAATCCTCTGAATGGATGAAATGAATCTGTTGGGGGAGCGTCGGGCGGATTTGAGGAAACATCTCGTAAACTAAATATTCGGTACGGACCATAGCGGCATATATGCGACGGACGATTTCCTTGAGGAAATCGATCTTACGTTCGCTTTCGCTCATTACACGTTCCCAGTCCCATTGATCCACGTATAAAGAGTGTAAATTACCTAGCTCCTCGTCTGAGCGGATGGCGTTCATGTCGGTGTAAATACCGTAACCTTCTTCAATGTGGTAATCGGCGAGTGTCAGTCGTTTCCATTTGGCAAGTGAATGTACGATCTCTGCTTTAGAGTCGTTTAAATCCTTGATAGGAAAAGTGACGGCTCGCTCGGTCCCGTTAAGATCATCATTGATACCCATGCCCTTAAGTACGAATAAAGGTGCGGTTACGCGTCTTAGGCGCAGCTCGGATGAGAGGTTTTGCTGGAAAAAGTCCTTGATCTTCTTGATTCCCATTTCAGTCTGGGATAAGTTAAGTAAGGCTTTATACCCTGCGGGTTTAATAAGATAGCTCATATACTTGTTGTACTTTGTGTTTGTGAAATATGTGCGGCAAAGATAATGATTAATGGCAAAATAACAAGAATGTGATCGCTTTTATTTGCAAAATGGCAGAATAAGCAGAATACTTATATGCAAAATATCAAAAATAAAATATTTCTCTCCTGTATTTGCTAAACTAAGATATTATATGTACTTTTGCGCAGTCTTTGGCTCGGTAGCTTAGTTGAATAGAGCGTCAGATTCCGGTTCTGAAGGTCGTGGGTTTGAGTCCCACCCGGGTCACAAGAAATCCTTGGTAATCATTAGATTTCCAAGGATTTTTTGTTTATGTGATTTTAAGGAAAACTATAACCGCATGTGTAAAATAGGATATTCTTTACCTTCTCCGTCCAAATCAGACCTTTTGTATGTGTTAAAGCCTATATGTTTATAAAAACCGACAGCTTGATTATTTTGCTCATTCACATCGACTTTTGTTACTTGCAAATTATCTATGGCATAAGTGATTAATTTTTTTCCTATTCCTATACCTCGATAATTATTGTCAATGAATAACATTTCAAGATTTCCTTTTGCGATTCCCATAAATCCTACTAAGATTCCCTCTTGTTCAAATCCGAATAGAGTGACATGTTGAAAATATACTGGAAGTTGTTCCTTATAGTATAGAAAATCTTTCTCTTTAAGAAAATCATGTGTATTTAATACTGCACTTTCCCAGATTTCCATCAAACGTGGATGATCTGTAACTTTAATTTTTCTAATCATAATTGTAATTACTATTTAAATCTACAAAGTTCGGAACTTTTACATTTAAAGCACTGAATCTAAGTTAAAAAATACGTTTACGGATTCTGCTTAGTGCTTGTGGTGTGATACCCGATTTCCGGCGCTTTTGCAGAACTAACCTTATTCCGTTTTTGTTTTATTACCAGAAAGATAAATTGATAAGATAAAAAATAGGGGAATTATGTCAGCATTTTACAAATTTCTTTTTCCAATGAAGTCGGATGGTACAGCTATATCGTTACTGTTGTTGGCGCTTCGTTTGTTATTCGGAGGTTTATTGCTTTCGCATGGGATACAGAAGTGGACGAATTTTGAGAGCATGTCCGCCGCATTTCCGGACCCACTGGGAGTTGGACATTCGGTTTCTCTAGGCTTGGCCATTTTTGGGGAGCTTTTTTGTTCGATTGGCTTTATTCTCGGTGCGCTCTATCGGTTGGCAATGATCCCGATGATTTTTACCATGGGAGTGGCTTTCTTCGTGATTCACGGGAATGATCCGTTTTCTTTGAAAGAGTTGGCGTTCGTTTACTTGGTCGTTTTTATCTTGATGTATATAGCAGGACCTGGTAAGTTCTCGTTAGATCGTCTGATCGCTGTCCTCTTGTCGCAGAAGAGATAGGGAATTGTAGGGAAGTTAACTTGCTTTGGAAAAGTTTCAGGAACCTCGGGTGAACTCTCTGGTTCCTAAATAAAAAAAGATTGTCTGAAAACCAAACAATCTTTTCTATCGTGGGCGTTGACGGATTCGAACCGCCGACCCTCTGCTTGTAAGGCAGATGCTCTGAACCAGCTGAGCTAAACGCCCGAAGTTCTTTCGGTATAATAATAAATTAAAAGTGGGCGTTGACGGATTCGAACCGCCGACCCTCTGCTTGTAAGGCAGATGCTCTGAACCAGCTGAGCTAAACGCCCGAAAATCTTTCGGTGAAATAATAAATTTAAAGGTGGGCGTTGACGGATTCGAACCGCCGACCCTCTGCTTGTAAGGCAGATGCTCTGAACCAGCTGAGCTAAACGCCCTTTAAACTTATTTTTTCGTTCGCTTTATCTCTCTAAAGCGCTGCAAAGATACGGCTTTTTTTATTACCACCAAACTTTTTGACGAAAAAATGTGGATGAATATGAATTTTGTTTGGATATGGCTACGTAAGTGTCTGATGGTCCTAAAAACGGGGCATTTAGTTAAAAATAACGATTGCTTACCTTATTATTCAATGGAAAAGACTTAACTTTGCGACTCTATATTAATAATGTATATGGTATTATCGACACTGACTGCTATTTCGCCCGTGGATGGGCGATACAGGAATAAGGCTGAGAATCTGGCGGCTTATTTTTCAGAATACGCACTTATCAAGTATAGGGTGCGAGTTGAGATCGAGTATTTTATTACTCTATCAGAGTTTCTTCCGCAATTAAGCGAGTTAAATGCGGCGGAAGTAAAAAAGGGGCTCCGGAAAATTTATCAGGAGTTTACGGAGGAGGACGCTTTACGAGTGAAGGAGATCGAGAGCGTGACAAACCACGATGTGAAAGCGGTGGAGTACTTTATTAAGGAAAAAACAAATCATTTCCTTGCGGAGAAATACCACGAGTTTATTCATTTTGGATTGACTTCTCAGGATATTAATAACACATCTGTGCCTTTATCGATCAAGAACGCTTTGCAAGAGGTGTATTATCCGGGTTTGGAAGAGGTGATCGGCGCCTTGAAAAAATACGCCGAGGAATGGATGGATATCCCGATGTTGGCTAAGACACATGGGCAACCGGCATCTCCGACTCGTTTGGGTAAGGAGGTGATGGTCTTTGTTTACCGTTTGGAGCAACAGTTGACATTGTTAAAGGCCGTTCCTATCTCCGCTAAATTCGGTGGTGCTACAGGAAACTTCAATGCGCATCATGTAGCGTATCCGGAATATGATTGGAGGGCATTCGGTAACAAGTTCGTTAGTGAGGTGTTAGGCTTGAAGCGTGAGGAGTGGACTACCCAGATCTCTAATTATGATAATCTGGCAGCGATCTTCGATGGCTTGAAGCGTATCAATACGATCTTGATCGACTTGAATCGTGACTTCTGGCAATATATCTCCATGGAGTATTTCAAGCAAAAGATCAAGGCGGGTGAGATCGGTTCGTCTGCTATGCCACATAAGGTGAACCCGATTGATTTCGAGAACGCTGAGGGTAATCTAGGGATCGCTAACGCTATTTTAGAGCATTTGGCTACGAAATTGCCGGTATCTCGTTTACAAAGAGACTTGACGGATTCTACCGTGTTGAGAAACGTAGGCGTGCCTTTGGCACATATAGAAATTGCCTTCAAGAGCTTAACAAAAGGTTTGGGTAAATTGTTATTGAACGAGAGCGCCCTAAGTAGGGATTTGAATAATTGCTGGGCTGTGGTAGCCGAGGGTATCCAGACGGTCTTACGCCGTGAGGGTTATCCGAAGCCTTACGAGGCATTAAAAGCTTTGACACGTACGAACCAGACTGTTACGGAGCAATCTATCAAGGAGTTTATCGAAACCTTGAATGTTAGCGACCGGATTAAAGATGAATTAAGGGCTATAACGCCTCATAATTATACAGGAATTTAGTGATAATACGGGTAGCCGTGAGGCTACCAAGTTTTTAACCATTGTTTAATTTATAACAAATGAGTACAGAAGAAAGAGATGAATCTCAACCGCGTCCAAAAAAAGTGATACCAAGTATCAGACGGGAAAACACAGACCAAGAAGGTGAAAGAAGACCTTACAATCAGGGGTATAATAGACCTGAGGGTAGCTATGAACGTAGACCGTACCGGTCTTATGGAGATAATAACCGTCCTTCATACGGGGATCGTCCGAGCCGTCCGCGTTCTTACGATAATAACCGTGAAGGCGGGTATGGCAACAACCGTGAGGGGGGCTATGGTAATAGTCGTCCATCTTATGGCAACAATCGCGAAGGTGGGTATGGAAATAATCGCCCGTCTTATGGCAACAACCGTGAAGGTGGCTACAACAGCGGCCGCTCGTCTTATGGAAATAACCGCCCGTCATATGGGAATGGAGGAGGGCAATACAATCGTCCGTCTCGTCCTAATTATGATGGACCGGCAAAGGCTTATTCCGCTAGTCCTTCCGGAGAGGGAATGTCTGCGGATGGTATGAAGAAAAGAAGACCTAGAGTAGGTGATACCCGGGTTGATTACAATGATTCACGTTCAAGCGGCGGGGACGGTTACGCACCCAGACGTTCGTATGGTAACGATAACTCTTATGGCGGTAATCGTCAAGGGGGTGGTGGATATGGAAATAATCGCCGTCCTTCTTACAATAATAATCGCCGTCCCGGTGGAGGAGGTGGCTTCCAAAGATCGCAGGGATACAACGTTCGTCCGAAACAGATCAAGTATAAGGAAGTCTTGGCGGATCCAAACGAACCGATTCGTTTGAACAAATTCTTATCTAACGCTGGTGTTTGTTCTCGTCGTGAGGCTGATGAGTTTATCCAGAAAGGAGCTGTTAAGGTAAACGATGTCGTGGTAACGGAATTGGGTACTAAGATTACTCGTCAAGATGTTGTTACATTTAACGAGAAGCCGGTTCAGATCGAGAGCAAAGTATATATTGTATTAAACAAGCCGAAGAATTGCGTAACGACTTCTGATGATCCTCAAGAACGCCTGACGGTGATGGATTTGGTGAAGAACGCCTGCCAAGAACGTATTTATCCGGTAGGCCGTTTGGACCGTAATACGACAGGTGTCTTGTTATTGACGAACGATGGTGATTTAGCTTCTAAATTGACTCACCCATCTTTCAAGAAGAAGAAGATCTACCATGTGTGGTTGGATAAGAACGTGGCTATCGAGGATATGGAGAAAATCGCCAACGGCCTTGAGCTTGAGGATGGAGAGATCCATGCGGACGCTATCAGCTATGCAAGCGAGGACGATAAGAGCCAAGTGGGTATCGAGATCCATTCCGGCCGTAACCGTATCGTGCGCCGTATTTTCGAATCGTTGGGATATCATGTGACAAAATTGGATCGTGTTTATTTCGCCGGTTTGACTAAGAAGAACTTAGGCCGCGGTAAATGGCGTTACTTAAATGAAAGGGAAGTGAACGCTCTTAGGATGGGAGCTTTCGAATAACAAAAAACGATACAGATGGAAACAATTAAACGAACAAAAATTGTAGACGTGCTGAAAAGCGACGCTTTCGGTACTACCGTGAATGTGAAAGGATGGGTACGTACTCGCCGTGGTAGCAAACAGGTGAATTTTATCGCCTTGAATGACGGTTCTACAATTAATAATGTTCAGATCGTTGTGGATGTAGATAAATTGGGTGATGAGTTCTTGAAACCGATTACCACGGGAGCTAGTATCAGCGTAAATGGTATCTTGACACAATCCCAAGGTAAGGGGCAAAATGTGGAGATACAGGCTACCGAGATTGAGATCTTCGGTACGGCTGATCCAGCTACTTATCCGTTGCAGAAAAAGGGACACTCCATGGAGTTTTTACGTGAGATCGCTCACTTGCGTCCTCGTACGAATACATTTGGCGCGGTATTCCGTATTCGTCACAATATGGCTTACGCTATCCATAAGTTTTTCCATGATAGAGGCTTTTTCTATTTCCATACGCCGATCATCACGGCTTCCGACTGTGAGGGTGCCGGACAGATGTTCCAAGTTACTACCAAGAATTTGTACGACTTGAAAAAGGATGAGAACGGCTCTATCATTTATGAGGACGACTTCTTCGGCAAGCAGGCTAGCTTGACGGTTTCCGGACAGTTGGAGGGTGAGTTGGCAGCTACAGCCTTGGGACAGATTTATACGTTTGGCCCTACGTTCCGCGCTGAGAACTCAAATACGCCTCGTCATTTGGCGGAATTCTGGATGATTGAGCCGGAAGTCGCTTTTAATGATATCACGGACAATATGGAGTTGGCCGAGGAGTTCATTAAATATTGCGTACAATGGGCGTTGGATAACTGTATGGAGGATATCAAGTTCTTGAACGATATGTTCGATAAGGAACTGATCGCTCGTCTGGAAGGGGTCTTGAAAGACTCATTCGTTCGCTTGCCGTACACTGAAGGAATCAAGATATTGGAAGAGGCTGTCGCTAAAGGACATAAATTTGAGTTCCCTGTTTATTGGGGTGTAGATTTGGCTTCCGAGCACGAACGTTTCTTAGTGGAGGATCACTTCAAACGTCCGGTAATTTTAACGGATTACCCGAAAGAGATCAAGGCTTTTTATATGAAGCAAAACGAGGATGGAAAGACGGTACGTGCGATGGACGTATTATTCCCGAAGATCGGGGAGATCATCGGTGGTTCCGAGCGTGAGGCTGACTATGATAAGCTAATGACTCGTATTGACGAATTGGGCATCCCGATGAAGGATATGTGGTGGTACTTAGATACTCGCCGTTTTGGTACGGTGCCTCACTCTGGTTTCGGTTTGGGCTTTGAGCGTCTTTTGTTGTTTGTTACGGGTATGGGAAATATCCGTGACGTGATACCTTTCCCGCGTACACCGAATAACGCTGAGTTCTAATAGCGCTTAGTGATCATGATAAAAAGGGCCCGTAACCGGTTTCAACCGAATTACGGACCCTTTTCTTATATTAGCTTCCTTTATTAATCGTCGTCCAGATCAATAGGAATTTGTCTTTTGAATGCCTCCTTAAAGGATATGAGCGATTCGGTGCGAGCCAAGCCCAATGGTTGAAGCTTGTTGTGGATGATGCTTAGCAAATGCTGGTTGTTCTTTGCGTATATTTTTATAAACAGGTCGTATTGCCCCGTTGTATAATGGCATTCCACGACTTCCGGTATCTGCAACAGCGCTTCGGTAACGCTTGGAAATTGTCCGGGAGACTTTAGGAATAACCCCATATATGCGCAAGTTTCATACCCAACTTTTGTGTTATCCACGATGAATTCTGAACCTTTGATAACCCCTAAATTAGTCAGCTTTTGTATGCGTTGATGAATAGCCGCTCCGGATACGTTACATTCCCTCGCTACTTCCAAAAATGGCATACGCGCATTGCCGATGATTAGTTTAAGTATCTTCTCGTCCAGTTCATCTAGTTGATGATGTGCCATATATTCAGTATATTTGTATTACTGTTAGATTATATCTTTCATATTTAATACAAATATAATGATAATCTTATAATCATCTAAAGATTATGGTAGATTATTTTGATTTTGTAAGCATTCTTTATTCAATTATTAAGTATTTTTTTTATGAGCGAAGATCATGTAATAATTAGTAAGCCTGTCCGGGAGATAGCCGATCCTTTATTGGATCTAGTAGAGAAAACATATACTAGTTCTTTCCCTGAGGAAGAACGTCGTGATTTCTCTTTGGTACGTAAGCTTTTGGAGGAAGATAGCCGCTTCGAGATGTATGCCTTGCTACGGGATGGTATTTATGTCGGTTTCATTACCGGATGGCAATTTGAGGGTTTTGTTTATGCGGAGCATTTCGCGATCGACGAGTCCGCTCGTAACGGAGGAATCGGAGCGAAAGCAATGACAAGTTTTTTAGCTCTCCACGAAGATCCGGTTGTCTTAGAGGTAGAGATGCCGACAGAGGAGATGAGTAAACGTAGAATCGGTTTTTATGAACGTCTGGGGTTTGTCTTGGATCACCATGTATATTTCCAACCTCCCTATCGTAAGGGAGAGGCATTTTTAGAAATGCGTTTGATGACTCATGGGGAACTTGATCTTGAGCAATCTTTTGAGCGAGTTAAGACCATTATTCACCAAAACGTTTATGGAGTGGAATAAAAAAGGGGCGGGAAATAAATCCCGCCCCTTTTTATAATACTATATCTGAATAATTATTACTCTACACGTTGTGCTGCGGAATAACTAATCTTCAATGCGTATGCCTCACGAAGAGCCTGCTTGATATCGGTGATCGTTCCCATCTTGGTCTCTTTATCAGCCTTGATAGAAACTGTCATAAACGGCTGGTCCTCTTCTTTCATACTGGACTTTTCTTGTGCGATATAATCCTGAATTTCCGAAGTCTCTGCAAAAGCGTCATTCAACTGGATACGAGTCTCAGAACCCATCTTCGCTCTCAAATCTCTAGTCGGCTTACCTACATAGATAAATGTAACCAAAGATTTCTTCTCCAATTTTTGAAGCTCTGTAGCTTGTGGAGCATGGAACTCTACTTTCAATGTTACCTCACGCATAGATGTTACCATCATGATGAAGAACAAGAAAGCGAACACCAAGTCAGGTAATGATGATGTATTCAATTCGGGCATTTCACGACCGCCCGCTTTACTAAACTTTCCCATTACTTTTTACCTCCATAATTTTTAGGTTCAGCTTCTGATATCTTTTGCGGATAAATCTGCTGTACAGCTTTTTGTTGTTCTTCGTCCAAATCAGCGAAATTCTTCCCGAATTTTTCCTTAGAAACCTTATTTCTCAATTCGTTATAAGCAGCCGCGATTTCATTCTGCACATCGATATAAGCTTGGTATTCGGTACCACGGTCATTCTGTAAAGAAATTACGTGGTTCTTCGTTACCATCATCTTTCCGAAGAATGGAACATCAGCCTCAACACGTTCAGGCTTATGTTCGTCATTGTAAGGATTATCAATGAACTCTTTGATTCTTTCTTTCAATTGCTTGATATCGACAAATTGATCACCACAGAGAATCTGGTTATTACTGTTGATCAATACAACCAACAAGTTTCTCTTTTTGATGTCAACATCGGTATCGTTCTTCTGATCTTTAGGTACAGGGGGCGGCAAACGTCTTGCCAAACCTTTATCTGTATCCATTGATGTAGTAATAAGGAAGAAGATAAGCAACATGAAAGCGATATCGGCCGAAGAAGAACCATTGATACCCGGTGTCTTTCTTTTCTTACCCATTTCTTTCTTGTTTTATCAGTTCGTTATTACTATTATTTACCCATGATTCTCTTTACAGAACCCCAAACTACACATGCTACGATCAGAACCAAAAGTACGATTGTAGACATGATCCACATGTCTGTGATCTTTAACCAACCCGGAGTATTGTAAACTTGAGAGTCTGCGTTCAAGCCTGCTAAAGGAGTCGCGTCACCCATTGTATAGGTGATGAACAATACGGCTACGAAACAAACTAATACTACCAAAGACATGATAGCTGATTTAGCGTTAGTCTTCAGCAAAGTCAAGAATTGCCAAACCGCAAACAATACTGTACTGATGATTGTCACGAAGAACAATACAGAAGTCCAGTTAATCAATAACCCTGTATAGATGGGTTCTTTCATTTCTGCGGCAGGGTCAACGACTCCACCCGCATAAAACATACCCAGCACAATGATACTGATAATAGAACTTATCAGTAAAGTCCAACTGGATATTTTTCTTATTTTAGTAACTGCCATAATTCGTTATTATTTTTTGAATTTGACGTTGTATTTGATAACCAAGTCAAGCAAAGAGATAGAAGCATCTTCCATCTGGTTCAAAATAGCCTCCAATTTGCTTAACAAATAGTTATAGAATACCTGAAGGATCAAAGCAACGATCAAACCACCTACAGTAGTAATCAAGGCCACTTTCATACCACCTGCTACAACCGTCGGGCTGATATCACCAACTTGCTCGATTTTATCGAACGCCATGATCATACCTACTACAGTACCCAAGAATCCTAAAGACGGAGCCATTGCGATAAACAATGTGATCCAAGACATATTCTTTTCCAAAAGACCGCCTTGAACACCACCGTAAGAAACGATAGATTTCTCTACAACGTCAATACCTTGGTCAATTCTCATCAATCCTTGGTAAGCGATAGAAGCGATAGGGCCTCTTGTGTCACGAGCGATAGCTTTAGCGCCTTCAACATCACCTTTGTCTAAAGCATCCTCAATACCTTTCAACAGTTTGCTGGAGTTTGTCTCAGCCAAGTTTAAGTAGATAATTCTCTCTAAGCAGAATGCCAAACCGAAAATCAAAGCGATAGCGACCAAACTCATGAAGTCGGCACCACCTTCGATAAACTTTGTCTTTAATGCTTGATACATACCTCCTTCAATTGCTGGAGCCGCATCCTGCGCGAATGCTACGGTAGAAGTTCCAAGGGCACATAAACCCAAGAATGCTTTTGCAAATAACTTTTTCATTGTGTGTTTAATTTTTAAGATTAATAATTCTCTTATTTGTTTTTATTTTATTGTTAATTAATTCATGGTATTCTCCACTGCGGAGAGAGCGGGATTCGAACCCGCGAAACCCTTTAGGGGTTTACACGCTTTCCAGGCGTGCCTCTTCAACCACTCGAGCATCTCTCCAATTATTCGCCTAGCTTCTTCTAAAACGACCGCAAAATACGAAAAAATTCCCATATGCAATCTTTTCAGTGCACAAATCTATAGTTTTTGCTTGACATATACACAATATCCGCGAAATAAATTTTGACTTCATTCGAAAAAAAGTGTCTATATGGGTTTATTTAGGCTTTTAAACAATTCTAATGTGTTTTTTCGAGTAGCGTTTACGGTTTCCTCTAGCGTGAGGCCGAATGTTTCCGCCACTTTCTCGGCCGTCTTCCATATGTAAGTAGGCTCATTCCGTCTACCTCTGTAGGGGACTGGTGAAAGATAGGGGGCATCTGTTTCCAAGAGTATCTTTTCAAGATCCGTTTGCCGGATGACTTCGGACAGTTTTGAATTTTTAAAGGTGACAACCCCGTTTATCCCGATCTTGAAGGTGGGCAGTTTCTTTATTTCTTCCAGCTCTTCCGTTGTGCCGGTAAAACTATGAAATACGCCCTTAAGTCTTTCTGCTCCGACTTTATGTATGCATTCCAGAACTTCCGGATATGCGTCACGGGTATGGATGGCTACGGGCAGGTTCAGATCGATGCTCCAACGCAGTTGTTCCTCGAAAACGATTTGTTGCTCCTTCAAATAAGTCTTATCCCAATATAGATCGATCCCGATTTCACCGATACCGCAATAAGTACGTTTAGATAGATAGGATTCCGTTTGTTTTAGGATATCGATATAATTGCTATCCACACTGGTCGGATGCAATCCCATCATGGGGAAAGCGAACTCTGGGTATCGATCGCATAAATCGTGCATTCTGTCAATCGTCGTCAGGTCTACGTTTGGCAGAAGCAGGGTGTCGATACCTGAGTCTTTTGCTTTTTGAGCCAGTTCGTCTTGCTCCGGATCGAAATCCTCCAGATATAAATGGCAATGTGTGTCTATTAAGCTCATGGATTAGGATTGTCTATGCATTAAATGATCACAAACCTCTTTTAGGATCGTTAATTTTTCGGGGGCGACTTGTAAAGCGTTTAAGTTCTCTACGGATGCGTCGTAATAGGCTTGGATTTTATTTTCTGTTAATTGTTTTAGCTGCAATTCGTTGTAGATAGAGGTGAATGTCTGTATCTTTTGAGCCGGGTCGAATTCTTTTTTATCCATCCAGCTACGGAGAGCTTCCGCTTGTTCTTTATTGGCCAGTCTGAGAGCGTTGATCAATAAGAATGTTTTCTTGTTGCAAAGGATATCGCCGCCAATGTTTTTCCCGAAAGTGGCGGTGTCACCATATACATCTAGTAAATCATCTTGCAGTTGAAACGCTAGACCAATATTAATACCAAACGCATATAAATGGTCTGCGTCTTTCTGTGAGGCACCTCCGAGTAAGGCACCTGTTTTAAGGGCGCAGGCCAGTAGTACGGCTGTCTTTAGCCGGATCATCTCGATGTATTCTTCCTCGCTTACATCCATGCGAGACTCGAATTCCATGTCGAATTGTTGGCCGCCACATATTTCCGCCGCGGTTTGCGTAAATAAATCCAACACTTGTTTGAGGTGACCGTGTTCCGTTGATCCGATTAATAGATAAGCCGCTATTAGCATCGCGTCTCCGGAAAGAATCGCCGTATTGGCATTCCATACCTTGTGTACGGTAGGTTTGTTCCTTCTTTTATCAGCTTCATCCATCAGATCGTCGTGCAGCAAGGTGAAGTTATGGAAAACTTCCAGACCTAAAGCGGGCTTGATCGCATTCTCTATACTATTATTATATATATTACATGCCATCAACGTTAACGCCGGACGTATTCTTTTTCCTCCGAGGGACAAGATGTACTCTATCGGCTCGTATAAGCTCTTGGGAGGATTGGTGAATTGTAGTTGAGAGATCTCGCTCTCTATTCTTTGAAGTATATTCTCGAATGCTAACATAGCTGTATCAATTAATGGAGTTATGAAATAAAAAAAGGCTGCGAAAATAAAGCAGCCCTTTTGATATGTTTAATGTTATACTATTGCAATCTGAACGTGATAGGCACAGTATACTTAACACGTACTGGTTTACCTCTCTGCTTACCCGGAGTCCATTTAGGCATGGTACCGATCACACGAAGAGCCTCTTTGTCCAATGATGGGTCTACACCACGTAATACCTCAGCGTCTACTACTGATCCGTCTCGGTTAACCACGAATGCGCAGATTACACGACCTTGGATACCGTTTTCCTGTGCGATTACCGGATACTTGATTGATTTAGCGATAAACTTCAGCAATTCTGCGTCTCCACCGGGGAACTTCGGCATTTCTTCTACAACTGTAAAGATCTGTTGTGCGGACTCTTCTTCCTCTTCTACAACTGCGGGGGGAGTATAAACAGCCTCCTGCGCTGAGGTTTGGTCATCCTCTGATGATAAGATATCCTGCTGTTCCAATTCAACGTCATCTTCAACAACGTTCAAAACCTCGGTTACAACTGGTGCTGGAGGTGGTGGAGGTGGAGGAGGCGTATTCTCCGGTCTCGTGATTTCCACTTCTTCCTCGGCGATGATGTCTGCTACACCCTCGCTAGCCTGAACGACCATTACATCGCGGGTGCTCCATTCGAAGCCCACGAACAAGACAGCTAAGCCCACTACGAATCCCATTAGGATACTTAGAGACTTACCTCTCTCAAGGTCCGCTTTCGGTGATTTTTTAATTTCCATACGTTTATAATAGTTTATAAGTGTTTTTCACTTCTGCAAAAATACAAATTATTTCATATATCAAACAAAAATGAGAGCGATAATATACCTTTTTGGCATTTTTCCCGTTTCTGTTAATGTGAAATCCGTATTTCTGAGATTTGCGGGTGTAAAGTAAAAACATTTTTCCGAATTAATGTATCTTTGAACGATTTTTTGCATGAAAATATGAGAAATAAACTATTTATACTGATTTTATTCGTTGTTACACTGTCTGTCTCAGCGCAAAACGGGAGCGAGGCGTATACTTTCTTACGTTTTCCGACCTCGACCCGGGCTAACGCCTTGGGTGGGCATACTGTGGCGTTGGTAGAAAGAGACCCTTCGCTTATTTTCCATAATCCGGCGTTGCTAGGCGCAGAGATGGATGGGATGATCAACTTGAATTATATGAATTACATCTCGGATATCAACGTAGGGAGTGCCTTGTTCACGAAAGCGCATGACGAGAAAGGGGCTTGGGGCGTAGGCGCTACGTTTATAAGCTATGGCGATATCCAGGAGGTGTTGCCGGATAATGTCGTGACCGGAGCGAGTCTTTCGGCGAAAGATATCAGCGTGAATGGTTTCTACTCCCGCGACTTGAGCGAGCGTTGGCGGGGTGGATTGTCGTTGAAGTTCTTGTATTCGGGACTGGCTGATTATACCTCTATCGGTTTATGCGTGGATGCGGGATTGAGTTATTATAATTCGGATAAGGGCTTTTCCTTTGGTTTCGCCTTGAAGAATATCGGCGCGCAACTGAAAGCTTACGAGGATGAGCGACAAAAGATGCCTTGGGATATCCAGATGGGTATCACGCAGAAGATGGCGCATGCCCCGATTCGTTTTTCTTTGACGGCCCAATACTTGAACCGTTGGAAGTTCGATTATATCGATAATACGGATAAAGAGTATGAAGGGGATTCTTTTGTTAAGACGTTGGCGAAGCATTTTATCATCGGCGTGGATTTTATCCCGTCCGAGAACTTTTGGGTGGGCGTAGGATTCAATCCGAAGGTCAATATGGATATGAAGTTGAAAGGCGGGGGAAGTTTCTCCGGCTTCTCGGCTGGCGCAGGCGTAAGGATCAAGATGTTTGACGTGGGCTTCTCGCTGGCGAAATATCATCCGTCCGCCATGTCGATGATGATTAGCGTATCTACGACCTTGGCCGATTTTAAGAAGGTGACAGAATAAACCTACACATTAATATATATATGAAGAAAATAGTTATCGCTATAGACGGCCACTCTTCCAGTGGCAAAAGTACCATGGCAAAAGATCTTGCCAAGGAGATCGGATATACGTATATCGATACGGGTGCCATGTATCGGGCCGTGACTTTGTATTGCATCCAGCATGGATTTTTTGAGGGAGAGAAGATTAAGGAGGAAGAGCTGAAGGCTTCTATCCATGATATCGATATTTCATTTCGTTTGAACGCGGAGACTGGCCGGCCGGATACCTATTTGAACGGTGTGAATGTAGAGAAAGAGATCCGTGGCATGGAAGTGGCGGATAAAGTGAGTCCGGTAGCTACTCTAGGCTTTGTGCGCCGTGCGTTGGTCGCTAAGCAACAAGAGATGGGGAAGGCGAAAGGCATCGTGATGGATGGCCGTGATATCGGTACGGTGGTATTCCCGGACGCGGAGTTGAAGCTTTTCGTGACGGCCTCGCCGGAGGTACGTGCCAAGCGCCGGGTGGATGAGCTGGAGGCGAAGGGGATCCCCGTTTCTTACGAGGAAGTGCTGGAGAATGTGAAGAAGCGGGATTATATAGATTCAACCCGGGAGGAAAGTCCTTTGAGACAAGCTGATGATGCCTTGGTATTGGATAATTCCCATATGACTTTGGACGAGCAAAAGGCTTGGTTACTGGAACAATATCATAAAGCGATCGGTTCATAAACGAGTGCTTGGAGTTTCCTATAAAGAAACTTTTGTCTCTTCGAATGAAAACTATAGTTTCGTTACTAGGAAACAAAAGTTTCTCTTAGGGAAAACTCTAGTTTTGTTATGAAGAAACTTTAGTTTCTTGTGATTGAAAATTAAGAAAACTGTAAGTGCTTGTTTGTTAATGATATTATAGATATGATAGAAGTCGAGATAGATAAAGATTCCGGATTCTGCTTTGGGGTTGTCACCGCCATAGAAAGCGCGGAGCGGGAGCTGGGTAATACGGATACGCTGTATTGCCTAGGCGATATCGTTCATAACAGTTTGGAGGTGGAGCGGTTGGAGCATATGGGGCTGCATACGATCGACCATGAGGGACTTTCAAGGTTGAGAGACCGGAAGGTGTTGCTCCGGGCGCATGGCGAGCCGCCTTCTACCTATGCTTTGGCGAAGCGAAACAATATCACGATTATAGACGCTACTTGCCCGGTCGTCTTGCGTTTGCAGCGCAAGATCCATAAATGTTATCAAGAGACCCGGGCGAATAACACCCAGTTGGTTATCTATGGAAAGAAAGGCCATGCGGAGGTGAATGGCTTGGTGGGCCAGACGGAAGGCACGGCGATTGTTATCGAGAAAATAGAAGACCTCGATCGTCTGGACTTTACCCGTGCGATCAGTCTGTTTTCCCAAACCACGAAGTCCTTGGATGGATTCAAGGCGGTAGTGGCGGAGATCAAGCAGCGGATGGCGGAAGGGGTGGAGTTTAATTATTACGATACGATTTGCCGTCAGGTGGCGAATCGTCTTCCGAATATAAAAGCGTTCGCCTCCAGCCACGATTGGGTCTATTTTGTGGCCGGTCGTAAAAGTTCCAACGGAAAGATGCTGTTCGAGGAGTGCCGGAAAGCGAACCCGAATACGCTTTTTATTTCCGAGGTATCAGAGATTACCGAGCCTTTGCCCGAGGGCGTGTGCCGGGTCGGGGTTTGTGGCGCTACATCCACTCCCAAGTGGTTGATGGAGGAAGTGGCGGTCCGGATCAAGGAACTGAATGCTTCGGAATGATATTTTGATTAAGATTACGTGAACTTTCCGGGAGAAAGACAGAAGGATAACTAAATATTTACTACTTTTGCCGGAGAACATTAAAATCAATGACGCTATGTCTACAGTAAAGTGTGTTGGTATTTTAACGTCCGGAGGTGATGCCCCGGGAATGAATGCCGCTATTCGTGCGGTAACACGTTCCGCTATTTATAACGGAATGAGAGTGAAAGGTATTTACCGTGGTTACAAAGGGTTGATCCTAGATGAGATTGAAGAGTTTAAGACACAAAATGTCAGTAATATAATTCAGCGCGGCGGAACAATCCTTAAGACCGCCCGTTGCGTGGAGTTCAAGACTCCCGAGGGACGAAAACAGGCCTATGATAAGTTGCAAGAGCATGGGATCGATGCCTTGATCGCTATCGGTGGTGACGGAACGTTGACGGGAGCGCGTATTTTCGCTCAGGAGTTTAATTTCCCGATCGTAGGATTGCCGGGTACGATTGATAATGACTTGTATGGCACGGATACGACGATCGGTTATGATACGGCCTTGAACACGATCATGGAATGCGTGGATAAGATCCGTGATACGGCTACCTCGCATGATCGTCTGTTCTTTGTGGAGGTCATGGGGCGCGACGCCGGTTTCTTGGCGTTGAACGGAGCGATCGCTTCTGGTGCCGAAGCCGCTATTATCCCGGAAATCTCCTTGGAGAAAGATCAATTGGCCGAGATGATCGAGAATGGATTCCGTAAGTCCAAGAACAGTAGTATCGTATTGGTTGCCGAAAGTGAGGTAACCGGTGGCGCTATGGGTGTCGCTGAGCGTGTGAAGAAGGAATATCCGCAGTTCGATGTGCGTGTCTCTATTTTAGGTCACTTGCAGCGTGGTGGTTCTCCTACGGCACAAGACCGGATCTTGGCGACTCGTATGGGTGTGGCTGCGATCGATGCCTTGTTGGATGATCAACGTAACGTGATGATGGGTATCCAGAACGACCAGATCGTTTATGTACCGTTCTCTAAAGCGATCAAGAATGATAAGCCTATTAACCGGGATTTGTTGAACACGCTCCGTGTTTCTTCAATCTAAATAAGGCATATATTTATATGAATAGGAACCCGGATGTAGCGATTGCGTACATCCGGGTTTTTATTTGAAGAACCTGATATCATGAAGAAGTATAGCGGCGTGGCCTTGAATGTAATCGTATTTGTCTTTCTGTTTATCTTCTTGAGGATATTCAGTGAGTACCACTTTTACTGTGTCGAGCAGAATCAGTTATTCCAGTTGACTCCCATTTTTATTATCGATAAGTTAATGCAACCGGGAGGTTTAGCGATGGTTCTTTCCGGTTGTTTGGTGCAAACGAACTTGATTTATGGAGCCTATCCGGTCGCGGAGAAATATATCGCTGTCTTAGAGAATACTTTCTATTATAAGGATTGGGCCAAAGCGCAGCAGAAATTCCTGTATAACGATGAGGCGGTCGAGGCAGATCCTCTATTGGGGAATATGCGTAGGAACCTGCTATCCGAGAATCATCTGAGCCAGATAGATGGATTCGACACGGACTTGATTCGCTTGGCGGAGCAGAATCCTTCCAATAAAGCCGCTTTTCACTATGCCGGCGTATTCTATCTTTTAGCAAAGGATGTGACGCGTTTTAAGACGTTGGTGGAAACCTATTACGGAACGGATTTACTCCCTTCTTTACCGGTCTCTTTTCAAGAGGCGATCATCATCCTATCGGAGAAAGATCCGGATTACTGGAAACGTTTCGGTGTCTCGGAATCTATCGTAGGTCGATTCACCGATTATAAGAGGCAAGTACTTGCTGGGCGGAATAATAGTAATGCGCTGCCCGGTTTGATGTATCGCTCTTATGGCGATACCTATTGGTATTATTATATGTTTAAATAGGAGATGAGAAAAATGTATATAATAAGATGTATATGTCTGTGGATGATTCTGGGCTTGATGGCTTGTTCCGGTCCGGTACGTATACAGAAGAATCTGGAAGTCAAGCCGGAGATCTTTCCGGATTATGCGGATGTGACAATCCCGCCGAATATAGCTCCCTTGAATTTTAAGCTGAAAGACGCTTGCGCTAAGGCCCGTGCCATTCTCGAATGTGGCCCGGAGAAATTAGAGATCAAGGCTGGAGAAGACGCTCGTTTCGTGATCCCGGGCTCTGGTTGGAAAAGGCTGCTGCGTGCCGCTTCCGGGAATCATTTGAATGTAACCGTGCAAGCTTTCGTGAATGACGAATGGATCGCGTATGCCCCCTTCACCATCAAGGTGGCGAAGGAGCCGGTCGATGGTTGGTTGGCTTACCGTTTAATCGAGCCGGGCTATGAGCTGTGGAACCGTATGGGTATCTATCAACGTTACTTGGAAAATTATACGGAGAACGCGATCATCGAAAATAAGATGAGCGGCAATAACTGTATGAACTGCCATTCTTTCTGTATGCAGAATCCGGAGAAAATGCTTTTCCATATGCGTGAGACCTACTCTTGTACCTTATTGATCGATGGAGATAAAGTGGAGAAGCTGAATACGAAGACCGATCAGACCCTTTCTCCGCTAGTCTATCCTTCTTGGCATCCTTCCGGAAAATATGTCGCTTTCTCTGTGAATAAAACCAAGCAAGCGTTTCATATGAACGATAGGAATCGGGTGGAGGTATTCGACTCAGCCTCGGATGTAGTCGTCTATGATACGCAAAAGCATGAGATCGTGACTTCTCCGCTGCTGTCTTCAGAGGGAGCGTTCGAGACTTTCCCTACATTTTCCCCGGATGGAAATACGCTCTATTTCTGTTCGGCTAAAGCCCGTACGATGCCCAAGGAATACGATCAAGTGAGATACGATCTATGCTCAGTCTCGTTCGATCCCGTTACACGTCGTTTCGGGACGGTAGTCGATACTTTGTATAAGGCATCAGAGATCGATAAAAGCGTTTCTTTTCCCCGGGTTTCCCCGGATGGAAAGTATTTGCTCTATACCTTGTCCGGTTATGGGAATTTCTCTATTTGGCATAAGGATGCCGATTTGTACATGATTGATTTATCGACTCTGCGAAGTTATCCATTGGAGGCGGCGAATAGCGACGATGTGGAAAGCTATCATTCATGGAGTAGCGATAGTCGTTGGATCGTGTTTAGCAGCCGGCGGATGGATGGTTTGTATACAAGACCGTTTATCGCTTATATCGATGAGAAAGGACAGGCTTGCAAACCTTTCCTGTTACCCCAGAAGGATACGGATTTTTATTTTCGCTTTATGAAATCCTACAATATACCTGAATTCATCACAGGAGAGGTAAAGAGACAAGGGCGTGCGTTGGCCGTGAAAGCGAAAGAAGACAAAGGAGTCGATGTAAGGTTCAAGTAAAAAAGAGTGTCGCATGATCAGATCGTGCGACACTCTTATGCTTTTATACCTATTTCGTAGCGATATTATCCAAGAACAGATCGATCATCCGTTTGGCTGCCACGAAAGAGCTGATTTCGTTGTTCAAGACTTGCTTCTCCGTTTGTTCCAGCATGCCTTCTACCGCCGGGTTATGATAGAACTTATCCCGCAACGTGTCGTTGATGCTTTCGTACATCCAGTATTTAGCTTGCTCGTTACGTTTGTAATCGAAGTAGCCGTTCTTTTTGGTGAACTCCATGTACTCTCCGACCATATCCCATATTTCCTTGATACCTAGGTTGTAATAGCCGGAATAAGTCAATACTTTCGGGAACCAGCCCGATTCCGAAGGTGGGAAAAGATGTAAGGCGTTCCGGAATTGAGCGGCGGCGAGATTCGCCTTTTCGATATTGTCTCCATCCGCCTTATTGATAATAATACCGTCCGCCATTTCCATGATACCTCGTTTGATACCCTGCAACTCATCTCCGGTACCGGCCAATTGAATCAACAGGAAGAAGTCCACCATCGAATGTACGGCCGTCTCGCTTTGTCCGACACCCACGGTCTCTACGAATACGGTATCGAAACCGGCGGCCTCGCATAATACGATCGTCTCACGGGTCTTACGGGCGACCCCCCCTAAGGAGCCTGCGGATGGTGAAGGACGGATAAAGGCGTTTTTCTCTCTCGACAAGGCCTCCATACGAGTCTTATCTCCTAGGATACTACCTTTCGAGCGTTCGCTACTCGGGTCGATCGCTAGTACGGCAAGCTTACGCCCTTGGTTGATCAAGTGCATGCCGAAAGAGTCGATAGAGGTACTCTTTCCCGCTCCGGGAACACCCGTAATACCGATACGGACCGATTTTCCAGCGAAAGGCAAACATTTCTCTATAATCTCCTGCGCCACCTGTTGGTGCTCATGCTTAGAGCTTTCCACCAAGGTAACCGCTTGACTGAGTATCGTGATATTCCCTTTTAAGATACCTTCCACGAATTCGGAAGGCGTATATACCTTGCGTTGGGCACGCTTTTTTATATAAGGATTTACGGTAGGGACATCCGCAATGCCCTTATTCACTTTCAATCCCTTGTACTGATCATCGTTTTCTGGATGTTCCATATTAATAATTCATTATTTATATGCGGTGACCTTGATCAAGCGAATAGGCCCGTTCGGGTCGTTGCATACGACATTAATAAGTGCTTCAAGTTTTGTCTTTATCTCTTTCGGTCGCAAGGTTACTTTGAAAGTAGCGGTCGCTCCCGGTTTAAGTTCTTTCTTGCCGCCGGACAAATCGACACGCTCATCATCACAAGTGACGCTGTAGATCGTGAGCGGAGTCTTTCCGGCATTCGTAATCTCAAATGTACCCGATACTTTACCACCGATCAACGGAACGATGTTTTTCTTGTTCGGTAGCTTGCCGAATTCCAGTAAAGTGCCGGATAATTCCGCTATTGGGGCTTGGGCTTTATCCGCAGCGGATAGTTTGCTGAAATTATCGATCACGTTGGCGGAGATCTGGATCTCTCCGGATACTTCCTTCTTTCCGGCGTTCTGTACCATGACCGGCAAAAGCGTAGAGACTCGTCCTTTCCGCTTCAAGACCTTGGCATCCATAAGGATCGTAATGGCACCGACCTCGTCCGGTTGAAGGGTAGCCGGGTTCACCTGTACGTTAAGGTAGTGAGGTACTTTACCCAGATGAATCGTAGCCGAGGTCTTTCCCTCGTTCTTAATGTTGATCTTCTCGCCCAACGTTTCCTCCGGACGGATACTGCTGAATAGAACAGTCTTCGTATGCAGCTTCAGATCACCGATAGAATAAGGATACGTAAAGACCGGCTGCGAAGGTTTCGGGGTGACATTTCCCTTAATGGCTAGGCTGTAACTCCCTTTCTTTCCATTGCTGAATATCGATACGGTTTTATAAAACGGGCCGGGGCGTCCTTTCGGATTATACGTTATCTTAACTTCACCGGTCTTACCGGGAGCGATCGGCGACTTGGTCCATTCCGGCCGTGTACAACCGCATGACGCGGTAACACGGGTGATGACCAAAGGGGCGTCTCCCGTATTCTTTATCGTGAAAGTATGACTGGCGAATCCATCGGCCTCGGCTATTGTCCCGAAATTATAAGTCAACTCGTCCGACAAGATTTGGGCGCCTTGTTGTGCCCAAGCTGTCGTTATAGATATAATTGCTGTAAGAGCAAGGATCAACCTTTTTATATTCAGCATTCCAATTGGGGGTTTTTTACGTATTTCTTATTCAACCTCTCCCCGGATGTTCATGATGAAGCTTCCGGTTTTCCCGTTACTGTATACGGAAATGGTCTTCGTGAAAGGACCCGGACGTCCTGCCGGATCGAAAGTAACCTTGATCTGGGCTTTCTTACCCGGAGCTACCGGTTCTTTCGGCCATTCCGGGGTCGTACATCCGCAAGACGCGATTACACGTGTAATGACCAGAGGCATATCGCCCGTATTGGATACTTCAAACGTATGGGATACTTTTCCGTCTGCTTCCTTGATGGTACCAAAATCGAAACTGGTTGTTTCTGCGGAAATAACTGCTTTCTTCTGAGCTGAAGCCATTCCTGTCGCTAACAGGATCGCCATGAAAATAAAAACTATTTGTTTCATCTTATCGTTTAGTTTTAATTCGAATTACAAAGATAGTCATTTCAATTGAAAGTTGAGAATTGAAAATTGAAAATTAGAGGAAGATAACGCTTCTTGCGATGCCCATTCTTACCTTCTTACGGTGCCCATTCTAACCTCCTTATACTGGGCATTGTAAGGAGGTTAGAACGGGCATTGTAAGAAAAGGCTTGTTTAGGGCATGATCCGCAAGCTTTCTCCGGCGGTGTGCGACACGAATTCCGGGGCGTACATACATTGAATCGTACTGATACCTCCGGCGTATTCGCCGCTACGGGATACGTAGACCGGATATTCCAAGACAAACGTACCTTCCGGCAGACGATTGATGAAGAAATTCTCGGATACGTCTTTCGGGGATCTGTAATACCAGATACCGTCTCTTGATTCCGGGCCGGAAAGTTGATCGGCCGGTTCGAAGCAGCCCGCACGTAGATCTTTCAAGAATACGTAATTCATTTCACGGTCTGTCCGGATCGTTAGCCGAACGATTACCTTGTCTCCGATGCGGAGCGGCTGCTCCGGTGTTACGGGACGGATTTGGCGGTTGGTACCGTTATTGGTCTCGACGAATAATTTCTTCTCGACACTCAACACCCCTTTTTGTCCTTTTACCTTGTCGATCTCTTGGAAGTATTGCTCGTAAACAGCTCCCCATGCCGGAGTGTTTCCTTCCTTGCGGATCGAGAGCACGGGGTTGGCGGAACTATTTGCCGGCTCGTTCGGAAGTATCGTTTTGAGGTAACCGGTGGCGATTTCCCCTTCCGCGGTACTATAGGTCTTGCCGTCCCATGTCGCTACACAGGTGTTTTGCGTGTTCAGCCAATCGCTACCCGTGAGTAGCAAGGCGTAAATGGCGTTTACCGTGGCGGGTACGGATTCCCAGTTTTGTGTACGTTTCTGGTTTAGCAACCATTGTTTCATCCGGTTTGTATGCTGGGTATCCGGTGCGATCTCGTTAAAGACGGACATTAATAAGCAATGCGTGTCGATCGGTGAGGTGAAATAATCACTCCCCCTGCGGTTGTTTGCCCAATACATACCTTTCTCCTCGGAGATCGTAGCGGTCTTCTTTAGCCATGTCAGGATCGCTGTCGCCACCTCCTTTTTACCGTTTCGATGCATTAACAAGGCGATTTCGCCCTTACTGATTAAGGAATATTGATTCCAGTGCTTCTCCGCTTGGTTCGTATAGAAACGGATCGCTTCCCGGGCGTCTCCTAGTTCCGGGATATCCCGGTAGGAACTGCGGACGAATAAGAACTCTACCTGCTCCGGCGAGGGCCATGCGTTTTGCCATTTCTTATCGTATTTCAGCAAGTTCTCATAATCCGTTTGCATACTTTTGTCCAAGAACTTGAGGGCCTTCATTTGCATCTCTTTCTCCGCTTGCCCATATTGGATCGCGTTTAGCTGTACAAGCTGTGACATACCTTTCAGGATAGAAAGCGTGATCGCACGGCTTGCGGGGAAACCTTTGAACCAGCTCCATCCACCCTCTTCGTTCTGTTGTTGGATCAGTTGTTGCAAGGCCGCTTCCCGTAATCCGTCCGCACGGTTTAGGTCGAACAATAAAGACAAGCGTTGTTTTTGCTCTGTCTCGTTATCGGCGGCTAGTACCCAGGGCGTCTCCTCCAAGAGTATGTTCTTCAGCTCTTGGTTCTTTTCCAAGTTTGAATAGAGAGTAGAGGCATTCCCTCCTTGGGCGGTCCATTGGTTGATCACTTTCAGGATGCGGGGATGGGCTTGGGCGATATAGGAAGCCAACGTATTGCTGTAATAAACGGCAAACCAAGATAAGATATTATCATTGTTCGGCTGTGTGATCGTCGGTAATGCCTGTACCGCGTACCAAATCGGATTCCCGGTCATCTCCAGCGTGAGACGGAATGGTGTCGCTCCCTCCGAGTTCCCGGAGATACGGATTTGTTTCTCTCCTTCCTTGAGCAGATAGAACGGGGTACTTTCCGTGATAAGCAATTGATTGGAAAGAACCGGTACGATCTGCTGCTCCCCGTCGCTTCCCTTTTCAGAGTCGGCTAGGATACGTACGCCCAGTAGGTTGATCTGTTTGGGGACTGGGATCATCCAGCTTACAGTAGCGATGCTATCCGGTTGCAACTCAAACGGACGTTGTGACTTGCTCAAGCAGATAATCGGTTGGTCTGTAGCGGGATCGAATAGTTCGATGCGTACACGGCCGGATACCGCTTTCTCGGAATTGTTGATGACTTGCGTGCTGATGCTGACCTCATCCCCTTGGCGGACGAAACGAGGCAGATTCGGTAGAACCATCAAGGGTTTGCTGCTAATGACCTCTTTCGTAAGCAGACCGTATTTTAGGTCTTTGGTATTGGCCAACATCTGTAGTTTCCAAGTCGTATTACTTTCCGGCAGGGTGAAATTTACGAATATGTCTCCTTCCTCGTTCGTTTGTAAGGTCGGGTAGAAGAAGGCGGTTTCCGCGAAGTTTTGCCGGATTTGCTCCGGACTTATCGGCTGGCTGCTCTCTTTGGCGAAAGGATCGGATAGGCTGAACACGGGTTCCCCTTCCGTAGATTCCACACTAGGCTCTTCTAACACGGCGCTGTCTTCCATGATGTTCATGGATTCCGCCACTACTGGGGCTGCCGCGGATTTCAGCATGATACCACCCGTGGCGAAAGCCCGGTTGCTGGAGCCGTATCCTCGTATGACAATCTCATTGAATAGACCGAACCAATTTAAACGGTCATACTGATATTGAGGAACTTTTATATACTTGGCCTCTGTCTGGTCATATTGATAACTACGCTGGAATCCGGCTCCGGTTGAGAAACGGGGAGCTTGTAGCAGGATCGTTCGCCGCGGGGAGAAATACCAATTGAATGGTATGATTTTATCTAGCGAGGCATCATACATGCTGGTCAGTACCTCGGCGGATACGATCGTGGAGTCCGCGTCGGTGATACGGAATTTCCAGCTCTCTTTACTTCCCGGAAGTAAACGATCCCGGAAGGTTATCGGCTTGATGGTTAATTGCCGGTTGGGTAGCTGAAGCTCTACGGGTACTTGGGTAATATATAGCTCACCCTCTTTTACGAACGTAAAGGATACGATGATTCCCTCTCCATATTCCGGCTTGAACGGGATCTTAAACCGATGGTTCGCGTCGCTTAGCTTTATCAACTCGTGATGGATGCGGTTATTTCCGGCAAACCATTCATAGAGTACGTAGGCGTCCTTGTCGGAGGTGCCGAATACGATTTCCGCTTCCTCCCCGGGTAAACAAGTTGTCTTCTCTTTCAGCAGCCAAGTATGGGTAAATACGGGAGGACGCTTGTCGTTCTTTCCGTATAGGATGAAATCGGACTGGTTCTTACTCTGCCGTCCTTGGCTATCTTTGGCTTCTACTAAAATACGGTAACGCCCGGAGGGCAATGGGTTGAAAATAGCCGGACTGATCTCTTTGCCACTGGTAAAGCTACCGGAAGCTACTTGCTTGCCTTCTTGATAGCTCTCTCCGCTATTCTTATCGGATCGGTTTGCGATCAGTTCTACGATCTTGAAAGTACCGGAGGTGGAAACCATCTCCCCATTGATTGTCCGGGCTTCGACTACGGCTTTTACTGAGTCTTTCTCGATTTGTGGCGGTAGGTTCGTGAATAAGACGATACTGGATTCTCCTACCGAGAAGGTGTAATTCGCCTCTTGGGTCTCTCCCTTGCTATCGGTTACGGTAGCCGATACCTCGTAGGTCTGGTATGCGGAAGCGTATGGATTCGTATCCTCCTCTTTTTGGGGACGGAAAGATACGCTAAATGTCCCATCGCCGGAAAGGGTGGTACTCCCTTCCGCAACTTGTGTCGGAGCGCTCGGACGGAAATACCTCCACAACAGGAAGGGCCTGCGTGTAATACGCCAAGTGATATCTCCGCTGGGCAGTGACACGCCGGAGAATGTAGCCGCCTTGCCTTGTATGGTAACGGAATCGCCGAAAGCGATATCTCCCTTGATCGGGAGGAAGTACGCTTGGAAAGTCGGACGTTTGTATTCCTCTACATGAATATATACGCTCATCTGTCCGGTACTTAACCGGAAGACACCGCTTAGGGTCTGTTTGGGGAGGGAGAACTCTCCGTTAAAAGAACCGAAGTCATTGGTCATGACTTTCTTCTGGGCTATCTCTTTCCCGTTAGCGTCGTATAAAGTCACCGTAAAAGGCTGTCCGGCCACGGCATGCGGGTCGTTCGAGTCTTTTACATAGGCGAGACCTTTGAAGAAAATGGTTTGTCCCGGACGGTAAAGCCCACGATCCGTAAAGATTGAGACTTCTACCGGGTTCTTTTCCGATCGACGGCCGGAACCCATCGGATAGATATTTGTCAACATAGCGTTGGTATCTCCCGGTCTGCTGGTTTGGAACGCCAATACTTGACTGTTCGCCGGAAGCGTGGCCAAGCCTTCCCGGTCTGTCTTGACGGTACCCAGTTCTTGCAAGCTACGACGCTGACCTCCGTAATAGGTAACGATAGCCCCCTCAACAGGCTTCCCGCTAAGATAGTCGGTAACCATGACCTCTTGTTTATTACCGGAAAGATTACGATAGATTGCGGCCAATCGGGTTACGCTAACCGTATTGATCGTCTTTAGCTGTTGTCCGGGTACGGTTACGACACATTCATACAATCCCGGTTGATCCATAGATATATGTAAGGTCGTATCTTGCGGCGAATAGGTGTTGGGCAGTAGCAAAGAGAATGTCTTCTCATTTACAAGTTGTCCCAAGGTGCTGCTACTTGATTTTTTTGCGGATGTATGGGCTGCCGCTTGTAAAGGTGTTTTCGAGCTTCGATAGATTTGTACGATGACTTTCTGTACATTCTTATATTCCAGCTTGATCCCCAGTTGCTGTCCCGGATAAACCGTATTGTTTGTAGATACGGATAAAGTAGGTTGTTCCAATTGTGCCAAGCGATTCTTTAAGATAGCCGTGCGAGGGTAACCGGAATATCGTTTGATACCCTCCTCGCATAGTTTCACCTCTTCCGCTTTGATAGAATCCCATTGGGTAGAGACGTAACGAAACATACTGCCGCTAACCAAATCCAATTTGGCGATTAAGATCTCGGCTGCATAGTTTTGAGAAGCTAAGTTCCTGTAAAGCTCATCCAATGCGTTCATGTAAGCCTCGAAAGACTCTTTATCCCTTTTATCCCCGTAAAGGAATCGTAGGTAATCCAATTCCGTAAGGAGGACCGATTTCATATTCGGCTCCTTATTTTGAAAGGCGATCAAGTCTTTATAGATCTGTACGGTTGGTTGGATGTCCAGTGCCCGGAAGGCCAGGAACTCATAGAGGGTCGGACGCAGGGTTTGCGAGTCCTTTCCGATCTCCAGAATATCCTTGAACTTGCTGACAGGCGTATTTTGCAATAAAGCCGTAGGTCGCAATGATAAATCGATCTCTTCCTTGATCTTATCCGTGAATAAGTTGGAAGTCCATACCCGGATATCCTCCGGGATATAACCGCTTAATTGGGTTCTTTGGTTGATGGTCCACTGGTTCCGTTGGAAGTAGTTCTGATACATCTCCGCCAGCATGGAATGTAATACCGCCACGGAAGCCGAGTCGGCGCAACTGTTGGTGTAATTCTCCACCTCCTTGATCAGTTCCGGGAACTGATCATCGTTTACCTCCATCTGTTCTTTCATCTTGAGGATAAGATTCTTGATCACCATAGGGGTATTCTTATCGTTTATAGCTTGCGTGATAACAGAACTTTTTTGTTGAGGCTGGGCGGCCCGGCTATACATAATAACCGCCGAGATGCCGCAAAGTATCAGGGCAGATAAAATAATTGCTCTTATCTTCATATCTTTTGGGTTTTATAAGTTTAACAATAAACCTTTCCTATATAGATACAAAGAAAGAGCAAAAAGTTGTAAAACGCACGTTAATGTTTACTTTTTACGCACGTAGGTGATGTAGGTGTAGGGGTAAGGGTTCTTCTCGTCTGCGGGATACTCCTCACGTTCAGTCTCTTCCCAAAGGTCCCAGTTTACGACGGGAAAGAACGAGGTAGCGTCGGGAAACTCATGATGGATGCGGGTAATATACATTTTGTCGGCTATTCTCAAAGCCTGTCTGTAGACCAACGCACCGCCAATGATGAATATCTCGTCCTCTTTCTCACATAAATCCAGAGCGGCCCCCATAGACTCGCAAGCGAAACAATTCATGAAACCAGCCTCGGGCATAGTCGTCAATACGACATTCTTCCGATTGGGCAGTGGCGCTACAGGGAGAGACTCGAATGTCTTACGTCCCATGATTACCGCATGTCCCGTGGTTAATTCCTTGAAACGCTTCATGTCTGAAGGCATGTGACATAATAATTGCTGATTCTTTCCGATCGCGCTTTTATCTGCGATTGCTGCGATGATAGAAATTGTACTCATAGACTTATTGATTTATGATTTGTAATTTTATGATTTATGAATTAACTGTCAACTGTCCATCGTCAACTGCCAATTCTCAGACGGCCACTTCTCCCTTGATATGGGGATGCGGGTCGTATCCGGTCAAATTGAAATCCTCGAACTTAAAATCGAAGATGCTCTTTACGTCTGGGTTGATCTCCATACGGGGCAACGCACGTGGCTCACGTGTCAATTGTAACTTAACTTGCTCCAAATGGTTGCTGTAGATATGGGCGTCTCCCAACGTATGAACAAAATCTCCCGCTTTAAGGCCGGTAGCTTGTGCCATCATTTGTAATAACAAGGCATAGGAGGCAATGTTGAACGGAACGCCAAGGAAAATATCCGCGCTACGTTGATACAATTGTAGGCTCAACCGTCCGTTCGCCACGTAAAACTGGAAGAAAGCGTGGCAAGGAGGCAGGTTCATGTTGTCTAAGTCCGCCACGTTCCATGCGCTTACAATGATTCGTCGTGAATCCGGGTTATGCTTGATCGTCTCCACGGCCTCGGTGATCTGGTCGATAGATCCTCCTTTATAATCCGGCCATGACCGCCATTGGTAACCGTATATATGCCCAAGGCTACCATCCGCGTCGGCCCACTCGTTCCAGATGCGTACGCCATGATCTTGCAGATATTTTACGTTGGTATCTCCATTCAGGAACCATAACAATTCGTAGATGATAGACTTCAGATGCAGCTTCTTGGTAGTGAGTAGCGGGAATCCCTCTTCCAGATTGAACCGCATCTGATGACCGAATACGCTGATCGTTCCCGTACCCGTCCGGTCTTCTTTTCTAACTCCCTCGGTAAGCACTCTATTGAGCAGCTCTAAATATTGTTTCATTACTCACTTATTACAATAGTGTGCAAATGTACAAAAGTGAATCGTATTATACTAGAATAACGGGTCAAAATATGAAATCGGTTGAGGATTCAAACGGTTTCTTCATGTATCCTTGGCTGTTTCTTCGGGAGGTATTAGGGGATTTGTATGAAGGTCTAGCTTATTTATCAGCTGTTGGACGATCATCTAACAGCTGTTGCATGATCTTCCAACGGCTGTTGCATGATCATCTACCAATTGGTGGATGATTAAGATGTCAAGAGGAAGGGTGTAGTACTTCGAGTAGAAATCGGTAAGGATTCCCGAGAAAATGCGTAAGGATATTGGACCTCATGTGGATAGAATGCGTATCTTTGCCCGAAGAATAACATTTATTAATTTTAAAGGTAAGAGATGAAAAAACTTTGTTTTGCGGTCATGGCAATGTGTATGTTATTGTCATGCGGAGGTAAGAATGAGAAGGGGGCGGCTACGGAAGAGGCCACTCTCTCTGGTTTGATGAAGTCGGATTTTGTATCTGAGGTAGATGGTAAGCCGACTGCTTTGTATGTGTTGAAGAATAAGAAAGGGGCTGAGGCTTGCGTAACGAATTGGGGCGGACGCTTGGTTTCCGTGATGGTGCCTGATAAGAACGGTAAGATGACGGATGTTGTGCTTGGGTATGATAATATCGCTCAGTATGTAGCTTTTCCGGATAATAACTATGGTGGTTTGATCGGACGTTATGGCAACCGTATCGCGAATGGTAAGTTTACGTTGGACGGAACGGAGTATCAACTTCCGCAGAATAATAACGGGCATTGCTTGCATGGAGGTCCGAAAGGATATCACGCGGTAGTTTGGGACGCGAAACAGATCGATGACCAAACCTTGGAGTTGACTTATCTATCGAAAGACGGTGAGGCAGGTTTCCCCGGTAATCTGGATATCAAGGTGATCTATAAGTTGACGGATGATAACGCCGTTGATATTAAGTACGAGGCTACAACCGATAAGGCTACTGTCGTGAATTTGACGAACCATAGTTATTTCAACCTTTCCGGTGTTCCCGGCTCGCAAATCATGGATCATACGATCATGATCGACGCGGATACATATAATCCGGTGGACGAGACTTTGATCCCGACCGGTATCGAACCCGTGGAAGGCACGCCGATGGATCTTCGCAAACCGGTAGTGGTAGGCGCTGATATCGACAATCCGTTTACGCAATTGGTTTACGGTGGTGGTTACGATCATAATTGGATCTTGAACGCCGCCGGCGATATCAATAAGGTAGCCGCTAAAGTTGTATCTCCGACAAGCGGTATCGTTATGGAAGTTTACACCAACGAGCCGGGTCTTCAATTCTATGCCGGCAACTCAATGACGAAAGCGGGTGATAAAGGCAAGTTAGGTGTGGTTTACCCGCATCGTGGCGCTCTATGTCTGGAGACTCAACATTACCCGGATAGCCCGAACCAGCCGGCATTCCCGAGCGTAGTGCTTCGTCCGGGCGAGAAATATACGAGTGAGTGTATTTATAAGTTCTCGGTAGAGTAAATAAGGAAGAAAGTTCCGGATTTCGTAATAAGGCGTGGGCTGTTGTTTATTATTTGTCCGATGGGTGTTTGGCGATGCCTCAGTTTCGAATAGTAGATTAACAGTTCCCACGCTTCTTTTTTGTAGCATATAGAAATACCGAACAAGGTGAACGGTCCGGTTTGAGGGAAACGTATATGGAGGTAATTAAAAAGCAACGTTTGGCTGTCTGTCGTATATTATTGGATGTAGTGGAAGGTGCGTGTGAGGTCCGTGATCCGGATCTGATCATGCGGACTCGTCATTATTCGGCACTTCAAAGGGAGATGTGTTTTGCGGATCGGGATTGGGAAGAAGCGAGAGATTTGAGTGTACTTGCCTGCTTGGTACTATCCAAGGAATTGCATTATAAGGTTAAGATGATGATCGGTTTGGTAGCTCATGACTTGTATTCAAGGGAGTCCTCGGTCTCTTATCAGCAACGCCTGTCCTTCGATGTGCTGATGAGTGCGATCGATTGGCCGGTCTCTTTTAAGGAGATCACGCTCTTTGCTCCCTCAAAATAAGTTATAGTTTGTACGTAAGACCTTGAATTCCGTTCTGCGGTTGATCTGGTCGGCGATCTCTTGTTGTTCCGGCGGCAGGGCAAGGATGAATTCCTCGGTAAGCACATCGCCTTCTTTCAAGAAATCGAATTGTTTAGCCATCTTCTTATTGATTGTCTTGGGAACGCTTTCTCCATATCCTTTCGCTTCCAGACGAGCCGCCTCGATACCTCCCGCTATTAGGTAATCCACGACCGATTGCGCACGGCGTTGAGCCAAACGCTCGTTATACTGGTCCGTACCTTTCCGGTCCGTGTGGGCACCCAGTTCGATCGTTACGTTCGGGTTATCGTTCAGCATCTTGATCATCTCGTCCAAAGCTTTCTTGGATTCCGGACGAAGGGTCGCTTTATCGAAATCGTAGAAAATGTTATCGATAACAACCGGCTTGCTGATCGGAGAGAGGAAGAAATCCACGATATACGTCTCGTTTTTCTCCTCGGGGCCGGTATGCAACTCGTAATTCTGGTTGAGGTAACCACGGGCGCTGGCCATCATGACATAACGGATGTCTCGTTCCAACTCGACACGATAGGTTCCGTCTTTCTTGACCGGGACTTTCACGTTCAGTCCGTCTTTTCCGACGATGCGTACGGTAGCGTCCTCGATCGGATATTCATCCACATCGTTTACGATTCCTTCGATGAAGATGGTGATCGTAGGCAGTTCAAAGGAATAGATATGGTCATAGCCCCGTGCGTCGTTGCGGTTGGAGCAGAAGAAGCCCCGTTCCTCTTTTCCGGCGAAGGTGATACCGAAATCGTCTCCCATAGAATTGATGGGGGCTCCTAGGTTCTCGACATTCCACTTCCCCGTACTGTCTTGCGTGGCCTTGAACAGATCGAGACCGCCCATTCCCGGATGTCCGTTGGACGCGAAATAAAGGGTGACGGAATCCCGGACATACGGGAACATCTCGTCTCCCGGCGTGTTGATCTCTTCTCCAAGGTTCTCCATCGGGCCGAAATCGTTTCCCGCTACCCGGGCACGGAAAATATCCTTGCCGCCGAAACCGCCCACGGCGTCGGATACAAAATACAAGTATTTGCCGTCCGGCGAGATGGAGGGATGGCCGAGGGCGGTAACCGAGTCTTTTACGATTGTCGCACGGGTTCCTTTTCCCCATTTGGCGCTGCTTCGGGTAGATATGTAAATCTCGGCAGTACGAGGGCCTTCCGGATCTTGGGCGCAATAGGTATAATACATCGTGTTTCCATCGGGGGAGAAAGAGGGGGTTCCTTCGTCGTATTCCGTATTCACCTCGTCTTCGAGCTCTACGGGAGCTAGCCAAGCCCCTTTCTCGTCTTGCTTGACAAGGAAGAGGTTATTGTTATTTTGCCCGGTGATGGCGCTAACTTTCGCGTCCTTGTCTTTCGAGCGGGAAGAAGCGAAGTATAGTTGGTCGTATTTATCTCCGGCCAGCATCGGACTGAATTCTCCCCGGCGGGAATTGAATTTATCCATGCGTCTTACCTCGTAGCGGGTAGGGTTCTTTTTCCATCCTGGAGCCAGCTCGCATCCTTGTATGCCGTTGATGGCTAAAGGATTGCTAGGATCGTTCTCCATATAGATATCGTAGTTCTTGATCGCCTCCGGATAACGTCCGGTCTTCTGTAGCATCTGTCCCATGCGTAGGTAGACGGTGCTATCGGGGTAATCATAGCGGATGGCGTTCATATAGGCGCTAGTCGCTTTCGCCGTATTATTGATTAACCGGTTACATTCGGCCATACGGTAAGCGATATAGCCGCGCAAATCTCTTTTCTTCGGGGAGGTCTTCGTGTAAACCTTACGATAAATGGCGGCTGCCTCATAGTATTCCCCGATACGCTGCTTCTCCTCGGCATCGCTCAACTTCGCCGATTTGCAGGAATACAAGGAAGATACGATAAGCAAAAATAAAACATATATAGTAAAATGCGCTTTCATTCAATCTGGAATATATTCGTGCAAATATAACGAATTGTATGGGATCTTATTGTATGTCTGTTACAATAACAAGGAACTATCCCCATAACTCAGGAACCTGAAATCGTGCTCTAAGGCATATTCATAGATGGATTTCCAGTTTCCTTTTACGAAAGCGGAGATCAGCAAGAGCAAGGTGCTTTTGGGCTGGTGGAAGTTGGTGACGATTCCTTTTACGATCTTGAACTCATAGCCCGGGGCGATGATGATTTGCGTAGCCGTTACCAGCGTATCCGCATCATGCTTATCCAGATAATCGAGGATGTTTTGAAGGGAACGCTCCGCTGTCAGCCGGTTGTTATTCATGTCGTAAGGCATCCATTGTTTTACGACGAGATCTTCGGAAGTCGCTTCGGGGTTGCTCTCAAGAATCACGCCCATGTAATAGAGACTTTCCAAGGTCCGTACGGAAGTCGTTCCTACGGCGATGATATTTCCAAGGTTACTTTTGATACGTTCGATGGAACTGCGGCGGACGGAGATAAATTCCGTGTGCATCTCGTGACCTTCGATCGTGTCGCTTTTTACCGGTTTAAAGGTGCCCGCTCCGACATGCAAGGTGACCTCTTCCCGCCCGATGCCCCGAGCATCTATATCGGCAAGTACTTCCGGAGTGAAATGAAGTCCGGCGGTCGGTGCGGCGACGGAGCCTTTTATCTTAGAATAAACCGTTTGATAGGTCTGTAGGTCGCTCTTCTCTGTTTCCCTGTGCAAATAAGGGGGAATCGGCAAGACCCCGGCGGCATCCAAGATATCGGCGAATGTATAAGTCTCGTTATCCCATGTGAATTCGATCAAATGTGTGTCACCATGAGACTTTTTCTTATCCGCTGTCAGCACGACCGGTTGATCCTTAATGAAGATCGTTTTGGATAAAGTGCCTTCTTTCCATTTCTTAAGGTTGCCAACCAAGCAAGTCCAGCTACAGCGTCGGGTCTCTTGAAAAATCAAGGCGTAATCATGAGGCTCGATAGGCTCCAAGCAGAAAATCTCGATGCGTGCGCCGGTCTCTTTCTGGAAAAGTAGGCGGGCTTGTATGACCCGGGTATTATTGAATACCATCAAGGCGTTTTGGGGAAGATAATCCGTGATATGCTTAAAGATACTTTCGCTTATTTCCTCGTTACGGTAGAGTAAAAGTTTGGACTCATCCCTTTTAGGCAATGGAAACTTTGCGATTCGTTCGTCCGGTAACGAATAGTTATAATTATCAATACGTATGTCTCGTGGATTCATTTGCTACTTGTTTGTAACTGATTTTGCGGGCAAATATAGGTAACGAGGCTGGATTCTGGGCTGGATCGGGAGGCTTTAACTTTTATTAAAATAGGTATCCGTCTTAGTGTAAAGGTTAGGATGGAGGTGTCGGGCAGTATTTGATCTAGTCTTAGGCCTAAGATGAAGGCTTGGAGCTTCATCTTGGTCTAAGATGGGATCCGGATAGGCTATTTGGCAGGAGCTTTTATGAGTGTCGCACTGTTGTAGCCAATACTATCACCATGCAGGCGGACTTGCGTGAGCTGGATGTCGCATGTGTTCCTATAACATAGGGCGAAGGTGTCTATGTCTGCGTTCGTCCATTCTACGGCGAGGTGGAGCCACAATTCCTTGACGGGTATGACCACGGAGTCTGCCCTGCCGCTGATCGGGCGATTTCCGTAAAATCGGATGGAATCGCCGATTTCCTCGAATTGATCCAAAAAAGCGTGGATCGTCTCTGGATAGATCGAAACACGGGATTTGTCCTCTTCAACTGTGAGTGCGAAGGCATGGTCGGCATCGTTTTCCGTGAAGTTCACTTTTCGGATGGCGATATGCCCCTCTTTCAGTATGCTGGTGTCGCTATAATCATAATCGTAGATAGGGTTTGCATCCTTGTCGGTCACGGAAAGATACAGTTGTGGGGAATGGTTTGCACACTCGACCTCGAATATATCGGGTAACGTATCCTGTGGCTCTTTGGAAGGATCAAGCATCTCTTCTTGATCAGGATGGCCGGATACAATGTCTACATCCTTGTCGCCGCAAGCTATTAACTGGGCGAGGAAGATTGCTAGCAATAAATTGAATGCTTGTTTCATGGTTTATGTGAAGTTGGGTTTAATATTAGTTATTGTCATCATATCTGATGTATATAAGAATGATCCGGATGTATAGGCACTTGTCGTTGTAACTAAATAGTAGCCATTACTAGATCCGTTCCAGCCTAGATTGAAATAGAGGTAATAGTTTGTTCCTGATTCTCCTGTATAACTTTCTTCTATTGGACTATTGGGACATTCTCTGACCATTTTTTCTGCCCAATCTTTTGTTTGATATCCTTCTACGACCCAAGCATGTCCTACATCTCCTGTACGTATACCTCTCATATATACAGGCCGGTTTGAGTCTATATCTGCTTTTACCTTTGAGAAATTATAAGATCCTATTAACATGTTGATGTTATATCCCATAAGGGTGAAAGCATCATAAGCATAATATATGTTAGAACCACTGCCATTGCATCCATATGACATAGTGCATTTATCGCCTATTTCCGCTAATAAATTAGCGACTTGAGATCTATATGTGGTGTTTGTTAGTTTTTTAGCGTCAGCGACGGATTTCATCCCAGTCCAATTATAGGTGGTATTTCTTGTTTTCATGTTTAATGGATGTATATAGCTGCCAGAAGTGGGTTTTTGATGATATGCCATGATTTGTGCGACAGCGACAGCTACACACCCAGCAGGATCTTTTTGTGATGTGCTGGCACATGTAGGTAGGCTATCGTTATAAGGGGATGGGCTTTGTCCCCAAGTAAGGTTCATCGGGCATTTTTTTGTAGTTGTTCTTGTGATTTCTTGGAAAAGGCCTGTATCGCAGGGATCAACCGCAGATGCGAAGTCAGTTTGATACTCGTTGATAGACTGGCTGATGAATTTGTCTGTTTGCTCGAAGAATATATGCTCGAATTCGGGTAAGCCGGACATGTCCCACATACCTGTGTCTGAATATGCTAAAACTTTTCCTAATACTCTTTTGTCTCCAACCTCAACTACGAAACCTTTCTTTTCTCCGGTTGTTGTCTTGAAATTAATGATATAAACAGGAATATTCTCATAGTCTTCATTTGAGATTGAATAAGCGATTTGTTGTTGGCCTTGGATTGAAATGGGCCGAAAAATCGTTTGAACTTCGGGTATAAGACTATCCGTTTGTGATTTCGTAACAGTTGACTGGGAATTAAGAAACTGTTTGGCATTTGTGATAGCCTCTTGTTTACTGATTGTATTCTCATTTATTTGTTCGTTCATGAAAGTACTGTTATTCTCTTCATGATTCATGCTTTCGCAGGACATGCAAAGCCATCCTAATAGCACCATTGATAAAAAAAAATGCTTTTTCATAACAAAAGATTTTATAATTTATAATTTCGTAAATATAAGGTCTATTATTTTAAATACCAAGATAAAAAAGAAAGAAAATTTACAAAAAAATCTTGTGAATCTATCTCTCTTCCGTATCTTTGCCTGTTAAATGAATAAATAAAGATGTATACGATGAAGATAGGTGATAAAGTTCGCTTCCTGAATAGTGTGGGAGGTGGAGTCGTACGTGGATTCCGTGGAAAGGACCAAGTGTTGGTTGAGGATGAGGATGGGTTTGAGGTTCCTGCCTTGATCAAGGAATGTGTCGTGGTTGGGGGCAATGATATGCAAGTGCATAGCTCGAATCGCCCGAAAGTACAGGCTCCGGTAGAGACTCCTTCCCCAAAGAAGCCTGAACCCAAAGAGGAAAAGGTCGAGGAGACACCGGAGGGAGAGCGTCTGAATGTGTATCTGGCTTATCTCCCGGTCGATCCGAAGGCGTTTCAGCAATGCGGCTATGAGACGTATTTCGTGAATGATAGCAATTACTATTTGTTCTTCAATTATATGAACCGGACGAATAATAGCTGGACAAGCCGTTATAACGGGATTATCGAGCCGAATACGAAAATATTCCTAGAGGAGTTCGGTAAGCCGGAGTTGAATGATTTGGAAAGGATCTGCGTGCAACTGATCGCTTTCAAGAAGGATAAACCCTATTCGTTGAAAAACGCCGTATCTGTAGAGTTGCGCTTGGATACGGTTAAGTTCTACAAGCTTCACTGCTTTATGGAGAATGATTTCTTTGAGGAGGATGCCTTGATTTATCCGATTATCCGCAATGACTTGCCCGAGAGAGAACTATTGGTCTCTGCGGCGGAGTTGAAGGAAGCTATGCAGCAAAAGGTTCGTGAGGAACGTAGGGTTCCCCGGCAAATCGTGAAAAAGAAGCCGACGAATAGCGCTATCCTTGAGATCGATTTGCATATAACCGAATTGTTGGATAATACGAATGGATTGAGCAATGCGGATATGCTGGCGTACCAGTTGGGAAAATTCCGTGAGGTGATGGATCAGTACGCTCTTAATAACGGACAGAAGATTGTCTTTATCCATGGAAAAGGCGATGGCGTACTGCGTAAGGCGATCGAGAAGGATTTGAAGACCCGTTATAAGCAACATTATTTTCAAGATGCTTCTTTCCGCGAATATGGTTTTGGTGCGACGATGGTAACGATTAAGGCTGATACCTCGAAACATGCCCATTGAGATAGAACGGAAATTTTTGGTCTCCGGTGATTTCTTACCGGAGGCTGTTAGCTCCACCCGTATCGTGCAGGGATATATTTGCTCACAGCCCGGACGTACGGTTCGTATTCGTATCCGGGGAGAGGAGGGATTCCTAACGATCAAAGGCGCTTCGGATGAGAAAGGCTTGAGCCGTTATGAGTTTGAGCAAAAGATTCCTTTGGAGGATGCCGAGCGGTTGTTGGAGCTTTGCGAGCCGGGTGCGATCGACAAGGTTCGTTATCTGGTTCCCAGAGGCAGCCATACGTGGGAAGTCGATGTTTTCCACGGAGCGAATGAAGGGTTGATCCTTGCGGAGATCGAGTTATCGTCAGAGGACGAGCCTTTTGAGAAACCGGCTTGGCTGGGTAAGGAGGTAAGTGGAGATCGCCGTTATTATAATTCAATGTTGACAAAACATCCTTTTAATAGTTCAAATACATGAAGAAACTCTTTTTATCTGTAGCGGCCGCTATATTGGCGTTTCCGGTCTTGGCCGATGAGGGCATGTGGCTGCTCCCTTTATTGAAGCAACAAAAGTTTGCGGAGATGCAGGCCCTTGGTCTGCGATTAAGCGATCAGGAAGTGTATAGCGCCGAGGCTCCTTCCTTGAAAGACGCCGTGGTTCGTTTTGGCGGTGGTTGTACGGGCGAGATGATCTCTCCGGACGGGTTGGTGCTGACGAATCATCATTGTGGTTATAGTAGCATCCAACGGCATAGTACCTTGGAACATGATTATCTGACGGACGGCTTTTGGGCGATGTCTCGTGATAAGGAGCTTCCGAATCCGGGATTGACGGTTACTTTTATCGATAAGATCGATGACGTGACGGATTATGTGAGGACGGAACTGAAAAAGATCACGGATCCGAACAGCATGGAATTCTTGTCCGCTAAGTACTTGAATGGCCTCGCTAAAGCGAAAGTAGGTGAGAAGTTCTTACAGGATAACCCCGGTACGGAAGTCGAGATCAAGGCTTTTTATGGAGGTAATAAGTACTATATGTTTACCAAGAAAATCTATTCGGATGTCCGTTTAGTCGGTGCTCCCCCTTCCTCTATCGGTAAGTTCGGTGCGGATACGGATAACTGGATGTGGCCTCGCCATACCGGAGACTTCTCTCTTTTCCGTGTGTATGCCGATGCGAACGGAAATCCGGCACCTTATTCGGAAACCAATGTCCCGCTTCGTCCGAAACGTTGGCTAAAGCTTTCTTTAAAAGGTGTGGAGGAGAACGATTATGCCATGATCATGGGTTTCCCCGGCCGTACCAATAAATACTATACCTCATGGGAGGTAGCTGAACGTCGGGATATAGATAATGCGGTACGTATCAATATCCGTAATCTCCGTCAAGAGGCGATGCTGGAAGAAATGTTGAAAGATCCGCAAGTCCGGATTCAATACGCTAGTAAGTATGCGGGTTCTACGAACGCTTATAAGAATGCGATCGGTAGTAACTGGGCGATCAACAAACGTAATTTTGAGCAGGTGAAAAACGATGAGCAGGATCGTTTGATCGCTTGGTCGAAGAAGATGTGTGAGCCTGCTTATCCGGAAGCGCTTCTGACATTGGAGCAGATCGTTAATGATCGTAAGGATTTGCGTTTCCGTAGTTGGATGTTGGATGAGGCATTGAGCCGTGGTATCGAGTTCTCCAAAGTTCCGACCGATATCGAGACTGTTTGTGAGGCTTTGGAGGGGAAAGATCGTTCCGAGCAGCAAAAACAGGTCACTCAATTGGAGAGGGCTTTCCACCGTTTCGCAGATAAGGATTATGCGCCGATGGTTGATAAGAAGATAGCGAAAGTCATGCTAAAGGAATATAGGCGTTTGGTCGCTCCGAAGTCGCAGCCCGCTTATTTCTCCGTAATCGATAGCAAGTTTAAGGGGGATGTGGATAAATTCGTTGATTATCTGTTTGATAAATCGATCTATGGTAGCGAGAAGAACTTTAATGCGTTCAAGGAGCACCCGTCTGTCAAAACTTTGAGAGAAGATCCGATGATTCTGTTTGCGCAATCCGTAAAGGATGAGAAAAAGGCGTTAGATAAGGCTTTGGCTGATTTTGATGCCGGATATGCGATCGCCCATCGTGCGTATGTGAAAGGACTTTTAGCGATGTATGGAGACTTGGCTAGTTTTCCGGACGCGAACTCTACGCTTCGTCTGACTTATGGGCAGGTGAAAGGTTACAGTCCTCGTGATTGCGATTATTATGGTCATCAAACCACTTTAGACGGCGTCATGGAGAAGGAGGATTCTACGAATTGGGAATTTGTGGTTTCTGCTCGTTTGAAGGAATTATATCAAGCAGGAGACTTTGGCCCTTATAAGATGCCTAACGGTAAAATGCCGGTTGCCTTCTGTGCTACGACCCATACAACGGGAGGGAACTCCGGTAGTCCGGTATTGAATGGACAAGGAGAGTTAATCGGTATCAATTTCGACCGTAACTGGGAAGGAGTAGGAGGAGATATCCAATATCTGCCCGATTATCAACGCAGTATTATCGTAGATATCCGTTATGTCCTATTCGTAATCGATAAATATGCCGGAGCCGGTTATTTATTGAACGAGATGGAATTCTCAAGATAGAGAAGTAAGTTAACTTACTTCTCTATAAATACAAAAAGAGGAGACGTATCTTTTAAAGATACATCTCCTCTTTTTGTATATTTATATCTATAACTTAATAAATCTTGTCAAGATCAACAGCTTTGACTCTGAAGATATGACCGTTACGAGAGAATACTAACTCTCCGTCTTCCTTCTTCTTCTGATTCACCAAACGCTGAAAAGCTATATTTGCACCTTTTACTATATTCTCTTCGAATTCTCTAACTTCTTGCTCATTCATGATGTTCAAGTTTTGTAAAAATATCTAGATTATACACTTCCCTTTTATCATTCTTGAATCCCTTGGCGATCACTTCCATGGGAGACATCGAATTATCAGTTATCATCCAATAGTCACTAATAGGAAGGTATAGCTCAAATAAATTGTGGATACCGGCCTCATACCGACGTCGTATCGTTGCTTCCGGAATATTGTGACCTCCGGCGGCTACCCTCATTTTCACACGTTCCACGGCTAGATCCGGCGTATTCAGCCAGAAGTAAAGCAATGTAACATAATAACCTTCCCTTTGTGCTTCCCGTATCAGGTTTGCGACTGAACGGGTGGCCAGCGTAGTTTCCATTGCGAAAGTCTCACCAGCACCGATGAGTTCCTTTATCCGCTTATACATAATACGACTAGCTTCAACGGCGACGGCTATACTGTCTGCATTAAAAGGGGAAAGTCCCTTGGCTATCTCGTCTGAGTTAACAAACTCCCTACATTTTAGCATTTCTGGTAAAATCGTGAAGGAAGCTGTTGTTTTTCCTGCTCCGTTGCAACCTGATATTATATACAAATATGGCACTGTTTGCTGTTTTTGATGCTGCAAATATATGTAATAGTTTTTTAATATGCGTCGTTTTATTTCTCAAAAATCGTGAAAATGTGCAGGAAATGTACTTTTAACTAACAGGTTTGTTGGGGAAAGTGGTGGTTTTGTTAATTTTTATACCCAAAGTAGATCACTCATGATTCCGTCGGAAACGAAGATTCCTGACTTGGATAAAATCAATTTGTCACCGGTTTGTAATAAGAGACCTTGGTTGATATGGGGTTGAGCTTGCTTTTGACAATAAGAAAGGAGCTTCCTGCCAAATTTTGTCTGGATATCAGCGAAAGAGACTCCCCACATGGTTCGAAGGCCGGTGATGATGAAGTCGTTGTACCGGGTGCATAGGTCTAAATCCTCGGATTCTATTGTCGGATGCCCATTTTCTATACCTTCTATATATATAGGTAGAGAAGATGGATTCCATTCCCGGTCTATCCCGTTATAAGAATGGGCGGAAGGACCGAGCCCCAGATATTTCTTTCCGGTCCAGTAGGAGCTATTGTGCTTGGAGAAGAATCCGGGACGGGCGAAATTGGAGATCTCGTAATGCAAATAGCCCGCTTCTGCCAACCGGTCTATTAATGTGGAAAAGAACGAGACGCTTAACTCCTCGTCTACGGGAGTTACTTTTCCCGCTTCCATTAATTTGTAAAGTGCGGTACCTTCTTCGTAAATGAGGTGGTAGGCGGAAAGATGGGGAACATCCAGCCGGATCGCTTGTCGCAAATTCTCTTCCCATGCTTGCTTCGTTTGGTTAGGAAGTCCGTAGATCAAATCGATACTGATATTTGTAATCCCATATTCCTTGCATAGTTCTACTGCTTTAATCGCTTGTTTCCGGTCATGGCGACGATTCAGAAAACGCAAATCTTCCGGATGAAAACTCTGTACACCCATGCTGACCCGGTTAAAAGGATAATTACGGAGAAGCGATACATATTCTCGTTTCATGTCATCCGGATTCGCCTCTAAGGTAATCTCCGCTTGCTCGGCTACATCAAAAAGACGATAGATGGCTTCGAATATCTTACCGAAATCCTTCTCGTCTAATTGAGAGGGGGTGCCTCCCCCGAAGTAAATGGTTTCTAATGCTTCGTTTCCTATATATCCCTTCCGCAATTCCATCTCTTTTATAAGTGCGTTTATATACGGCTCTTTATACTTCATCTCCGTATTGGAAAAAAAGTCACAGTATAAACACCGCTTGGCGCAAAAAGGAACGTGGATGTATAAGCCTGCCATCTGTATGGACACAATTATATCTTTACACAAAGATATGATTTTAATTCCAAAAAACCTTGCTGCTGCACAACATAGTTCTCAAACACCGGGCGATAATTGCTTTTTTCCTTTACAATCTCTAATTTGCGCCCTCGTGAAAGTGATTCACGCCAAATAAACGTATTGTTAAACTCAAATAAATCCTGATATCATGAAAGTATACCAAACAAATGAAATTAAGAACATCTCTATCTTGGGAAGTTCGGGCTCTGGGAAAACCACTCTCGCTGAAGCTATGCTTTACGAGGGTGGAGTTATAAAACGTCGCGGCTCCGTTGAGGCAGGAAATACGGTGTCCGATTATTTCCCGGTTGAGAAAGAGTATGGATACTCAGTGTTCTCAACCGTTTTCAGTGTAGAATGGCAGGATCGGAAGCTGAATTTCATCGATTGTCCGGGTTCGGATGATTTCGTGGGAGGAGCTGTTTCCGCTCTGAATGTCACGGATACGGCACTGATGGTATTGAATGCCCAGTACGGTGTTGAGGTTGGAACCGTTAACCAGTTCCGGTATACTGAACAATTTCATAAACCGGTGATTTTCGTTGTCAATCAGCTTGATAATGATAAAGCCGACTATGAGGGAACCATCGCCCAGTTGAAAGACCGTTGGGGCAGTAAGATCGTTCCTATCCAATATCCGATTAGCTGCGGCTCTTCTTTCAATGCCGTGGTGGATGTATTAAAAATGAAGATGTATCGTTGGAAACCGGAAGGTGGAGTTCCTGATGTATTGGAAATCCCCGCCGAGGAAATGGATAAGGCGATGGAGCTGCATCAAGCCTTGGTGGAAGCCGCCGCTGAGAACGACGATATGTTGATGGAGAAATTCTTCGAGGAAGGTGCGTTGAGCGAGGACGATATGCGTGCTGGTATCCGTGCGGGCTTGGTTACTCGCGGTATGTTCCCGGTATTCTGCGTATGCGCCGGTCGTGATATGTGCGTTCGTCGTACGTTGGAGTTCTTGGGTAACGTGGTTCCTTGTACCGACAAGATGCCTCGTCTGATTACTACGGAAGGCGTAGAGGTGACTCCGGACTCGAATGGTCCTACTAGCTTGTTCTTCTTCAAGACTACCGTGGAACCTCATATTGGTCAGGTTTCCTATTTTAAAGTGATATCAGGAAAAGTAAAAGAAGGTGACGATTTGATGAATGCCGATCGTGGTTCCAAGGAGCGTATCGCACAGTTATTTGCGGTAGCCGGACAAACTCGTACCCCGGTTACGGAAATGGTGGCGGGTGATATTGGAGCGACCGTTAAGTTAAAGGATGTTCGCCGTGGTAATACATTGAACGGAAAGGGTTGTGATTATCGTTTCGACTTCATTAAATATCCGGATCCGAAATATCGCCGTGCTATCAAGCCGGTGAATGAGGCTGACGCCGAGAAGATGATGGAAATCTTGATACGTATGCGCGAGGAAGACCCGACATGGGTAATCGAGCAGTCCAAGGAATTGAAGCAGACAATCGTTTCCGGTCAAGGTGAGTTCCATCTTCGTACATTGAAATGGAGAATCGAGAATAATGATAAATTGCCGATCGAATATCTGGAGCCGAAGATCCCGTATCGTGAGACGATCACGAAAGCGGCTCGTGCGGATTACCGTCATAAGAAACAATCCGGTGGCGCAGGTCAGTTCGGAGAGGTTCACTTGATTATCGAGCCTTATTACGAGGGTATGCCTGCTCCGGATACCTACCGTTTCGGTGGACAGGAATATAAGATGAATGTTCGTGATACTCAGATAATCGATTTGGATTGGGGTGGTAAAGTCGTGTTCGTAAACTGTATCGTTGGTGGTGCTATCGACGCTCGTTTCTTACCGGCTATCCTGAAAGGTATTATGGGGCGCATGGAGCAAGGACCGTTGACGGGTTCGTATGCTCGCGATGTGCGTATTTGCGTATACGATGGTAAGATGCACCCGGTAGACAGTAATGAAATCTCTTTCATGCTTGCCGGACGCAATGCGTTCAGTACCGCTTTCAAGGAGGCTGGCCCTAAGATCTTGGAGCCTGTTTACGATGTCGAGGTTTCCGTTCCTGCCGATTATCTGGGAGATGTGATGAGTGACTTGCAAGGACGCCGTGCCTTGATTATGGGTATGAATAGCGAGAAGGGATTTGAGAAACTATTGGCGAAAGTTCCTTTGAAAGAGATGTCTAACTATTCTACTTCACTAAGCTCCATTACGGGCGGACGTGCTTCGTTTACGATGAAGTTCGCTAGTTACGAGTTAGTTCCTGCCGATGTACAAGAGAAGTTGTTAAAGGCTTACGAGGCTACTCAATCAGAAGAATAGGTAAAGTAAAATGTCATCATAATTTTTTAATATTTAAAGTTAAACGAGAAAAGGCCGGCTTTGTGAAGAGCTGGCCTTTTTGTTATGTCTTTTTCACAGGGTTGCCTTTAACCTGTAATTGTTCGTAATCCTTACGATTAGCGATGTTTGCCATGCCTATTGACAGACTATTGTCACAATTATGGCAAAGACTTGTCAATAGGCATGGCAAAACATTGTCAGTAAGGTCGGCAATACTTTGTAGTCTACGATAAGTGTCAAATGTATTCTGCTTATAGAAGGATATCTGTTTCCTGATATGATTTTGATACGATTGTTTTAAAAAAAATAGGACAAATAACTATGATATGGTTACTTTTTTATAACTTTGCATTACTTATCCTACGCCGATATCATTCTTTTGAGAATGACCGGGCTAGGATGGGGTACATATATAATGGAAAGACGTTTACTTGACGTTTTGTCTTAGGCACTTTGAAACTTCGCAACTTTCTGACCCTGCCGAGCAAAGCAACAGTAGATGTCTACGGGATATGTTTATATTCCTGAAACCGTGTTTTTTATCTGAAAGCATGGTGGGTGGGTTGTACATATCGGCGTGGGCTTCTGCGTTGCTCTTCTGGCAGGGTGGGCAATGCGAAGGCCTCAAAGTGCGGGATGGGCAATAGTACAGATTCCCGCGCTTTTTCTTTTATATAATTCTCTAAATAAAAACATTCCGTTTCGGGAATCTGCGGAGTAATCATTCAACTATGTCTCAAAATAAAACCGTAGTTCCGGGAATGGGAGATGACTATTCCGGTGACAGTAGAAGAAACAGTGTAGGAAATGATTTTTATTCGCGAGGGACATCTCGGATGAATGGAGGAAATCCCCAAGGTACAATAGTTCCGGGTATGCATGCTGTCGCAGGGAACTCCAATACGACTCGTCAGGAAAATCTACCCAACCGAAAAAAAAATGATGTTCCTGTAATAGGGTTCCTTTATTCCATTTCCCGTCAAGGATTCGGGGAGTATTGGCCAGTGCATGTGGGACGCAATACGATCGGTCGTGAAGCGAATAATGATGTCGTGTTGGCTGAATATACCGTGAGCGGGCTTCATGCCACTTTATCAGTACGAAAGATGAAAAGTAATGGCAAGGTAATTGCGTTGATACGTGATGAGGGTAGTAAGACAGGTTTGCTAGTCAATGGGGAAGAGCTGGGTTATGAAGGCCATGAGTGTTTTAACGGGGATATCATTACGGTCGGGTGTAATTATACGCTGTTGCTTATCCTAGTGAATGCTGAAGAGGCCGGCTTGAGTATTGCCGAGCATTTCGAGGATGCATTGGTTGAAGAGGAAGAAGAAATGCCTATCCCGGTACCTCCGATGAATCAAAGTCATCCCACCTTTAATCCTTATGACCACAACAATCGTAGTACAATGGCCATGGACGGCAGTGTGGGGGAAGAACCCGGTGGAACGAAGTTTATGTAAACCAAAAATCTAAATCATGTCTACTATCATACTACAAGGAGCCAACGAGTTGGCTCAGAATGTCTATTATGAAATAGAATCGGAGAGTGAGCCGCTGGGGACTGGTGGAATGGGGAAAGTTTACAGAGGGGTACGAGTCCAAGGAAATACCGGAGTGCGGACGGATGCCGCCGTCAAATTTTTGTTCGATGATTTACCTGCACATGCGATCGAAAGGGCACGCCGAGAGGCCTCTATACAGATCCATAATGAGAACCTGATAGAGATGTTCGGGTTCATAGAGATCGATGAGGAGATCGCTCCGGGTCAAATACATCCCCGTTATCACGTGGTAAGCGAGTTGTTGAGAGGGGTCATGCTCTTTGATTTGTTGAAAGGTAAGACAACAGATAATACCGGAGAGGAGATACCGTTCGCTCAAGAGTTATACAGGCTGTATACCGAGGATAAGTTGCGTTTTGCGTTGCGTATCATCAAATGTGTATTGTCCGGCGTAATGGCTTTGCACGACAAAGGGTATATCCATCGGGACATAGATCCTAGCAATATCATGATCACATATGATGGAAAGGTGAAGCTGATCGATTTGGGAATAGCGAAGCCCATATCTGACGGAAATTCTTCTTCTAGCATGTCCCAGCACCTGACTGTTGCCGGGCAGTTTATGGGAAAGGCCGCTTATGCCGCTCCGGAATTGGTGATCGGAGATGTCGTTCATGAAAACCGTACCACGGATTTATATGCCGTAGGTATTTTGTTTTTCCTGCTTATTACCGGGCATTTGCCTTTTGAGGGAGCCACTTTGGAGGTGTTGGATATGCAGCTTCATCAGAAAACCCCTTTACATGAGATCGCATCGAAAGATGTTCGGAAAGTGATCGCTAAGGCTACGGCGAAGAAACAGTCTGAACGTTATGCCACGGCCTCGGAATTTCGAGTTGCGGTGGAACAACTGGAAAACGTGGATCTTAATGAAACTTCCCTTGTGTCTGTGGTGGAAGAGAAAACGCAGATGATTGAGAATGTGGCAAAAAGGCTTATGGGAAAACCCCGGAAAGCTATGTCGCTGGGTATTTCGATCGTGTTGTTGATCGGTTTGGTTGGTTTGTCTGTCCTATTTATCGTTAGAAATGGAGAGCGGAAGGAAATGCAACGTTTGCAGGCAGAAAGGGATTTGAAAGAAAAAACCGAGCGACTTAGAGTCTTGTTGCGAGATAGTTTGATCGATGATAATGTCGCGGAATATAAAGTCAATGAGGAGATCGGTGAGACGATAAAGACCACCGGCTTGGTAACAAAAGAGGCTGTAGACATACTCTTGGCGGGAGATCCTGATAAAATGAAGGAAGGTATCGGAATGTTGGAGCGTGTCGTAAAGAAAAGTTACCGTTCTTCTGCGGAGGCAGCTTATTTGTTGGGTCGTTTGCATTATGAGAGGGAAGAAAACGACAGTGTACTTCAACGGATGAAACGAAATGTCGTTTCTGCTTTGACTCCGGATAACTCCCAGGCTTTCCATTATGACCAATTGGCGGCGGAATTGGATACGACTCATTACAAAGCCCTATACGAATGTGGATGTGATTTCTTGGCGGGAGAAGCTCGAACGAAGAGAGAGGATAGTCGTGATGTGGAAAAGGCAAAAGTCTATTTTATATCAGCCTACCGGCATGCTTCTGCGGCCGGAGATCAACGTTACGAGGATATTTGTACGAAACGATTGGCTTCTCTTGGGGTGAAAACAGATGAGTAACAGACATTTTTCAATCCGTGTTCGCGGGTAGATAACTAGAACGTTATGAAACAACAAGCTACCATCATACAAAGAGAGAACTTGGTGTATATCCTTGTGAACAATGAGTGGTATATGTATAATGTATCTGAGCCGCCATTGGGTGCAGGTGCGATGGGGACGGTGTATCTGGGGCGTTCGTGTAATAATCCCGGGCTGAAAGTAGCCATCAAGCGGGTTGCCGATCAATACACACATGTACAAAGTATTCGCGAGCGGGCAAAGCTAGAGGCTTCATTATTGTTCCGTCATCCTCATTTGGTGGAGATGGTTGGGTATTGCGAATATGCCCCGGGTTACGGGCCTATATTTATCGTGAGCCATTTGGTACAAGGTGTCACGTTGGATAAATATGTAAAGGGTAGTTTGCGCAAACGAGCCGATGCCGTAAGCCGGATTTGCCGTTCTATGTTTCCTGTGTTGGATGCGTTGGAGTATCTTCATTCGAAAGGAATTGTTCATTTGGATGTGAAACCATCGAACGTGATGGTTGAGAACGGTTGCAATATCCGGCTGATGGATCTTGGTATTGCTTATACTTCAGAGGTTTTTGACGTGAAAGCGAAAGGGATGATCGGTACGCCCCAATATGCGGCTCCTGAGCAATGCGCCGAGGAACAAAGGAATGGAGCGTGTATTGACGCGACAACTGATATTTATGAGGCCGGCGTGACATTGTATGAATTGCTGACCGAGTATAACCCGTTTGATGCTCCTACTGTGCCTGACATTGTGAACCGTATCCATCATGAAGAGCTCCCTTATGTACAGGGGATACCTAAAGAAGTCGTTGATGTGTTACGTAAAGCTACGGCTAAAAGCCAAGCAGATCGTTTTCGGACATGTGGCGAGTTCAAGCATGCGTTGCTTTGTGCCTTGACCGCAAGACCTAAGCCTTGGTGGCGGAAAATGTGGGGATAGTAAATAGAATTATTAGCGATAACAATTATGGATTTTGAATTGAAACAGATAAAGACCTCCCTGCCTTTTTTAGGCTTTATAGAATCTCGTCAGGGCGGTCGGCCGGAGAATCAGGATTCCTGTGGTTTTACCGATACGCTTTTGGGATTGCTGGTGGTGGTTTGCGATGGTATGGGAGGTGGACCGGGTGGTAAGATCGCCTCGGAGGTGGCGGTGGATACGATCGTGCAGACGATTCGTAGTGCCACGGCAGACTCTAATAGGAGTAAGGCGATTGAGGTCGCTGTCCAAAATGCCCATCTCAAGTTGCTTGCCTTGCAAAAAGAGAAACTGTCGTTGGCCGGTATGGGAACGACAGCTACGATATTGCTGATCAGCAGAGAGTCTGCCATGATCGCCCATGTAGGAGACAGCCGGATCTACCAATTACGCAGGGGAAGTAAGATTTTCCGGACGGAAGACCATTCGTTGGTCGGGGAGATGGTTCGGAAAAAGGCCATGACGGAAGATGAGGCTCGTATGTCATCCAACTCGAATATCATCCAACGTGCGTTGGGAATCGGGGTGGAAGTGAAAGCGGATATCTGTGAACGAGCTTACGAGAAAGGCGACCGTTTTGTCTTGTGTACAGATGGCGTATGGGGTGCCATGAAAGAAAACGAATTGATTGATAGCCTTGCTCGGACAAAAGCCTTGAGCGGAGCTATGGAGAAAACGATGGTAAAGGTGGATGAGTTGGGAGCTGCGGATGGAAACAGGCACGATAATTTCACCATGGCCTTGCTGACGACTACTTGTAATTCTAAATTAAAAGAAGCTATGACTACAAAAGTTAGAAATTTACTGCTCGGTCTGTTTTTCGTATGCGGGCTGAGCTTGACGGGGAACGTTGTGCAGTTTACCGCACGCCCCAATCAACCGGCCGATAACACGCAGGCCGCTCTAAACGATACTTCTTCTGTTGCGAAAGTTGCCGAGCTGGAAAGGCAAATGGCTGAAATGGAGAAGCAGATCATGGGTATGAAAGAAAAACACGACGAGACGATCAGTCAGCTGAAAGCAATAGAAAGTACATCTAAAGAAGTTGCTAAGATTGTCAAAGACAATAGTTCGGAAGTGCAAAAAACCAAAAAGCAGTTGATTGATAAATTGGATGAGTTGATCGCTCAATTAGAAAAGATTCGAGATATGGGTAAAGGAAAAGATAAGGATGAACAGATCGCTAGTACTAGCCAGAACATCTTGGATTTGTCAAGTGAATTGATACTTTTCAAGATAACACGACTGCAAATAAAAGAGATCGTGGATTTGTTGAATAACTCGATTGCAAGGAGCGATGAGAATGATCCAAGATTCAGTAAGAAAGATCAATACGAGGGGCACTGGACAGGGACAAATCCTAGAGGCATCATTACTCGGGTGCAGGATATGAAAAGGCAAATTAGTAATGTAAAATAGACAGACAAATGATGAAGAAAAAAGTATTGATTTCCGTGTTGTTATTCGGATTCTCTTTTTCTGCTGGGGCACAAGAGGGTTTGGATAAGATTCATATCGGAGTGAAAGGTGGAATTAGCGCATCAAAAGGAACTTATTCAGAGATGAAGAGCCATAGCTCAAAAATGAATGTAGGAGGCGTGGGAGGCGTGTTTGCCGAGTTCGAGTTCGGAGAGTCTCGTTTGTTCTCTATTCGCCCTGAAGTAGACTGGCTTTCTCGGGGAATAAAGGTCAGCGACGATAACTTGGATTATAAGTTGGAAGCGAAATATGTGGATTTTCGTCTGCCCCTTGTTTTCAACTTTGGGACTCATGGGGGAGTTCGGCCCTTCCTATATGTAGCACCGGTAGCAGGGTTCGTTCGGGGAGGGAACATTGCCTTGAAGGATCGGACTGGGGATTATGCGATTGATGTCACGAAGGCAAACATGGCTGATACTTATTTTGCCGGGGCGATAGGTGCTGGAGTGAAGATCCCTATCTCGTTGGGTGACAACAAACGTCTGCAACTGTCGTTTGAAGCGAACTACCAATATGGTTTTACGGACACTTACAGCGACATGGAGAAAGAGGGTGAATCGATCGCCTTGAATCGCCCGTTTTATAACCTTGATGGGAATCGAAAGTTACAGGGGTTGGAAATAACCGCTTCTCTTTCCATACCTTTGAGTATCTTTAGACGTACTCCTAAAAAGAAAGTTCAGCCGGCATCGACGTATGTTCCCCAACCGCAACCTGTTGTGGAAGAGAAGCCTGTTGAGGTGAAGGAAGAGAAACCTTGCTATTCGTTGGAAGAGATCATGGAAGCGTTGAGTCGCGGGGAAACTATTACGGGAAAGACGATTTGCGCAATAGACATCATCAACTTTGAATTTGATAAGAGTGTCATAAAGGAAGAATCATATCCTTATTTGGAGAAAATCGCCCGATTGATGAAGAGTACTCCTATTCATGTGATCGTGAAAGGACATACGGATAATGTTGGTAATGAGGAATACAATCTGCAATTGTCCAAGAGACGTGCGGAGGCGGTCTATAATCATTTGTTGGGTTTGGGTGTGGATGCTAGACGTTTGGAATATGAGTATTATGGTATGGCCCGTCCGATCACGACTAACGACACTCCGGAAGGACGGCTTATGAACCGTCGTGTAGAATTTGAGATTACAGAACAATAAAAAAGGATGGTATGATTATGAATAAGTTATATGTGAGTGCGAAATATTTTATATTTCTTACATTATCCATATTGTTATCAGCGTGCAGCGAAGATGGGATAGTTACGTTGGTATTGGAAGAGGATAAGCCGCAGAGCGTGGCGCAAATGATTGTCGGACAATGGAGAGCCGATCATGCGGAATGGGCCGATGCGGATGGGAGCGTGATAGAGGAGCCAAGTGTAACGGATATTCCCGAATTGAATTTTGAGGAGAATGGTACCGGCTATTTTGGCAATGGAGCCAGTGGTGGAAACATCGGTTTTAACTGGGGAGTCGATGAATCCGGGAATATAGGAGGAAGTGGTAAATACGATGAGGGTAATCCCTCAGTTACTTTTAACGGACAGCGTTGGTACATATTCCAATTGACAAAGTCCATGCTCATCCTGTATCGTATCACCGATAGGTATATCATCATCTATTACTACTATCGTGTTGGTGACTATAACGGAAATAATGAGCTTCCGGCTCAATCAGAGGCAAGAGTTTATAAGATCAAGAGTACATGCTCTTATGATAACCCGGCCGTGTCTACAAGGTCTGAAATATATACATTTAATTATGATGACCAGGGACGAATTCGGGAATATAGTATCTCTAAAGGAACGCTGGTCAAGGAGTTTAGTTATAGATACAATGGGAAAGAGGAAGTCTACGTAGAAGGTAGTGAGTGGTATAAAGGTTTTCTAAAGGATGATAGGTTGATAGAATTATATACTAACACAGCGACAGTACCACAAGAGCTGGTTGCTTCTCCTTCATATAATAGGGAAGGCTATATATCATCTGTCAATAATATGATTTTTAGCTATGAAGCGGGGAATCTGACAAGCGTCACCGGATCGAATGGCATGGATTATTCTTATGAATATAGTGATTTGGAGAATAATGCGAACATAGACTTGAACAGAATTATTTCCGATTATAAATACTATACTCTTTTTGCCCCTTTTGGTTTCTATGGAGAGTTTTCTGAAAACTTGATATCCAAAGAGTTCTTGGGTGATTCTGCAGACTTTTACTATGAATATGCCTACGAGAAAGATCCGGAAGGTAGAATATCAATCATAATTCGTAAATGCATTGATAAATATAGGGGAAGCGTACTTAATACTACTACATTTGAGGTATTCTATGAGGTGGAATACTAAAAAGGTAATGATATTCTTGGATAACTTAAAATAGAAAATCGTATGAAAGTAATAACCATAGGACGTGGCGATGATAATCAAATCGTGCTTGAGGATAATCAAGACATGATAAGCCGCCAGCATGCCACATTGCGGATTTATGAGACCGGAAAGATGGAGATTGTTTCTACCGGTAGTAACGGGACGTTCGTAAACGGGTTTCGTATCAAACCGAATATGCCTTATAAAGTGACACGAAAGGATGTCATATCATTCGCTCATGTGCGGCAATTGGATTGGGCTTTGGTGCCTGATCCCTTCCGATTGCTTCGTTATAGTATTGTCGGAACTGTGGTTGCTGCACTTGTGGCTATCGTTATGGTTTTATTGTGGCCGGAGAAAAAGCCGAAACCGAACCTACCTGCCGGTTCGGAGATTAATGTCGTTCCTGCGGATAGCAAATCTTCTCAGCCAAAAGAGGAAACACCTAAAGAAGAGCCGAAGGAAAAACCGAAAGATGGAGTCAACCCAAGGCAAGGAGAGAAAGACTTGAAGTTTCCTCCATTGAAGGGGGGCAAGAAAAAAGAGAAACAATCGGAGAAGAAACCCGAACAAAAGAAAGATAAGCCAACAGAAACGGTTATTCCTGCATTGTAGGATATCGAAATAATTAATTAAAACAAGATAAAGCATGAAACTGTTAAAAATAGGTCGTTCCGCAACATGCGATATTGTGTTGTCGAGTGAAAATGTAAGCTCTCTCCATGCTGAGATATTAATACTAGACAATGGAGAAATCTTCTTGGAGGATAAGAATAGCACCAATGGAACGAAAGTGGGAAACAAGAAGATTGTACCTAATACTGAAACACCTATACGTCGCGGGGATTATGTGGTATTTGCCGACATGGAACTTCCGTGGGCACGTGTTCCACAAGCGGAGAACCTCAATAATTATAAGCAAGTCTTGAATATCGGTACGAACTTCAAGAATGATATAGTGATTGAAGGCACATACTGTAGTCGTTATCACGCCTCTTTCCGAGTTAGCAAGAATGGGAAAAAAGCCTTTATCCGTGACTTGAATAGCAAGAACGGAGTGAAGGTGAATGGGCTGAAAATTCATCCGAATAAAGATGTGGAGATAAAGAAAAATGATGTAGTCATTTGTGGAGATACGGATATTTCGGAAGAGTTAAAACCGTTTATTCCTAATCCGTATGGTTGGATGAAAAAAGCCACTGTTGCTTGTAGTGGTATGATTGCTGCGTTGGTAGTAATTGCGGTTATGATTATTTCTATATCTAATCCAGTTCCGGAGCCGCCTTCACTTCCTACTGTGCGAACAGGAGTTGCATACGTACGAGCTTGTTATCATTATGTAATAAAATTTGAAAATTGTCCTATTCATAAGAGTATATGGGACGGAACCTTGGCTCTTACTGCTTTGCGTAAAGCTTATCAAGCCACAGCTTTTTATATAGACTCGGCGGGAAGAATGGCTACCAATCGCCATGTAGCGGTACCATGGGAGTATCAAAAGGAAGATGATAAGGAGACTATTCGGCTTATCGTAGAGAATCTTAAGGATAATTTACCTCCTGCGAATGTGGAACTTTTGCGAACTGATAAATTGGGTATCGGTCCACATATATTAACTCATGCTAGACTTTATGGAAGCTATACCCCAGCGGGAGTAAACTCTATTATAAAGGAGTTACGTAAGTGTAGTTACACAATTTCAGGAGAACTTGATTATATTACGGTTGGATATCCGGGACTGAATTACACCCACGAAGATGAATTTGATAGATGTTTTGTTTTAGAAGCATCAGATACTGACGATAAAGACATTGCGATTTTACAAATGAACAATAAAAAAACACCATCAGAAGTACAATTTATCTTTGACGTAAATAATTTTAGAACTGAAACATTGAAACCGATGCAAGAAACCCTTTATACTATTGGTTATCCGAATGGATTGGGTTGGGGGATGGATGGTAAGACTCAGTCATTGGAACCTTTTATTCGTTCCGTAAGCTGTTCTAAAATACCAAGTACATTTGATTTTGAATTCCAAGGAGAGTCCGTTGGTGGAGCTAGTGGTTCGCCTATATTTGATGAATATGGAAGATTGGCTGGCGTTCTTTGGGGTGGCTGGCGTGACGGTGTTACTTACGGAAAGGCTTGTCAAGCCAAATGGTTGAAACAATTGTATAAAAAAGCGATAGGAGAAATTGAGTGATGAAGAAAATCATATTTTTATTCTTGATAAGTTTATGCCCCTTATTGGTGGGGGCACAAACCGCCCAATGGATATTGAAACCCAAATATTCGTCTATTACCCCTTATGGGGAGAACCTGTTGAAAGTGAAATTATATAATAAGGTAGGGCTTATCGACAAGGAGGGGCGAGAGGTGGTGCCGGTCACTGCTGATAGTATTACTCCTTTGACCGAGGATATGGGGCTGGTGCTTGCTTTGGAAGACGGAATGTTTCGTTTGCGGGAGTTGGTGAACTGGAATACGAATGTGTTGTCTATTGACCGAGAAGTCTATGTGGATGAATATCCATTCTTCTCCGAAGGGAAATTGCCGGTGTGTAATAAGAAAGGAATGTATGGTTTCATGGATGTGACGGGGCGTTTGGTTCTCGATTTTGATTATGGGAGTATCCATCCTTTCTCGGAAGGTTGGGCGGCGGTGAGCAAGGGATCGGTCATTAAAAAAATAGGCAAAATGTTTAAAGCCGATATCGGAGGAAAACGTGTGAAGATGTATTATGTCAATGAGCGAGGACAGTTCTTGACCCTTCAATCGGATATCGGGGATGTATACACGGCGACGACATTTAAGAATGGGGAAGCTTTGGTGGTGACAAAGGATAATCGTTACTGTTTCATCAACACATCGGGAAGTATCATTCGTATGGAAAACGAGGTGAGTATGCGGTTTGATAAGAAGTATGCTTTAACTTTGGTGGAAGAGGCAGAGGAAGTAACGCCTAATGTATCGGTGTCTTACGACGGACCGTCCGCTTTTGCCGGGGAAAGAGGGCTATATGGTTATCGTCAGGGAGACAAGATGATCCTGCCTCCGCAGTTTTCCGAGGCTTTTTCTTTTGCAAATGGATACGCTATTGCCGCCCGGAACGGTTTTTGGGGGATTTTGAAGTTGACAGATGGGGATTTCCAGTGCAAGGTCTTGCCCGACTCCTCGGCGAATGCGACTGAAGGGGCGACTATGAATTATACGTTGACGATTCCTTCCGGTTGGAACGGAGGGCGTTTATTGTTGTATGATCTGACGAATGGGGAGAGGAAAGCGTATACCGGTAAAGCGGAAGGACAATCCGTTTATGAGTTTTCCGTGACATTCCCTGTCGGTAAACGTGAAGTGGGTATTGGGACGGAGGACTTGCTGGTTTGGAGTGAAGAGTTACAACGGATGGCTGATGCGCGGCGTTCTTTGTCTTCCAAGTCGAATGCCGACGCCTTCTCAGTCCAGTTCTCAGCTAATAGTATCAAAGCTAATTCCAAGGATATGTCTACGGTCAACGTGATTATACGTAATGATGGTCAGGTAATGAGAAATGTGACGGTGAAGATCACTGGCGATCGTTTATGGGGTGCGGAGAAATCAATGGAAATCGAGGCAGGTCAACAGGTCTCTATTCCGATCACGTTCTACAAGATTGCGTTTAAGGAGAGGCGTTCGGTGAATGTCAAGGTGTCGGGTATGGCGAATGTGATAAGTAAGAAAATAGAGGTGACCCCTTTTTATGAGGATTTTTAATAGAGGAATGAATATGAAAAGAATGAAGATAGCGGTGACCTATGTTGCTTATCTCCTTATGGGCTTGGTTGGTGGGTTACAGGCTCAAAATATAGAATCTGTTGAGTTAAATGATGGCTCGGTGCTGGAGGGATATATCTCGGAACAATATCCGGGGAAAAGCATCGCATTCTCTGCCTTTCGGGCGACTATTGTTGTGCCTGGCAAGGCGATCTCTTCGCTTAGGGAACATCGTATGAATTATGCTTCTCTCCCAACGGAATGGAAGCAATGGATGGATGAGCATGCGAAAGGGGAAAAGGATCTACTGTTGAGTGATATTCTATTGGTTGATGAGACGGGAGGTTTGAAGATGGAGACGGATACTGTAACCGTGGAGCGGCAGAAAGTCGTGCCGGATTATTTACGGCTTTCTCCTCGTAATGTTAAAGTTTTGGAGAAAGGGGCGATGGTGAAATATTTGGATTTGACCCCGCAGACCTATCCGTTGAAATGGTCGGACGTGAAATACGTGCGGCGTTCTCGCCGGTCGAGTTTGGCTTTGAGCGGATTGAATGAGGTGATACGCTTGAAGGATGGTGGAAATGAATATACCGGGGAGATTGTGGAACAGGTCTTGGGCAAGCAGATCCGCTTGTTGAAAAAAGACGGGGTCATAGAGGTGATTAATTCCAGTCAAATGGCCTCAACCTGTAAGGAAAAAATGAATCCGGATCAAGATGTATTCGAGCAATCTATCCTGTTGGATCATGTGTATACGCGTTCGGGAAACACGATAACGGGGATTATCATGGAGCAGAATTTCATCAACACGAAGGATAAGGCCGGCTATCTGACTGTCTTGAGCAGGAATGGAGAATCTCGTATCGTTTCTTATCCCGAGGTGGAGAAATACGGTCGCAGCTTGAATCCCGATTATAAGTTACTGACCGATGTACTGCTGGATGACACGACCGTGATGGTGAACCGACGAAAGGTGAGATTTACTGGTTTCGAACAAGATCCAATGGGCTTCTTATACGTTACAGATTCAACCCATGTGATAACATTGAGGAGGGATTCGTTGGAGGATAGGCGTTTTATCGTATTGGAGGTGAAAGACAAGCCTGAGGCGAATGAGTATGCCTTGATTCGTGCGGTAGAGAAGACGGAAATGGAGAAGAAGAGGGAACTGAGAAAGCTGGGATTCACTTATGAGAATTTCGCTATCTATTCGACACGTGCGGTGGAGCAGACTGTAAGCGTGAATAGTACATGTAAGATGAATTTTGCCGTCAACAATCCCGGTTGGTATGTCTTGTATTTACCGAAAATGAAAAAAGGTATTTTGTGCTTAGTGGAATAGCGTTAGGCTTTTCTTGATATTGTGAAAAAGAGGATGTGGTTTTGGGGTGATGTGAACCGCATCCTCTTTTATTCTTATTGATTCAACGCTTGCTCAATATCGGCGATGATATCATCGGCGTTCTCGATACCTACAGAGAAGCGGATTAAGTCCGGAGCTACGCCGGCCTCTATCAATTGCTCATCGCTCAACTGGCGGTGCGTATGACTGGCCGGGTGAAGCACGCAAGTACGGGCATCCGCTACGTGAGTTACGATAGCGGCGAGTTTCAAGCTATCCATAAACTTGATCGCCACCTCACGTCCACCTTTCAATCCGAAGGATAATACACCGCAAGAGCCATTCGGTAGATACTTCTTGGCGAGCTCATGGTACGGGTTGCCTTCTAATTCCGGATAATGCACCCAAGCTACCTTATCACATTTCTGTAGCCACTGCGCTACCGCCAAGGCGTTTTTGCAATGCTGCGGTACACGAAGATGCAAGGTCTCCAATCCCAGATTCAATAGGAATGCGTTTTGCGGGGATTGGATCGCTCCAAGGTCACGCATCAGTTGGCTAGTCGCTTTCGTGATGAACGCTAATTTCCCGAATGCCTTGGTATAGGTCAATCCGTGGTAAGAAGGGTCCGGTTGGCAAAGTCCCGGGAACTTCTCGGCATGCGCTTCCCAGTCGAAGTTGCCGCTGTCAACGATAACGCCGCCAACGCTTGTGGCATGGCCATCCATATATTTGGTTGTGGAGTGGGTGACGATATCCGCGCCCCATTCGAACGGGCGGCAGTTGATCGGCGTGGCGAACGTATTGTCGACGATCAAGGGTACGCCATGATTATGGGCGATGCGGGCAAACTTCTCCACATCCAATACCATAACGCCCGGATTGGAGATCATCTCGCCGAACATCGCCTTCGTATTCGGGCGGAAAGCCTTGGAGATCTCTTTCTCGCTCGCGTCTTGATCTACGAACGTGCATTCGATTCCCAGCTTCTTCAAGGTAACGGCCAGTAGATTATAAGTACCTCCATAAATGCTGGTAGCGCTTACGATATGATCGCCAGCCTCGCAAATATTAAAGAAAGCGAAAAAGCTAGCGGCCTGCCCGGATGAGGTCAGCATGGCGGCCACGCCACCTTCCAACGCCGCGATCTTGGCGGCTACAGCCTCGTTTGTCGGGTTTTGAAGGCGGGTATAGAAATAGCCGCTTTCCTCCAAATCGAACAATTTAGCCATCTGCTCACTCGTCTCATACTTGAATGTCGTGCTTTGATAGATCGGGAGGACACGGGGTTCTCCTTTCTTGGGTTGCCAACCGGCCTGTACACACAGGGTTTCCGGTTTGAATTTGTTATCCATATAGGTTGTTTTTTTTATTGAATGTCATTTTAATCGCGAATGTACGGAAAATCGGTAAGAATTGTTCCGCTTACAAGATCTTCTTCTGTAAGATACTGAACCAGATGAAAGCGACGATACCTTTTAGCATGCTGGAAAGGCTGATCGCCCACCAAACACCCGTAATACCCAGTCCCGCTGCCGCCAGCCCGATGGCCAAAGGTATGCGCAGGGTGTTGCACGAGATGCTGATGATCGCCGGTGGAACCGTTCGGCCGGTACCGTAGAACATGCCTTGCGTGGTAATTTCCAACATCATGAGGATCATCGAATAGCCATCGATCCGGAGGAATATGCCGCCAGCCTCGTAAGCGGCTTGCTCCGGCACGATCAGTGAGAAGACCTCGCTACCGTAAAAGACGAATAGCAAGGTACAGAGCACGCCGATGATCGAAGTCATTTTAAGCGTCGTATGATAAGCGGTCAGGATACGTTCTTTCTTGTGTGCGGCGTAATTCTGGGCGGTGAAAGCGGAGAGGGCCGTACTGAAGCCTTGTGAGGTGTTCCATGCGATCGCCTCCATTTGTCCGCCTGCCGTAAGCGTCATCAAACCGATATGCCCTCCGTAGGTGGAAGCTGTACGGGCCATAAAAAGATTGATGATCGCGAAGAACGTATTTAATAACGCTACCGGCAGGCCCAATTGGAAGATCCGCTTGGTGTAGCGTTCCTTTAAACGGACAAAGAAAGGGAATCCCCCGAACAATTTATTGCGGCATTTTAGCTGATAGACGAATAGTCCGCAAACCACCGCTTGGGAGATCCACGTAGCCCAAGCCGCACCTGCCGTACCCAAATGGAAGCCGAGTATAAATAAAGGATCTAGCACCATATTCAGTAAAAGACCTGTTCCGCTGATATAAAATGGAATCTTACTCAATCCCGAGGCATTATGAATCCCGGTAAACGCCGCCGAGAGGAAGATAAATGGGAATGCGGAAGCGACGATTCTCAAATATTCCACGGCGTTCAACGCGATCGGTTCCTCCAGTTTGTAGAAGCCGATAATCGGATGAGCGAGGACGAATAGCAAGAATCCCCAGCAAAGCGAGAGGATCAAGGCGATCGTTAGGTTATGGGAAGCGAATCCTCGGGCATCTTCCACGTTTTGCGCCCCGATACTTTGCCCGACACTCACCTCCGAGCCTACTTTATTCAAGTAAGAGATCGAGTTCGTCATCCAAGTAAGGATACCAACGGCGCCGATAGCGGCTACGGCCTCGCTTCCCAACCGGCCTACCCAAGCCATGTCGGTGATGCTATAGGCCATTTGGATAAATGAGGTACCCATGATCGGCATCGCCAGATTGAATAGTTGCCGGGAGATGATCCCTTCGGTCAGATTCTTTGTTCCTTGCATGATCGTTTGTTTACTTTTGCGCAAAAGTAGAAATAATTTTGCTACCTTTAGCGACGTTAATCTTAAAGAATAGTATGATGATAACGAGACGGAATTTTTTGAAAGCGGGTGCCGCTGTGGCTGCGCTGAGTGTAGTACCGAATGGCTTTGCCTCTATCTTGGCTAAGAAAGAGAAAGCGATAGGTGTACAGTTGTATAGTGTCCGGGACGACTTGAAGACGGATTTTGACGGTACGATGAAGGCTTTGGTGGATATCGGTTATAAACGGATGGAAGCCGCCGGTTACCGGGATGGCAAATTCTATGGGAAATCCCCGGCCGAGATGAAGAAATATCTGGCGGATCTGGGTGCCCGTATGGTAGGTTCCCATACCGGAAGCGGTTTGCTGGCGGAGGGTGATACCAAGGGATGGGACTTCTGGAAAAAGAATGCCGCCGATACGGCAGAGGTAGGCTGTAAATGGATTGTTCAGGCGGGTTATCCCTCCAAAGATATCAAGAGCCTTTCGGACGTGAAGCGTTTAGCGGATCAATTTAATAAATGTGGTGAGATCGCAAAGGCGAACGGGTTGCGTTTCGCTTTCCATAACCATGTGGATGAATTCCATGAGTTGGAAGGAAAGATCCCGTTCGACGTGATGATCGAGAATACGGACAAAGGGCTGGTAACTTTCCAGATCGATACGGCTCAATTAGTGTATGGCGGTTTTAAATGTCATGATTACGTGAACCGTTATCCCGGTCGTTTCGCCAACTGGCACTTGAAAGACGCGAACGCAGATGGAAAGGGCAGCACAGAGATGGGCGCCGGAATCGTAGACTTCAAATCCTTATTCGCTGTGGCGGAGAAAGCCGGATTAGAGGATTACTTCATTGAGCAAGAGCGTTATAATATGACACCGTTGCAAGCGATGAAACATGATTATGACTTCTTGATGAATGCTTCTTATGTGAAGTGGTAAACAGGAGTATAGGCGTAGCCTTATGCCAGTATCGGTATAAGGCTGCGCCTATATCAGTGTGAGGCTATGCCGATACTGGCGCAAGGCAACGCCAGTACTGGTGTTTTTTATCGGATAAACAGGAGTTCCCTATACTTCGGCAACGGCCACATCTGGTTGTCCACCATCAGTTCCAGATCATCGATATGGTCACGGATCTCATCCAAATAAGGGGCTACCGAGTCGTGGTAAGCGATCGCCTTTTCCCGCATATCGGTCAAGCGGTTCGCTTTCTTGCGGGCCTCTACCATCTCATCCACTTTCTTGGTCACGGCACAGATATGTCCGGCTATCTTACGAACCAAGCGACGGGGTTCTTCCGACATATCGCGGAATTCCGGGTCATCGCCGAATGTCTCTTTCAACTTCGCTATATTATCCAGCAATACGCTCTGGTAGCGAACGGCTACCGGGATGATATGATTCAAGGATAAATCCCCTAATACCCGGGCCTCGATCTGTACCTTTTTGATATAGACTTCCCATTTTACCTCATTACGCGCTTCCAATTCTTTCTGGGTAAGTACGCCGGTAGACGTGAACATCTCGATCGACTCCGGTTTAAGATAAGCGTCATATTGCAAGGGAACACTATTTTGACAGTCCAGACCCCGCTTGGCGGCTTCCTCTTTCCATTCGTCGGAATAACCGTTCCCATCGAAACGGATCGGCTTAGATTCCTTGATATAGGCTTTCAGCACCTTGAAGATCGCTACTTCCTTGCTTTTTCCTTCCGCTTGCAAAGCCTCTACGTCCTTCTTGAATTGTTGCAATTGATAAGCTACGGCGGAGTTCAACGCTAACATGGCCGATCCGCAGTTCACGGAAGAGCCCGGGGCGCGGAACTCAAAACGGTTTCCGGTGAAGGCGAAAGGAGAGGTACGGTTACGATCCGTATTGTCCAACAGCAGTTCGGGGATCTGCCCGAAGCCAAGATGCAAGCCCTTTTTATCGTCTACCTCGATAGCGTCCTCGATAGAGCTATTCTCGAATTTATCCAAGATCTCGCTGATTTGCGTTCCGAGGAAAGTGGAGATGATAGCGGGAGGTGCCTCGTTCGCGCCTAGGCGGTGCGCGTTCGTGGCGGAAGCGATACTCGCTTTTAATAAAGCGTTGTATTTATAAACGGCCATGATGGTGTTCACCACGAAAGTGATGAAGCGCAGGTTGTCCTCACGGTCTTTACCCGGAGAGAATAAATTTACCCCCTTATCTGTTCCCATAGACCAGTTACAGTGTTTACCGGAACCGTTTACCCCGTTAAATGGCTTCTCGTGCAATAATACACGGAAATTATGACGGCGGGCTACACGTTTCATGACCGACATCAACAATTGGTTATGGTCGTTGGCTAGGTTACATTCCTCGTAAATGGGAGCTAGCTCGAACTGATTGGGGGCTACCTCGTTATGGCGGGTCTTTACCGGGATACCTAGTTTATAGCATTCGGTTTCCAAGTCTTTCATGAATTCTTGTACACGAGAGGGGATAGCGCCAAAATAATGGTCGTCTAATTGTTGGTTCTTTGCGCTCTCATGTCCGAGCAAGGTACGCTCGGTGAGTGAGAGGTCCGGACGAGCGGAATACAAGTCTTCGTCAACAAGGAAATATTCCTGTTCCCAACCGAGGTAAGTAATAATCTTATTGACATCCTCATCGAAATACCGATATACGTCCTTGGCGGCTTCCCCCAATACTTCGATAGAGCGGATCAGCGGGGTTTTATAATCCAGCGCCTCACCGGTATAAGCGATAAATACGGTTGGGATACAAAGTGTGTCATCTACGATAAAAGCGGGAGAGGAAGGGTCCCAAGCGGAGTAGCCGCGGGCCTCGAAGGTATTGCGAAGTCCACCGTTCGGGAAACTGGAAGCGTCCGGTTCTTGCTGGACGAGCAACTTGCCGCTGAATTCCTCGATCATGCCGCCGTTACCATCGTGTTCTACAAAAGCGTCGTGCTTCTCGGCGGTGCCATCGGTAAGCGGTTGAAACCAGTGGGTGTAATGAGTGACTCCTTTTTCCAGTGCCCACATACGCATGCCGGCTGCCACATGATTGGCGATTTCCCGGTCGATAGGTGTGCCATTGTCAATGGCGTGGGTCAAGGCTTTGTACGTTTCCTTGGAGAGATATTTCTGCATCGCCTTCCGGTTGAAGACATTCTCGCCATAGTACTCAGATACTTTGTGTTCGGGAGTAACGGCTTCCACGGCCTTTCGGTTGGATGCCTTCTCCACAGCGTTAAAGCGTGAGATTGACATGGTTGAATTGTTTTATGTATTTACGGCGCGAATGTACGGTAAAAAAGGAAAAGCCGGATAAAAAGGGCAGAAGTTTTTTCCTTATGGCTGTTGCTGCAAAAACAGCACGAAAATTCCATACAAATTCAATCTGTTAAATGTAATCTCTTTGATGGTATTAGCCGAAAAACACACGTCGCTTGTCAAAACAACCGAATGTAGGGAAGGGCTTGTTCAACTTTTACAAAGGATTCATATGACATAAATTGTTTTTTCCGATCGCTAACTCATAATTGGAGGGGGACGGGCAAATTAATTTATAACGGCATTGATAACAAGGCTTTAGATTGTAGCGTGTACGTCGCCAAGATGTTCCCTTTTCCAATTCTTCGCATAGCATTTCCTTGATCGAATCTTGAATATGTCCCAAGGGTTTTTCGTTTACATTCGCATACACGCTACCATCAGACAAGATGATTATTTTCCCGAAATGATTCGTGTTGAGCGCTTGAAGGGCGAATATTCCTTGCCTATCTAGTTCAATGTTATCCAGTTCCTCTTGATTGATAAAGATACATTCCTCAAAGAAGCTTATATTCTCTCCGGTATAGAACGGCCGGATGGTCACGTCATCCGCCCACTCACTTAAAGATTCGCTTAACGCTTCCGCTTTTTCATATTCAGGGAGAGAAGTTATACTGATTTCCCAGCATTGCTTGATTCGCAGCTTATTGATTCTTTGAGCGAGAGCGATAACCGTATCTGTATCAGCCGGTTCGTTTACAAGTGCTTTCAGACGGAACGCCTCTTTCTTTCGCTTGCTCAAGACACTTAAATCTTCCGGTATGTTGCGCCAGTCTGAAACCAATGTATGCGTAGCGTCTATTCCTTCCACAATGGCCAATACCTCCTCCAACTCTTTGTACTGAAAGATATTTCCGCCTGAGAGCGTGATCGCCGCTCCTGTATAATAAATGGAGAATAAGAAGTTTCTTAACAGGGCAGGATCAAGTACCTTTGTTGATTTCGTGCAGCAAAGGTATTGCTTATACCGGGCTTGACAATTGGGGCAATCAAAGGGACAGGTATCGTTCACATAGATTGAGACCTCATGTAGATAAGAAAGAATGTTCTCTCCTATAGGAACTTTATGCTCTTTCAAACGCTCGATGCTTTTTTGCAGATTTAAGATGGGTGGCATAATAATCGGTTTATCCAAATCGCCCTCTATTATATCTCCCAAACCCAAAGATTGGATTGTTTCTACAAAGTTTAATAAGCGGAGATCTTCTAGGTCTTTCACACGAATCTTTACACTATAAAGGTTATCAATATTTTGCAATTCTGCCACAAAGGGACTGATTACCTCATTTTTGTGGAATGATATACTTTTGAATGCGTTAGCGTTGTAGAAATAGTGATAGTCTTTATCTTCAGAGATGAAGGTATAAGGCTCGAGATATAGCCATAATGTTCTCATAGTTCTCAAATTCATTATTTTTGTATTAAAATTTCTTTCATGATACGTCTATATAAATATGGCTTCTCGGATAGAATATCCATATTCCTTCGTATATATTTGTTGAAACTTTGTTTATCTGCAAATTGCTTACATACAGGCTGCTTGTCTAAATCATCTATGCTAAATAAACATTGTGTACAATGCAATTTATTATAACAGCGATTACATTGTTCTTGTAATGTATTATAATATTTGTTATATCTATTGGCGATTTGTTCATTATTGATCTTTACATCTATATTTAAAACTTCTCCTAGAGCATATTGATGCCCAATTCTTTCACAGGGAAGAATCTTATTATTTACAGTCATAAATATACGTTTTGAAAATGGCATACAGGTTGCAGTGGGTAGATGATGTATCTTTTTATAGGCCACAAGCAACTCATTATAATTATCATAACAATTCCCGCTGTACTGAAAAATAAATCGTTGTAATTGTTTTAATTCACCGAATTCAAGCCCTAATATCTTTTTCATCTCATCCATCACATCTTTATTACCTTCAAAAGGTTTTGTAGCTGATAAATCTTTGAACTTTTTTCTTTTCTCTGGATTGACTCCAGTTGGATTCAGCCCTGATAAATAAGGAATTTTACCAAATTCATGATAAATAAACTGAAATACTTCTTGTGGATTGTTTAAATTGTGAATCACCGCATTAAATCCAACTCTCTTTTTAAAATATTCAAGATAATTTTCTTGTATATATTTAAGGTTGTTGTAAACTATATTATAAGAAGGCCTATTGTTGATGAATTTTCGATGCATATTATTTTCTTTTGATCCATCTAAACTAATTTTTAGAGAAAAATCATATAGAGATAAAAAAGATATATATTTTTTCAAATAAACAGCATTAGTTGTCATCATGTAATGAAATCTTACATATTTACTCTGTCTTTTTTGAGTATAATCTACCATTTTTTGAATAAAATCAAAATTTAACAGAGGTTCATCTCCATAAAAGCTTATATATACATCATTGGTAATAGCTTTATTTGCTTTTGAACTTAATTTATTCATCAAAAAGTCAATCAATTTTTTAGCTCTTTCTATGTCTATTTTTTGACCCTTACGAATATCATAATTGTTATACAGATCTCCATAAGCACAATATTTACAATGCAAATTACAGGAATCTATAACCTCAAAACCAATATGCTTCACATTCGCTAGTTGCATATCGATATCATTTGAAGTGATTTGGCTAAGTGGAAAATTGCATTTGCAATCTTCCTTTTTGATTTTTTTGTACTCATATTCTGATTTTTTCCTAAGTATGGATTTTTGCTTATCTATCTGAACGCAATGATCCTCCCAATTATATATGTATTCATGTTCCATAACAATGTCACTGTTTTTTTTTGCGTGCTCTTATAATTAAAGAATTTGTATCATATCCCCAATTTTTAAATTGATTTTTAAAATCAGGTAACAATGTGTAGTCCCCGTTTTTTATTTCTTGTGAGAGATCATACCATTCTATAAAATTCAAATAATAATCATTAAAACTCCAACGAGGCCAAAAAACTGGGCCACCTAAAATATCATCAGTAAAGCGAGTTCCATTCACTCCATTAGTTATAAATCCTTGCTCTTTTTTCTTGTCATACAAGATATATCTAAAATTATTTTCGTCATGGACAAAATTATTTCCAGTTGGTGATGAACACCTTTGCATTAACAGATAAAGGAAATTGTCATCTTCCAAGACGGCGGGTATCGCCCAATAACGATAAGCTTCTTTTAGAAAAGCTTCATAAGAGTACCATGGCTCATATTCTATTGGCAATTTATATTTACCCATATCTAGATATATGTAAGGGATACGTTCCTTCCCCTGTAATTTGAAAACCGTATCATTGTGCTCTTTCCCTTTTAAGTAAAGATCTCTTTTATAATGATAAAATGGATTCCAATACTTGGAATATGAAACTCCCATTCCCGCATCCATACTTTCCATTCCATAGTAAGGATTAGGCATAGTTGCAATCGTATCACCTCTTTGATTTAAGGCAACTGCCATAAATTCCATTGTTCTATGAGCTAATCCTGTCGCCCATAAGGTTGTGTCTTTCAGTGCGATACAAAATAGATTCCCGGTTTTTACATTGCGAAGGAAATTTCCTTCCAAATCATAGTATATTGTTTTTTCTGAATCTGCAAGTATTAATTCTTTTTTCAAGGGGTCAACCGTTATTCCAAAAATCATATTATATTCACCTGGTCCTTGTCCTTTTTTTGCCAATATCTTCACAAATTCTCCATCTTCAGTAAATTTGAAAAGGCCATCTCTAGAATGAATAACTAAAAAATTTTCATACGGGACAATATCTAGAATTCGAGTGATAATAATATCTGCTGGTGTTTTTAGTTCAATATACTCTAATGTATCAACGATATCTGATAATACAACTGCTTTTTCTACAGACATACATTGTTCTAAGTCTACTGTGATTAAACAAGAACTTTTATCGTATTCCTTACTTATACAAGAAAGCAACATGCTCATCGAACAAATGGCACAAAAAAATTGTATGCGATCTAAATATTTTCTCATGACAAATATAAATTTAAAAGAGAGAACCATCAATCTGTTTTAATATCAGAGATGTTTTCCTTTAATATTAAGCAGATCAATAGTTCCTCTATAAGTTATACAGTATTATTCCTTAAAAATACTGATGCCAAAAACCTCCAGACTCAGCAAGTGTTGGTGTTATTGTTCCGCAATTTGAATTACAGATATCCCCACCTTTTAACTCTTTCAGTTGTCTGTCATTCAACTCTTTTTTAGACAACTCGCTTAACTTAAGCTTCTTTACTCGCTTCATATTCTCTATGTATTAGTTATTAAATAAATATTACTGTCACCCAATATTCAACTTAGAATATTATTTATAGTTACAACAAGCGTGACATTATTCTATTATTCTCGTTGTAACTATCTTAACCAAACCTGTTTTTACCTAAAAAAGCCTGCCATGTACCGTTAGGCAGGTATAGTCTAAGACTATTTTTAGGTGTTGTTATTTTTATTCGATATATCTCCATGTTATTTACCTGTCGTTCTCATGTATTCAATGTGTTATTTAGACAGACTAAGACAACTATTCCAGATCTGCCCTAGTATTTTCCCTTCATCATAGGATGAATTAGGTACCAAATCCTTTTTAACTACAGCTTTTTTATAATTCATACGCATGGCCGAATAAAGGCCATAGTCCTCCTTATATGCCGCATTATACGATTTTATATTTGATAGCTTTTCATCCACCTCCGAGAGAATCTCCTCAATATCCCCTTCTATAAACTTTTCTCGCAGTAAATAGGTGATGCCCCATCCGATACCGGTCAAGCCATCCGCAAATCGAAAAGGCAGAGAATCAGGTAATTCTAGCACGGAATCCATCATTTCATCAGCGAATTGCTCATACAGGATATCCCCACTATAACGGCTGTATTCATAAAACAGGATGATCATTCCCAGTTTGCCATTGTATAATCCGGGGTTTTTCAGTTCCTCCGCTCTAAATACTCCGAAACGAAGAAGACCTTTTAAAATCTCTTTATGTTGCGTGAACAAACTTCTCATATTTTCCCTATTTAATAAAAAGTCAACTCAGTATCCCAACTTCCAAAAAAGTAATGTGCGCAATAGGCCTGTTTTATCTTCTTGAGGAACACCTCTTTTTCTCCTTGAAAGATGTATCGGTACATATCATATTTAGAAACGGGTGTTACTTGTGAATAGGGGAATCCATAAGCCCCGTTCTCTTTTTTTAAGCGGTTGAACAAACGATTGATCCTATTGGGACCGGTCGAATGCATGACCGTTTCGATCGCGGACTCTTTTTCTTCCGTATTAGTCAAGATCTCATTCAAGATCGTCAGCCAACCCGGATTTCCTTTTTCAGAGACCAAGAAAACATTGCCTATACGTATGGGCTTGGCAGGAATGGGGGACTCTTCTCCAAACCCGATCGTTACATTTTCCAATAGGGGAGTCATCGGTCGAAAACACTCCGCGTATCCAAATCCGTATATACGCCACCATATACATATAATATCATGTAACGAATCGTGTCCCAACGTTGTACATTGTAAGGAAAGCTTCTATACATGGAAAGATACTCCGGAAAATGTTTTTCCACCAGCTCATCCATTTCTTCCCCGTTCCAAAGGTGATATTCCCAATCCGGGTTCTGCTCTCGCCAAGTTCTTGCCAAGATTTGTAAGCGGGTGGGCATCTTGGGCTCTGTACGTCCTTCCCAGACCTGATGTATGATTTTTGGAATAGCCATATCCTTACTTTTTTGTTTGTTCGTACCAACTACCAAGGAAGTAATGTATAGCGAATGATTTCTCGATCTTATTCGCTAAACCATCTGATATCTCATCGTCCATCACTTTCAACACCTCGTCGCGGGTTAATGGGGCGACCAGCTCCGCGGGTATTAAAGAGACTTGTTCCTTATACTTGCTATTGTTATAGACCCTGGTTGTCATATAAGGGCCTGTGGTATCGAGAATGGATCGCTCCGGATAAAGAGCCCCCCTGTCTTTATTATCATGGAATACGGCATCTATCAACTCCTTGAAATAAGGATGCCCAGGGACTGTCGCCATAAAAGCGTTGCCCACGATGTAAGGCATACGCCGTAAGACCGCATTGCCTCTCGGCTCCATGCCCATTGCGCATTCCGTCTCACACAATAGGGGAGAGATGCTCTCTGTGCATTCATAGTCCATGTCCACATAAAGCCCGCCTATCTTATAGAGAATCAAATAGCGGACCGCATCCCAACGTTGCACATCGTAGGGAAAAGCCTGATAGATCGGTATAAGATCCGGGTAATACATCCCTAAAAAAGCGTCAATATCCTTTTTATTCCAGAAACGATATTCCCAATCCGGGTTCAACTCTTTCCACGATTGGGAGATCCCCTGTAATAAAGGTGTCGGTCCTGACATATCCTCATAGATTTGATGGATAATTCGAGGGATCTTCGGCTTTATATGATTGTTTACAGTAACGGTGTTAAGCCTCTCCTTCAAGTAAAAAACATCATCTTGCTTGATTAGAGATTCCCCGGATGAGTTATATTCCTTGGTCTGCGAATATAAATCGGCTTCTACATCCGGGCAGATGAAGGAGGGATGTATGATGGTATCGATCTCCTCATTTTTTATATCCGCGAATGGGTAATCTTTGATATAATGAGTCGCTTTGTCCGAACAGCCAATATTGGATATCAGATTATGGTTTGGAATGACCGATAATCTGTTATTGACCAGGTTGGTGTAGGCATACCTGAAATCCCAGCAAAAATCTGGGTTGTGATTAGCCATGCCGAAATATTTGTTCCAATGCGTTTGGAATGGAGCATGCGAAGGCAAGCTGGATAGATAATTGAGCCGTCCAAAAAGTGGATAATTTTTATCACAACGAACATTTTTCCAAACCCTTCTCCATCCGGCCCATCCACCTACATGTGTCAAGTTGGAGAAATAATAAGATCCATCGCCCCTCTTCTTGCCGAATTGATAGTTGCTTCCGGCTATATGGCCGATACGCTCATCATTTCTGTATCTTTCCAATAGCGTGGAGCAGAATCCGAAAAAGGATAAGGATGGCACGCAATCATCTTCCAATATGATTCCTTCCGGTTCTTGCTCAAAGAACCAAGAAATCGCTTGGTAACAGTGTGCGTCACAACCTAAGTTCTGCTCTTGATACAGTCTAATCGCATCGCAATCCCAATCTATGCAAGAAACGATAGCTCTGGCCGCATCGCATTCCTCACGTTCCTTCTCGTTTCTTGGACCGTCCGCAGCCAGATATAATTTTGGGGGTTTCACCTCCCGAATTCGCTCAAATACCTTCCTAATGGTATCTGGACGGTTGAAGAGGATAAGGAGAATCGCAGTATTTCGATTGTAAGGTATCATTGTACTTGGCTTTTTGCAAATATAGTAAAAGCATTAATATAAAAAACAAAAAAATAAACAACAGTTTTTATCAAATGAATAACTAATGAGCAGGGGCGGCCAACGCAAACCCTGTGAAGTTTTTCAGGAGAAGTATCAAGCCTTTTCAGAGAAGATATACTTACTTGGCCAACACAGTATATATTACTTTGCCAAGTAAGTATATCTTCTCCGGAAAAGTCAGTAGTACTGCGTGAAATCTCAGAACAAACTCCAAGCCACCGTCAATCCCGCCATCACGATCGCTACCATGCTCATCAACTTGATAAGGATATTCAAACTCGGGCCGGAAGTGTCTTTGAACGGATCGCCAACCGTATCGCCGACAACGGTTGCCTTATGCGCCTCGCTACCCTTGCCGCCGTGGTTTCCTTCCTCGATGAATTTCTTTGCGTTATCCCATGCTCCTCCGGCGTTCGCCATGAATACGGCTAATACGAAGCCCGTGCTTAATCCACCGATCAATAATCCGACAACACCCGTCACACCAAATATGAGTCCGGTTAAGATGGGGGCGATAATAGCTAAAACGGAGGGAAGTACCATTTCGTGTTGCGCTCCTTTCGTCGAGATCTCAACGCAACGGGCATAATCCGGTTGTGCCTCTCCAGTCAGAATACCCTTGATTTCTTTGAACTGACGGCGAACTTCCTCCACCATGTGCCCGGCCGCACGTCCTACAGCGTTCATCGTAAGGCCACAGAACATGAATGCCATCATGGAACCTAGGAACATTCCGGCCAGCACTTTCGGATTCATTAAGGTAACATCATAATATACCATAAAGTCCGAGAATGAGGCTTTAGATATTTCGATACTCCTGCCATCGGTAAAGTTCAGGACGGTCTCTCCTAAACGGAGCAAACCGATCTTGATCTCTTCTACATAAGAGGCCAACAGAGCCAAGCCGGTTAACGCGGCGGAACCGATAGCGAAACCTTTACCTGTAGCGGCAGTCGTATTTCCTAATGAATCCAATGCGTCTGTACGCTTGCGCACTTCTTTCCCTAGGTTACACATCTCGGCGTTGCCTCCGGCATTATCCGCTATGGGGCCGTAAGCGTCTGTAGCCAACGTAATACCTAAGGTCGATAGCATACCTACGGCAGCTATACCGATTCCGTATAATCCCATGCCCACGTTCGTGAAGTCGAATCCGGAGGCGAACAAGAAGGAACAAATAATACCGACCACGACGGCAAGTACCGGGATGGCCGTAGAGAGCATCCCCAGTCCGAGACCGGAGATAATAACCGTTGCCGGCCCAGTCAGTCCCGCTTCGGAGACGAGCCGGGTCGGTTTATAGGATTGGGAGGTATAATACTCCGTCGCTTGCCCGATCACGATTCCGACTAGCAGACCTACGATCACGGAACAACCGATCCAGAACCAATTCTCCATGCCTAATACATAAAGAATCCCGAACGTGGAGATAGCGATCAATACGGAACTCAAGTTTGTTCCTATGGCTAACGCTTTCAAGAGTTGCTTGATCGTCGCATTCTCATTCGTACGGACGGCGAAAATACCGATAATAGATAAAATGATACCGACAGCGGCGATAAGCATCGGGGCGATAACCGCCTTATATTGTAATTCTACGCTTCCGGAAGAAACGAACGCGGCGGCTCCCAATGCGGCGGTCGCTAGGATGGAACCGCAATAAGATTCATATAGGTCGGCTCCCATACCGGCAACATCACCTACATTGTCGCCTACGTTATCGGCGATTGTCGCCGGGTTACGAGGATCATCCTCCGGGATCCCAGCCTCAACTTTACCTACTAAATCCGCTCCGACATCGGCGGCTTTCGTATAGATTCCTCCTCCCACACGTGCGAACAAAGCTTGTGTAGAGGCACCCATTCCGAAAGTAAGCATGGTTGTCGTGATAAGGGTGAGTTTATGAGTCGGGTCCAAAGCCTCGTCCGGGATGAAAGCATTTAACAGGATATACCAGAATGAGATATCCAGCAATCCAAGTCCTACGACTACTAAGCCCATGACCGCCCCGCTTCGAAAAGCGACTTGTAAGCCTTTGTTCAAGGAAGTGCGGGCCGCATTCGCCGTACGGGCCGAGGCATAAGTCGCTGTTTTCATGCCTAAGAAGCCCGCTAATCCTGAGAAGAAACCTCCTGTCAGGAAGGCGATCGGAACCCATTCGTTTTGAACATGGAAGCCATAGGCCATAATAGAGAATAAGATTACTAGGACAACGAAAACCGAGGCGACTACTTTGTATTGCTGTTTCAGATACGACATCGCCCCTTCACGCACAAAGGAGGCGATTTTTATCATCAACTCGGTTCCTTCACTCTCTTTCATCATTTGCCTGAAGAAGAACCAGGCAAATGTTAGCGCTAGGACAGACGCTAACGGGATAATCCAGAAAATACTCGTAATCATAACATGGTAGATTTAATGTTATACTTAAGAAAGCAATGTGACAACACCTTTGCTTTCCGTGTAAATGTAGCAAAAATAAAAGAAGAAGGAAACTTTTTCCCGAATAATACTGTTTGTAATTAAAAAAAACAGCATATTTGTCACTTGATTAAGAGATAAGAAATAAATGGCAGAAGAGACAAACCATAAACCCTATAGGTTGGGCTTGGCGCTTAGCGGAGGCGGAGCGAAAGGTTTTGCGCATATCGGAGTATTCCGGATGATGGAGGAATGCGGGCTGAAGCCGGATATCATAGCCGGTACTAGTGTCGGATCCTTAATGGGCACCTTGTTTGCCGACGGTTATTCGGCGGCAGAGATCCAAGAGCTTTTTACCGGACGTGAGTTCTCTGAATTCGCTCAGTTGCAGATTCCTAAGGCGGGTTTGTTCGATAGTAAGCGCTTTCGTTATTTCTTGAGGCGACACTTGCGGACCAAGAACATCGAGGACTTGCAGATTCCGATGGTGATTGTCGCAACTGATTTGGATAATGGCGAAAGCCATGAATTTAGGAGTGGTCCTATTGTTGAGGCGGTAACGGCTTCTTGTAGCATCCCGATTATTTTCAGTCCTGTGGTCATCAATGGTGTTCATTATGTGGATGGAGGATTATTTCACAACTTTCCGGTCTCCATCATCCGTGAGGAATGTGAGCGTATTATCGGGGTGAACGTAAGCCCGTTGATCCCGCAAAAATATAAGCAGACCATATTCCATATCGCCGAGCGCTCTTATCATTATATGTTCCGGGCAAATACGCTGGAGGATCGAGAGATGTGTGATGTCTTAATAGAAGCGGAGGAGTTTGGCTTATATAAGACATTCGATCTTGAGAATGTAGACGTGATTTGTAATATTGGCTATTCCGCCGCTGCCCGTTGCTTTGAGAAAGTGTTGGATGAGAATAAATATGAAACCTTGGTGAAAGCGATCGCGGCAAGAAAGAAAGGCCTGATGCCGTGACAAATCGTCTGTCTGGACAAAGCGCTTTCCCACAAAAACTTTATATATAGATGAACGCAATGGAACAAAAAAACAAGATGGTAATTTATCAGGTATTCCCGCGTTGGTTTGGGAATCTGCGACCATCTCCTGTAATGAATGGTAGTTTAGCCGAGAATGGAGTGGGTAAGTTTTCGGCTTTTACTCCTTTGGCTTTATCCAAAATCAAAGAACTAGGTGTTACTCATGTATGGTATACAGGGGTGATAGAGCACGCTACAAAAACCGATTATACCCTGTTTGGCATCCGGAAAGACCATTCTGCCGTAGTAAAAGGTAAGGCCGGATCTCCATATGCTATAAAAGATTACTATGATATAGATCCGGATTTGGCGGATAATATCCAGAACCGTATGAGTGAGTTCGAGGATTTGGTGAAACGTACGCATGAGGCTGGGATGAAGGTTATTATCGATTTTGTACCCAACCATGTGGCACGTCAATATTTCTCGGACGCACGGGAACCTTTCGTGGAGGACTTAGGTCAAACGGATAATGTGTCCAAGGCTTTTGATGTGAATAATAACTTTTATTATCTTCCGGGGCAGACCTTGACGCTTCGTTTTGATCCGCAGCGTGAGGAGGATTTTGCCTATAGTGAGTTTCCGGCGAAGGTGACCGGTAACAATCATTTCGATGCCTATCCAAGCCAGAACGATTGGTATGAGACGGTGAAGCTGAACTACGGCGTGGATTATATGCACGGTGGTGCTTGCCATTTCAATACCATTCCCAATACGTGGGAGAAAATGTTGGAGATCTTGTTGTTCTGGGCTGATAAGGGGGTGGATGGTTTTCGTTGTGATATGGCGGAGATGGTCCCGGTAGAGTTTTGGAACTGGGTGATTCCTCAGGTGAAGAAGGTGCGTGATGTGATCTTTATAGCGGAGGTGTATAATCCGGATGAGTATAGGAATTATATTTATACGGGACACTTTGATTATTTGTATGACAAGGTTGGTCTTTATGATACGGTTCGTGCGGTGATGTGCGGACAGGCTCCGGCTAGTAATATATCGCATTGTTGGCAATCGTTGGAGGGAATCCAGAAAAATATGTTGAATTTCTTGGAGAATCACGATGAACAGCGTGTCGCTTCTGATTTCTTTGCGGGGGATGCTCGTCCGGGTATTCCGGGCATGATTGTCTCCGCTGCCATGAATACGAATCCGGTTATGATCTATAGTGGTCAGGAACTTGGCGAAAGAGGAATGGACGCTGAAGGTTTCAGTGGACGTGATGGCCGTACGACTATCTTCGATTATTGGAGCGTCGAGAGTTTGCGAAACTGGAATAATAATGGACACTTTGACGGGGCTAAATTAACGCCGGCAGAACGCTCGTTGCGTGAGATGTACGCTAAGTTATTGAATGTGGTACGATCCGAGCCGGTTATTGTCGAGGGAGCGTTTTATGATTTGATGTACGCGAACTCCGGTAATCCTTATTTCAATCCGAACCGTCAGTATGCGTTCTTGCGCAAATGGAAGAACGAGGTGCTTCTGGTAGTCGTGAATTTCGACCGTGCCGACCAATGTGTATGGGTAAATATCCCGGTCGAGGCATTCAAGGCGCTTGACTTTGAGGATAACAAACCGGCTGAATTGACTGACTTGTTAACCGGGGAAACGACTATCAGTACGCTAACAGACGCTTATCCTTATCAAGTGAAACTCCCGGCTTATTCTGGTAAAATGCTAAAGTTCTCTTTTCTCCATAAGTAAGAGCTTTCTTGAAAAGTTTAGGAGTGCTGTATAGATAATTCGTTGGTGGAGTTAGGTGGTTGATACGGGACAGCTAGCTTCATCAGGCAAGTAACTTAAGTGAAATGGCAAAGTAACTTAACATACTTGCCCGATGAAGCTAGATGACTTTTTTCTTTGATTTAAGTTCTACAAACTGCGAAAGTTTTCCAAATATAAAGAGGTTATTGTAAATAAGTTTTGTACTTTTGCGGCACAATTCAAATCTATTCACTTTAAGATAAATATTCGGAATAATGAGTGCACAAACTCCTTTCTTGGTGTTTTCGGGAACGAACTCCCGGTATCTTGCAGAGAAAATTTGCAACAGTTTAGGTTGTCCTCTGGGACAGATGAATATCCAGCACTTTGCCGATGGTGAGTTCTCTGTTTCTTATGAAGAGTCTATCCGCGGTAGAGATGTATTCTTAGTACAATCTACATTCCCTAATTCAGACAATCTGATGGAGTTGCTTCTGATGATTGACGCGGCTAAACGTGCTTCCGCACATTCAATCATCGCTGTAGTCCCTTACTTCGGTTGGGCTCGTCAGGATAGAAAGGATAAGCCTCGTGTTTCTATTGGCGCTAAGTTGATCGCTGATATGTTGAGTACGGCAGGTATCAATCGTTTGATTACGATGGATCTTCATGCGGATCAGATCCAAGGATTCTTTAATGTACCGGTGGATCACTTATATGCTTCTTCCGTATTCTTGGATTATATCAAGACGTCTTTGCCTTTGGATAACTTGTGTATCGCGACTCCGGATGTTGGTGGTACGAAACGTGCCAGCAGCTATTCTAAGTATTTAGGCTTGCCGATGGTCATTTGCCACAAATCTCGTTTGCGTGCCAATGAGGTGGCCGAGATGCGTATTATCGGTGATGTGACGGGCTTGGATGTCCTTTTGGTTGATGACATGGTGGATACGGCAGGAACCATTACGAAAGCCGCGAACTTGATGTTGGAGAATGGCGCTAAGTCTGTTCGTGCTATCGCCAGCCACGCTGTGATGTCTGATCCGGCTTCTACTCGTGTAGATCAGTCCGCTTTAACGGAAATGATCTTTACGGATTCTATTCCTTACGCTAAGAAATGCGAGAAAGTAAAGGTATTATCTGTCGCTGACATGTTCGCTGAGGCGATCCGTCGTGTATGTAGCGGTGAGTCTATCAGCTCTTTGTATGCTATTTAATAGAATAAGATAGAAAAATAAAAACGGTCACTTCCTTTTGAGGCGACCGTTTTTTATTTAGAATAAATCTGAATATGTGTTACTTGGTCTCATCAATAATCATGCCGCTGCCCAGACATAAGTGATGGTCTTTGTCGTAGATTACACTGTATTGGCCGGGAGCGATACCTTGAATCTTTTCGTCAGATTCTACACGATATAGATCTCCGATACGACGGATGTAGCCATGCGTAAATTCCGGGGTATGACGGATCTTGAAAGTGATTTCTTTCTCACCCTCAAATTCTCCCCATGGATCTTCCGTGATGAAATCGAAACCTTGCATATTAATCACCTTGCCATATTGCGTTTCCGGGTCGTAGCCGTTGGAGACATAAATGATATTTCGCTTAATGTCTTTTTTGATAACGAACCAAGGGCCGCCACTTAATCCCAATCCCTTACGTTGGCCGATCGTATGGAACCAATATCCATTGTGTTTACCCAAGACCTTACCCGTCTCTAGTTCCACGATTTTTCCCGGGCGTTTCCCTAAATAACGCTCTATAAAGTCGTTGTAGTTAATCTTGCCTAAGAAACAAATGCCTTGGCTATCCTTACGCTTGGCGCTCGGCAATTTCTGGGCCTCGGCGATGGCACGTACCTCGCTTTTCATTAAATGCCCGATCGGAAACATGAGTTTCTGTATCTGTAGGCGGGTGATTTGCCCTAAGAAATCAGTCTGATCTTTTACCGGGTCCTTGGCAGTAGAAAGCCATGTCTTGCCGTCTATCTCCGTGGTCGTGGCATAATGACCGGTAGCGATCTTATCGAAATCTTTTCCCCATTTCTCCTCGAAGCAACCGAACTTGATATATTTATTACACATCATATCGGGGTTGGGAGTAAGGCCTCGTTTAACAGAATCGATCGTATAACTTACCACCCGATCCCAATACTCGTCGTGTAAGGAGACGATCTCGAACCGGCATCCATACTTGCGGGCGATATATGAGGTGATCTCGATATCCTCTTCCGCCGGGCAATCGATATAGCCATCCTTGTCTTCCATACCGATACGGATATAGAAGATGGTCGGATCGTATCCTGCCTCTTTGAGTTGATACACTACGACAGAGCTGTCTACTCCTCCTGAAACTAATGCCGCTATTTCCATTCTCTCGTTTTTTAGTCTTTGCTTTTGAACATACAAAAGTAGAGAAAAATCTCTCATGTGATATGATTTGAAGAAGAAAAGCCTCATATTGCAGTTCCCTTTGTTGGGTAATGTTCTAAAATGGATTTTATTGCTGCTTTTTTTGTTGAAATAAAAATAATTTTCTTCCTTTGTGGAAGATCGTAAAAATAATGTTAGCTTATAATCAAAATACACCAATATTACTTATAATCTTCAATAGAACTAGTACAACTCAAGAAGTGTTTGATAGGATCCGAAAGGTTAAACCTAAACGATTTTATGTTGCGGCAGATGGTCCAAGAACAGATATAGAGCGTGTAGATTGTGAAGAAGCTAGATCTGTTGTCTCTTCAATAGATTGGGATTGTGAGGTTTTTAGATTATATCAAGAGTATAATTTGGGATGTGATAGTCATTGTTATCAAGCAATTTCGTGGTTTTTTGAGCAAGAAACGGAAGGAATTATATTAGAGGATGATTGTTTGCCATCTTTTTCTTTTTTTGGTTTTTGCTCCATATTACTTGCTTATTATCGAAACGATGAACGTGTAGGTCATATTGGAGGAAGTAATTATCAATTTGGTGATAAGCGTGGAGATGGTAGTTATTATTTTTCAAATTTAACTCATGTTGGAGGTTGGGCAGGATGGCGGAGGGTTTGGCTAAGCCAACAATTGAATGATGAACGATACAAGTTATTTGAACATTTGAATTATTTGTCTTACTTGGCTTCACATGCTCCGTTTCGTTCATATTGGAACATGTATTTTGGCTTGGCAAATCGAAACAGTCAAATAGGTTGGGATTTTAGATATGCTTATGCTAATTTGATCAATAATCGGTTATCTATTATTCCAAACAAGAATCTAATTTCTAATATTGGTTGTTATGATAAAGCAACTCATTTTATAATCGATAATCCATTTGCTAATTTAGCGAATGAAGAGATCGAAGAGATCATCCATTCTTCTTTTGTTTGTCCAGATATAGAGGCTGATTTACATACGCAGATGCGGGAATATAATTCTCAAGGTGCTTTTGAGAAACGACAGGATGTGGTGGCTTATTTAAAGGATAGACTAAATGCTTCGGCAAAGAAGGAGATGAAAATTTCTGGTATCCCTCGAGTGATCCACCAAATCTATGAGGATATGGAAGGGCCTCCTTCTTCATTGCTCAAAATATCGGAATCATGGAGAGAGAAGAATCCTGATTGGGAGTATCGTTTTTGGACAAAAAAGGATATAAATGAGTTCTTGTCTGATTATTATCCAGAATTGATTCCAATTTATACATCTTTTCAGTATGCTGTACAACGCTGGGATGCAATTCGTTATTTGATCCTTTATAAAGAGGGTGGAGTATATGTGGATATGGATTATGAATGTACGGAATCTATAACATCGCTTCTTCTAGGTGTGGAATGTGCTATGGGCTTGGAACCTGCAGGTCATTGCGTATTGCGTCGAAAACCTTATATCGTAGGGAATGCTTTTATGGCGACTATCCCGAGACATCCCTATTTTAAGGAGTTGATCGATACTGTTTTTTATAAGGCAAAAAGAAATTCTTATTCTAGTCCAACACAAGAAATTTTGGACTCTACAGGGCCTTATATGACAACACGTGTTTATGAGAGTAGTCTCTATCAAGAACGAGTTTCTTTGATTCCTGCGGGATTGATAAGTCCTTTGACTAGAGAAGAAATTCTAAATATGATGAATGGGGAGATCTCTGCGGATATAGAAGATAAGATTGAGAGGTCTTATGCTATTCATTATTTTTTTGGAAGTTGGTATGTGCAGACTAAAAGTTAAGAATATGGTTATTCCAAAAATTATACATCAGATATGGTCTGGTATAGATGGGCCATTACCCGATTTTCTGAAAGATTTAGGAGATACATGGAAAGATCATCATAGGGAATGGAAATATGAGTTGTGGGATCATAAACGAATGAATGATTTTGTATTGACTTATTATCCTCAATATTTTTCTATATATGAAAAATTTCCTTTTAATATTCAGCGTTGGGATGTGATAAGATATTTGATTTTGAGCAAAATGGGAGGACTATATGTTGATTTTGATACGGAATGTTTAGCGACAATAGATGAGTTGCTAGACAATCATACATGTTGTTTCTCTATGGAAGATCCTTCTAATTACAATATGGATTTTTATTTTAATAATGCGCTGATGGCTTCTGTGCCTAATCATCCTTTTATGAACTATATCATAGATAATGTGTTTAGTTTTAATGAGGCTGATTATGAAGGTAAAAGTAAAGGTGATATTGTGATGAACTCGACGGGGCCATTGATGTTAATAAAATTATACAATCAATATCCAAACAAAGAGTTAATACATCTTATTCATTTTGAATATGTATCTCCTGTATTAAAAGAGGAGCTGATAATATATTACGAGGGAAAAGCAACCAATATTCTGAAAAAAAAATTGCAAGCTAAGTTGGAAAATGCTTATTCTGTTCATTATTTTTTTAATACATGGTTGCATGGCGTAGATGTTGAATCTTTAAGTCGCTCTTATAAAGGGTGATAACTTGTATAGAAAGATGCTTTTTTAAGTATATATATTTTACTTACAATAATAATTAACTAATAAAGTAAAGCGATGGGTAAATTAGAGAATTTGAAATTGAAAGATCTGATTGATAAATCGATCGATGTAAAGGGATTGTCTAAAATCAGAGGAGGTAATGAAGGTGATATTATGCCGTTAGATGGTTGTAGGTCAGGTATTTGTTCGCAGCAGATCAATCCTGCGTACTGTGATGGTGGTGCTGTTTGTACTTGCGGCATTGCTGGTTAATCCAGTTTGGTAGCTAGGGTATATTGACTTTTTATAGTAAGTCTCTATGCCCTAGTTATTGCTTTGCTTTTTATGTTAAAATATTGGAGGATATGGAAAAGGTCGTTTTTAATCATTGCTACGTATTGCGTCATGATAAAAAAAGAAGTTATATCGTTGGCCGAAAAGAGGAGTTGTTGGCGAAATGTAAATTTGATTCGAATGCAATATCAAAAATACACCCTGTATATGCTATGATATTTTCTTTTTTCTCTAAGCCGGTAGATCTTTCTGATGCTATTTCTCGATTGTCTTATTTTTTAGATATTTCGGAACAAGAAACCAGTGAGATTTTAAAAGATTTTGTAGATAATGAAAAAGGCTTTAGTATAGAATATGATGGCGTTATGAACTATATTCCTGCTAATATAATTGTAAGTGTTAGTAAATCAATAGGTGCCGATAGAGTATATACTCCGTTGGACTTTAAATATAAAGATTTAGATTTTACTCAACAACGTTTTTATAAAGCTCCTTTAGGATTGGTTTATATGGTTAATAATGTATGCCGAACAGATTGCTTATATTGCTATGCTGATAAGAGAGTGAGAAGAGAGATGCTTCCTTTGAAAAAAGTAGAAGATATCTTGATTGATGCTAGGGAATCTGAGGTTTTAGAACTATCTGTCTCTGGAGGAGAGTTCTTTTTGTATAAAAATTGGAGAGGCTTAATTGAATTGTTGATAAAATATGATTATAAACCTTCTCTTATTTCGACTAAAATTCCTTTAGAGGAACAGGAGGTATTGGATTTTAAACAATATGATATACCAATTCAAATATCATTGGATTCTATACATGGAAATGTGTTGTCGAAGATTTTGAATGTATCAGATAAATATGTAGATGATATAAAAGAAACTATACGTTTGTTGGAATCAAATAATGTTCGATATCAAATTGCTACAGTGTTGACAAAATATAATGGAACCCTATCTGAGATGCAATCTTTATATGATTTTATCTTAGGTTTGAGAAGTCTTTCTCGTTGGGAGATAAGGGCCGCATTCAAGTCTCTTTATGGGAAAGAACATTTTGAGGATATAAAGATACAAAAGCAATCAGTCGTTTTGATTGACCAATGGGTGAAATCTCTTGGTAGTAATGTAAATATACTTTGGGTGCCAGCTAATGTGAATAAGTATTTTAAATCAGATAAAGGAAGTCGTTTTTTTGAGGGTAGTAGATGTTCTGCAAATTATTCTCATATGGTTTTACTGCCAGATGGAAAAGTGACTATTTGTGAACAACTATATTGGGATCAACGTTTTATAATAGGCGATTTGACTAAGCAAACAATCTCAGAGGTGTGGAACTCAGAGAAAGCTTTGAAATTAGCTCATTTAGCGCGGTTGGATTTTAGGGATGAGAGTGCTTGTAAAGAATGTAGTTTATTTGATGATTGTATGTCTTTCCCTAATAGGTGTATAGCTGATATATTAAAGGCTTACGGAGCTGATAATTTAGATTATCCGGATCCTAGATGTAAGAAAGCTCCTGTTTTTATTAATGAAATAGTTTAATGTTTATGAATCTAAAATATGTATTGCGTTTCGCTCTTCGCCAACGTTTAGACAGTGTGATTAAAATAGTGTCTTTAATGTTGGGACTTTTTGCGGGCATTGTTCTTTTCACGCAAGTGGCGTTTCTTTTGTCGTATGATGATTTCTATCCGGATAAAGATCGGTTGTTTCGGATAGAGAGAGTGATGAACTTTTTGGATAAATCTTCTTTGGAAGACGGCCCTGTGATACATGCGCCATTACCGGCGGCGATGCGATCGGATATTAAAGGGGTACGTTATTCGACTGTAGTATCTTCTGTGGTGGAAAATATACGGATTTCTTTGGATCAAAAGGAGATGACAGGGAAAGTGCTAAAAGCGGACTCTGGTTTTTTCGATGTCTTTGGGATTGATTTGATCGCAGGGGATCCAAAGCGTTTGGCTGCCTCTTCTCAAATTTTTATTTCCCGATCTTTCGCCAAACAATTCTTTGTTGATCAAGATCCGGTGGGAGAGGTCTTGCTGTATGACAATAAATTGAAAGTTACGGTGGCCGGTATATTCGAGGACTTACCTTTGAATACACACTTGAAATATGACGTGCTCCTATCTTTTCAAACGCTTATTTCAGAATGGAATTATCAACCTACGTGGACACAGAATGACAGTTATTGGGGGTATGTCCGTTTGGATAATGCGGTTTCCCCGAATGAGGTAGAGGCTGCGATTCCGGGCATATTGCCTAAATATTACGATGTGCAAGCTTTTGCGCAAGCAGGAAAAGATTATTCGTATTATCTGAAACCGGTGGATGAAATATACCGCTCGTTGCCTGATGTGCGGCAGAAGACGATCTTATTTTCCGCTTTGGCTTTGTTGGTATTGGGTATTTCTTCCGTGAATTATATATTGATCTCCTTATCCGCTTTGCGGAAACGGATGAAATCGGTCGCTGTATTTAAAGGTAGTGGGGCTAGTAAATTTCGTGTTTTCCTGTTGTTTGTCGAAGAGAATGCGCTATTACTCTTGGTCAGTTTATCGGGATGCTTTTTATTGATCTATATGCTGAGGGGGATTATTGATGAGCTGTTGCCGTATACGATGGAGAATCTGTTTACTTGGCGAAACTTGAATGTCTTGACGGGTATTGTCATGCTTTTAATAATGATTTCGGGGATGATCCCCGCATGGATTTTCTCGAATATCTCGGTTTACCAATTGCTAGGTGGTCATTTTACGGAGATGCGTCTGTGGAAGCGAGGCCTATTGTTTATCCAGATCGCTTGTACGGTAGGTGTAACTTGCTTTATGGTTATCGTATACAAGCAATATGAGACGATGTCCCGGAAAAATCTAGGTTATGATGCGGAACCTGTTTTATTTGCCCAGTTACGTGTGAAGCATCAAGCTCAATTTGAGAAATTGAAGCGTGAGTTCGCCTCCGTGCCTTTCGTCCGCAAGGTTTCGATTGCTACGGACATACCGCTGATTCCTATGACCGGTGATTTTATCTTGGATATATCCACTCACGAGAAGTTATTCCTGTGTAGGCTCATGGGAGTGGATAATGACTATTTTGAGACATTAGGAATGTGCTCTGATGCAGGTCGCTCCATGAGACAATTGGAAAGCGGGCAAGTGTTGGTCAATCAGTCGTTTGTAGACCAGTTGGAGAAGTTGGGATTATCTTTGCAAACGGCGATCCAGAATGTTGATGGTCCTAAGACTATTGTGGGCGTGGTGGATGATTTTCAGTTGCAAGATGCCAATAAGGAAATGGAGCCGGTTATGATTTATCCCATGAAGCCTAGCGAGGGAATTTGGTGGAGTGGTCGTTATTTCCTTCTGCTGAACGTGGATAATCTGTCCTCGAAGGAATATACCTTCTTGTTTGATAAATTACGCTCGTTGATGCCTAATGAGGAGATAGAATTGAAATCGTATTGGCAAGAATGGCTGTCGAGTTATTCGGATATCTGCCAGTTTAGGAGGTCGATTACGGTGACCTTTTCCCTGCTGCTTGCTATAACCCTGTTGGGGTTGATTTGCTATATGAAAGACGAGATCTTCCGGAAGAGTAAGCGAATCGCAATTTCTAGGATTCATGGTGCCTTAGACGGTGATATCTTCTTGTTGCTTTTGCGAGATTGTCTTTTAGCGATTGTCTTAGGTGCGGCTCTGGGTGCTATGGGAGCGTATTGGGCCGGTAGCGATTGGCTAGGGCAGTTTGCTTACAAGATGCATTTGGGGGTATCTTTGTTTTTTGTATCAGGCTTGGCAGTCTTCTTGATCGTGCTAGGCTGTATCTATCTCTGCTTTTACCGGATGGCTAGCGAGAATCCGATCCGTTATATAAAGGTAGAGTAGCCAATATAGGGAGGACGGACGTATACGCCAATGAGAGAGGATGACTCTTTTCGAGACATTTGCCTTGTTGTCTGATCCCTCTTTGTAAAATATGATTGCTTTGTTGAAGGAGTTGGCAGTGAGGGCTGGAGGTGATTTTTTCTAACCGGAAAACGCAGTAGTACTTGCTGCTCCCTGGGATATATACTGATAGGGGCAAGTAAGTACTACTGCGTTTTTTCGGGATATGCTTTGTTTTTTTGATATTGACTGTATATTCTCTATCTTTGTCGTTGGCCCTTATTGGAATGCGGGCCTTCAAACTATGTACTTTAGATGTAATATATTATAGGAAAAGCAAATCGTAGTAAGTATGAAAAAAATAATGTTATCGCTTATGACAGCTATGGTTATGACGGCTTGTACAGGCCAACAGTCGGATACGGCATCTCAAAATTCCGATAAGGAGTTCAATTATGTAGTGGATCAGTTCGCTGATCTGGAGATTCTTCGCTATAAAGTTCCGGGTTTTGAATCCCTGTCCTTGCGACAAAAGCAACTATTATATCATCTTTCCGAAGCGGCCTTGATGGGACGTGATATATTCTTCGATCAGAATGGACGCTATAATCTGGCGATTCGCAGGACACTGGAGGCTATTTATACGAATTATAAGGGAGATCGGGAGGACCCTCAATTCAAGGCTTTGGAAACCTATTTGAAACGGGTGTGGTTCTCCAGTGGTATCCATCATCATTATGCGTTGGACAAGTTTGCCCCGGGGTTTTCTCCTGAGTTCTTGATGGATTGTATTCACCAAATCGACACTAAGAAGTTACCTCTTCGTGAGAATCAAAACGTGGATCAGTTCATGATCGAGATCGCTCCGGTAATCTTTGATCCGGGTGTTATGTCAAAGCGTAGCGTACAAAGCGGTGACGGTGATCTGATCAAGGCTTCTTCTAATAATTATTACGGGGGAGGCATTAGTCAAAAAGAGGTAGAGGACTTCTATGCGCAAATGAAGATGGGAAAAGATACGATCTCGCCGATTTCTTACGGGTTGAATAGCCGTTTGGTAAAAGAGAACGGTACGGTCGTTGAAAAGGTTTGGAAAGTAGGAGGGCTTTATTCCGCCGCGATAGAAAAAATCGTAGATCAATTGCGACAAGCCTTGCCTTTCGCCGAGAATGATACGCAGAAAGCGATCATTGGGAAATTGATCGAATATTATCAAACGGGCGATTTGAAGACTTTCGATGCTTATTCGATCCTTTGGGTAGAGGATACAGCTTCGGAGGTGGATTTTGTGAATGGCTTTATCGAGACTTATGGGGATCCGTTAGGAATGAAAGCAAGCTGGGAGTCTACCGTTAATTTTACGAATAAGGAGGCGACTAAGCGTACGAAAATCATCAGTGATAATGCGCAATGGTTTGAGGATCATTCTCCGGTAGATAAGCGTTTCAAGAAAGAGAAGGTGAAAGGAGTCAGCGCTAAGGTAATCACGGTATCTATGTTGGGAGGTGATTGCTATCCGGCTACCCCGATCGGTATCAATTTGCCAAATGCGGATTGGATTCGTCGAGATCATGGCTCGAAGTCTGTTACGATAGAGAATATCACGGAGGCTTATGATAAGGCATCTCAGGGAAATGGCTTTAGCGAAGAGTTTGTATGGAGTGACGTGGAGCGGAACGGTATGAGGCAGTACGGTTTCTTAACGGATAATCTACATACGGATTTACATGAGTGTCTGGGACATGGTTCCGGTAAATTGCTGGAAAATACGGACCCGGATGCGCTGAAAGCCTATAGCTCTACACTGGAGGAAACCCGTGCGGATTTGTTTGGCCTGTATTATTTGGCAGATCCGAAGCTGGTGGAACTGGGATTGCTTCCGGACGGCGAGGCTTATAAATCGGAATACTATAAATATATAATGAATGGCTTGATGACCCAGTTGGTTCGTATCGAGTTAGGCAAGAATGTAGAGGAGGCACATATGCGTAACCGTCAGTTGATCGCTAAGTGGGCTTACGAGAAAGGGAAGGAAGCGAATGTGATCGAACTGAAAAAACGGGATGGAAAGACCTATGTGGTTGTGAATGACTATCCAAGGTTACGTGAGTTGTTTGGAACATTGCTCGCTGAGATTCAACGTATCAAGAGTGAGGGTGACTATGCGGCCGGAAAGAATCTTGTTGAAGGATACGGCGTGAAAGTAGCCCCGGAGTTGCATGCGGAGGTCTTGGAGCGCTATGCTAAGTTGAACTTGGCTCCCTATAAAGGTTTTGTCAACCCTGTGATGAGAGAGGTGAAGAACTCTAACGGTAAGGTTACGGATATTGTCTTGGACTACACGGAAGGTTATACGGATCAGATGCTTCGTTATGGCCGTGATTATTCTTTCTTGCCGACTTACAATGATTAATAGATGGAAAGTTTACAAGACGAGATAAGGGAGATCCGTAAGGAACTTCGTTTGGCGATGAACGGGGTGATTTCTACGAGTATGCGTGAGAAAGGTATCGTATATAAGTTAAATTTCGGGGTTCCGTACCCCGAAATAAAAGAAATCGCCCGCAAGCATAAACCGAATGGAGAACTGGCGGCGGCTCTATGGAAAGAAGATATTCGTGAGTTTAAGATCTTGGCGACATTTCTCCAACCCGCCGAGACGTTGCCTTTGGATGAGGCGAAAGGTTGGGTCAAGGAGATTCCTTATTTAGAGATCGCGGAGCATTGTTGCCGGAACTTGTTCGTTCATCTGCCTTATATGGAGGACTTCACGTCTGATCTGGTTGCTGATAAGAAAAATGAGTTCGCTCGCACGGTCGCCTTTCTTACTTGGGCCGAGAATTTCAAGCGAGGTGGTAGCTTGTCTTCTGCGGTTTTAGGATCTTTCTTGGCAGAAACCTTAAGTAGTCTGGCGGAGACTAAGAGTTTTAAGTCTACGCTGAAAGAGAAACAAGCGTCTATTCAAGCCATGAAGTTTTATGGGCGTCAATCCGAGGGGAATGCGCAAAGGATCCTAGACGGTTTCAAGGAATTTCAGGAGGCTGCGGGAAACACGCCGGAATTACAAGAAATCTATAATGAATTAAAATTCGAGTTTGAATATTATCGGTAAGGCTTTGCGTTTAAAATAAATGCGCTAACTTTGTCGTTTGTGCGGTCTTTAGGAGATGGAAGCGAAAGTTTATACGGAAATACGTGCGTTGTTTACTGAATATCTAACGGAGAAGAAACTGCGGAAAACCGAGGAGAGATATACTATATTCAAGGAGATATGTGCTTTTCCCGGTCATTTTGATGTGTGTATGCTTTCGGATCGGTTGGAGCAAGACAACTTCCATGTCAGTAAGGCGACACTCTATAATACGTTGGATGTACTGGTTGATGCTGGTTTGGTAGTGCGTCATCAAATAACCGTCCAGCCGGTGCAATATGAGTTGAGGATTTATGCCGATACGCATTTGCATTTGGTCTGCACGAGATGCGGGAGTATTCGAGAGTTGCGAAACAGTGCGTTGAAAGCGGATATGAGAAATTTGAAAGTTTCTCGTTTTACGCCGGAGTATTATTGTTTGTATGTTTATGGCCTGTGCAGTAAATGCAAGTTTAAGTTGCAAAGGCCGGGTAAATAAGAATATTAATAGCCTATAATAAATATAGAAAAGATGAAAGTAGACGTTTTGTTAGGATTGCAATGGGGCGACGAGGGCAAAGGCAAGGTTGTCGATGTGCTGACTCCGAATTACGATGTGGTAACTCGTTTTCAAGGAGGTCCCAATGCCGGACATACATTGGAGTTTAACGGGGAAAAGTATGTGTTACGTTCGATTCCTTCCGGTATTTTCCAAGGTGGAAAGATAAACGTAATCGGTAACGGTGTCGTTTTGGATCCGTTATTGTTCAAGCAGGAAGCGGAATCATTGGCTGCGAGTGGTCACGATATCACCAAGCAGCTTTATATCTCTAAGAAAGCTCACCTGATTTTACCTACTCACCGGATCTTGGATGCCGCTTATGAGGCCGCAAAAGGTTCCGGAAAGATCGGTACGACAGGAAAGGGTATCGGCCCGACTTATACGGATAAGATTAGCCGTAACGGTGTTCGTGTGGGCGATTTATTGCATAACTTCGAAGAGAAATATGCGGCCGCTAAAGCAAAACATGAAGCGATCTTGCGTTCATTGAACTATGAATATGATATAACCGAGATGGAGGCTCAATGGATGGAGGCCTTGAACTACCTCAAACAATTCAAATTGATTGATAGCGAGCATGTCATCAATAACTATTTGAAGGAAGGTAAGTCGGTCTTGGCGGAAGGCGCTCAAGGTACGATGCTGGATATAGACTTCGGTTCTTATCCATTCGTGACTTCCTCTAACACGATCTGTGCCGGATGTTGTACGGGACTGGGGGTTTCTCCCCGGAATATCGGTGAGGTATATGGAATCTTCAAGGCTTATTGTACACGTGTAGGTAGCGGTCCGTTCCCGACCGAGTTGTTTGATGAGGTGGGAGATAAGATCGGTCAATTAGGCCATGAGTTTGGTGCGGTTACGGGACGTAAACGTCGTTGTGGCTGGATCGACTTGGTTGCCTTGAAATATGCCGTAATGATCAACGGTGTGAGCCAATTGATCATGATGAAGAGTGATGTGTTGGATACCTTCGATACGATCAAGGCTTGCGTGGCTTATAAGATGAATGGTGTCGAGACTAATGAGTTCCCGTATGAGATCGATGATACGATCGAACCTGTATACGTGGAGTTACCGGGTTGGAAGACGGACATGACGAAGATGCAGAGCGAGGACGAGTTCCCGGAGGAGTTCAACGCTTACCTTTCTTTCTTGGAGGAAGAACTGGGTGTGCCTGTGAAGATCGTTTCCGTAGGACCGGATCGTGAACAGACGATTGTCAGATATACAGAAGAATAAACTCGTTATAAATCGTACAAAATGGCAGAAGACCACATTCCTCAAGGGGTGTCTCCTGCCATTTTTGTCTTTGGCAAACTTTTTGTCGTTGTTTTATAAAACTAAATAAGATAGAAATTTATGAGTATGTATTGGATTATATTTATTGGATTTGCGCTATTGAGTTGGCTGGTGTCATCCCGCCTTCAGGGCAAGTTTGAGAAGTATTCGAAAATCCCTATGCCGAATGGCATGACAGGAAAAGATGTCGCTGAGAAGATGTTGCATGACAATGGTATCTATGATGTAAAGGTGATTTCTACACCCGGACATCTGACGGACCATTACAATCCCGCTAACCAGACGGTGAACTTGAGTGAGTCGGTTTATTATAGCAATAGTATCGCCGCCGCTGCGGTTGCCGCCCATGAGTGCGGTCACGCCGTGCAGCATGCTACCGCTTACGCTCCGTTGAGAATGCGTTCGGCCTTGGTTCCGGTTGTTAGTTTCGCCTCAAATATCATGACATGGGTGTTGCTGGGTGGTATGTTATTATTGCATACGTTTCCTCAGTTATTGTTATTCGGTATAATCTTGTTCGCTACGACTACGCTATTTAGCTTTATCACGCTTCCGGTCGAGATCAATGCCAGCCAACGTGCTTTAGCGTGGTTGAGCAATGCCGGTATAACAAATGCTTATACGCATGATAAGGCAGAGGACGCTTTACGTTCCGCCGCTTATACGTACGTGGTCGCCGCGTTAGGTTCGCTTGCTACATTATTATATTATATAATGATATTCTTGGGGGGAAGAAGCCGGGATTGATAAGCCTCGGAAGAGGCTTTCCATGGATGCCCATTGTAAGGATGTTAGAATGCCCATTGTAAGATGCTTATGACTGCGATTGTAAGCTCCTTACAGTGGGCATTGTTATTTTCTTATTTATTTCGAGCAAAAACATTACCTTTGCGGCCAGAATAATCATTTAAAACATAAGATCATGCAAAAACCTTCCATACCCAAAGGTACCCGAGACTTTTCGCCGGAGGAAATGGCGAAACGTAATTATATATTCAACACGATCCGTGAAGTATTTCACTTGTATGGCTTCCAGCAAATAGAGACTCCTGCCATGGAAAACCTTTCTACATTGATGGGGAAATATGGTGAGGAAGGGGATAAGCTCCTTTTCAAGATATTGAATTCCGGTGATTGTTTCACTGGTATCTCGGATGAGGAGTTAATGGAAAAGAACCCGTTGAGATTTGCTGCTAAGGCTTGTGAGAAAGGCTTGCGTTATGATTTGACCGTTCCGTTCGCCCGTTACGTGGTACAACATCGTAATGAGATCAGTTTTCCGTTCAAACGTTACCAGATCCAACCGGTTTGGCGTGCCGATCGTCCGCAAAAGGGACGTTACCGGGAGTTCTACCAATGTGATGGCGACGTTGTGGGGTCTGATTCCTTGATCAATGAGGTGGAGCTGATCCAGATTATGGACGAGGTGTTCCATCGCTTTGGCATTCGTGTGTGTATCAAGATGAACAATCGTAAGATCCTTTCCGGTATTGCCGAAATCATAGGCGAGGCGGATAAGATCGTAGACATTACGGTCGCTATCGACAAGCTGGATAAGATTGGCTTGGACAACGTGAATGAAGAGCTTCGTTCCAAGGGTTTACCCGAGGAGGCGATCGAGCGTTTGCAGCCGATCATTATGCTGCAGGGTTCAAATCAAGAAAAGATCGCTACCTTGAAAGAGGTATTATCTGCGTCTGAGACTGGTTTGAAAGGTGTAGCTGAATTGGATTTTATCTTGGAGCGCATCTCTCATACGCCAATCCGTGCGGAATTAGAGCTTGATCTGACATTGGCTCGTGGCTTAAACTATTATACAGGTGCGATTTTCGAGGTGAAAGCCTTGGACGTACAGATCGGTAGTATCACGGGGGGTGGTCGCTATGACAACCTGACAGGGGTATTTGGCATGGAAGGCGTATCTGGTGTCGGTTTCTCTTTCGGCGCTGATCGTATCTTTGATGTATTGAACCAATTGGATTTATATCCGGAAGGCTCTTTGAAGACTACACAGCTTCTATTCGTGAACTTCGGACAGAAAGAGGAGATTCATTTATTGCCGCTGATCGCTAAGGTTCGCAAGGCGGGGATTCGTACAGAGCTATATCCTGAGTCTACTAAGATGAAAAAGCAAATGGGATATGCGGACGCTAAGAAAATCCCGTTCGTCGCGATAGTCGGAGAGAATGAGATGGCCGAGAATAAAATCAACTTAAAGAATATGCTCACGGGTGAGCAAACCCTTGTGACTATCGAGGAGCTGATAGAACGCTTTTAGAGAATAGTGGATTATGGAACACGGACTACACGGATGACACGG